>Ga0194137_10000290_pt1 | contig 35206 bp, 42 predicted proteins | sample TARM_MetaG_T3_14_FD_134025 | JGI IMG/M metagenome (GOLD analysis project Ga0194137, IMG submission 134025) | Freshwater microbial communities from Pennsylvania, USA, analyzing microbe dynamics in response to fracking - TARM_MetaG_T3_14 (version 2) | ecosystem: Environmental > Aquatic >... | reverse complement strand
GCATGTCGGCAGCGTCTACCTCGACGCGCGGGGCCAGCGCGTGGACCCCGACAAGACCGGCATGGACATCGCCAGCTTCACGGTGGGCGGCAACAGCATCAACCTCGTTCCGCCGGCCGGCGGCGCGAAGAACTTCCACGCTTACTGGGACAACGTCGCCGAAGCGCTCACGCCGCGGCATGTGGACGCCGGTTGGCTGGCCGAGGCACGGCGTGTGCCCGTCGATGCCGGCGCGCCGCCCGAGTGGCCCGCGCGCTGGGCCAGCCAGTCGCTGGAGCGGGCGCGCACCGCCTTGCAAGGCCTGGAGTTCTCCCCCAGGCATGGTGTGCAATGGGACGTCGCGCTGCCAGCCGACTACGACGCCAGGACGGATGCCATCAAGCGGCAGCAGCTGACGCTGGCCGGAGCGCGGCTGGCCTGGGTGCTGAAGACGGCCTTTCCCAACTAGGCCCAGCCGGCGATCCGGTCGAAGCCGCTGCCATGCGGCCACACCGCCGCCAACGTCGTCGCGTCGGCACCAAACCAGCGTGCCAGCTCGGTGCCGAGCTGGTCGGTCGCCGTCGTCGGCAGCCACACGCCCTGGCCGACGTCGTCAGGCCCGTCGATGGTCAGATCAGGCATGCGCCCTAGCAGCTTGCCGCCGTTGCCGCCGCGCACCGCGCCCCCGACGGCGAAGTGATGGTTGCCCCAGGCGTGGTCGGTGCCGCTGCCGTTGCTGGAGAAGGTGCGGCCGAAGTCGCTGGCGCTGAACAGGGTCACGCTGTCAGCCAGGCCCATGGCCGTCATGGCAGTGTTGAAGGCGGTGACGGCCGCATCGATCTCGAGGAAGTTTTCATTCTGGCGCTGCAGCTGGTCGTCGCCATGGGTGTCGAAGCCGCCGATGGAGGTGAAGAAGCATTGACGCGACAGGCCCAGCGAAGTGCGCGCCGCGATGAGCTTGGCCGTCATGCCAAGCTGGCGCCCCAGCTCGGTGTCCGGAAAGCTTGTCGTGACCGCGCTGCTGTTCAGGGCCGCGGCCAGGGTGCGCTGCACCTCCAGGCTGCGGCTCATCATATTGAGCCAGGTCTGCTCGAAGGGATGGCTTCGAGCCTCCGCCAGCGTTGAGGCGACGGCGGCCGAGAGCGGGTCGCTGCCGGCCTGGACATTGGGGTTGTAGAAGTCGAAGCCGAAGCGGCCCGCTGCCGACACGCGATAGGGCGTCAGCGCCTTGTCGCCAGCTTCCCAGATGTTGCCGCCGGACAAGCTGATGGCCGCGTAGCCGCGGTGGGCCTGGCCCTCGGCCACGGCCCGCTCCAGCAGCCGCCCGCCCCAGCCATTGCGCGGCGGCGCCTCGACGACACCGCTTTGCCAGGCGCCCTGCTGGTCGCTGTGGGAGAACAGGTTGTAGGGCAGGGGCACGCTGCCGGCGTCGTACTGCGCCTTGCTGGTGGGCTGCAGCAGGGGGCCGATGTTGGCAATGACGCTAGCCTGGCCCGTGTTGACCAGGCCCCGCAGCCCGCTGAAGGCCGGGTGCAGGCCCAGGCCCGTCGCGTTGGACAGGGTCAGCGGCAGCAGGCTCGCGCTGTCCAGCGCCAGATTGGGCCGCGTGCGCTGGTAGGTGGCATAGCGCGTGTCGGTGGGCACCAGCAGGTTGTTGCCGTCGTTGCCGCCGAACATGAAGACGCAGACCAGGGCGCGGTAGTCGCTGGCGGCCTGCGCCGTCTGGGCGAGTACGCGCATCTGGGGCCAGGGGCTGAGCGCCGCGGCAGCGCCGAGTTGGAGCAGATGGCGGCGACCGATCGTCATATGAACCTCGTGCTGCATGGCGGCACACCGATGGCGGGCACCGATGAATTGACCCAGCGACTGCCGTGGAACCGGCTTCGCCGGGCCACTGGCAGTGCCCCCTTTGAGGGGGCGCGCGAAGCGCGTAGGGGGTGGGTCATCTCTGTATGACGTGGTCGGGGCTGAGGGCGGTGACGATCAGCGCAGCCTTGACCGAATCGGTCTTGCTGTCGATGGCACCCACAAGGGTGGCGAGGCGCTGGCGCGTGGTGTCGCTCATGCCGAGGTTGAAGAACAGCAGATCGAGGCGGTCGATCAGCGCCGCGGCATCCAGGGCCGCGAGGCTGGCGAGATCGAGCTTCAGGCGGTGCTCCTCCGGCCAGCCATAGCCGGCGCTGTTGAACAGGTCGGCAAAAAAGTTCAGCGAGCCGGCCACGGCCGTTTCGCCACTGATCTGGAACTCCGGCGCCACCCATCCCTGGGCCGCGATAGGCCCAGCGGGACGATAGCCCGGTGAATAGAAGTTGAAGACCGACGGCGCCAGCAGGGGGCTCTGGCCGAGGGCGTCGTCGCTGCTGTCGAGGTACTGGATGCGGTTCTGGCCGCTGGCGCTTTTCGCCCCCAAGCCGCGCAGCATGTTGGCGAAGCGGATGACGGGCTCGCGTTGCTTGGCGACGTTGGCGGCCGGGCTGCCGCCGCGGGCCTCAGCATCGAGCAGAATGGCGCGCACGATGGCCTTGAGGCTGCCGCGCTCGCCGCTGCCGTCGTTGACGAAGACGGCAGCGACGCGGCCGACATAGGCGGGGCTGGGATTACTCGTCACCAAGCGCTGGATAAGCTGCTTCGCGAAGAAGGGCGGCACGTTGGGGTGCTGGAAGATGGTGTCCAGCGCGTCCTTCATGTCCTGCTCGGGCGTCTGGCCGGCCGGCAAGGTCTTGCCGTCCAGCAGGGTCTTCTCGCCCGGCGAGTGGTAGCCGGCCCAGGCCTTCATCGGCACGGTCCATAGCGACTCGATGTTGTCGTCATGGTCGTGGAACTGGGCCGGGTTGTTGTTGTCCAGGCCGCCGAAGCTCCAGCCACTGAAGGCTTTGGCAAAGCCCTTGACAACGGCCTGGTCATACGTCGGCTGGGTTTTGCCGGCCGCATCGAGCCTGGCCGTGCCGTCGGCATTGAGTTGCACGAGGCCGATGGAGAAGAGCTGCAGCACCTCGCGGGCGAAGTTCTCGTTCGGATGGGTGCCCTGGGCGGGGTCTTCCTTCTCGCTGCCCAGCATGTTGAGGTAGTAGCCCATGGCCGGGTGCAGGGCCACGTCCTGCAGCAGGGTGCGCCAGTTGCCGAATGCGTTGCGGTTGAGCATGTCCACATAGCTGCTCATGGCCGCGGGGCGGATGTCGGGCGCGATATTGCTGATGACGAAGATCTGCAGCAGGGCCCAGCTGACACGCGCGCGGAGCTGGTCTTCGCCGGTCAGCCATTGCTGCCAGACCGCCTCGTAGCTCATCTCCTCGCTGAGCTGGGGCATCTCGCCCGCCTTCTGGTCGCGGCCGCGCTGACTGTTGAGATAGTCCATGTGCAGGGCTGCAGGCGTAGCGAACTGGGCGCTCAGCCAGGCGTCGAAACCCTGAGCGACGAGGACATCCACCTGGGCTGGCCCTGTGGCACCGAAGCTGGCTTGGCTCAGGAAACGGGCCGCGTCGCGGCGGCTGGGCGGCGGAGCTGGCGCAGAGGCGTTATCCCTGCCTGTGGACGTGGCGCTCGCATCGCCGCCACCACCACCACCGCAGGCGGCAAGTAGGGCCGTGGCGGCGAGAACCGCAGAAGCCGCACCCGCGCTCGCATCAGGCGAGGCCTGATCGAGCAACGCTGTCTCGTTCCTATCGTCTTCCAACGCCGCCTCCTGCAACCCTCTGGGACTCTACGAGCGTCGGCCGCTCGACGGCGTGAACAATCGTGAGAGATGTTGCTAGGCACTCGCTCCGCCCGTGAGGCGCTGGTATTTCTGCATCAGCGTCTCACGGCTCTCGATGTGGGCCGGGTTGATGGGGATGCAGGCGACCGGGCAGAGCATCACGCACTGTGGCTCGTCGAAATGGCCGACGCACTCGGTGCACTTGGCGGGATCGATCTTGTAGAACTCCTCGCCCATGGAGATGGCCTTGTTCGGGCAGGCAGGTTCGCAGACGTCGCAGTTAATGCATTCGTCGGTAATCATGAGAGCCATGGTCAGCCCCCCTTGAACTTGGCGTTCAGTCGAACCAGAACCCCAGGCGACACAAACTCAGCCACCTCGCCCCCCAGCGTCGCGATCTCGCGCACAAAGGTGCTGGACGTGTACTGGTGGTGCTCGCCCGGCGTCAGGAAGATGGTCTCGACCTCGGGCATCAGCTTGCGGTTCATTCCAGCCATCTGGAACTCGTATTCGAAGTCGCCGCCGGTGCGCAGGCCGCGCACGACGACACGGCCGGCGTGGGTGCGGACGAAATCGCGCAGCAGGCCGTCGAAGGCGATGACCTCGACATTGCCCAGCGGTGCCGCCACCTCCTGGGCCATGGCCAGGCGCTCGTCCAGCGTGAACATGGTCTTCTTGTGGTGGCCGACGGCCACCGCCAGCACCAGGCGCTCGAACATGCCGGCGGCGCGGCGCATCAGGTCTTCGTGGCCCAGGGTGATGGGATCGAAGGTGCCGGGGTAGACGGCGGTGATGGTGGTGCGGGAGGTCATAGGCCTGGATTGTCCTCGCGGCGCAGCAATTGGTAGTGCACCGCCCCCGCACGGCCCTGTCGCCAGGCGGTGAATCCGGCCGGCACGGCGATTGCCCGCGGGGCCTCGACATAGATCAGCCCGTTCTCGCCCAGCAGTGGCATCGCAGCGGCCAGGGCCGCGTCGAAAAGGTCGGCGGCGAAAGGCGGATCGAGCAGGATCAGGTCGTAGCCGGCCCGCGGCGCGGCCCGCATCCAGGCCAAGGCATCGGCCGTGTGCACCTTGATCGTCGTCGCCTTCAGCCGCTGCACGCTGGCGCGCAGGCCGGCGGCGAGCTTGGCATCGCGCTCGATCAACACCACTTCGGCCGCCTCGCGCGAGGCCGCCTCAAAGCCCAGGGCGCCGCTGCCCGCAAAGGCGTCCAGCACCCGCCAGCCGGTCAGGTTCTGGCCCAGCCAGTTGAACAGCGTCTCGCGGACGCGGTCGGAGGTCGGGCGCAGCCCCGGCGCGTCGGACACGGGCAGCTTGGAGCGCTTCCATTGCCCGCCAATGATGCGGATCTCACCCATTCATTGCCGAACGGGAATGCCGCGGGCGGCCATCAGCGCCTTGGCTTCTCCAACCGTGTGCTCGCCGAAGTGGAAGATGCTGGCAGCCAGCACGGCGTCGGCACCACCCTTCGTAACACCGTCCGCCAGATCGTCCAGCGAGCCGACGCCGCCCGACGCGATGACGGGCACCGGCACGGCGTCGCTCACCGCGCGGGTCAGTTCGAGGTCGAAGCCACTCTTGGTGCCGTCGCGGTCCATGCTGGTCAGCAGGATCTCGCCGGCGCCGAACTCGGCCATCTTCTTCGCCCACTCGACGGCATCGAGGCCGACGTTCTTGCGCCCGCCATGGGTGTAGACGTCCCAACCGCTGCCGTCCGGCCGACGCTTGGCGTCGATGGCGACAACGATGCATTGGGCGCCGTATTTGTCGCTGGCGGCGCGGATCAGCTCGGGATCGGCCACCGCCGCGGAGTTGAAGCTGACCTTGTCGGCGCCGGCATTCAGCAGCCGTCGCACATCAGCGACGGCGCGCACGCCACCCCCCACCGTCAGCGGGATGAAGACCTTGCTCGCCACGGCTTCGATGATGGGCAGGATGAGGTCGCGCCCGTCGCTGGTGGCAGTGATGTCCAAAAAGGTCAGTTCATCGGCGCCCTGCTCGTTGTAGCGGGCGGCAATGTCGACCGGGTCCCCCGCATCGCGCAGGCCGACGAAGTTGACGCCCTTGACCACGCGGCCGGCGGTGACGTCGAGGCAGGGAATGATGCGTTTGGCGAGCATGGGCAGGGGAGACGGAAAACCAAGACAGATTATTCCTTTCCTGATCAGGTCTTCGCAGGCGGGGCAAGCATCGCCCAATCGCGGCTGCTCAACCCACCCCACGGAGACGACGATGCGATGGATTGCCTCTGCCTTGCTCGCTGCCACTCTGGCAGCCGCCCTGCCCGCCGAGGCTCATGAGCAGGTCTAATCCGCGTCACTGCTGGGCAGCAGCGAGATTCCGGCGGCCAGCACGACGGGCCATGGCTTTGCCACCGTCACGATGGATTTCGACCTGCTGACGATGCGCGTCCCGGTGACGTTCGCCGATCTCGTCGGCACGACGACGGCCTCGCACATCCATTGCTGCACCGCGACGCCCGGCTCCGGCAACGTGGGCGTGGCCGCGTAGACACCCAGCTTCACGGCATTTCCCTTGAGCGTGCAGAGCGGCAGCTACGACCACACCTTCGACATGGCGCTGGCAGCCAGCTACAACGCCGCCTTCATCAACAACAACGGCGGCACGCCGGGTTCCGCCTTCAATGCGCGGGTGGCCGGCGTGAACAGCGGCAACGCCTATCTGAACATCCACACCAGGAGCTTCCCGGGCGGCGAGGTCCGCGCCTTGCTGGTGCCGGTGCCCGAGCCCGGGAGCTATGCACTGATGCTGGCCGGCCTGGGCCTGCTGGTGCTGCGCCGGCGCAGCCTGGGCGGATGAAGGATCAGCCTTCCGCGGCCATCAGCTCGTCCGCGCGCGCCTGGGCGGCGGAGAAGTCCAGCGCGCCGGTGTAGATCGAGCGGCCGCAGATAACGCCTTCGACGCCGTCGCCGAAGACGGCGCACAGGCGCTCGATGTCGGCGATATCGGACAGGCCGCCCGAGGCGATGACAGGAATCGTCAGCGCCTGGGCCAGCTTGACGGTGGCCTCAATGTTGATGCCGGTCAGCATGCCGTCGCGGCCGATGTCGGTGTAGATGATGCCTTCGACGCCGTAGTCCTGGAACTTCCGGCCCAGGTCGATGACCTCGTGGCCGGTCAGCTTGCTCCAGCCGTCCGTCGCCACCTTGCCGTCCTTGGCGTCCAGGCCGACGATGATGTGGCCGCCGAAGGCACTGCAGGCGTCCTTCAGGAAGCCAGGGTTCTTGACCGCTGCCGTGCCGATGATGACGTAGCTCAGGCCGTCGTCCAGGTAGCGCTCGATGGTGTCGAGGTCACGGATGCCGCCACCAAGCTGGATGGGGATCTCGTCGCCCACCTCCTTGATGATGGCCTTGATGGCCGGCTCGTTGACCGGCTTGCCCGCGAAGGCGCCGTTCAGGTCCACCAGGTGCAGCCGCCGCGCGCCGGCGTCCACCCAGCGGCGCGCCATGGCGGCGGGGTCTTCGCCGAAGGTGGTGGAGTCGTTCATGTCGCCTTGCTTGAGGCGGACACAGCGACCGTCTTTCAGGTCGATGGCAGGAATCAGCAGCATGGCCGAGGGCTGAGGGGCAGAGGAAGGAATTGGGGTGGGCGCGAGAAGGTGCGGGCCGGCTGTCGCCGATCAGGGCTTCCAGTGCAGGAAGTTGCGATACAGGGCAAGGCCCAGCGCGGCACTTTTCTCGGGATGGAATTGGGTCGCAAAAATATTATCCCGGGCCACCGCACAGGTAAAGCGAGTGCCGTAGTCGGTCTCGCCGGCGCTGTGTTTGGGCGACATGGTCGTCGCGTAGAAGCTGTGCACGAAGTAGAACCAGCTTTCATCCGGGATGCCATCCCACACCGGGTGGGGCCGCGGCTGGTGCACGCGGTTCCAGCCCATCTGCGGCACCTTGTAGCGGCTGCCGTCCTCCTGCAGCCGGCCTTCCAGGCGGAAGCGCTGCACGCGCCCCGGGATGAGGCCGAGGCCCGGCGTGTCCTGCTCCTCGCTGTGGTCCAGCAGCATCTGCATGCCGACGCAGACGCCCAGCAACGGCTTGGCTGAGGCGGCTTCCAGCACGGCTTCCTTGACGCCCGAGTCGGCCAGTTCGCGCATGCAGTCGCGCATGGCCCCCTGGCCGGGCAGCACGATGCGCTCGGCCTTACGAACGACGTCCGGGTCGCAGGTGACGGTGACGGCTATACCCTGGCCCTCGGCGGCATGGATAACGGCCTGGGACACCGAACGCAGATTGCCCATGCCGTAGTCGACGACAGCGACGGTGCGGCTCATAGCGGAACCTCTCGGGAAAGATCAACCAGGGCGCTGCCCAGCGCCTCGACGGCCGGGTCGGACGCCGCCTGGTCCGAAACGGGAAAGGTGGCGCGCAGCTTCCAGATCGAGCCGCCACCGCTCCACAGTTGCACATGGGTGCGGTAGGTCATCACCTGAGGCACCTCGATGACGGCCGATCCGACCATCACTTCGACATGGGCCTGACCGCGCTCCAGATACTGGCCTTGTGAGTCGCGCACGATGCCGCCATGGCGCTGCTTCCAGCCCTGGACGATGCCGCCCATGGTTTGCTGGAACTCGTTCATCAGGCGCGGGTCACGGGGCACGTCCTCGATGACGCCGAGTTCGGCGCGATAGATGTAGACGTCGGCCCACATCCCGCTGGGATGCTTGTAGCGGACGGAACAGCCTCCACCGCGCATCTCCGCTTCGTAGTCATGTGTGCCCTGGCGCACAAAGCCCGGGCCCAGTACCTGGGGCAAGTCTTCCTGTGTCTTGGGGTGCCGGCACGGCAGGCCGTCCTGGGCCCATGCGCCAACCGACGCGATGAACAGCAGGCCGGCAGCCAGCCATCGGCTCACAGCGATCCCTTGGTCGACGGGATGACGCCGGCCGAGCGCGGGTCGGCCGTGGAGGCCATGCGCAGGGCGCGGCCGAAGGCCTTGAACATGGTCTCGGCCTGGTGGTGGGCGTTGTGGCCCTTCAGGTTGTCGATGTGGAGGGTCGCCAGGGCCGCATTGGCGAAGCCCTGGAAGAACTCGAAGGTCAGCTGGGTGTCGAAGGCGCCGATGCTGCCGGCCGTGAACTTGCAGTCCATGTGCAGGCCCGGGCGGCCGGAGAGGTCGATGACGACGCGCGACAGGGCTTCGTCCAGCGGCACATAGCTGTGGCCGTAGCGCGTCAGGCCGGCCTTGTCGCCCACCGCCTTGGCCACGGCCAGGCCCAGGGTGATGCCGACGTCTTCCACGGTGTGGTGGCCGTCGATGTGCAGGTCGCCCTCGCAGTGGATGTCCAGGTCGATGAGGCCGTGGCGGGCAATCTGGTCCAGCATGTGGTCGAAGAAGCCGATGCCAGTCTGCAGCTTGGACTGGCCGCTGCCGTCGAGGTTGATGCGCACCGTGATGCGGGTCTCGCGTGTGTTGCGGGTAACTTCGGCGATGCGAGGGGTGGTCATGAAAGACAGCTCGTGAGTTCAGCCAGCAGGCGGGTGTTTTCGTCGGGCGTTCCGACCGTGATGCGCACACAGTTCGCGAGCAGCGGATGCATGGCGGAGACGTTCTTGATCAGCACGCCCCGCGCCTTGAGCGCCGCGAAGGTGGCGGCCGCGTCCTGCACCCTGGCCAGGATCATATTGCCCTGGCTGGGCCAGGGCGTGATGCCGGGCATGGCCTGCAAGGCCGTGAACAGGCGCTCGCGCTGTTGGCGCAGTTCGGCGGCCTGAGCGGCGTAGACATCGGCATGCTCCAGCGCGAACAGGGCGGCTTCGGCATTCAGTACGCTAATGTTGTAGGGCGGGCGCAGCTTCTCGATCTGTTCGACCAGCTCGGGCGCGCCCAGCAGATAGCCGATGCGCACGCCGGCCAGGCCGAATTTGCTCATGGTGCGCATGACGAGCACGTTCTTTTGGCGGGCCATCAGCGCGAGGCTGTCGGCGCTCGCAAAGGGTTGGTAGGCCTCGTCCATGACGACCAGGCCGGCCGCGGCGCGGGCGATGCGTTCGATGACGGCGGCGTCCCACAGCGTGGCCGTGGGGTTGTTCGGGTAGGCCAGATAGATCAGCGCGGGCTGGTGCTGCTCGATGGCAGCCAGCATGGCCGCCTCGTCCAGCTCGAAATCGTCGGCCCGCAGCGGCACGCCGACAAAGTCGAGCCGTTGCTGGCGTGCCAGGGCCTCGTACATGACAAAGCCAGGCACCGGCGCCAGCACGGTCGCCCCAGGCTTGGCGACGGCGATGGCCAGCAGGCCGATCAATTCGTCCGAGCCATTGCCCAGCGTGACGCCGACGTCGTCCCCGACGCCGGCATGGCGAGCCAGGGCGCGGGCGAGCTGGGCGGTGCGCTCGGCCGGATAGCGGTTCAGCGCGACAGCGCCCAGGCGTTCGCCCAGGGCCCGCTGCAGCTCAGCCGGCAAGCGATAGGGGTTCTCCATCGCGTCCAGCTTGATCACGCCAGTGCTGGGCTGCACGACATAGGCGTGGGCCGCACGGACGTCGGGACGGATCTGGGCAAGGGCTTGGTCCAGCGGAGCGGTGGTCATGGCGCGGTGACGAGAGGGTTGAGGACCTGCACGCTGTCGTAGACGGCGTCGTGTGGCAGGGCCAGGCTGAGCAGGCGGGTGCAGCCTTGCGCCTTGGCGCTGGCAACGACCAGGGCGTCAGCAAAGGGAAGGCCGAAGCGGCTTTCCAGCGACCAGGCGGATTCGACCGTCGCCTGGTCGGGCGCCCAGGGCCGCCAGTGCTGGTAGCGGCGCACCTCGGCGCGCACATCGCCCTGCGGCATGGGCGGGCTGATTTGGCGCGTGGCCAGCAGGTAGAAGTCGTTCAGCACCTGCACCGACACGCGACCGCTGCGCGTGGCCCAAAGCTGGCGCAGCCAGGCCAGCACCTGCTCGCGCTCGGCCGGGCGGGCGCCGTCCTCGCTGAAGAGCAGCACGGAGGTGTCGACGAAGACCGGATCCTGGGTCATAGCATGCTCCGGCCGGGATACGGCTGGCCGTCGGACGACCAGCTCCGCTCGCGGTGCAGCCAATCCTGCAGCGCCCGCTCGTAGGCGTCGTCATGCTGCATCTTCTCGGCCAGCAGCTCGCCGAGCAGGCGGGAGACGCTGGTGTTGCGCCGCGCGGCCTCCAGCCGGGCCCACTCGGCTACGGCGTCGTCCATGGACACGGTGACGTTCTTCATGGGCCGAAGATTACACGAAGTTCGTGTTGCACGAACTTCGTGTCGAAATAACCCGTACTCAGGGCCGGTACCAGAACTCGGGCATGTCCAGCGGCGTCTGAGGCGGCAACAGGGGGTTTGCCATTTCGATGATGCGGCGCGAGCCGAGCTTGGCACGGCCCAAGTCCTCGCCGTGGTACTGCTGGAAGAGGCGCTCGAAGCTGCCGTTGGCGCGCAGGCGTTGCAAGCCCTGCTCGATGGCGGCAGCCAGCTCGCCCTCGTCCGGTGCGACGAAGTAGTAGACCGCGGCCGGATAGTGCAGGCAGACGTTGGGCACCACGATCAGCCCCTGGCCGTAGCGGTCCAGTTCCCACCAGATCTCCTCTACCGAGCGGGGAAAGGCATCGGCCCGGCCCAGCCGCAGCTGCTTGAACATCGCGTCATAGCTGGGCGACACGATGACCTTGAGGCCGTTGGCCTGCAAGATGCCGGTGTCGGGCCATTCCAGGCCCTGCACCATGGAGAACTGGCGCAGCTCGTTCAGCGTCTGCACCGTTTGCAGGCGTGCCGACACTTCCGGCACGGCCAGCAGCAGCCGCCAGCCATACAGGCCCTTGAAGATGGGCACGCGGATGGGCCGCGCCTGCTGCTCGCGCTCGACCGAAGTCATGGTCCACAGCACGTCGAGCCGGCGATCGCGGCCGAGCTCGTGCAGCGCGCGGTTCTGCGGGAGCAGCTCGGAGGTCGGATCCAGCATGACCGGCATGCCTGCGACGGCCAGCGCCTGTTCCAGCAGCACGGCGGGATAGCTGCGCTCCATCTCGGCCTTGGGCGAGACATGGGGGATGCGCAGGCGACGCGTCGCGCCATCGGCTGCGGCAAGGGGAAGGACGGCCGAGGACAGCAGCAGATCACGGCGACGGACGAGCATCGTCACAGCGTAGCGGAATCGACCGCCCCGCTCTATCACCATGAGTTAGCCTTATTCCACGTCCACTCCGATCGTATCGATGCCCACACCGCCCCTCGTCAAGAAGCCCCTGCAGGCCGCCGCCGCCAAGCTCAAGCGCACCGGCCGTGCCCTCGGCAAGCTCAAGCCCCAGCCGGTCAATCCGGTCCAGGCCCTGCAGGACATCAAGGCGAGGCGCATCGCGCGACGCAGCAGCTCGGGCCTGCAACTGGTACTGGCCGATCGCGTGGACTTCCTGAACCCGGTCCACTGGGACGCGCTGGCGGCGCAGACGGTCTTCCTGTCGCGCGACTATCTGCGGGTGCTGGAGCAGCATGCGCCGGACAACCTCGAGCCGCGCTACGCCATGGCCTATGCCGAGGGCCGGCCGGTGGCGGCCCTGCTGCTGCAGCGCGTGGCCGTCGGTGGCGCCCAGCTGCGCAAGCCGGGCGCCAAGCGCCTGGTGGACGCACCCATGGCCGGGCTCAAGGAGCACCTGCTGGTCTGCGGCAATCTGCTGGTGTGGGGCGCACGATCGATGGCGCTGGCGCCGCACGAGGACGAGGGCCAGCTTTGGCATGCCGTCTGCGAAGCCATCTACCGCCTGCGCCGCGCCGACAAGCTGGACGGCCAGTCCGACCTCGCTCTCATCAAGGACCTCGGCATGGCCATGGCCGACGTGCCGCCAGCCCTGCGCCTGCTTGGCTATCGCAGCGTCGAGACCGAGCCCGACATGGTGCTGACGCTGAGGCCCGAATGGCGCTGTTGGGACGATTACCTGGCAAGCATGACCTCGGGCTACCGCAGCGCGGCCAAGAAGCTGCTCAAGGATTGCGCGAGCGCAGGCCTGACACTGAGACTCGCCACGGCCGAGGAGATGGCAGCGCGCGCAGATGAACTGCACGGCCTCTACGGACAGGTGCACAACGCGCAGGGGCTGCGCATGGCGACGCTGACGCCGGGCTATCTGCCGGCCATGGCGACCTCCTTGGGCGATCGCTTCCGCTGCCGCGTCGTCGAGGCGGCCGATGGCCGCTGGCTGGGTTTCGTCACCAGCGTGAACGATGGCGCGACGACCCTGGGCTACTACGTCGGCTACGACCGCCCCGCCAATGCCGAGGCGCCCATCTATCTGACCCTGCTGCAGTCCACGGTGCAGGACGCCATTGCCTTTGGCTCGACCCGGCTGAGCCTGGGTCGCACGGCCCTGGAGCCCAAGGCCAAGATGGGCTGCAAGCCCGAGCCGCTGAGCTGCGCGGTGAGGCATCGCGTGTCGGCGCTGAACTGGATCACGACGGCCTTGACCAAGACGGCCGAGCACGACGAGCCGCCGGAGCGCAGCCCCTTCAAGGCCGTTGTCGACTGAGTTCGCGGGCCAAGCGACGGGCCGCTCCTTAGCCGGCCCGCTCTGGCGATGTGCTTGCCGGTCAATCCGGCAAGCATCGCCGCCCCTCGGGGGACCGGCCAAGGTACTCCTTGGACGAGGGGCCCTTATTTCAGTCGCAATTCGGCGGCGCGCGCGTGGGCCTGCAGGCCCTCGCCGTGGGCCAGCACGCTGGCGACGCGGCCAAGTTGCTGAGCGCCTTCTTCGCTGACCTCGATGAGGCTGCTGCGCTTCTGGAAGTCGTAGACGCCCAGCGGCGACGAGAAGCGCGCCGTGCTGGCCGTCGGCAGCACGTGGTTGGGGCCGGCGCAGTAGTCGCCCAGGCTCTCACTGGTGTAGGCACCCATGAAGATGGCGCCGGCATGGCGCAGCAGCGGCTCCCAGCGCTGCGGCTCGGCGGCGCTGATCTCCAGGTGCTCGGGCGCGATGCTGTTGCTGATCTCGCAGGCTTCTTCCATCGAGCGCGTGTGGATCAGCGCGCCGCGGCCCTGCAGCGAGGCACGGATGACGGCCTCGCGCGGCAGGGACGGCAGCAGGCGCTCCATGCTGGCGCGCACGGCGTCGAGGAAGGCGGCGTCGGGGCTGAGCAGGATGCTCTGGGCCAGCTCGTCGTGCTCGGCCTGGCTGAACAGGTCCATGGCCACCCAGTCCGGCGGCGTTGTGCCGTCGGCGATGACCAGGATCTCGCTGGGGCCGGCAATCATGTCGATGCCGACCTGGCCGAAGACATGCTTCTTGGCCGAGGCCACGTAGGCATTGCCCGGGCCGGTGATCTTGTCGACGCGCGGGATGGTGGCCGTGCCGTAAGCGAGCGCAGCCACGGCCTGGGCGCCGCCGATGGTGAAGACGCGGTGCACGCCGCCGACCGCTGCGGCGGCCAGCACCAGCGGGTTGCGCACGCCGTCCGGCGTCGGCACCACCATGATGATTTCCTGCACGCCGGCCACATGGGCCGGGATGGCATTCATCAGCACGCTGCTCGGATAGGCCGCCTTGCCGCCGGGCACGTAGAGGCCGACGCGATCCAGCGGCGTGACCTTCTGGCCCAGCAGATTGCCGTCCTCGTCGCGGTAGCTCCAGGACAGGCCGCAGGCTTGCAGCTGACGCTCGTGATAGGCGCGCACCCGCCTGGCGGCGGCTTGCAGGGCGTCGCGCTGCTCGGGCGTGATGGCGGCCAGCGCGGCCTGCAGTTCGGCCTGCGTGATCTCCAATGCGGCGACGCTGTCGGCCTGCACGCGGTCGAAGCGGGCGGTGTAGTCCAGCACGGCGGCGTCACCGCGCTTTTGCACATCGGCCAGGATCTCGGCCACGCGTCCCTCGATGGCGGCATCGGTCTCCGCCGACCAATGGCGCAGGCGCTCGAATTCGGCAGCGAAGTCGGCGGCGGCAGTCGAGAGTTGGCGGATGAGGCTCATGGCTGAATGGCGGCAGCGAAGGCGTCGATGAGGGGGCGCAGCCGATCTCGCTTGAGCTTGAGCGCGGCCTGGTTTACGACCAGGCGGGAGGAGATGTCCATGATCTGCTCCACCTCGACCAGCTTGTTGGCGCGCAGCGTGCCGCCGGTGGAGACGAGGTCGACGATGGCGTCGGCCAGGCCGGTCAGCGGCGCCAGCTCCATGGAGCCGTAGAGCTTGATGAGGTCCACGTGAACGCCCTTGTCGGCGAAGTGCTGGCGGGCAATCTCGGTGTATTTGGTAGCGACGCGGATGCGCGAACCCTGCTTCACGGCGGCGGCATAGTCGAAGTCGGCGCGCGTGGCCACGCTCATGCGGCAGCGGGCGATCTTCAGGTCCAGCGGCTGGTAGAGGCCGTGCGAGCCACCCTGGGCCAGGGCCTGCTCGTGCAACACGTCGCGGCCCGCCACGCCAAGATCGGCGCCGCCGTACTGGACATAGGTCGGCACGTCGCTGGCGCGCACCAGCACCACGCGCACGCCTTCGCGGTTGGTCGGCAGGATGAGCTTGCGCGAAGTTTCGGGATCCTCCAGCACCTCGATGCCGGCGGCGCGCAGCAGCGGCAGCGTCTCTTCGAAGATGCGGCCCTTGGACAGGGCGAGGGTGAGGCCGCTCATTGGGCGCTCCACTCTTCGGGGCTCAGCGTCTTCATCGACAGCGCGTGGATCTCCTCACGCATACGCTCGCCCAGGGCCGCGTAGACGCGCTGGTGGCGCTTGATGCGCGTGAGGCCGGTGAACTCGCTAGAGACGATGGTGGCGAAGAAATGGCGGCCGTCGCCCTCGACTTCCAGATGCGCGCAGGGCAGGCCAGCGGCAATGAAATCGCGCACTTGTTGCGGGGTCGGGTCGGCCATCACGGGTCCTCGGTGGAAACCCGGGATTCTAAGAACGGATCTTGTAGCCCCTCTTCAAGAGCGACAAAGCGAGGCCCGCCGTCACCGCGAAGCTGACGCCGACCACGCCCAGGCTCAGCCACGGCGACACGTCGCTGACACCAAAGAAGCCGCGCCGGAAGCCGTCGATCATGTAGAAGAAGGGATTCAGGTGGCTCAGCCCCAACCAGAAGCCCGGCAGGGAATGCACCGAATAGAAGACGCCGGACAAAAACGTCATCGGCATGATGATGAAGTTCTGGAAGGCGGCCAACTGGTCGAACTTCTCGGCCCACAGGCCGGCGATCAGGCCCAGGGTCCCCATCAGGCCGGCGCCCAGCACCGTGAAGATCAACACCCACAGGATGTTGTTCAGGCCCGGCGGCGCGAACCAGGCCGTCACCACCAGCACGCCCAGGCCGACCGCCATGCCGCGCACGATGGCCGCGCCCACATAGGCGACGAACCAGGCCGAAGGTGACAGCGGCGTCAGCAGCAGGAAGATGAGGTTGCCGGTGATCTTGCTCTGGATGAGGCTGGACGAGCTGTTGGCAAAGGCGTTCTGCAGCACGCTCATCATCACCAGGCCCGGGATCAGGAAGCGGGTGTAGCTGACCGTGTCGTAGACCTTTACGTGGTTTTCCAGCGTGTGGCCGAAGACCAGCAGATACATGCAGGCCGTGAGCACCGGCGCGGCCACGGTCTGGAAGCTGACCTTCCAGAAGCGCAGCACTTCCTTCTTGAACAGGGTGGAGGCGCCGTTCATGCCTGCTCTCCCTGCATGATTTCCAGGAACACATCCTCGAGGTCGGCGCGGCCGATCTCCAGGTCTTCGACCGGGCACCCCACCTTCCTCAGCTCCGCCAGGGTCGATTCGACCTCGGCGGCGTCATGGGCGGTGACCTGCACGATGCGGCCGGTCACGCGGGCGCGCGCCACGATCTCGGGCGGCAGCTGGGCATCGGTCTTGAAACGCAACATGGTGTGGGCGGTGCCGGCCAGCAGCTGCGACGTGCGGTCCAGCGCAACGAGGCGGCCACCCTTGAGCATGCCGATGCGCTGGCACAGGGCCTCGGCCTCTTCCAGATAGTGGGTCGTCAGCAGCACCGTGTGGCCCTCCTTGTTGAGGCGGGCGATGAACTGCCACAGGGTCTGGCGCAACTCGACGTCGACGCCGGCCGTCGGCTCGTCCAGCACGATGACGGGCGGACGGTGCACCAGGGCCTGGGCCACCAGCACGCGGCGTTTCATGCCGCCGGACAGCTGGCGCATGTTGGCGTCGGCCTTGTCGGCCAGGCCCAGGTTGGCGAGCAGCTCGTCGATCCAGTCGTCGTTGCCGTGCACACCGAAATAGCCGCTCTGGATGCGCAAGGATTCGCGCACGCTGAAGAAGGGGTCGAACACCAGCTCCTGCGGCACCACGCCCAGGGCCTTGCGGGCGGCGGCGTAGTCGTCGACGACGTCATGGCCCATGACCCGCACCCGGCCTTCGGTCGCCTTGGCCAGGCCGGCCAGCACGCTGATCAGCGTCGTCTTGCCGGCGCCGTTGGGGCCGAGCAGGCCGAAGAATTCACCGCAGGGGATGTCGAAGCTGACGCCCTGCAGCGCCTTGACCTGCCCTCCCCGGTAGGTTTTCTTGACGTTCTCAAACGAGATGGCTGGCGGGGAGGAGGTCGGGCTCGGCATAAGCACACGATTCTAAAAGTCGGCATCTCATGCCTGCTGTTCACTGCCAGAATGCCCCGATGACCTGCCAGCCCCCACGCTCACCGCGTTCGCTGCCCCCCGCGGGGGCGCGTCAGTCGCTCCGGGCGGCCGCGCGCTCCTGACATGCCCACCCCCAAACGCCCCCGCCGTACCGCCGAGCGCATCCTGGAGGTCACGCTGGACCTCTTCAACGCCTTCGGCGAGCCGAATGTGTCGACGACGCTGATCTCGGCCGAACTGAAGATCAGCCCGGGCAACCTCTACTACCACTACCCGGCCAAGGACGAGCTGGTCAACGCGCTGTTCGGCCGCTATGAGGCCGAGCTGAACGAACTGCTGGCCGCCGCCGACAACGTGCGCAACGTGGAGGACGCCTGGCTGTTCTTCCACATGCTGTTCGAGCTGATCTGGAAGCACCGCTTCCTCTACCGCGACCTGAACGACCTGCTGTTCAAGAACCGCCGCCTCGAGACCCATTTCCAGGCCCTGCTCGCCGCCAAGGAGCAGGCCATGCGCCATGTGCTGTCGGGCCTGCACCTGGGCGGCGCGCTGAAGATGGAGCTGCGCGAGGCCGCGCCGACGGCCAATGCCATGGTCGTGGTGGTGAGCTATTGGCTGAGCTACGAATACGTGCGCGATCCGCGCCATGCGCTGGAGCCCGACCGTGCCGGCGCCGCCCTGATGCGCGGCGCCTTCCACGCCTTGTCCCTGCTGCTACCCTACCTCGAGCCTGCCTCCAAGGATCATCTGTTCAAGCTTGCTGGCAATTACCAATAGACCAACAGGAGACAAGTCATGGCCAAGTGGACCGCCTTCCCCTACGACAACAGCGCCTTCGTCTACACGCCGGCCACGCTGAAGAAGCACTGGGCGCGCCTGCATGCCGGCGATGCCGAGCCCTTCCCCAAGGACGCCGACGTAGTGCAGGCCTGGATCCACTTCCACGCCGGCGATTTCCAGGCCGCCTATGACGCGGGCCTCGCCGCCGGCGGCAACGGCATCACGGTCGCCAACAAGGCCCAGGGCATCTACGCCAACTACCTCGAGAAGAAGGAGAAGGTGAAGCTGGAGATGTTCCTGGAGATCTCCGAGCGCGCCGAAGCCCAGCAGGCCGAGGAGCCCAAGAACCCCAACGCCTGGTACTGGCAGGCCTATGCCCTGGGCCGCTACGGCCAAGGCATCAGCGTGGCCAAGGCGCTGGCGCAGGGCCTGGGCAGCAAGGTTAAGAACGCGCTGGAGACGACCATCAAGCTGGCGCCCAAGCATGCCGATGCCCATATCGCCCTGGGCGCCTTCCATGCCGAGGTCATCGACAAGGTCGGCAAGCTGCTCGGCAGGACGCAGGGCGCCGACGCGGCCACCGGCCTGAAGATGTTCGAACAGGCCTTGAAGCTCAACCCGACCAGTGCCATCGCGATGATCGAACGCGCCAATGGTCTGGTCATGCTGGAGGGCGACAAGCGCATGAAGGAGGCCGAAAAGCTGTATGTCGACGCCGCCGCCTGCGAGGCCATGGATGCGATGGAGTTGCTCGACATCGAGCTGGCGAAGGAAGAACTCGAGGAGTGAGCACGGACCAAGGACAGGACCTGCGACCTGTCCGACGCCTCGCGAACGCCCGGCGACATGCAGGCCGCCAGGCATAAGCGAGAACTAGTTCACGGCGCTCCTGAAGGGTCGTGAACTCCGTCACAAACTGATCTCCCGCGGCTCCGGGGGTGCAAGCCCGCGCACAGCGGCGTAAGCTACGTCCTCATCACTCACCCCCCACACGAGACCGCGCCATGAAGTTCCTGATCCCCGCTTTCGCTGCCGTCACTGTCTTCGCCGCCCAGGCCGCGAACAACGCCACGCCCGAGCAGGCCGAACTGCGCGCCGAGTGCGCCAAGAGCTACACCGAGACCAGCAGCATCGCCACGCCGGTCGCGGCCAACGAATACCAGTTCGTCTACGCCAACGGCAAGTACAAGGGTGAAGCCAAGCCGGGCAAGCTGCTGGCCTGCACCGAGCAGCAATACGCCGCCTACCTGGACAAGGCCGATCCGGCCAAGGTGATGGCCGCCTACCCGACCGCCGCCGGCCGCCCGACCGTCGCGAAGAAGAAGGCCGAGCCCTTCCGTCTCTGAACGTTGCCGGACCTCGGCCAACAGGGCGCTCCTCGGAGCGCCCTTTTGTATTGGCGCGCCGTGGGCATCAAACCTCCTTGCCGGGGCGCTCGCCAGCCCTTGCCTCAGAACGGTCCTGCTTGCTGCCGCGGCAACCCGGCGCCGCGGGGACGGCTGAACCTGGACAACGTGCATTTGCGGCCGCATAGGCGTAATCTTTCGTCACTGCCCTTGGCAGTACGGAGGTCGCCATGAGAACCCTCGCAGCCGCAATTGCCGCTCTGGTGTCTGCCCTCCCCGCCTTTGCCAGCACGCCTGCGGAATTCGCGCAGGCCACGCTGCGCGAAGGCTGTGCGCAGAGCTATGCCAGCTACAGCGCCTACTACCCGCCCGGTAGCCCAGGCCCCGCCTTCAGCGGGGAACGCTACAAGGGCGACAACCGCTACTACAACAACGCAGCGCCCTGCGACGAAGCGCAGTTCGCGGCCTACCTCGAGAAGGCCGACCCAGCGACGGTGGCCATGGCCTACCCGACCGCGGCCGGCAAGAAGGCCAAGGCCAAGAAGCCCGCTGCTGCGGCGTCAGCGCCGAAGAAGTAGCCCGCTCGCCCGGCCCCGGCGCCGGTCCGCGCCTGTTTCAGGCCGCGTCGCCCTCCCAGGGCATCATCAACGACAGCATCAGCAGCTTCTCGAACTCCGGTGCAAAGTTGGCGATGATGCCCTCGGGATCGGGGCAGAGCCCCGTGTCGGTGATGAGGCCGAACTGCACCCGACCTGCATAGGTCAGGATGCTCACGCCCATGCCGATGTCGCCGGACTGCGGCACCCAGAACATCACTTTTTCAACCGTCGAGCCGCAGAACTTCAGTGCCTGGGCCGGGCCCGGCACATTGGTCATGACGGCCGTCGCCTTCTTGGCGAACAGGTTGAGCATGGCGTGCTGCACCGGCTTGATCAGCAGGCCCGCCACCGACAGCAGGCCGAAGGCCATCACCGGCTGGAAGCTGCCCTTGAGTTCGCTCATGCGCGCCCGCACTGCGAACAGCCGCTCGATGGGGTTGGCGATGCCGATGGGCAGCACCAGCGGAACCAGGCCGAAGCGGTTGCCCAGCTGCCAAGCCTGCTCCAGCGGGCGCAGGTTGACCGGCACCATGGCGCGGATCTCCTTGCCCGCCGGGTCCTCGCCCTTGTCCGCCAGATAGCGGCCGATGGCGCCGGCCGCGCAGGCCAGCAGCACGTCGTTGATGGAGGCGCCCAGCGCTTTGCCCACTGCCTTGACCTCGTCCAGGGCCAGGCTGTCGTCCCAGGCCACGGTCTTGGTCGTGCCGGGTTTGCCCTTGAGCCGCGTTGGCGAGTCGTCCGGCATCAGCGCGAAGGCGGCGACATCGGACACGGCTTGGTAGCCCATGCGAGCCATCTCCAGCGAGGAGTCCATGGGGGTGTCACCCCGCATCGCCAGGTCCACCCCCTTGGCCATGCCCTTGCCCGTCATGCCGATAGCCTTGACCGTCATATTCGTCATGGGCCTCAGGAAGGCGTCGAGCAGCCAGTCGGCCTCCTCGGGCTCCTTGGGCGCGCGCTTGGGCGGCGCCTTGCCGCCGTCGGTGATGGACAGCATGACGGCGATCAGCGCGATGCCGTCGGCAATGCAATGGTGGATGCGGGCGATCAGGGCGCTCGTGCCATCACCCATGTCCTCGATGAGCTGGAACTGCCACAGCGGATGGGCCGGGTCCAGCGGCTGGGAGCAGAGCTCGCCGACGCGCTCGCGCAGCACCTCGTCACGGCTCTGGCCGCGCAGCGGCAGCGGCAGCTCTGCAACGACGTGGCGGGCGATGTCGAAGTCCCTGTCGGCCACCCATTCGGCCCCCATCAGGGCGTCTTCGACCACCTTTTGCCGGAAGCGCGGGTATTGCAGCAGCCGCTCGGCCACGCGCTCGCGCAGGGCAGCCAGCGTGATGCCGGGGCGGATGGACCAGACCCCGACGATCATCATCAGATTGGCCTCGGTGTCCATGCGCAGCCAGGCGGTATCCACCTTGGACATGCGTTCGCTGCTCGGGCCCATGCGCCTCCTCGGATTCGTTGTAGGCCGGGCCTAAACTCGGCGGCCCGTCGACCCATTGTCACCAGATCGACGCCCCCGAATCAGCCTGGAGAACCCCGTGAGCCTGAAAGACCAATTCGAAGCCGCCGTCGCCGATTCGAAGAACCTGCCCGAGCGGCCCGACAACATGACGCTGCTGAAGATCTATGCCCTGTACAAGCAGGGCAGCGCCGGCGACGTCGACGGCAAGCGCCCCGGCTTCACCGACATGGTCGGCCGCGCCAAGTGGGATGCGTGGAACGAGCTGAAGGGCACTTCGCAGGAAGAGGCCATGCAGCAGTACGTCGACCTCATCGAATCTCTGAAGTAAGCCGAATCTCTCGGCCTACCCCAAGAACCGGCTTCAAGCCGGTTTCTTTTTGGCCGGTGCCTTCTTCTTGGCCGCCAGCAAGGTGTCGAGTTCCTTCTGGATCTCGGTCTCGATGGTTTTCTTGAAGGGGCCCAGCAGGAAGCCCAGCTGGGCCACCAGCTCGAAATGGCTGGCAGAGACGGTCAGCTCGCCCTTGACGCCGGAGCGGGTGAACTCCACGGTGTCCTCATCGTCGCCCTCGTGCACCGTGCATTCCATGTCGAACTTCTCTTCGACCTGTTCGGCCCATTTCCAGGCGATTTCGCGGGCCTTCTTCAAGCCCACGTCGTGGTCACGGTGGATGCGAATCTCGGCCATCTGCGGCACTCCTTGTCTCGTGGCGCGCACTCTACCGCCGGCACCAGGTTTGCACGCATACTCCGTCGCCGAAAAGCAGCCGGGCCCTGCAGCCTGAAGCCGCAACCAGGGAGGATCCATGCGCCTAGCCGACCCCGACCCGCTCGTCCAAGACCCGCTGATGCAGGGGCTGCTGCACTTCCGCGGCGCGGAGCCTGACTATGAGCAGGCTGTCTACTGGTTCCGCGTTGCCGCCGATGCGGGCGATGCCGAGGGCCTGGCCCTGCTGGCCTTTTGCCAGCTCGAGGGCACCGGCCTGCCGCGCGACCCGGTGCTGGCCCGCGAGCGCCTGGAGCACGCCGCCTCTGGCGGCAGCCTGACCGCCAAATTCCACCTCGGCCGCATGCTCATCGCCGGCTGGGGCGGCGACCCAGACGCCCCCCGCGGCGTGGAGCTCTACACCGCCGCCGCAGCCATGGGCCACGCGGACGCCACCTTCAACCTGGCCAGTTGCCTGGAGGCCGGCTGGGGTTGCCAGCCTGACCGCCTCGCCGCCAAGGCCCTGTATCTGCGTGCCCGCGCCATCGGCAGCCCGCTAAAGGCGCCGGGTCTGCGCATCCGCGAGCGCGAACTGGAGGCCGTGCGCGAGCTGGCGCGGCGGCTGGAGAGCGGCAGCGAACTGCCGCGCATCATCGAAGAACGCCAGCAAGAGATGGCGCTGATGCACGACCTCACCCACAACCCGGCGCGCAAGGCCATGCTGAACGCCCGCCAGCGCCGCCGCCTGCTGCGCGCCGCCAGCATCACCGCCGTCATCGCCGGACTGGCCGCCGCCTTGGCCGGCCTGCTCGGCTGGCGCAACGGCCATCCGCTGGCGCATGATGCCGGCCCCACCTCCATCGCTTGAACATGACCCGTCCCCTGCCGCTGAACACCCACCTGATCGACGTCGGCCCCCTTGTCTATGGCTGCATGGCACTGGGTGGCGACTGGGGCGGTGGCCCCATCACCGAGGCCGACATCGCCCAGGCCCATGCGGCCGTCGAGGCGGCGCTGGAGATCGGCGTCAAGCTCTTCGACCATGCCGACATCTACCGCCGCGGCAAGGCCGAGGCCGTGTTCGGCGAGCTGCTCAAGCGCGACCCGGGCCTGCGTGCCAGGATCAGGCTGCAGAGCAAATGCGGCATCCGCTTCGCCGACGATGCCAACGTCGGCCGCTATGACCTCAGCGCCGCCTATATCGAGGAGAGCGTCGACGGCATCCTGCAGCGCCTGGCCGTCGAGCGCATCGATATCCTGCTGCTGCACCGCCCCGACGCGCTGATGGAACCCGCCGAGATCGCGCGCGCCTTCGGCCGCCTCAAGGCCGCCGGCAAGGTCGGCCATCTCGGCGTGTCGAACATGCATGCCGGCCAGATGCGCTGGCTGCAGATGGCCCTACCCGAGCCCCTCGTCGCCAACCAGCTCGAGCTGAGCCTGGCCAAGCTGGACGCCATCGACGTCGGCACCACCTTCAACGACCCGCAGGCGGCCTCGCGCCCCGGCTGCGTCGCCTGGGCCGGCACGCTGGAATACGCCCAGCGCCACGGCGTGCAGCTGCAGGCCTGGGGTTCGCTGGCCCAGGGCCGCTTCAACGACCCGGCCGCGTCGCCCGCCGCCCAGGCCGTGCACGAGATTGCCGAGGCGCATCGCACCACGGCCAACGCCGTGTTGCTCGCCTGGCTGCTGCGGCATCCGGCCGGCATCCAGCCGGTGATCGGCAGCGGCAATGCGGAGCGGATTCGTGCCTGCGCGGACGCAACAAAGGTTCAGCTGAGCCGGGATGAGTGGTATCGGCTGTATGTGACGGCGCGGGGGCAGGTGCTGCCTTAAGTTCAAGACATGGCGGGCACGAAAGTCACTGTGACCTTCGCACTGACCATGGGGTTTGTGGGCGCGCTCAGTGCAGTAGGCGCCCAGGCGTTTGAGTCTTTCGAGGTCTCAGATCACGACAAGCCATCGCTGCGATATCGGTTCTCAAGGGCCGAAGCCACATCCGACGACCCTATCGTCATTACAGCGATCGGCCGTGAGCTTGAGGTCGCCGACCGAGAGAATCACGTCGATCTTCAGAAAGTCTGGCTACGGCAAAACATTCCGAAGAAGATGAAATTCGCCAGCCGCTTTCTTGTCACGGAATGCGGCGAGAAGCACCACGGCAAATGGGATGCATGCGACGCCTACACCTACTCAGATTCGAAGGGTAAGGAAGCCACGTAGTACATCCACATCGGCAATTGGCCTTGACGTCGTGGATCAGCTCGGCAGGGTCTTCACCAACGGCTGCCTCGGATGCAGCCTCGCCATCGTCACCACATCCTCATACGACCCGTTGCGCAACGCGTAGGCCTTGAGCCGCCCTTCGTGCTCGAAGCCATGCCGCTCATACAGCCGGATGGCTTTGGCGTTGTCGTGATAGACGGTCAGCTCGATGCGCAGGATCTGCGCCCAGTTGTCGGCGTAGTCCAGCAGGGCCGTCATCAGCGCCTTGCCGACGCCCTGGCCCTGGGCGGCCTTGGAAACGGTGATGCCCAACGACATCGCATGGCGACGGCGGATGGCGGGGCCGACGGGATGCAGGCCGGCGAGGCCAACGGTCTTGTCGTCCAGCACGGCAGCCAGCACGATTTCGTTGGAACCGGCCACCGGCGGGTTCATGCCGGCGATGCGCTGGGCCCACAGCTCCTCACTGGCGAAGGGCAGCTGCAGGGTGCCGCCAAAGACATCCGGATCGGCGAACTGTTCGGCGATGGCCGCGGCGTCAGCGGGTTTGACGCGGCGCAGGATCAGGGTCATGGGAGCCTCCATCAAGGCCCTGCAATGTAGCCCGGCGCTCCTCGCGCCCCAGCGGCTTCAACCGCTCGACGGCGGCGTGAAACTTCACCCAGTTGCGGCCTTCGTGCTCGAACAGCCGCATGAAGGCCGGCACCAGCTCGTCATAGGCCGACAGGATGGCGAAGCTGGCGTTGTTGGCGCGCTGGAACCAGGCCTCGTAGCCGGGCGCCTCGCGGGGTGCGCGCTCGCGCAGCTCGGCCATGACGGCGGCCTTGGCCCCGGCCCGCGACTCGGCCGGGCCGGCGTAGACGGCCTCGAGGCGGTTCCGCCCCTCCCGAGCCAGCGCAAGAAAGCGGCCACGCTGCGCCCGGCCTGCCTCGAAGGCGGCCAGGGCTTCGGGCTTGCCGGCCAGCCATTGGCGCGCGCCCAGCAACTCCACCGCCGTCGCATAGGCCTCGTTGAAGCCGGTGTCGTCGGGCGTGTAGACGCGCTGGTGGCTCAGCTCGTGGAAGATCATGGCCGCCAGCTCGCCCTCGGGATAGCGGATGAAGGTGTTGAGCAGCGGGTCGCCGCCCAGCCAGCGGCTCCAGCCCAGCGTCGAATAGGCGGGAATGGGCTGCACCTGCACCTCCCAGCCCTGGGCCTTCAGCTCGTCGGCATGGCGCTGGGCGGCGTCGCGGTCGAACCAGCCCTGGTAGCCGGCGCAGCCCATGATGGGATAGCACCAGGTCTTGAGCGTGAGGCCGTACTCGGGCGCGGCGACGATATTCCAGACCACTGCCGGCCGCTTCAGGTCGGCAAAGCGGCGGTAGCTGTTGTTGTCGGGCAGGGCCAGCGCGCTGCTGGCGAAGTCGCGCATCTGCTGCGACAGCCTCAGCCGCTCAGCGAGGTCGGCTGGCGTGGCCGGGTCGGCCAGCCATTCCGGCACGGGCCGGGCGGCGCGCACGATGCCCAGATGGCCGCCCGCCGCCTGGCTCCAATGGCCGATGGCGCTGCAGCCGGCGAGAAGCAGCAGCGACGCCGACAGCAGCAACCTGCGAATCAAGCCGCCTCGACCTGCACCAGGCAATCGTAGAAGGCCGGCGCATTGCCCATGTCGGTCAGGCGCTGGTGGGTCACCTCGTTGACGTTGCTGCCTTCCAGGCCCAGCTTGCGCCACCACACGCCCAGGCCGTTGACGACCCCCGGCCGCGCACGCTTGCTGACCTTGAGCGTGGCCACGTAGCGGCCGCGGTCGTTGAAGGCAGCGACGCGGGCGCCGTCGGCGAGCTGGCGGGCCGCGGCGTCGTCCGCATGCATCTCGATGATGGGCTCGCCCTCGATGTCGCGCAGGCTCTTCACGTTGACGAAACTGCTGTTCAGGAAGTTGCGCGCCGGCGGCGAGATCATGGCCAGGGGGTAGCGCGCGGCCAGCTCGGGCGAGGTCTGCACGCTCTCGTAGTTGGGCACGTAGTCGGCACCCGCGGCCTGGGCGCGGCCATTGGGCGTGCGAAAGCCCCCTTCGGCGAACGGCGCCTCGGGAATCGGCAGCGCCTGCCAGCCCTGCTCGCGCAGCAGGGCCATGTCGATGTCCGAAGTGAAGGCCTGGGCGGCCAGCTCCTCGTCGGTCTCGCGTAAGCAGGGGTCGGTCAGGCCCAGGGCCGCGGCCAGCTCACGGAAGATCTGGGTGTTGGTCTTGGCCTCGCCCAGCGGCGCAACGGCCGGCTGGTTCATCAGCACGTCGGTGTGGCCGTAGCTGGTGTGCACGTCCAGGTGTTCGAGCTGGGTCGTGGCCGGCAGCACATAGTCGGCAAGGTCGGCCGTGTCGGTCATGAAATGTTCGAGCACGACGGTGAACAGGTCCTCGCGCTGGAAGCCCTTGACCACCTTGGGCGACTCGGGCGCCACGGCCACGGGGTTGCTGTTGTAGACGATCAGCGCCTCGATGGGCGGATCGGCCTGCAGCAGCGCGTCGCCGATGGTGCTCATATTGACCATGCGCGGTGTGCGGCCGGCGAGCAGGTCGGGCCGCTCCAGCGCCGGGTTCTTGTAGGGCGCGAACCAGCCCGAGGCCGACAGCAGCGCGCCACCGCTCTCGTGCCGCCAGGCCCCGGTCAGACAGGGCAGCAGCGCGATCAGGCGCACGGCGTTACCGCCGCCGCGCACGCGCTGCAGGCCGTAGTTCATGCGGATGGCGGCGGGCCGGGTGGTGCCGTAGTCGCGCGCCAGGCCGCGCACCTCGTCGGGGCTGACGCCGCAGACGGCGGCGACGCGCTCCGGCGGCCAGGCCAGCGCCTTCTCGCGCAGCTCGTCCCAGCCGTCGACATGATGCTGGATGTAGTCGTGATCCAGCCAGTCGTTCCGGATCAGCTCATGCATCAGCCCCAGGGCCAGAGCGCCGTCGGTGCCGGGCAGCACGGCGATGTGCTGGTGGCATTTGTCGGCGGTCTCGGTCTTGCGCGGGTCGATGCAGATCAGCTTGGCGCCTTCGCGCTTGGCCTGGTTGGCATAAGTCCAGAAGTGGAGGTTGGAGGTGATGCTGTTGCTGCCCCAGATGACGATCAACTTCGCACCCGCGAAATGGCGGGTGTGCATGCCCAGCTTGTGGCCGAAGGTGGCGGCCAGGCCGGCACCGCCAGCGGAGGCGCAGATGGTGCGGTCCAGGCGCGCGGCGCCAAGGGCATTCCACAAGCGCCCGGCCATGGCCTCGCCCTGGATCAGGCCCATGGTGCCGGCATAGCTGTAGGGCTGGATGGACTGCGGGTCCTTGATGGCCTTCAGCCGGGCCGCGATGTCAGCGATGGCTTCGGCCCAGCTGACCCGCACGAATTGCGGCGCCTCGGTCTTCTTGCTGACGCGCTTGAGCGGGTGCAGCAGGCGCTCGGCGTGATAGGTGCGCTCGGGATAGCGCGAGACCTTGGTGCACAGAGCGCCATGGGTACTGGGATGCTCGGCGCGGCCCTGCACCTTGATGACGCGTTCGTTCTCGACGGTGATCTGCAGTGCGCAGGTGTCGGGGCAGTCGTGGGGGCAGGCGCCGAAGACGGTACGGGTGGTCATGGAGATCGCGGGGCCGGAAGTACAACCCCGCGATTGTCTCAAGATGCACCGCCCTGCTCAGCGCCGGTTCAGGAAGTCCACCAGGCGCGGGATGGTTTGGCCGGGCGCCTCTTCCATCAGCCAATGGCCCGAGCCGGGGATGACGACGCCTTCGACCTGGGCGTCCACCAGCCTGGCCTGCTCGATGAGGAAGCTGCCGGACGCCTTCTCGCCGGTCAGCACCAGCATGGGCTGCTGCAGTGGGGTCTTGGCAAAGCCGGCGAAGTCGGCCGCATCCTGCTCGAAGGCCTTGAAGTAGCCAAAGCCTGCCCTCATGCCGCCTGGCTGGGCATAGGCTGCCGTGTAGAACCGGCGGTCGGCCTCCGACAGCGAGCGCGTCTTGTCTGCCGCGAAGTCGTTCCAGAAATGCTCGAAGTAGATGCGCTCGCGGCCGGCCACCAGTTGCAGTGCCGTGTCGCCATGGAAGTGGAAATGCCACAGGTCGCGCAGCAGCCAGACGTTCTTCCAGTCGCCCACGCCGGGCAGGAATGCGTCCATCAGGACGATGCTCTCGACCTCGTCCGGGTATTGGGCCGCATAGGCATAGGCCACCATCAGGCCGATGTCATGGCCGACGACCTTGACCTTGCGATGACCCAGCCCCCGGACGAGGGCGTGTACATCCTGGGCCAGGGTCTTCTTGTCGTAGCCGTCGTCGGGCTTGGCCGAGCCGCCCGCACCGCGCAGGTCGGGTGCGATGACGACGCGGCGGTCGTCCAGCCGCGCCATCAGCGGCCGCCACATGTGGCTGGTCTCGGTGTAGCCGTGCAGCAGCACGACCGGGGTCTCGCTGCCGGTGCCGGCCTGCAGATAGTGCAGTTGCACGCCGTTGGCGATGGCGCTGCGGTCTTCGATGGTCGCGGCTTGCACGCTGACGGCGAGCAGCAGCACGGCGAGGGCAGAAATGAAGCGCTTCATGGTGCTCTCCTCAAAGTTGGCTCATGCCGCCGTCGACGATGATTTCCGTGCCGACGATGAAGGCCGATTCCGGCGCCGACAGGTGCAGCACCGTGGACGCAATCTCGTCGACCGTGCCGAAGCGGCCCAGCGGCACCTGGCCTTGGATCTGCGCGGCGACCTGCTTCAGCGTGTCGGCGTCGAAGCCCAGCTTGCCGTACAGCGGCGTCGTGACCGGGCCGGGGCTGACGACGTTGACGCGCGCACCTTGAGGCAGCAGCTCGGTCGACAGCGTCTTGGCCATGGAAATCAACGCGGCCTTGCTGGCAGCGTAGATGGCCGAGTTGGGCATACCGATGTGGGCGTTGATGGAACCGTTCAGCACGATGGAAGCGCCCTTGGCCAGCACTGGGCGCAGGGCCTGGATCAGGAAGAAGGCGCCCTTGGCGTTGGTGTTGAAGGTACGGTCCCAGAGCTCTTCGCTAGCGTCGGTGAGCGATGCGAACTCGGCGATGCCGGCGTTGACGAAGACGGCGTCCAGCGTGCGGCCGGCGGCGGCGAGATGGGCGCCAAGGGCACGGGCGCCCGGCACGTCTGAGGCGTCAAGCTGCACCAGCTCGAAACCCTCAGCCTCGTGGGCCTTGCCCGGGCGGGCGGTGACGATGACGTGTGCGCCTTCAGCCCGGAAGGCGCGGGCGGTGGCCAGGCCGATGCCGGAGGTGCCACCGGTGACGAGGACGGTCTTGTGGGCGAAGCGGTTGGACATGATGTTTCCTTGGTGAGTCAGCGGCGGGTTTGCCGTGGACTCGATACTCGGCGCCGGGCCCCTTTTTGACGTCCGGCTGCCTTGGCCGACTCGTGCAAGGTTTTCGAACATGCTCAGCGACGAAGAGATCCAGTTGATGCAGGCCATCCGCGACAGCGGCAGCCTGTCGCGCGCCGCGGCCAGCCTGGGCAAGGCGCCGTCGACCGTCTCGTACACGCTGCGCCAGATCGAGGGCCGCTTCGACGCCCTACTCTTCGACCGCCGCCGCTATCGCCTGCAGCTCACGCCCGCTGGCGCCATGCTGGTGCGCGAAGCCATGCGGCTGCGAGACGACATGCAGCGGCTGACGCGCCGCGTCACGCAGGTGGCCAAGGGCTGGGAAGATCGGCTGTGGATCGTCACCGACGAAGTCATCGAGTTCGACTCCCTGCTGCCGGTCGTCCAGGACTTCGACAGGCTCGATTCCGGCGTCGGCCTGCGCGTCACCCACGAGGTGCTGGGCGGCACCTGGGAGGCCCTGGCCGAGGGCCGGGGCGACCTCGTCATCGGCGCCACCAACGAGCCGCCCGCCGGCATCGGCGTGCAGTGGCGCGAGCTGGGCCAGATGCGCTGGGTCTATGCCGTGTCACCGCGTCATGCGCTGGCCAAGGTCAAGGGCGCGTTGACCGCAGAGCAGATGCAGGCGCATCGCGCCATCGTCGTGGCCGACACCTCGCGCCGCAGCGAGGGCCGCGCCTATGGCCATGGTGCCGGCCAGGCCACGCTGGCCGTGCCCAGCATGGCCGCCAAGATCGAGGCCCAGCGCGCCGGCCTGGGCGTGGGCTGGCTGCCCGAGGCGCGCGTGGCCTCGCTGCTCCAACGCGGCGAGCTGGTGGCCAAGACCGTGGCCGCGCCGCGCGAGCCCAACTCGCTTTACCTCGGCTGGCGCGCCGGCGACGGCCGGGCCCTGGCCTGGTGGCTGGAAAAGCTAAAGGAGCCGCGGCTGCGCCAGCGGCTGGTCGACGGCGTCGACCGCTACGCCTGAACGATGGGTAGAGTCAGCCGTGCGATGCAGCCGTGGGGCGCGGCGGGCAGCAACTCGGCACTGCCGCCATGGCGCTCGGCGATCTCGCGGACGATGGCCAGGCCCAATCCGCAGCCCTCCGCCGTCGTTGCGCCGCGCACAAAGCGCTCGAAGGCACGCTCGCGCATCTCGGGCGCAAGGCCCGGGCCGTTGTCCTCGACGTCCAGCCACAGGTCGTCGCCCGCGCGGCGCAGCTTGACCGTGAGGGTGGCACCTTCACCGGCATAGCGCACCGCGTTGTCGATGAGATTGACCAGGGCCTCGCGCAGCAGCAGCTCAACGCCCTGCACGCGCAAGCCCTCGTCCGCGACCTCCACGCCGAGGTCGCAGCCGGCGGCCAGCGCGCGCGGCACCCACTCGGCCGTGACCTCGTGCACCAGGCGGGAGCAGTCCACCGCCGTCCAGCCCTGGGCCGCGACCGCCTCGGGCTCGGCGCGCGCCAATACCAGCAGCTGCGACACCAGGCGGGCGCCGCGCACGGCACTCTCGTGCACGCGCTCCAGCCGCTGGCGAAGGGCTGGGTCGCTCGCAGCGGCCAGCGCCAGTTCGGTCTGGCTCTTCAAGCCGGCCAGGGGTGTGCGCAATTGATGGGCGGCGTCGCTGATGAAGCGGCGCTGCGTGGCCAGACTGTGCTGCACCTGGCCGAGCAGTTCGTTGACGGCGCCGGCCAGAGCGCTGACCTCGGGCGGCGCGGCGCGCAATTGCACGGGATCGAGCGCGTCGGCGCGCCGGCCTTCGACCTGCTGCTGCAGCTCGGCCAGGGGCCTGAGTCCGCGGCGAATGCCGGCCCAGACGATGGCGCTCATCAGTGCAATTAGCAGGGACAGCGGCAGGGCAGTGTCCAGCAGCATGCGCCGCGCCAGCAGCTCGCGCGGCGCGCTGGAGCGGGCGACCTGCACGCGCAACGTCGAGTCCGCCGCGCCGGCGGCGCCGAGGTGCAGGTCCAGCGAGACAACGCGCATCGCCTCGGGCACCGTCGTGCTGAAGAACACCGGCTCGTTCAGCGCCGGCGTGCCGGGCGGTTGCGGCAGGCGCGCGTCGCCAAGCAGCAGCTGGCCAGGCGGCGAGCTGACCATGTAGACGACGCGTTCGTCGGGATCGGCGGCATCGACGCTGAGGATGTCCTGGGCCGAGCGCGGCAGGTCGACGAAGAGGCCGCTGGACGTAGGCTTGATCTGGCGGGCCAGGGCGCGGGCGGCCTGCAGCAGGGTCGCGTCGACGAGCTCATCGGCATGCCGGCTGGCCAAGCGGTAGGCCCCGAAAGCCGCGACCAGCCAGAGCACGATCTGCGGCAGCAGCAGCCACAACAGCAATTGCCGGTGCAGCGAACGACCGGTCGGTGGGTTCACGGTGTCGACGTGGCTTCGAGCAGATAGCCCAGGCCACGCACGGTGCGCACGGCCAGGCCCGAGCCTTCGAGCTTCTTGCGCAGCCGATGGATATAGACCTCGATGGAGCCGCCTTCATCGGCACCCCAGGCCTCGACGATCTGCTGCTTGGTGACAACGCGGTCGCGCTCGGCCACAAGCAGGTCCAGCAGCGTCCATTCGCGCGGGCTCAGCTCCAGGGTCTCGCCGGCAATGCTGGCGCGGCGCGCCGTGCGGTCCAGGCTCAAGCGGCGCAGCTGCTGGCTCTGCGAGGCCGGGCGACCGCGGCGCATCAGTGCATGCAGGCGGGCTTCCAGTTCGGGGAAGTCGAAGGGCTTGGTCAGGTAGTCGTCGGCCCCGGCCTGCAGGCCGGCGACGCGATGCTCCAGCGCATCCAGCGCCGTCAGCACGAGGATGGGCAAGGTGCGGCCGGCCTCGCGCACGCGCTTGAGCACGGTGAGGCCGTCCACCAGCGGCAGGCCGAGGTCGAGGATGGCGACGTCGAAGTCCTGCTTCTTCAGTAGGTACTCGGCCACGGCGCCGTTCTCGGCCCACTCGACTTTGAACGAGGCATTCAGCAGCTGCTGCTGCAAGGCGTCGGCCAGCAGGGGGTCGTCTTCGGCGAGCAGCAGGTTCATCGCGGCGACTTTAACGGGCCTCGCCCTTATGGTTAATACGCTATTAAGTTTATTAACTTCACGTAATGATGCCGGGATGTTGCGCGCTCTCGCCACTTCCCTGCTGGCCGCCGCGGCCCAGGCCGCAACGCCGACCGACGTCGTGCACTGGTGGACCTCGCCCGGCGAGATCGCCGCCAAGCAGGCCCTGGCCGAGGCCTACCGCGGCGCGGGTGGCCAATGGCGCGAGCTGGGCGTCGGCGCGTCGGAGCAGGCGCGGACCGTCGTCTTCGACCGCATCGCCGCCGGCAACCCGCCGCTGGCAGCGCAGTTCAACCCCTCCCGCGCCCTCGCGCGGCTGGCGCGCGAAGGCCGGCTCAATGCCATCGACGACGTCGCCGCCCAGGGCCGCTGGACCGAGGTGCTGCCGGCCGTGCTGCTGGATGCCGTCAAAGTGGATGGGCATGTCTATGCCGCCCCCGTCAGCATCCACATGCCGGTCTGGCTGTGGAGCTCCAAGGCGGCCCTGGCCAAGGCCGGCGTCAAGGCCGAGCCGCGCAGCATGGAGGAGCTCTTCGCCGCGCTGGACAGGCTGCAGGCGGCCGGACTGATCCCGCTGGCCCATGGCGGCCAGCCCTGGCAGGACCTCAACCTCTTCATTGCCATGCTGGCCAACACGGGCGGACGCGACCTCTATCTCGCCGTGCTGCGCGATCGCGACGCGGCGGCCATGCAGGGCGAGGCCCTGCGCCAGGTGCTGCTCAGCTACAAGAAGCTGCACCGTTATGTCGACCCGGCCTCACCGGGGCGCAGCTGGGCCGACACGACGGCCCTGCTCGTCAGCGGCCGCGCCGGGCTGCAATTCATGGGCGACTGGTCCAAGGGCGAGTTCACGCAGGCCGGCCAGCAGCCGGGCCGCGACTTCGGCTGCTCGCCCGGCCTTGGCCCGCGCTCGCCCTATATCGTCAGCGGCGACGTGCTGGTGTTTCCCAAGGACAGGGATGGCAGCGCCCTGCCCGCCCAGCGTCTGCTTGCTCGCACGGCGACGGCGCCCGCCACCCAGCTCACCTTCAGCGCCCGCAAGGGCTCGGTGCCGGTGCGCACCGACCTCGACACCCGCACGCTGGACAGTTGCGCCCAGGCAGGCGCCGCGGCCCTGCGCGATGCCGGCCGGCTGGTGGGCAATACTGAACTGCTGCTGGCGACCGAGGAGCAGACGGCGCTCGAACGTACCGTCAGCGACTACTGGAACCGCGACGTTCCCGTGCAGGCGGTGCAGCAGGCCCTCGCCAAGATCTTGCAGAACACAAACACCAGGAGACTCCCTTGACCCGCGTTCACATCCAGGACCTCAGCATCCGCTTCGGCACGCACGACGTCATCAAGAACCTCGACCTCGACGTCCGCAGCGGCGAGTTTCTTGTGCTGCTCGGCCCCTCCGGCTGCGGCAAGTCGACGCTGCTGCACACCATCGCCGGCCTCAACCCCGTCAGCGGCGGCAGCATCCACATCGGCGAGCAGGACATGACGCGCGCCGAACCCAGCCAACGCGGCGTCGGCATGGTGTTCCAGAGTTATGCGCTCTACCCGACCATGACGGTGAAGGAGAACCTGGCCTTTCCGCTGAAGATGGCCAAGACGCCCAAGGCCGAGCGGGAAAAGCGCTTGGCCGCGGCGGCCGAGATGCTGCAGCTGGGCCCCTTGCTGGAGCGCCGGCCCGGCCAGCTGTCGGGCGGCCAGCGCCAGCGCGTCGCCATCGGCCGCGCCGTAGTGCGCGAGGCGAAGGTGCTGCTGCTGGACGAGCCTCTGTCCAACCTCGACGCCAAGCTGCGAACCGACCTGCGCCGAGAGCTGAAGACCCTGCACAGCCGCCTGGGCAACACCATGATCTACGTGACCCACGATCAGGTCGAGGCGATGACGCTGGCAACGCGCATCGTCGTCATGCACCAGGGCGTCATCCAGCAAGTGGGCACGCCGGCCGAGGTCTACGACAGACCGAAGAACCTGCGCGTGGCCGGCTTCGTCGGATCGCCGGCCATCAACCGCATCGAGGGCCAGGTCGGTGAGGGCGGCCTGTTCGTGTCGCCGGCCCTGAGCCTGCCTTTGCCCAAGGCCCTGGCCTCGCGCCCGCAGGGCGAGGTGCTGACCCTAGCCGTGCGGCCCGAGAACGTGCGCCTGGGCACCGACCTGCCCTTCGCGGCCGAGATCCAGCTCGTCGAGCCGCTGGGCAACCAGCATGTCGTCTGGATGAACAGCGACGGCTCGACGCTCTCTGCCGTGCTGCCGGGCCAGCCTGAAGTGCAGGATGGCGCCCGCGTGAGCTTCGGCTTTGACGCGGCCAAGACGCTGTGGTTCGACGCAGAGGGCCATCGGATTGAGGCCTGACCCTAGGCCCAGGCCTTGGATGCCGGGCGGTCCGAGCAATGACTTGCGCCCTCCATCGGCGCCGGCACGGCCCGCCCGGCGTCGCCGAGTTGGAAGGCGCGACGGTACTGCCCAGGGCTCACGCCCAGGATGCGCCGGAAGTGC
>Ga0194137_10000289_pt1 | contig 35247 bp, 28 predicted proteins | sample TARM_MetaG_T3_14_FD_134025 | JGI IMG/M metagenome (GOLD analysis project Ga0194137, IMG submission 134025) | Freshwater microbial communities from Pennsylvania, USA, analyzing microbe dynamics in response to fracking - TARM_MetaG_T3_14 (version 2) | ecosystem: Environmental > Aquatic >... | reverse complement strand
TTAGCATATTATGATAGTTTAACAGAAATTGCTAACCGAGAAATGTTAATTAAAGAATTGGATAATTTATCAGCTCTTGCCAAAAATAATTCAATTAAATATAAGCTGATTTTTATCGATTTAAAAAATTTCAAAAAGATTAATGAATCATGGGGTTTTGAAATTGGAGACTATATTCTAAAAGAAAGTGCACAGAGATTAAAAAAGAGCACAGCAGATTCTGATTTGACAGGACGTCTGGGAGGAGACGAATTTGCTATAGTAGTTCAGCGAGAATTAACAGAAAAAGAATTAAATAAATATATAAGAAAAATTAAAAGAGAATTGGAAAAACCATATAAATATAAACATAAAGAAGTAATATTAAATAGTAATTTTGGAATTTCTAGTTTTCCTCAAGATGGTAAGAATAGTCAAGAAATAATCAGAAGTGCTGATATAGCAATGTATAAGGCAAAAACAAATCTAGATAAAGAAATTGAATTTTTTGCTCAGCATATGGAAGCAGAAGTTGTAATGGGAATTCAGCTTGAAGATGCCCTTAAAACTGCAATTAAAAATGAAGAATTCTATTTAATGTTTCAGCCTCAATATAAAACTGATGGAAAAAAGCTAAGAGGTTTTGAGGCACTTTTACGTCTTGATTCATCTCTGTTGGGGATGGTTAGTCCGGCTAGATTTATTCCGGAAGCTGAAAAAAATGGTTTAATAAAAGAAATCGGTGACTGGGTACTCAGAACTTCGATTCAAAAGTTCAAAAAACTAAAAGATGATTTTGATCAGGAAGTAGTGTTATCCATAAATATCTCTGTAGTTCAGCTAACTGATCCAAATTTTTTAAATCAGGTTAAAGAAATATTAGAAAAAGAAAAACCAAAAGGCTTTAAACTGGAATTTGAAATCACCGAATCCCATTTTATTTCAGATCAGGAGCAGGTTATTGATGTTCTATATAGACTTAAGGATTTAGGTATTACCATTGCTTTAGATGATTTTGGTACCGGATATGCTTCTTTAAGTTACCTGCAGCATATCCCGCTTGATATTTTAAAAATAGATAAATCTTTTATCGATTTAATTTCTAATAGTTTAGAGGAAGAAAAAATGATGGTAGCACCTCTGATTGAAATGTCCCATCAATGGGGAGTAGAAGTGGTGGCAGAAGGTGTAGAAACAGTTGATCAACTTCATTATTTAGAAGATCATGATTGTGATTATCTTCAGGGATTTTTATTTAATAAACCCTTAACCGAAGATCAAATTACAAATTCTTTCTAGAAATAAGATTAAACTGCAGGAAAATTATATCAGATGTAGAATTATAATAATATAATTTGGATATTTTTAACTCTCTTTTGAGAGAAAAGTTTAAAATTAAAAAACAAAAATTAAGTGGAGTGATTTTTATGTCAGAGATAAATTGGGAAAAATTATTAAGTGGAACAGATGTTAGAGGAAAAGCAATTGCAGATCAAATAAAGAAAGCGAATTTAACTGAGGAAGCTGCTTTCGGAATTGGGCTTTCATTTGGACGCTGGCTGAGTGCTCATTTAGATAAAAAAAGCAGTGATTTAAAAATAGCAGTTGGACATGATTCGCGATTAAGTGCGAAAAAATTACTGAATGCTCTTGCTCATGGAATAAATACGGCAGGTGCAGAATCTTTTAGTGCAGGGCTTGCTTCTACACCAGCAATGTTTATGTCAACTGTCTTAGACGGCCATCAATATGATGGAGCAATTATGATAACTGCAAGTCATTTACCTTTTGATAAAAACGGTTTTAAGTTTTTCACCAATCAAGGTGGTTTAGAAAAAGAAGATGTAAAAGAAATACTCAAGATAGCAGCGGCTTCAGAAAAAGAAATTTTAGCTGAAACTAAAATCATGGAAAAGCCTGCTGAAATAAAAAAAATTAATTTAATTTACGATTACGCTGAACATATAAAAGCTGTGATTCGTCAGAATCTGAAGCCAGAACTTGATCCTCAAAAACCGCTGTCCGGCTTTAAAATTATTGTTGATGCTGGTAATGGTGCAGGGGGCTTTTTTGCAGAAAAGATACTAGAATCTCTCGGTGCTGATACAGCAGGTAGCCAATTTTTAGAACCAGATGGAAATTTCCCTAATCATGCTCCTAATCCAGAAAATAAAGAAGCAATGCACTCAACTCAAAAAGCAGTTCTAAAAAATAATGCTGATTTAGGAATTATTTTTGATACAGATGTTGATCGTGCTGCAGTTGTCGACAGCAGTGGCCAGGAGATTAATCGAAATAAGCTAATTGCACTTGCCTCTACAATAGTTTTAGAAAATAATCCGGGAGCCACTATTGTTACAGATTCTGTTACTTCAGTTGGCTTAAAAGATTTTATTGAGAACAAATTGGGAGGGGTCCACCACAGATTTAAAAGAGGTTATAAAAATGTAATCAATGAAGCTAAAAGACTTGAAGCTGAAGGGGTTAACGCACCTCTTGCTATAGAAACATCAGGCCATGCAGCGTTCAAAGAAAATTATTTCCTTGATGATGGAGCATATCTGGTAGCAAAAGTTCTAATCAAAATGGCTAATTTAAAAGCAGATTCAAATCAAAAAATTGGAGATTTAATTTCTGATTTAAAAGAGGCTGAAATCAAAAAGGAATATAGAATGACTATTGACTTAGATGATTTTAAAGAATACGGTCAAAAAATTCTAAGTGATTTAGAAGACTTTGTTAAAGAAAAAAAGATCTGGGAAGTTACACCTAAAAATTATCAGGGGCTTAGAGTAAACTGTGGTGGTAGTGATTGGTTTTTATTAAGAATGTCTTTACATGATCCAGTTTTGGTGCTTAATCTGGAGTGTGATAGGCAGCAGGATTTAGAGAATATATTAGATAATCTGAGAAAATTTCTAAATAATTATGATAAACTTAAATCAATCTTTTAATCAGGAGGCTAATAATGAAGTATAGGCATTTAGGTAATTCAAATCTAAAGATATCGGCAGTTGGTTTAGGAACCTGGGCTTATGGTAATGATACCTTTGGTAAAGTAGAAGATCAGCAGTCAATTAAGGCAATAAGGGCAGCTGTTGAGTCTGGTATTAATTTGATAGATACAGCTCCAGCTTACGGTGATGGACATGCAGAAGAAGTAGTAGGAAAAGCAATTCAGGGAATTAGAGATGAGGTTGTTATTGCAACAAAATGTGGAACCCATAGGGATGGTCCTAAATATATCCGAGATTTAAGTCCTCAAAGAATTAGAACAGAAATAGAAAATTCCTTGAAAAGATTAGATATTGAACAGATTGATCTTTATCAGATTCACTGGCCTGATCCAGATACACCTTTAGAAGCGAGTGTAGAGGAACTATTAAAGTTAAAAAGAGAAGGTAAATTTAAATATTTAGCAGTCTGTAATTTTGAAGTGAATTTGTTGGAAGAAATTTCTGAAATGACAGATATAATCTCACTTCAGCCGCAATATTCACTGCTGCAAAGAGATATAGAAAATAAGATTCTACCTTATCTATTAAATAATAATCTAGGTACTTTAAGCTACGGAACTCTTGGAGGAGGAATTTTAAGCGGTAAGTATCAAAAAAGGCCACAATTTGAAGATGAAAAAGATAATCGGGCTGGCTTTTATCCGTTTTTTAGAGAAGAAAATTGGGATCAGACTCAGAGCTTAATCAAATTATTAAAAGAAATTGCTGAAGCAAAAGGACAGACTCCTGCTCAAATAGCAATTAGTTGGGCAATTAATCGTCCTGGAATTACAACAGCTTTAGTCGGTGCTAAAAACGAAAAACAGGCACAGGAAAATGCTGGAGCAGCAGATATCAGTTTAACAGAAGCTGAAATGACAGCCTTAACTAAAAAATCTGAGGAAGTAATTAAGAGTTTAAAGATTTAGATTAGCTTAAGTCAATCTGAATTTGATATAAAAGGGCAGTCCTTAGGGCTGCTCTTTGCTATAGATTTATTAAAAGTATATTATTAATTTGTAATTTGCCGTTATTTAAATTGGAATTGAACTTAGTAGGGGAGGTGCAGGATGAATAAGCCAGATTTTTTTAATAAATATTATAAATTAGCAATTATTTCAGTTACTATAATATTTTTGATTTTTGTTTTCTTTAATTATAATCAAAAAATAGATGAAGAAAATTTTTTCTTAACTAAAAGTCTTAATCGGCTGCAGTCTGAAGTAAATGTTATTTTAAATACTTATGAGATAGCTGCGGATGCTGTTTTCTATAATGTAATTAATAGAAATGAAATTAAGAGCTTAATTTATAATAGTTGGCATTTTGAAAATAGAAGGGATAATTTCCGTTCCTTGTTAGAATTCAAAATGAAGCCAATATACCAGGATCTTCAGAATTATCATGTACGCCAGTTACATTTTCATTTTAAAGATGGAACAAGTTTTTTAAGAATGCACCGCCCGAACACTTATGGTGACAATTTATTTGGAGTTAGAGAGAGTATAGAATATGTAAATACTCAAAAGAAAAAATTTGTGGGTTTTGAAGAAGGTAGAATTTTTAATGGTTATCGATACATATATCCCTTAGAGTATAATAATCAACATATTGGATCTGTTGAATTCAGCTTATCTTTTGCTGCTGTCACAGAGTTACTAAAAAATAATTTTGGGGGCGCTAAAGCATTTATAATCAAAAGTGATATAGTTGAAGAAACTGTTTTTGAAGAAGAACAAAAAAATTATAGAACTTTTTCTATCTTAAATAATTATAGCTATGATCAAGAAATATATAATAGACTTAGTTCATCAGCTAATGAACTCACTTTAAAAAATATCAAAGATATTAATCTTGAGAAAAAGGAAGAAATTATCAGAAAGGCAGCTTCTGAAGAATCATTTATAGTCTCAACCAGGGCTAATTCTAATTATTACACAGCCAGTTTTATAAATGTTCAGGGAATTGATGGTCAGCATAAAGCTTATTTAATTAGCTATCAGGAAGATGATTCTTTAACATTTATTAATCGTAATTTTTTAGATACAATTATTATTTCGATTTTATTTTTAATAATGACAATTATTCTGCTGACTTTAATTTTTTCAAATAATAACAAATTAAGATTTTTGGCTCATAATGATCAATTAACAGAAGTCAGCAATAGACATCATTTAACAGCAGTACTTGAAAAAGAATATGAGAGAAAAACAAGATATAATAGTACTTTTTCTTTTATAATTTTTGATATTGATCATTTTAAATCAATAAATGACAATTACGGCCATAACACAGGAGACGAAATTTTAAAAGAAATGAGCGATTTAATTAAAAAGAATATTCGTCAAAATGATTATTTTGGTCGCTGGGGTGGGGAAGAATTTGTAATTATTGCTGCTGAAATTGATCTGAATTCAGCTTATCAACTAGCTGAAAAATTAAGGAAAGAAATAGAAGAAAATAATTTTATAGAAAATGAAAATATTACAGCCAGCTTTGGTGTAGCTGAGATTGGTACAGCTGAAAATATAGATGACTTAATTAAAAGAGCAGATGATGCTTTATATAGAGCCAAAAGAAATGGTAGAAATAGAGTCGAAGTAGACAGCTAAATTTAAAGATGTAGACTATTTAATAGACATCATTATATTCTTCCGATATAATGTTATATAGCTATTAAATTCATCATAAATATAATTTTTAGTGGAGGTAGAGAGTATGGAGTATATAAGTACAAGAGGTAATTATCGAAAAGTTAGTTCAGCTGAGGCAATTAGTTTAGGTATGGTTCCTGATGGAGGCCTTTTTATACCTGAAATGATACCCCAAATACGACTGGAAGAAATATTAGAGTTTAAAGATAGTAGTTATCAAGAACTTGCAGTCTGGATTTTTGAAAAATATTTAAGTGATTTTAGCAAAAAAGAAATAAAAGACTCAGTTGCTGCAGCTTATAAAGAAGAGAGTTTTCCGAGCAAAGAAAAAACTCCTTTGCTTAAAATAAATGAGAATACATATATTTTGGAATTGTGGCATGGCCCAACAGCAGCTTTTAAAGATATGGCACTTCAGATATTACCACACTTACTTTTAAAGTCAGTTAAAAAATTAAATATTAAAAAAGAAATTGTGATTTTAGTTGCAACTTCTGGAGATACCGGCAAAGCTGCTTTAGAAGGTTTTAAAGATGTTGACGGAGTCAAAATAATTGTATTTTATCCCGAAGACGGTGTTAGTAGAGTTCAGGAAGATCAGATGAAAACTACAACAGGCAAAAACACCTCTGTAGTTTCGATTAAAGGTAATTTTGATGACTGTCAAACTGCTGTAAAAAATATTTTTGCTGATAAAGAATTTAAAGCTGAATTAGAAGCTGATAATTATCAATTTTCTTCTGCTAACTCTATTAATTGGGGCAGGCTGCTGCCGCAGATTGTATATTATTTCCAAGCTTATTTAGAGCTTCTAAAAGATAAAAAAATTAAAGCTGGAGAAAAAATAAATATCACAGTTCCTACAGGCAACTTTGGTAATATACTGGCTGCATATTATGCATTTAAAATGGGACTGCCTGTTAATAAATTTATCTGCGCTTCAAATGATAATAAAGTTTTAAGCGACTTTTTAGAAACGGGAGTTTATAATATTAACCGTGATTTCAAAAAAACAATCAGCCCCTCAATGGATATTTTAATTTCATCTAATTTAGAGCGTTTTCTTTTTGAAATGAACGGACATGATAGCGGTAAAATTAATAAATGGTATCAAGATCTGAAAACAGATAAAAGCTTCAAAATAGATGAAGAGACTTTCACGAAAATTAGAGAAATGTTTAGTGGAGAATTTAGTAGTGAAGCTGAAGCTAGAGCCTCTATCAAACAAACATATCAGCAATATAATTATTTACTTGATCCTCATACAGCTGTTGGAGTTGATTCTTTAAATAAATACCGTCAGCAGAGTGGTGATCAAAAAACAGCAGTTGTGGCTTCAACCGCAAACCCGTATAAATTTAGTCGAGCTGTTTTAGAATCATTAAAAGAAGAAAAACTAGAGCAGGACGAATATAGAATTATAGAAGAGTTAAGCAGTCTAACAGAAACAGAAGTGCACAGAGGACTAATTGGATTGGAAGAGATGGAAAACCGGCATCATCACAGCTGTGATATAAACTCAGTTAAAAGTAAAGTGGCTAAAATATTAAAAATTTAAACTCTGGTGAAAATGATGTCTCAAAAAATAGTTGCGATATATTCCGTTATATTATAGAATTCTAATCTTTTATTTTGGGAGTGTAATAATGGCATTATTTGTTGCTTACTTACCGCTTTGGAAAGAAGCATTAACTTTAGCCTGGCCGGTAATGTTAAATCATATTTTTACAACAGCAATGAGAACAACTGATATGATCTTAATGGGGCTTTTTGGTCCGGCAGCAGTTACCGCAGTTGGATTGGGAGATGTTTGGGAGAGTATTATTTTAAGAATTGGTCTTGGTCTGGGTACCGGTAGTATTTCGCTGATTTCTCAAGAAAGCGGTTCAAATACTGCAGCTGCTAAAGCTAATAAAGATCTAATCTTATCCCAGGTAATTTTTATTTCATTTATTATTGGTATTCCCTTTATTTTTGCAGCTGCCATTTTTGCAGAAGATATGATTGCACTGCTTGGTGCAGCACCAAGGGTGATTGAACTTGGAGCGCAGTATCTTTTAATAATTTTTGCGGCTGCCCCTTTTAGAATAATTGCAATTGTAGCTGCTAGAGCTCTACAGGGAAGTGGAGACACTAGAACCCCAATGATTGTTGAGGTTATTTCAAATTTCATAAACATTGTGTTATCAGTAGGGCTGGCTTTAGGGATGGGATTTTTTCCAAAGATAGGAGTGCCTGGAGTAGGAATTGGTACTTTTACCGCAAAAACTTTATCTGCAATTATTTTTATTTTAATTTTTTTAAGTCCTAAAAGTGACTTTAATTTAAAAAACCCAATCAAAAACTGGAACTTTATTTTAATTAAACAGCTGTTTAAAGTTAGTTCTCCTAAAATTGCAGAAGGTTTATATCAGAGTTTTATTACTTTTCCCTTCAATTCTATAGTACTTCTTTTTGGTACAGAAGCAGCCGCCGCCTATCATATAGCAAGAAGAGTTTTTCAGCAGTTGATAGCTCCAATGCACCGCTCCTATTATACTGTAACAGCTATTTTAAGTGGTCAAAAAATTGGAGCAGCTAAAATTGAAGAGAGTAAAAAAACAGTAGAAGCAATGCTGATTTTAACTATTATCTCTATTGGTAGTTTTTCACTTTTAATCTTTTTTACATCACCATATCTGGTGAGATTATTTGGTGATAACCCTAAAACACTAGAAATTGCAGTTAGATTTATGAAAGCTTTAAGTTTGGGAGGCCCAGTAATTACAATTTATGGGGTTTTAGCTGGTCATCTTAATGGAGCTGGAAATACAAATTCAGCTTTTTACGCAAATATAATATCACAGACTCTTTTGAAACTGGGGCTGAGTTATGTACTGGCTGTATTTTTTGATTTAGGTTTAATTGGGATTTTAATAGCACTACCGGCTGACTTTTTTGGAAGAGCACTTTGGGTAGGAAGAAAATACTTAAGTGAAGATTGGATAGCAGAGGCTGATATTTTGATATCTGAAAGAAGAAAATCTAATAATTAATGCAGGTCAAAATAATTTTAAAAAGAAGTATATATTAATAGAGAAAAAATTGAGAATGATAATCGAAGGGAGTTATAATGATTAAAAGACAGAAAATATATATGAAACTAAAAAGTTTAAAACAGAAAACTTTTCTTTTAGTTTCAGTAATTATACTCTTAATAGCTCTTACAGCATTTTTTGTTTATCAGATTGGTGGAACTAGATATAGTTATACCTATTTAATTTATATCCCCATTATCTTCTCTGCCTACTTTTACAATGTTAAAGGGGGTCTTTTAGCAGCTTTATTGGGTGGGTTATTCTTAGGACCATTAATGCCGCTTAATACTGAGACAATGGCAATGCAGAGTTTTGAAAATTGGTTTTTTAGAATGATTCTTTTTATGATAATTGGTTCTTTTTCAGGGGCTTTATTTTCTCTTTTGGATAGCCAATTAGATAAACTAAATAAAATTGCTTATTATCATCAGGGAACTGGGCTGGCGAATTTAATTAAAATGAAAAAAGATTTGGATAATAAAATTGAAAACGCGGGAGATTTTTATCTCTGCATAATTAGTATCAATAATTTTTTAGATATCTATAAATTGATCGGCTTCACCAATTTTTCCGATTATATTAACAAATTAATCGCCTATATTAAAGATTTTAAGCAGATAAATTATGATGTTTACCATATAAATGAAAATAAATATGGACTGATAATCGATAAAGAAAATATTGAAAACATTAACATTTTCTTAAAAGATCTGATTATTTATCTTGAGCAGGCAGTCGATTTTCAAGAAGTCTCAATATTTAATGAAATTACACTTGGGATTTCCGCCTGTCCAGAACAGAGCCAAATAGCTGATGAATTAATTAATCAATCATTTATGGCATTAGAGAAAGCAGAAGAGAAAAAAGTTCATCACTGGATATATAAGAAATTAAAAAATGATTTAGAATACAGCACTAATAACATTGAACTTTTAGCTCAGGTTAAAAACTCTATTTCTAAAAATCATTTTGAACTTTATTATCAGCCTAAAATTAATCTAAAAAATAATCAAATAGAAGCTTTTGAGGCATTAATTAGATGGCATCATCCTAAAAAAGGATTTTTAACTCCCGGTAAATTTATAGCTGTGGTTGAGCAAAGCAGTTTAATTGATCAGCTAACTGATTGGGTAATTAAAACAGCAGCAGCGGATATAAACATTATTAAAGAAAATACAGGCTTAGTTAATTACAATATTGCAGTTAATATTTCGGCTCGAAATTTACAGCAGCCTGATTTCACAGATAAATTGATAAGTATTCTTAATCAAAAAAAGATAGATCCTCATCGTTTTAGTTTAGAAATTACAGAAACAGAATTAATGATTGATATTCAAGAAAATATCAAAAAGTTAAAAAAATTGAAAGAAAAGGGAATTAAAATTTATTTAGATGATTTTGGCAAGGGTTATTCTTCTTTAAAATATTTAAAAGAACTGCCGGCAGATTTTATTAAAATTGATGGATATTTTATTAAGTCAATAGGGAATGATAAATCTGCTGAAAATATAATTCATTCTATAATTAATATGGCTCATGCACTAGATTTAGAGGTTGTGGCAGAAGCAGTAGAAAATAAAAATCAGCTTGACTTTTTAAGAGAACTAGATTGTGATTATGCCCAGGGTTATTATTTTGCCAAACCAGAAAGCAGAGCTAATATAATCAATTGGATAAATACTAATAAAAATTACATTTAAAATAATTTTAGAGGTGAAAAGATTGAAGTTTAAAAAAGCAGAAATCAAAGATATTCCTCAGATAATGGAAATTATAACTGCTGCCCAAGAGTATTTAAAAGAGCAGAAAATTGACCAATGGCAGAACAATTATCCTAATCCTGAATCGTTAAAAAAAGATATCCAAAATAAAAGATCTTATCTCATAAAAATTGATGATAAAATTGCTGCTACAGCTGCAATAATTTTCGGTAATGATCCCACTTACGATTATATTGAAGATGGAGAATGGCTTAGTTCAGGGGATTATGGGGTTATTCATCGAGTTGCGGTTGCAGAAAATTATAAAGGGCAGGGTATTATTTCAGAAATATTTTCGCAAACTTATAAACTGGCTGCCAGTAAAGACATCAGCAGTATTAGAATTGATACTCATCCAGATAATAATGCTATGCAGAGAGCAATCGCAAAAGAAGGATTTAATTACTGTGGTATTATTTATACAGAAGCTGGTAGTAAGAGACTGGCCTATGAAAAATTACTATAAACCAATCAGAAATTTGGAAATAATTGATTAGAATTCAATGGAACTTTTTAAACACTGTTATTTTTAAAGGAGGGTGAAATGAAAGACTTAAAATATTTAAAACTATTATCAGAACAGTTTCCAAATATACCGGAAGTCAGCACAGAAATTATTAACTTAAAGGCAATTCTAAACTTACCTAAAAGTACAGAGCATTTTTTAACAGATCTCCACGGAGAAGCTGAAGCCTTTAAATATATGTTGAAAACTGCTTCAGGAGTGATTGAATATAAAATAGATCAAATTTTTGGTGATCGTTTAAAAGATACTGAAAAAAGAGAACTTGCTACATTAATTTTTTATCCTAAAACAAAGATGAAAGAATTATCAGAACGAGGTGGAATTCCACCTGAATGGTACAAAGAGGCCTTAGATTATATGGTTAGAATTACTCAGGAAGTTTCTTCTATTTATACCAGATCAAAGGTTAGAAAAGCTCTACCAGAAAAGTTTGCCTATATTATTGAAGAGCTGCTGCACATTAAAGAATGTGATCCCAACAAAAAGGCCTATAAAGATAAGATTTTAACAACAATAATTGAAATTGGTCAGGCAAGAGATTTTATTATTGCTCTATCAGAATTAATTCAGAGTTTTGCAGTAGATAAACTTCATATTATTGGCGATATTTATGATCGGGGGCCTGCACCAGATGTAATTATGAATGTTTTAAAATCGCATCACAATGTTGATATTCAGTGGGGAAATCATGATATTTTATGGATGGGAGCTGCACTGGGTCAAAAGTCGCTGGTTGCTACAGCTTTAAGAATCGCTCTGCGCTATGGCAATTTAGAGTTTTTGGAAGAAAGATATGGAGTTAACATGCGTCCTCTAGCGAGATTTGCTATGAATTATTATCCAGATCCTGACCCCGAAATTTTTGAGCCGCATCTGATTAATCGTGAATTAGATGAAAATGAAATCAAAATAATGTCTCAGATGCAGAAAGCTATCGCTATAATTCAGTTTAAATTAGAAGGGCAGCTAATTAAAAAGCATCCTGAATTTAAGATGAATGAAGCTTTATATTTAGAAAAAATTGATTATGATAATTATACTCTTCATATAAATGGTAAAGAATACGAATTAATTGATAAAAATTTCCCGACAATTTCTGCTGATGATCCCTATAGTTTAAGCACCTGGGAAGAAGAAGTTATAGACCAATTAAGTTACTCTTTTAAAAATAATGATAAACTACAGGAAGACATCAAGTTTCTATTTAATAATGGGAATATGTATAAGGTATATAATGGAAACCTTTTATTTCACGGATGTGTACCACTAAATGATGAAGGCGATTTTTCAACGGTTGAGATTGATGGAGAAAAATATAGCGGCAAAAAATTAATGGACTTTTTTGATGATATTGTTAGACGCAGCTATTCAAGTCAGAATGAGGAAGCTGATTTTAAAGATTGGCTTTGGTATCTCTGGCGGGGCGAACTTTCACCTTTATTTGGTAAAGATCGGATGACAACATTTTTGAGATACTTTACTGATGAAGATGAAGCAGAATTATATAAAGAAAATAAAAATCCATATTATCAAGCCAGAGAAAATGAGTATGTCTGTAAAAAAATACTGGCTGAATTTGGTTTAGATACCGAACATGGTCATATCATCAATGGCCACACTCCTGTAGCAGAGAAAATGGGTGAAAGTCCAATTAAAGGTAATGGTAGACTACTGGTGATTGACGGCGGAATTTCAGCAGCTTACCACGAGAAGACAGGAATAGCTGGCTATACCTTAACTTACAGTAATACAAAAATGCGTTTGATGTCACATGAGCCATTTATCAGTAAACAGGATGCACTGCATAAAGACAGCCGGGATACAATTTCTGCAGTGGAAGTTCTAAAATTTGATCGAGCTCAAAAAATTGGTGATACAGACATTGGTAAAAAGCTAAATGAAGATGTAAAGTATTTAATGAAACTGCTCAAAGCTTATAAAGATGGTATTATAAAAGAAAAATACAGTTAAAATCAAGTATCAGGGGAGTAAAATCCCCTGTTTTTTTTATGTTCATTTATGTGCACCTTCCGGGTAGTGCGCCAGGTTAAGGGCGTAATATATACTGAGTGGGAATCTCAGTGGGTAAGATTTAGCAAATCACTCATAGCGAGTTTTGGACATTGATGAGTAATCATGAATGTTAAGCGTAAACAGTTAGACAGTAGGCGGTAAGCGATGTGCTGAAGGGATTGAGCCTCGAAATAGGGAAATGAAGATGGCTGATGCTTTTACCCGAGCAGAAAGCAACATTCAAGCAGATTAAAGCTAGTCTGGAGGAACATTCCGGGGTCGGAGACCACCGCATGCTGGATATTAATATATTATGTCAACCTGGGAGGTCCTTGAGACCTACACAGAGAGAGGGGTGCAGCAAGCGATACAAAGTTAGCGCATCCAGATGCTCAAGGAAGTCGGATGACTGTATAGTACTGAAGAAGCTGAGTAATTTCAGTGGAAGGAAGGCAGTCACACAATATCAATCTTAGAAAGGGAAACACATTCTATACACGGAGATAGGTGAAAATGTGGAAACGAAACTGGAAAGAATAGCTGAAATAGCAAGGAATAGACCTGAAGAGAAATTCAATGCACTGATACACCATATCAATAAAGATATGTTAATCGACTGTCATTATGAGCTTGACGCTGATAAGGCAGCAGGTGTAGATGGAGTCACAAAGAAGGAATATGAAAAGAAACTTGTTGAGAATATAGAAAATCTGATAGTACGGATGAAAAGCAAAACCTACAGACCACGGCCGGTTAAAAGAATATATATAGAAAAGCTTAGTGGGGGTAAGAGACCACTGGGAATACCGACCTATGAGGATAAATTGGTCCAGAGGGCAATTGCTAAGATTTTAAATGCAATTTATGAAGAAGATTTTCTTGAACTCTCATTTGGATTTAGACCGGGAAGAAGCTGTCATGATGCACTGAGAATGGTTAATGACATCTGTGATAGAGATAAAATTAACTATGTACTGGACACAGATATTAAAGGATTCTTCGATAATGTTGACCACAAATGGATGATGAAATTCCTGGGGCACAGAATTTGTGACCCGAACATGCTCAGATTAATTGCGAGGTTCTTAAAGTCAGGTATAATGGAGGATGGTCAGAAAAGTGAGACGAAGAAAGGAACTCCTCAGGGAGGAGTGTGTTCACCGATACTTGCCAATATTTACCTGCACTATGTGGTGGATATCTGGTTTGATCGTAAAATAAGTAAAATGCTTAGAGGCGAAAGTTATATGGTTAGATATGCAGATGATATTGTATTCTGCTTTGAGCATGAATATGATGCACAGCGTTTTAAGGAAGCACTTGCAGAGAGGCTGGAGAAATTTGAATTGGAATTATCAGAGGAAAAGACCAGTTTAGTAAAACTGGATGATGATAAAGATGATAATGATAGTGGCAAATATGATAGAACTTTTGATTTCTTAGGATTTACAAATTATATGGGTAAATGCAGAGATGGAATTAAAAGACATAAGGTCAAAACCAGCAGTAAGAGACTTAACAGAAGTGTCAAACGCTGTAAAGAGTGGATAAAAGCAAATCGAACCCTGCCAGTAGAAGATTTTATGAAAGAATTAAATAGAAAACTGGTTGGTACTTATAACTACTTTGGTGTGTCAGGAAACTCAAAAAGTGTGAGCTCATTCTACTACAGGGTTAGAAGACTTGTATTCAAATGGCTCAACAGACGTAGTCAGAGGAAAAGCTTCAACTGGAATAAATTCCAAAAGTTTCTCAATAAGTTTAAGTTGAAAAGACCAAGAATTAAAGCAGATATTTTCAAATCAGGTACTGGTTCGTGTTATTTAAGCAAAGGATAAAGTGAAAAGCCGTATGCCATAATATGGCACGTACGGTTTTGTAGAGGGATTGGGGCTGTGAAGTCCCGTCTACTCGACCGTGAACATAAATGAACATAAAACCCAAAATTTGTTTAAGCTATATGGCAGTGATATAATAATTTCAAAGCATCTAAATAAAGGAGCTGAAATCATGACAGAACTAGCAGAACATTTTAAGCTTAATTTTAAATCTGCTGCGGCAGAAGAAGCGGTAGCTGCAGCTGATAATTTAAGAGTCACAGTTTTAACAGAGGGGCTGCTGCGTTTGGAGTATGATCCTGAGCAGGAATTTGATGACAGGCCGACTCAGCTGGTCTGGACCAGGAAGTTGGCTGTGCCTAATTTTAATCTAGAAAAAAACAGAAATGAATTGATAATAGAAACAAACAAATTAAAATTAAAATATTTAAGAGATGGAAAAAAATTATCAAAGGATAATTTAAAGATAGAGGTTAAAGCTAATAATGAAAAATGGTTTTATGGGAAAAAAGATGATAAAAATTTGAAGGGAACTTACAGGACTTTAGATAATGTTGATGGAGAAGTTGAATTAGACAGGGGACTGCTTTCTAAATCAGGTTGGACTTTAGTCGATGACACTGAGAGCCTTGTTTTTAATAATACCGGCTGGCTTGAAGGTCGAAATATGTCTGCAGGATATCAGGACCTATATTTTTTAGCTTATGGTGATCAATATCAGCAGGCTTTAAAAGATTTTGCTAAAATAACAGGTGAGATTCCGCTGCTTCCCCGCTGGTCTTTAGGTAATTGGTGGAGCAGATACTGGGAGTATACAGATCAAGAATTAAAAGAACTGATGCAGAAGTTTGAGAATAAAGATATTCCACTTTCAGCCTGCATCGTGGATATGGACTGGCACCGGGTAGAAAATGAATATACAAGCGGCTGGACCGGTTATTCCTGGAATAAAGAATTTTTTCCAGAACCCAAAGAATTTACCGATTGGCTGCATGATAAGGGTTTAAAAACTGCTCTAAATTTACACCCAGCTGATGGAATTCAGCCTCACGAAGATCAATATCAAAAATTTGCAGAACATATGGGAATTAAACCGGAAAGAAAAAAAGGAATAGACTTTGATTTAAGCGATCTTGATTTCATAAATGCCTATTTTAAACTGCTGCATAATCCGTTAGAAGATCAAGATGGCATTGATTTCTGGTGGATTGACTGGCAGCAGGGCAAAGATAGTGGTTTAGATGGACTGGATCCGCTCTGGGGTCTTAACCACCTTCATTTTTATGATCTGGCCCGCAATAATGACAAACGAAAATTTATCTTTTCCCGCTGGGGAGGACTCGGCAGCCACCGCTATCCAATTGGATTTTCCGGAGATACAGTAGTTAGCTGGGATTCACTTAAGTTTCAGCCCTACTTTACTGCGACTGCATCAAATGTTCTTTACGGCTGGTGGAGTCATGATATAGGTGGCCATTTCTTCGGCACCGAAGATAGAGAATTATATACCCGCTGGCTGCAGTTTGGAGTTTTTTCTCCAATAATGAGGCTTCATTCCACTAAAGACCCATATCTGGACCGAAGACCCTGGGGCCATGGGACAGAAGTCTTAGAAATATCAAGAAAATATATGCAGCTCAGACATCAGTTAATACCCTATCTTTATACACATAGTTACCAGGCCCGGGAAAAAGCTATTTCTTTAATTCGACCGATGTATTATGAGTCCCAAAAAGATCAGGCCTACAGGGTTCCAGATCAGTATTATTTTGGTAGTGAACTGCTAGCAGCTCCATTTTTAGATCCAGCAGATGAAATGACGGAACTGTCCAAACAGACCGTTTGGCTGCCAGAAGGAGAATGGTTTAACTATTTTAATGCGGAATATTATCAGGAAGATAAATTCTATAATATTTACGGTGATTTATCAGAATTCCCCTTATTTGCAAAAGCAGGTGCAATCATTCCTCTGGCTGGAAAGAGCAAATTTGGAGATACTGCAAATCCCAAAAATTTAGAAATTGATATCTTTCCTGGAGCCGATAATGATTTTAAACTTTATGAAGATAATGGGGCAGCAGTGGAGGTAGAATTAAAAAAGGCAGAAACGGTTTTTAAAATGAGCTGGCAGGAAAATGAGCAGCAATTACGAATAGAAGCTTTAAGCGGCTCAACAGAGGTTTTACCAGCAGAACGAAAGCTGAAGCTGAGGTTTAGATCAATAAATAAGGCTGATTTAGAGATCTTAATTGATGGAAAAAATGTTAAAAAAGATGAGTTTGAAATTAATTATGATCAAAAGCGGAGTAGCCTCTTAATTGAGTTTGACTATGATCCCCAAAAGAAATATGATTTTAAGCTAAAAAATAAGAATGGATTATTAAAACAGAAAGATTTACGTTTGGATAAAATCAAAAAAATAATTAAAAACTTTAATCTGCAGACGGTTGTCAAAACAGAGTTAGCCCAAGCTGCAGCAGAGGCAGATAAAAAGGGAGAAGGAGCTGAATTTTTAGAAAGATTTAAAGCAGTACTCTCTCAATCACAGCTGGAAACATTAGTTGAAATAATTTATAACTGCGGTTCGGCTCGAATTAAAACTGGAGATCTTGATCAGATAGTTCTTTTTAAAGGTGATTTAAAAGAAATGAGCTATAATCTATCTTATGCAGTATTGACAGAAAGTCCTCATAATCCAATTATGGAAATGAAAAAATCTGATGTAGAAACTTACGAATTTATTGATTTAGAAAAATTCAAAAATGAGAAGTGGAAGTTAAGCTTAAATTATACTGATTTTATCAAAAAGCAGTATTCCAATTAAAAACCTCTGCTCTGTCCATCCCAGGGTGGTTCTTTTCCATCTTTGAATTCATCGACTCCTGGGCCACCAAGATTATTTAAGCGCCAGGTTCCATAGAGATAGCTGATAACTAAAACGATGGTAATTGTGGGCCAGCCTAAGATAATATTTATCCAGGCTAAATTGAGTACTGCCTCACTGAAAAATAAGTTGAGCTGAATTGTGAGCCTTAAAGCAAAATAAAGTGCCCAAAATATTGTGACCTCTCTATAGGCCGGTTTTATATCATTACGCCAAAACCATTCTAGAGGCCAACCGCGGCTTAAGTGGCTGGCCCAGGCAGCTAAAGGCCTGCCAATTATAATAGAAATGATTGAAGCCAGTAAAAATAAAGTTGAAGATGTCAGGGCAGGAATAAAGTAATTGCTGGCATTATTACTTAAATATGCAAGAGAAGAAGCGAAAACAACCCCAATTAAGCCTGCCAGAGAATATTTCCAGTTTTCTTTTTTAATAATTCTTCGGCTAAAATTAAATAATGCTGCTGCCACTGCCAGTAAAACTGCAGGAAAAAGGCCAAATATTGAATTGCTGACTGCATAAATTAAGGGTGGCAGCAGAGCATCAAAGGTTTTATTTAAAAATATAGAGCGTAACTCTTCCAGGATTTCTTCTTTTTTCTGTCCCATTTTTTTGGCTCCTTTTTAAAATAATATTAGTTTAAAACCAGTATATATAATTTTTTAATTTTTAGCAAAAAATGAAGGAAGGGAATTATTATTAAAACAATTAGATTAAGATTTTATGGTTATTTAAATAAGTTTATTGACTCGAAGCAGAAAGATCTGCAGCCTGTGGACGAGCGCTATTATTTGCACCATTATCAGGGAAAACAAACTATCAAAGATAGAGTTGAAAGTATTGGAGTTCCTCACCCTGAGGTTGCTCTAATCTTAAGAAATTCTCAGCCAGTTGAATTTTCCTATCTTGTTCAACCTGGAGATTTATTTTCTATTTATCCTTATCTATATAATTTAAAGTTGAGTCCATCTGAATCTCTACTACCTGAATATCCACTGAATAAACCAAAATTGATTCTTGATGTTCATCTGGGAAAGCTGGCCCGTTATCTGCGCCGTTTTGGCTTTGATACAGCTTATAGGAATGATTACCAGGACCAAGAAATTGTTGAGCAGGCAGCCAGTGAAAAAAGAATAATTTTAAGCCGCGATCTGGGATTGTTGATGCGTAAAAAAGTTAAATGGGCCAAATTCATCTGGAATGATGATCCCAAACAGCAGCTGCAGGAAGTTTTTGAACGCTATCAGCTGTCAAAATATTATCAGGGAGAAAGCCGCTGTGTCAACTGCAACAGCAAACTAGAAGATGTAGATAAAGCTGAAATTGTAGAAAGATTGGAACCAAAAACAAAAAAATATTTTACTGAATTTAAATACTGTCAGCAGTGTGACAAAATTTATTAAAAAGGGTCTCACTTTGAAGAAACTGAAGAACTGCTCGATGAATTAAATAATGACTAAAAATATATTAACCTCACCATCCCAATAAAATAATAAGTTATAACTGCTCAAATTAAAAGTTTAGACAGATTTATGTTATAATTAGTTAAAGTGAGAAGCTAGGAGGTGGGTCAAATGGCTGAATATGTCATCGGTGATATTCATGGAGAAATTGATGAGCTAAAAACTATTATTGAGAAAATAAATTATGATCCTTCACAGGATAAACTGATTTTTGTGGGAGATTATATTGACCGTGGTGCTCATTCCTATCAGGTCTATAAATACATTAAAGAATTAGATAATGGCCGGAATATTTTCTTAAGAGGAAATCACGAGGAAATGATGATCGATGCTGTTTTAAATGAAAACCAGATTAATCTCTGGTATCAGAATGGAGGCCGAAAAACGGAAGCAAGTTTTCCAAATCAAGCAGAATTAGAAGAAGCTGCCCACTTTTTTGATTCACTTCCTTATTATCATGCAGATCAGGAATATATCTTTGTTCATGCAGGCATTAATCCTTTTAAGTTCTTAGAAAATCAGACAAAACATGATTTAATTTGGATTCGATATAAATTTTTAGAAGCAAAAAGTGATGATTTCAAAGAAAAAAGAACAATAGTTGCCGGTCATACTCCTGTGGCAGAGGTTGAATTTGAGGAAAATAAAATTTTAGTAGATACAGGATCCGGTAAGGGTGGGATTTTAAGTGCTGTTGATTTAAAAACTAAAAAGGTTTACAGTACCAGAGATAAGAATCCAATTGCTTCATTTTTGTTTTGAAATATTAAAAGTTCGCTGTCTACTATGATTTATGTATTTCTTTTGTTATAATAGAAACAACTTTTAAAATTTAATAGAGGTGTAAAAATTGCTAAAAGATTTGAGTATCGAGACAGTTTTAAATAATTTGACTATGGGAATTGCAATTTTAGATGAAAAGAGAAATTTCATTTATCTGAATGACCTAACAACTAAAATTACCGGTTATTCACTTAATGATATAAGTAATTTAGAAGAGTGGTTTAAAACTGCATATCCTGATTCAGAAAAAAGAGAAAAGGTGCGCAGTAGTTTCGAAGAAAATTTAAAAAAGAGTAAATATTATAATAGAATCTTAAAAATAAAAAGCAAATCTGGAGAAGAAAAACATGTAGAATTTAGAGTCAATTCTATTGATGATGATTATCTGCTGGTGAATTTAATGGATGTTAGTCAAAGAATAGCCAGAAAAAAAGAAATAGAATATTTATCATTTCATGACGAGCTAACTTCTTTATATAATCGCAGATACTTTGAAAATGAAATGGAAAGGCTTGATGAGTCCAGAAATTATCCAATTAGTATTATTATTGGAGATCTTGATAATTTAAAAGATGTCAATGATAATTTTGGCCATTTAATGGGTGATGATTATTTAAAAAGATCTGCTTCAATCTTAGAGGAATTAATGCGATCAGAGGATATTATCGCCCGCATTGGTGGAGATGAGTTTGCTATTTTACTGCCGGAGACAGCAGCAGAAGAAGCAGCAATTATTTGTAAACGAATAGAAGAAAAATTTTCTGAAATGAATAGCAAAGAAAACTTTCCGATAGATTTTAAAATTTCTTTAGGCAGTGCAACTACAGCAAGTAATAAGGAAAAATTAGTTTCTATCTATAATCGGGCAGATCAAAATATGTATAAAAATAAGGGAAGAAAAAAAAGAATAATGAAACTTTGATTTTTCAATTTAAGTATCGGCTGCAAAAGTAATTCTTTGCGGCCGATACTTATTTTCACTTATCAGCTTTAAAGATAAAAGTACCAGTAAAAGCATAAATTACAGCAATTATTGGTGCTAAAATTGACAAAAATGTATAAGGAATATAGCTAAAGCCAATATCCATCACATTTTGAATATAGACTGAAACAACTCCCCATGGTAAAATCGAGCAGCCCAGAGTAGAAGCGGTTTCCAGTGAACGAGAAAGCACACTAGTATCAATATTCATTTCCTGATAGGCTGGGGCCAGTGTTCTTCCAGGAATAACAATCGAAACAAACATTTCTCCCGTTGCTAAAAGCATAACATAGGCGGAAGTTAACGAAATCAAAATTAGATCTCTAGGTTTTTTAACTACTTTCAACATCGATTCCAGTATAACTTCTAAAATTCTTGCCTTTTCTAAAATTCCTCCCATGGCAGTACCGGCCATAATGATGGCAACTGTATTCATCATGTTATTGATTCCACCCTGAGTTAAGAGATTATCCAAAAGTTCCATCCCTGTATCTGCCTGATAGCCATTAGCAGCTGCGTTTAAAATTTCCGCAAAGCCTGCTCCCTGAGTCAAAAAAGCAAAAATAGAAGCCGTAATGAAACTGATCGAAAGTGAAGCAATAGCAGGCATTTTAAAGAGTGAAAGCAGCAGCATTAAAGCTGGAGGAATTAAAGTCCATAACGAAATATTAAAATTGCTGCTTAGATTTTCCATAATTATTGAAATTTGATTTAGATCGGCTCCACCATCAAGATAAGAGGCTCCCAGAATAGAGTAAAGAACCAGACTAATCAAGGCGGCAGGAACTGATATGTAAAGCATTGATTTAATATGTTCAAATAAGTCTGTACTGCTCATGGCAGCAGTTAAATTAGTTGAATCTGACATCGGCGAAACTTTATCACCTAACATGGCACCGGAGACTATTGCTCCAACAGTTATAGCCTTTGGTATTCCAAGACCTTCAGCAACTCCCAGCAGAACAATTCCCATCGTAGCAATAGTTCCGAAAGAGCTTCCAATTAAAATAGAAGTAATAGCTGCTAAAATAAACGCTGCAGGTAGAAAAATACCTGGACTTAAAAAATTCAGGCCGTAGTAGATCATTGTCTGAATAGTTCCAGATAAAATCCAGCTTCCAATTACCATTCCAATAATTATCAAAATTAAAGAAGCTCCAATAGCATTTTTTATCCCAGAAATCATTCCTCTTTCAATCTGATGCCAGCTTAAACCCATAAAAAGAGCAAAAATTGCAGCTGTCATTGCACCTAAAACAAGAGCACTTTCTAAAACTAAAATCGTTCTGATTGATATCAAAATTACAGCAATAACTACTAAAAGAGCAGTAACTGCAGCTTTTGAACTTGGTTTCTTGATATTTTCATTTTTCATAATTAGCCACCTTTACAGATATAATAAATAATTAGTTAAAATATGCACACTATTTATATAATATATTTAATAAAGTTTAAAATCAAGGACTTTTAACAGGCTCTTTAGAAAATAAACCAAAAATTGGCAGCGTAAACGGAAGGCACAAGGTACACAATTTATTGACTTATGTTCATAAACTGCATATAATTTGAATGAGGTGATGAGAAATGAAAATAAAGTATGAATGCTACCCCTGTATTTTAAGGCAGAGTATCGAGTCAGCCGAGATGATCGAAGTTAGTGATCAGCAGATGCAGCAGATTATCAAGCACTTTGGAGATATCTTAAGCCCAGCTTTAGAAAAGGACTATACTGCTCCCATGCTTGCTGCTGAAATGCAGAAATATATTAAAAACTTGACTGAAGTGGAAGATCCATATTTTGATTTAAAAGAGAAAAATTTAAGCCAGGCACAGAAACTGCTGCCGCTGGTAGAAAAGGAAATTGAAACTGCAGAGGATTCACTTTTAGCAGCACTTCTAATGTCAGCTATGGGTAATTCAATTGATGCTGGAGTATCTCTCAATGTTGATATTAAAGAAAATATTGATCAGGCGATAGAGGATTCATTTGCCCACAGTGATTACTCACGTTTTAAAGATGAACTTCAACAGGCATCAACTTTACTAATAATTGCAGATAACACAGGTGAGGCTCTTTTTGACCGCTTGCTTTTAAAAGAGTTAAAACCATATGATTTGAAAATTACATATGCTGTTAGAGAGCTTCCTATTTTAAATGATATAACGGCAGCAAAAGCTGAAGAATTGGGAATTGGAGAATATGCAGAGATAATTAAAAGCGGCACAACTGCCCCAGGAATGCTGATGGAAGAGGCTTCAGAAGAATTTTTAGCCGCCTATCAAGAGGCTGATCTGGTAATTTCTAAGGGCCAGGGAAATTTAGAAGGACTCCTGGATATTGAAGAAGATATCTACTTTTTACTTAAAGCAAAATGCGAAATTATTGCGGAAGTTTTAGAGGTTGAGCTTAATGATTTTGTTTTTCTCTATAGATAAAAAGCAAAAATTAAATTATTGGAGGTTAAAAAAATGGATTTAAATGATTTAAATTCCAAAAAAGTTTACCAGGCTGCCCAAATTCTTAACTTGCGGGAAAAAGAGTCGCTGGCTGAAATAAAGGAAAAACACAGGCGCTTGATAAAAAAATGGCATCCGGATCAATGTGCTGAAAATCCAGAGCTATGTGAGCAAAAAATTAAAGAGATAAACTCTGCTTTTAAAACAATTAAAGATTACTGCAGCAACTATTTATATAGTTTTAAAAAGGAAGAAATAATTAACAATTTACCGCGAGATATTCAGAGCAATGAACGTTTACAGAGGCAGTTTGGCAGTGACCCACTATGGGGTTAAAATAAGTTTTATCTTTAAATAAAATAAATTTTCTAGATTTTAGTCATTTAAACTTCAACCACAAAGTTAATCTTGAGTAATCTACTTACTATTAAAAATAGATAAATAATATTATCATATAGTCAGCAGGGTAGGATATTATATCTTTGATATAAATAGGAGGTAGATTAGATGGATTATTTAATAGTTATTGCAGTTATCTTAGTGAGTGTTTTTGGCATGACAGCCAGTGTACTGGCTCAGACAGAAATTCCCTATGATCAAAAAATGAATGAGGTTGATGCTGAAACGGCGACTTTTGCTTTAGGCTGTTTCTGGGGACCTGATGCTTCTTTTGGAGCCTTAGAGGGTGTAGTTAGAACCAGAGTTGGTTATGCAGGTGGTAGTATTGAGAATCCAACTTATGAGATGATTGGCGACCATACTGAAACTATTGAAATCGATTATGATCCAGAGGTGATTTCTTATAGAGAGCTGCTGGAAATATTCTTTGACAGCCATAACCCTTACTCTCAGGCTTATTCCAGGCAGTATGCTTCTCTGATTTTATATAATAACTCAGAGCAGCAGCAAACAGCCGCAGCAGTCAAAGAGGAATTGGAAGCTGAAAGCGGCAGAGAGATCAAAACTGAAATCAAAGAGCTTGACCGCTTCTATCTGGCTGAAGACTACCATCAAAAATTCAGACTTCAGCAGCAGGTAGCTTTTAGAGATCACTATCTAGAGCAGATGTCAATGAAGGAATTTATTAATTCACCAGCAGTGACCAAAGTAAGTGGATATCTTACCGGTAATGGTGAACGGGACAATATTATTCAGAATATTGGTGAGCTCGGTTTAAGCACTGAGCTGCAGGAGAGACTTTTAGAAAAAAACAGTATTGATCCGGCAGAATGTGTGACTTTCTGTAAGACGGAAGATGCAGATAGTGTTCAGATTAATGAAGAAGAAAGTGATCAGGAGTTAAGGGAACGTTTAACTGATCTGCAGTATAAGGTGACTCAGCTTGATGCTACAGAGCCCGCCTTTAACAATCAGTACTGGGATAACAAAGAACCCGGTATTTATGTTGATGTTGTTTCCGGAGAGCCGCTCTTTTCATCAACCGATAAATTTGAATCCGGTTCCGGCTGGCCCAGTTTTACCAGACCGCTGGTAGAGGATAATATTGTTGAGGTTGAGGATAATTCTCTCTGGATGACCAGAATTGAGGTCAGAAGTAAAAATGCTGATTCTCACTTAGGCCATGTATTCACCGATGGCCCGGAGCCAACAGGCTTACGCTACTGTATTAATTCAGCCGCTCTAAGATTTATCCCAGCTGACGAGCTGGCTGAAGAAGGATACGAGGAGTTTGAGGATCTGTTTTAACTTAAGCGTACACGCACCGTGAACCACCCGATATATGTAATATTATGTCGAAAAGAAGCTAAATTCAACAAAATATGACTGGATAAGACAAAAACTGACAGGTGCACGGTACCTGTCAGTTTTTGTCGTTTTAACTAACTTTTATTTAAAAAGATAGCGACAAGTAATTTTTTTGACAAATTTGATTAAGTAAAGTATAATTTAATTTAGCAAATACTTAATTAAAATAAAATTGGGGTGAAAAGATGATGAAGAATCAACAGAACACAGTTCTCAGAATTATCAGTTATGCCTTTAATCACCAAAAGAAATTATGGATCACGGCAGCAGCGGTTATAATCTCAACTCTGCTTGGCCTGGTGCCACCTCTTTTTATCAGAAGGGGAATAGATCAGTATATTGCCCGGGGAGAGTTAAATAAGCTTCTGCTGGCAGCAGCCTTAATGGTTTTTGTAATTTTAGTCAAGGGAGTTTTTGACTTTATCAAAAGTTATTTTGCCGAATACATAGCTCAAAACATTATTCATGATCTGAGGGTTGAATTATATCAGCACTTAAATAGCCTTTCTTTTTCTTTTTTCGACAGTTCGGAAACCGGAGATCTGATGTCCCGGCTGACAGCAGATGCCGATACTCTAAGGCAGTTTATCAACCGCGGCAGCACCTTTATTACCGCCAATCTGCTGACTATAGCAGCCATTTTTGTAATCAGCTACAGCTGGGATTACAGGCTGGGTCTGATCTATTTTTTAATGCTCCCCTTAATGATCTTAGGGATAGTAGTTTATGCCAGAAGGGTAAGACCGATGTTTAAGAAGGTGCGCAAAAGTTTTGCCCGGCTGACCGGGATGATCAGAGAAAACTTTCTCGGGATTGAAGTAATTAAGCTTTTCGGCAGAGAAAATTACGAGCTGCAGAAATTTAGAAAAGAAAATCAGAAGTATTTAAATATCAACCTGGAGGCGGCAAATGTTTCTGCCTTCTGGATGCCCTATGTCAATTTCTTTATGGGGCTGGGAACAGCAGCAGTAATCTGGTATGGAGGTCGGCTTGTAATCTCCGATCAGATATCTCTCGGGATTCTGGCTGCTTTTATCAGCTATATTTCAATGCTGCTGCGGCCGATTAGACAGACTGGAATGTTAATCAGTTTTGGCAGTCAGGCAGCAGCGGCTGCAGAAAGAATTTTCGAAGTCTTAGACCGCAGATCTGATGTTGAAGAGGCAGAAAATCCGGTTGAATTAGCAGCAATCAGGGGAGAGGTTGAATATCAGAATCTCAACTTTTCCTATCAAAAGGGAAAAGAAGTTTTAAAAAATATCAATTTAAAGGTAAAGCCGGGGGAAACTGTTGCTGTAGTAGGACCTACTGGGGCCGGCAAAACCACCCTGCTCCATCTACTACCCCGCTTTTATGATCCGGATCAGGGCCGGATTTTAATTGACGGTCATGATATCCGGGAGCTTAAACTCGACTCCCTCAGGCGGGAGATTGGAATAGTTATGCAGCAGAGCTTTCTCTTTGCTGCCTCGATTAGAGAAAATATCTCTTATGGCAATCCTGAAGCCGATTTTGAAGAGATCAAAAAGGCGGCTCAGGTGGCCCAGATCGATGATTTTATAGAATCTCTGCCCTTAGGTTATGAAACACCGGTTGGCGAAAGGGGCGTCAGCCTTTCCGGCGGCCAGAAACAGCGGCTGGCCATTGCTCGTGTCCTTTTGACCGAGCCTTCACTTTTAATCTTAGATGAACCGACCTCTAGCATTGATGCTGCAACTGAGGAAAAACTCAATCAGGCCTTAGAACAGGTTTTAGCAGACAGGACCAGTTTTATTATTGCTCACCGCCTCTGGACAGTCCAGATGGCAGATCAGATTATAGTAATCAAAGATGGAGAAATAATTGAGTCCGGCAGTTATCAGGAACTTAAGGCTCAGGATTCATACTTTAACCAATTAGAAAGTTCTTTAAAAGATAATGAAGGAGGTGCTTTGAAATGAGAGGTGGATTTGGCAGAAGAATAACTTCTGAAGCTGAAAAAGATTTTTCGCTGAAGGAGCTGGATAAAAAAACAGTTAAATTTCTCTTTTCCTATTTAAAAACATATAAACTTAAGATAATTTTTGCAGTGCTGGCAATGCTGATGGTCAGTCTGGCCTCACTGGCCGGCCCTTATCTCTCAAAGGTGGCAGTTGATGATTACATAGCCCGGGGCGATTTGAGCGGCCTGAACTTAACTGCCTTTTTGATAGTTTTATCCTATGCAGTTTACTGGCTTTTTTCCTATCATCAGACCTATCTGGCAAATTATATCGGCCAGCATATTATTGCTGAGATCAGAGAAGATCTTTATCAGCACTTACAGCAGCTTTCGATGCGTTTTTACACTAAAGAAAGTACCGGTAATCTGATGTCGACTGTAACTCATGATGTAAATGCCCTGACAGATCTTTTATCAACAGGTTTTATCCACCTGCTCAATGATTTCTTTACTGTCAGCGGAATTGTAATTGTGATGCTCTATTTGGATTACAGGCTGGCTCTGCTGAGCTTTATTGTAATTCCCTTTGTAATATTATCAGTCAGATTTTTGGGAAAAAGAATGCGCAGTGCCTACAGTGAAGTCAGACAGAAGCTGGCAGAGTTAAATGCCGATGTAGAAGAAAATTTATCAGGGATCAGGCTGATTCAGGCCTTAAACCGGGAGGCCCAAAATGAAGGTGAATTTAAAAATTTAAGCTGGAAAAACTTTAAGGCCAATCTGCAGGCAGCCTCCTATTTTGCCCTGCTTTTTCCTCTAATGGAGCTGGCAAAGGTTTTAGGTGAGGCGATTGTCCTGGCAGCAGGAGGAGCTGCAGTAATCAGCGGCCGTATTTCTTTAGGAATCATCATTGCCTTTATGGCATATGTGCGCCGCTTTTTTGCCCCACTGGCTGATCTAAGTCAGGTCTATAATACCTATCAGTCTGCCGGAGCAGCTCTCGATCGAATCAACAGCTATCTTAAAGTTGACGATAAATTAACAGAAGTAGAAAACAGTAGATTTGAAGAATCAAAAACAGGCAGCAGACTGACAGCTGACTTTAAGCCTGACATTAATTTCAAAAATATCACTTTTGCTTATGAGCAGGAAAAGGTGATTGATAATCTGATTTTAGAAATCAAAGCAGGCGAGGTTTTTGCTCTGGTGGGAGAAACAGGGGCCGGCAAATCAACTCTGGCCAAACTCTTAGCCCGGCTCTATGATCCAGATCAGGGAGAGCTGCTGCTGGGTGGAATTAGTATCAAAGAAATTCCAATCAATATTCTGCGGCAGAAAATTGCAGTCGTCCCTCAGAATGTATTTTTATTTGATACAACAATTTTAGAAAATATCCGCTATGCCGCTCCCCAGGCGACTCAGGCTGAGGTGGAGGCAATCTGTAAAAAAATCAATGCCCATCAGTTTATTCAAAAAATGCCTGCTGGTTATCAGACAGAGGTTGGTGAAAATGGAGTTAAATTATCAGGCGGCCAGAAACAGCTGCTTTCCTTTGCCCGGGCAATGCTTGTTGATCCAGAAATTCTAATCCTGGATGAGGCAACCTCCAGTGTTGACCTCTACACAGAAAAAATGATTCAGGAAGCGATGGATGAGCTGCTGGCAGGTAGAACGGTTTTAATGATCGCCCACCGTTTTGCTACCTTAAAAAAGGCCAGAAGAATTGCTGTACTTAAGTCGGGAAAACTGCTGGCTGTAGGAGAACACGATGAGCTGCTGGCAAAAAATGAGACGTACAGGGAGCTGGTCGAAAAACAGCTGCTTAAAAATGATAATCAAAATTAAGTCAGGAGGATTAATAGATGGCTCAAAATAAAAAGCAAAAATATGCGATTGAAGCCAATAATTTGACTAAAAAATATGGAAATTTAACTGCCGTAGATAATATTTCTTTTCAGGTTAGAAAAAACGAGATCTTTGGCTTTTTGGGACCAAATGGGGCCGGCAAAACAACTACAATTAATATGCTGATTGGTCTCAGTAATATAACTTCCGGCAGCAGAAGGGTTAATAATCAGACTGCAAAAGAAAAAATACAGCAGAGCATCGGGGTGGTACCCAGTGAGAGCAACCTATACCCTGAACTTACAGGATTTGAAAACTTATGTTTTGCAGCCTCACTTTATGGAATTAATAAAAAAACTAGAGAAAAAAGAGCGGCAGAACTGCTGCAGCAATTTGATCTCAGTCCAGCTGCTGAGAGAAAATTTGGAGCCTATTCCAAGGGGATGAAGAGAAAATTAACTCTGGCAGCCGGTATTATTCACCGGCCCCAGATCTTATTTTTAGATGAGCCAACAACAGGAGTTGATGTCAAAAGCGCCCGCCAGATTAGACGTTTAATTGCCGAGTTAAATCAGAATGGAAGCACAATATTTTTAACCACTCATTACATAGAAGAAGCCGAAAGACTCTGTGATCGGGTGGCCTTTCTGGTCAATGGTAAAATTAAACACTTAGATACAACAGCCAAGCTGCTCAATGATGCTCAGGAAGGTGAGATACTGGAATTTTTAACAGACACAGATGCTCTTCAAAAGAAAAACAAGATTAAAAAAAAGCTGGCTGGATATGAAGTAGAGTTTTCAGCTAACAAAATTAAGATCTATCTAAAAAAAGAACTGGCAATTAAGCAATTTATTGACCTATTTTCTGAGCTGGGAATTGAAATCTATGAGGCAAAATTATTAAAACCGACCTTAGAAGATGTATTTGTCAAAATAACAGATATAGATTTAGAAGAAATGCAGAACAATCAGGAAGAAGGAGAGATTTAAGATGCTGACTTTAAGAGTTTTTAAAAATATTTTATTCAAAGATATGAAGGCCTATTATTTTAAACCACCAAATATCAGCTGGGGACTTCTTTTTCCGATCTCCTGGACTCTGATGTTTTTTCTGCGTACAGATCAGGCGATTGATATACCTCAGTTTCTGCCCGGTTTGATTTCGCTTGCTGTCTTATTTGGCACAACCTCAATGCTGGCTGTGACCATAACATTTGAGAAAAAGCAGGCCGCTTTTGACAGACTTCTTCTGGCTCCAATTTCTCTAAACAGCTTAATGTTTGCCAAAACAGCCGGGGCAATACTATTTGGAATCTTTAATGCCTTAATTCCAATGCTGCTGGCTGTACTTTTAACTGATTTGAGTGGTATTCAATGGCTGCCGGCAATTATGAGTATTTTACTTATTTCAATTACCTCTACCTTTTTAGGTCTTTTTATAGCAGTATCGGTCAAAGAGGTATTTGAAGCCCAGACTTATTCCAACTTTATTAGATTTCCGATGATCTTTTTATGCGGTTTATTTTTCCCCATTGAAAATCTGCCAGTTTTTATAAAACCAATTTCCTACCTGCTGCCTTTAACTTATGGAGCTGATATATTAAAATACTCTATAGCAGGTGAACATAATTTCAATCTGATTTTGAGTTTTGCAGTTCTCCTGACTTTTTCGGTTCTGCTCTTTTATATTAGTATCCGGAATATTAAAAAGAAATGGATTAAATAAATCTTAATGGATTAAAGTTTAGTTTTTCAGGAGGTTATTATGGAAAAAGATTTTAGATTTAATCTAGAGGAAATAGCAGGAGCAGTTGGTGATTACGGTACCCTAATCCCTATTATTCTTGGGGTAGCTGCAGTTAGTGAGCTGCAGTTGTCTCCAGTGATATTTTTCTTTGCTTTAAGTTATCTAGCAACCGGGATTTATTATAAATTACCAATGCCGGTTGAACCAATGAAAGCAATTGGTGCTATTGCAATCAGCGGAAGTCTGACTGCTGCTGAAATTGCCGGAGCAGGGATGATGACAGGAATAGTTTTTTTAATTGCTGCTTCGACCGGTCTGATTAAATATATAAAAAAATACATACCTCTCTGGCTGACCAGAGGAATTCAGTTAGGACTTGCTTTAACTCTTTTTAGAACAGCACTGAGTTTTATTCGAGAAGACAGTCTCTGGGGTTTAACAGCGGTTTTAATTATAATAATCTTTTATTTTTTGCCACTGCCGGATATCTCAGCCCTAATAGTTCTGGCACTTGGAATTGGAGTCGGTATCTATTATAATGGTTTTCCAGTCATCGAAAGTTTTAACTGGCCCACTTTAACACTGCCAACGGTTACTGAACTCAGGAGTGGTTTTATTAAGGGAACACTGCCCCAATTGCCTTTGACCTTAGGAAATTCTGTTTTTGCTACTTCTTTATTAATCACTGATTTGCTTGAGCGAAAAGTTCCGGAAAAAAGAATTGTTATCAGCATTGGACTGATGAGTTTAATTTCCTCATCTTTTGGTGGTTTTCCAATGTGTCATGGAGCAGGGGGACTGGCCGCCCAGTATCGGTTTGGGGCTCGAACTGGGGGTTCTAATATTATTTCAGGACTTATTTTACTTCTTGTGGCTTTGTTTTTTGCCTCTCAGGGAATAATTGAAATTATTCCTTTTGGGATTCTGGGAGCATTATTATTTTTTTCTGCAGTTCAACTTTTTAAAAGTGCAGTAAAGAGCAAAAATATGATCTATACAGCTATAACAGGAATTATTGCATTGATTTGGGGAATGACAGCTGCATTTTTAATCATGTTAATTTTTGGCTTAGTCAAAACCGGGTGGGAATAACAGGATCTGTGGGATCCTATTATAAATAGCTTATTATAAGATAAAGGAGGCTTAATTTTGTCTGAGATAATAGATTTACTTAAGGCTTTAGGAGATCAACGAAGACTGGAAATTATAGAACTTCTGCTGCAGAAAAGGTTCTGTGTTAGAGCCCTTGCTAAAAGGGTGGGGATTTCCGAATCAGCTGTCTCACAGCAGCTTAAAATTTTACGAGAAGCGGGACTTGTGCTGGGAGAAAAAGAAGGTTACTATGTCCATTATTCAGTTAAAAGAGAGCGCTTAAAAGAGGCAGCAGAGTATTTAAATCAGCTGAGTCAGAAAAAAACAATTAATAAATGCAAAAAAGGGCGGAATTAATCCGCCCTGCTTTGATTTCAAATAATTTCTTTGCTCTATTATAGATCTTCAGTCTTAAATTTATATTTTTAATTTAATTATTTTTTATTCACTCGGCAATCTTAAAGATAGGCACATGATCCTTTTCTTTAGCTGCATCGATCAGTTCCTTAACTCGCTTAACATCTCCCTTTTCAAATTTGGAGAGGTCATCATTATTATTTATTGACTCATAAATCTGATCAAAATCTTCATAGCTGATTCCAAATTCTTTTTCGTCGCGATCACTTTCATCCCCACGGCAGCCGCCTGTAGGAGGACGATTAATAATTTCTTCAGGTACACCCAGAACTTCTGCTAATTCCCAGACCTGAGTTTTATTGAGGTCTCCGATTGGTCTCATATCAGTTCCACCATCACCATAAAGGGTAAAGTATCCTGTCAACATTTCACTTTTATTGCTGGTACCCATTACTACATAATTTTTCTTTTCAGCAATATAGTAGAGGGTCATCATTCTAAGACGAGTCTGAATGTTCTGCTCAGCCGGATTAGGTGTTGGAATCTTAGTCTGCGGCCAGTGTTCTCTCTTAGTTTCTTCAATATCTATGTTCTTTAATCTTTTTTCCAGTGGCTCATTAATTTCCTTCATATTTACCTTAAGAGTTTCTATATCAAATTTATCAGCTAAAAGTTCAGCATATTCTACATCTTTGTTAATTGTTCCATTAGCGGGAAGCATTACTCCTAAAACATTGTCCCCCAGAGCTTTTTTAGAGAGTGCTGCTACAACTGAAGAGTCAATACCTCCACTGAGTCCTATAACCGCACCATCTGCATTTCTTTTATCAACTTCCTGCTCTATCCAATCCTGAATTTCCTGACTTAAATTTTGATCAATCATAATAATTATTACCTCCCAAAGAAAAATTAATTTTAATCTTTTTTTCTCAATTCCAGTATGAATTATAGGAAAGAATAGAGGTAGTGTCAAGATATAGAGACTCAATGAAAGCGATTATAGTTAATTAAATTAAATTAAAAGGTTAAGACTATAATATAATCTTTATAAATCAAAAATACTAATTAATTGAAGCTTAAAGACCTTTAATTATCTTATAAAGATTTTGAAAATTATTAATTAAAAAACTAAAATTTATTTAAGATAGAAAAAGGAAAAACTAAACAATTAAAGAATTATATAAGTACTGATAATTAGATTTTATTTAAGATATTTTTTCGAAAAAAATTCATTTAATAAGGAGGTTTTTGAAATTGCAAATAGCAGATCTGGAACTTGAATTGTCTCAGGGAGACATAGCAGCTCAAAAAGATGTTGAAGCTGTGGTTAATGCAGCAAATGCCGAGCTTAAAATTGGAGGTGGAGTTGCCGGTGCCCTTCATAGAAAAGCTGGCCCTGAACTGGAAAAGGCCTGCAGACCTCTGGCTCCAATTAGCCCTGGCGAAGCGGTGCTGACCAGAGCTTTTAAGCTTCCCAATCAGTATGTAATCCATACTCTAGGACCAGTTTACGGTCGTGATAAGCCAGAAGCCGAACTTCTGGAAAAATGCTATCAGAATTCTTTACAGCTGGCTGAGGATAATAATATTAAAAGTATAGCTTTTCCTGCAATTTCTACAGGAGCCTTCGGCTATCCACTCAGGGAAGCTACAGAAATCAGTCTCAAAACTATAAAAAGAATGGCAGCTGAGTTGGAAAATATTAAAGTCATAAGATTTGTATTATACAGCAGTCGAGATTTAAAAGTTTATCAGGAACAGGCTCAAAAAATATTCAATAATTAAATCTGGCAAATTGAACAGGCAGGCTGCAGTTATAAGAAAGGAGAAATATGCTGAATATAAATATACCAGGATGTAAAAATTTAAAAATAGAAAAAATTGTTTTTGATCTCAATGGAACTATTGCCTGTGGTGGAGAATTGATTGAAGGAGTAGAAGAGGGAATAAACAGATTGGCGGAAGATTATGAAGTATATATTTTAACCGCTGATACCTTTGGCACTGCTGATAAATTATTGGAAGGAATAAAGGCAGAACTGGTGGTTATTGATACTGATGATGGCAGAAAATTTAAGGCAGATTTTGTTGAGAAGCTGGGCAGAAAAAGTGTGATTGCTGTGGGGAATGGTAATAATGATGCAGAGATGCTTAAAAATGCAGAGTTGGGCATAGCAGTGATTGGTCCGGAAGGTACAGCCAGGGGAGCTTTGATGGGAGCAGAGTTAATTAGTAGAGATATTAATGATGTTTTTGCTATAATTTCTAATCCACAGCGTTTAAAAGCTACTTTAAGAAAATGAATTGTGGCGATAATCGACAAGTAAACGGTAGGCGGTAGGTGTAAGTAAAATTAATCTAATGAGGGAGGTGCAGAGTGTCAAAATTTATTGATTTAAGTTATGAAATTTATAATGGAATGCCTGTTTATCCTGGAGATCTGGAAGTGGAGCTGAGCAATGATAAAATTATTAGCCGGGATGGTTACTGTATTCATAATTTGAAGATGGGAATGCATGTTGGGACTCATCTTGATCTACCTGCTCATATGGTAGAAGATATTCGGAATGCTGCTGATATTTCTCTGGATTCCCTCTGCGGTCAGGCAAAAATGATCTATGCTGATGATAAAAAATTGATCAAGCCTGAAGCAGAATATCAAAAATTAATAGAAAAAAATGATATAGTTATTATTTATACTGGGATGGCAAAAGAATATGGGAATAAAAAATATTACAAGCAGCATCCTCTAATTACTGAAGAGATGGCCGAGTTTTTGATAGAAAAAGAAATTAAACTGCTGGGATTTGACATGCCGTCACCGGACAGAAGTCCCTTTAAAATTCATCAAAAATTATTCGAAAACGATATTTTTATTTTAGAAAATTTATGTAATCTGGAAAAACTACTTGGATTAAAATCTTTTAAACTTTTAGTATTTCCACTTAAAGTCAGAGCAGAAGCAGCTCCCTGCCGGGTAGCTGCCGAAATTTAGATTTGACAGCCAATAAACTATCTGCTAAACTTAAAAGCGTAGTTTAAAAAATCAAATATCTGGATTATATGACTGGCGGATAAATATGGGTTTAACCATAGGGGAATAT
>Ga0194137_10000285_pt1 | contig 35456 bp, 39 predicted proteins | sample TARM_MetaG_T3_14_FD_134025 | JGI IMG/M metagenome (GOLD analysis project Ga0194137, IMG submission 134025) | Freshwater microbial communities from Pennsylvania, USA, analyzing microbe dynamics in response to fracking - TARM_MetaG_T3_14 (version 2) | ecosystem: Environmental > Aquatic >... | reverse complement strand
ATCTCGCCTAGACAGCCGGAACAGACGATGATCACATCACCGCCAGCCCAGCTAGACCGCCTGATTGAGCGGCAGAGGCCTGGTCATCGCCCGACGGCCATGGCGGCTGGCTGCTTCGGGGGGTTTGCCTTGGGCAGGGCTGCAGCTTAGGTTGATGACATTGGCCCTGGTGCTGGGTGGCTTGGGGAAGCGTGCTGTTCTGATTGGCCATGGCTTTGGTACTCCTTGCGATTTTGCGTGGGTGGTTATGGATGTGGCTCTTACGTCTAATGGCAATAGCTGTGTCACCGAAAGGAGTAGGAAGATTCTGGCCTCCAAGCTTGAGGTATCAGGATCGATAGGCAGGTATCTGCGTGGGTGCCGTTGATTGCAATTCCCGGTGCCAAGCTTTGGGGTAGGGGATGCCAACCCAGATAACGAGTAAGCCCGCGTGAGAAGGCTTATTGGTTGGGGTTGCTGGTGCTGCAATAGATCAAGGGAACAGGATTGGCTTCAACGCCTTCAAATCCCCCACGCCAGCTTCAACCTCATCAAGCACTTGATCTACCAGCCAATCGCTTACACGCGCCTTACCCTCAAGCTCAGAGCGCACATATGCCCGGTCAGTGCTCGGGCTATGTTTACGGTAATACGCAACGTGAGAGAGGGCAGCCGCCATGAAAAGGCTATTCACCGCAATATCTGGGCTTGCACCTTCATCGTGCAGGAACTTGATGATCTTTTGAGCCAGTAGGTCTGTACTGCCGGCGATCATGTGTTCTGGCAGCTCGCCCTCTGCACGCAGCTTGCGCAGAGCAAACATGATGTAACCGAGGCTAGGGCCGCACTGGTGATACATGCTGTACCAGTTACCCAGCCACTCGGCTTCTTCCAGAGTCATGCTTTCTTTCGCGAAAACCTCACCCCAAGTCTCAAAGCTGGATTCGGGAAGCCGTTCTGCTTCCGCCAGTCCCCGCAACGATTCGGCGAACCTTTTGACAAGGCGTCTACCCTCTAAACTTGGCGTCTCAGTGCCGAACAGGTTCAAAGTCCCATCCTCCAGAATTAGCATTGTGTGGGGTGATACGCAGCGGCTTAATCCAGCCCTTGCCTGAAACTCACCATAGCCTTACAGGCGCTCACGAAAAAGGGACCCCAGCCCCTTTTTATTTTGTATCAGATTGCGGAAGCTACGCCGGCAGGCACAGCTTGTCAGGCCGCTGCCTTAGCAATCTTGTCGATGTTGTGCTTCCCCATAACTTCCAAAGCTGTCCCATAAAGCCCGAATAGGTCGCTAACAAGCCCAGTAGCCATACGGTGCTCGCTGTGGCCGTTTGCTTGGGCGATGTTCTCTACGAAATAGTCCACGCAACCCTGGATGCCGCAGGCGCTTGCTTGTGCGATGAGCTGTTCAGCGTGATTCCCGTTTAGCACCAGGAATACGCGCCCGGCCAACACAATAGCGGTCGTATTGCTGCCATATTCAGCGCTATGGCGGAGGTAGCTGATTGTGAAGTCGCCAAAGCTCCGAGATACATTCGGGGCGCGTACATTGGTAACTGGGCATGAGCTACCTGTCATGCCGAGTGCTCGCAGGTTTGAATTGCTGGTGTTCATGAGTGGTTTCCTTGAGCTATTGGGTTACATCCCCATGACGGGGCTGAGCGTATGCACAGGGTCATGACTCTCAACAACGCTGATCGCAGAAACAGGTATTACGCCCGCATACGCCACTTGATTGCACCACTCCAGGCTCTGCTGCCAGCTCGCCTGACTCCAGTGATTCACTCCAGTGAGGTCGGCATGTTCATCGCCCTGATCATCAAGCCAGTCTTTTAACTCGCAGTTGTCAGGGCCGAGCAGCGCCGGGTCTAAAGCCGCAAGCTCAACTGCGAACAGGACATGCTCAACATCAGGCTGCTGACCGGCATAGCCGCTTGCAAGGTGCCGGCAGTCACTGAGAAAGACGGCCCGCAGCGAGGATTGCGACTTACTAGGCAGTAGGCCTTCGGAGAGAATCGACTCCAGCGCCTCTACTGTTGTGTAGTGGTATAGGGTGCAGGGGAGCGTCATGGGTGGTTTCCTAGATCAGATTCGGAGTTCTCGATAAGGGGGAATTCTGCCTTCCGTCTCGCCGTGTCACCGGCTACCTCTGCTTGGCTGGCTTCACCGGGTACGTATGCACGACTACCGGGCCAGACTCATGCATGAGCTTGGTCATGTACCGCCAGTAACGACGCTGCCGGCGACGCTCGATGAGTTCGGCGATGAGCTTGAACATCTGGAATCCTCGGTTGTGATGTGACGGCAGGTTCGAGTGCTTACGCCCGACCGGCCTTGTAGTAACCCTCTGCCCACGCAGCAGATGATTTGAGGCCCATACAAGCAAGGCACTTGTCGGCTTCCTTCCAACCGTACAGCCACTTCCTGAGCGCGTCAGAGGCGAGGCTATGATCACCACCAGGATTGCGGGCAACGCTCCGCTGGAAGGCTTCAAGGTTCGAGATTTCGGACTCGACGCTGCAATCCATGCTGTCCAGGTATTCCTCAACGAACGGATTCCCGCAGTTGCTGATCGCCGCAACGATCTGTTTTGCCATGAACGCCATGTAGCCGTTCTGCGCCTTGATCCCCATTGCCGTTATCCTCTGGTTGGTGGCTGGTCTTCGGTATGGAGCGATCATCACCGCACGCCGGCTGTGTCATAGGGATCGGTCAGGGGGCGAAGCAAATGCTCGATGCCCGCGTTGTGAAGTGAGGGGGATAGAGGCGCATGGGCTGCACAGCAATCGTGGATGGCAAGCGAGTCATTGGCGCGTTCCTGCCTGATGTGGAATGGCGGCAGGTTGTGAAGCGCTCGAAGCTGCGGGAGGTGCTGATGCCTGACACCAAGCTGCCCGCCGTGGCCAAGACCGTTCGCTGGCGCGGGGGAATCACCCGGTTCTTCTCCCACTTCCCAGGTGAGGCTCCCGAGGGCTATGTCTCGCACGAAAGCCCCGAGCACGCAGCCCAGAAGCTGGCCGTCTACGCTCGCCTCCTGGAACTGGGTTTCACGGTTGAGCTGGAAGCCGGCATGGATGACTGGCGAGCTGATGTGCTGGTAGGGCCTTCTGCCTTCGGGCCTGCGCTTGCGATAGAGGTTCAGCTTACCCGTCAGTCAGCCCAAGCCACCTACGAGCGCACCGGGCAACGTTTTGCGTCTGGGGTTCCCACGCTATGGCTTTTCGGCAAAAACGCTTCCACGGGCCACCTGGGGGCTGATCTGACCGCATCCAACCCTGTGTTCGTCGCCAAGGACGCAGATCACGCAGCCGATATTGCTCAAGCCGTATGTTCGGGTTCGGCGTTCTACGATGACCTGAGCCAGTTCGAGCAGACGCCGGCACGTCCTATCGGCGTGAAGGTTGCGTGCAAGTGCGGGGTGGACTGGCTGCGGCCTATCGGCGTTGTGTTGCTGGCCAACCGCATCCGGGGCGACCTCAAGCCCGTGTACGTCTCTTGCTCCGTCACGGCAGCGAAGAAACAGGGGCGGACACTCACCATGTCCGAGGCTGAGGATTACCTGCGACGGTACATGCGGGTCTTCGGGAGAGCCGCCAAAACCTACGGGATAGCCCTTGGCGAGAGCAGGGTGGCAAGCAAATTCCGTTCTGATGCCGGTGCCCTGTACCGCCGCGACTACGCCTGCCCCAAATGCCGTGTGCGGGCGTACACCATGGGCTCCATTGGCGTTGGCACTCCCATCCCTGGTGATGAGCTGGTGCGTTGCCCGCTCCCGGTAGTGGCGAATGTGGATGCAAGGCCGGTGCTGAGACTGGAGCCGGCATGGTTCATTGCGAAGCCTGCCCCGGCCCAAGAATCGGTAATGAGCATTGCCGAGTGGAAGGTGCGCTTCATTGATCGGACGCGAGCAAGCTTGCTGATGCTGGCGCCCGAGGAAGGCGTGTACTGACGAGGTGGGCTACTTGAACTTAATGTTGCCAACGCCGGAGACGGATTTCTCTCGTTGGGCTGGATTCCCACGGACAACTATGTCACCACATCCAGACACTCTCGCTTTCACCGCCTCGCTCACATGGGCCTTTACGTCACCAACCCCGGAAACCAACAGATTGGCTGTCTTGGCGATGAGCTTTCGCGCATCTACGTCGCCAACGCCTGCAACCTCGGCGTCCAGGTGGTCAACGTGACCGAACGCAGTAATGTCGCCGGCTCCCTTCAAAGCAATTTCCAGAGCTGCTTGCTGTAGGTCGTAGAGGGTCACGTCACCGCTACCATTTAGGCGGAAACCGGGGGCTTCCGGTAGAGCAATGCCCACCATGCAGCGCCCCTGGCTCACAATGCCTGAACCACTTTTCTTGATTCCGTTTTCGTAGATCGTCCCACCAGCAACGATATTGCCGCTGCCAGTCACGGTGATCCTGCCGCCGCTCATGCTGATAGAGGAACCAATCTGGTCTATGACCAACTTGTCGCCTTCGAAGCGCGTCGTGACGTTCGCAAGCGCTTTCTGATCCTCCACCGCAACGACGAGGCGGGGCTCACTGGCCCGGAAGAACACAACGTCGAGTGCGCCTTTGACTACGATCTTGCGCACCGCACGCATCGGGCGTTCTTCTTTCACGTAGTTCTCAGCGCGATCCCAGGCGGATTCGCTTTGGGAGGCGCTGGTCAATAAGAGATTGTTCATGGTGTGGTCGTCCAATGGCACTGCGATGGCTATACGTTAAGGCAGACAGGCGCGTGTCGTCACCTGCCGCTACTTCTGAGCTGATTGCAGCAGTTTGGCGAGAGCCTGTGCTGTCTCGGTAGTCATGTTGAAGTTGAAGTCACGCATCCAGTTGCCATTGCTCAGTGACACCCTGACGCCTTCACGGTAGGGGTCGCCATCGGTAATGGGTGCCACGAATAGCTGTGGCGCTGGTTGGTCGATGGGGTTCTTCGGGGGCTCACCGCGCAGCACACGCTGGATACGCTCGGCCACGTCCAGAGCCATGGGCGCACTCAGCTGGAGCAATGTGGACTCGGCATTCGTGCAGTTGCTGTCGATGTGATGGAGCGAAGCCCCATCTTCGGTAATGGCGACTATGAGGGTGGTCTTGTCGTATTCCTCCCAGCTGCGGTAGATCGCGCTCTTGGTGGTGTGGATCACGTTCATTGTTCGGGTGCCTCGTTGCGTGGGGGGCGGCTCAGATCAGCGGCCATACGGGAACAGGAGGTGCTTTGCGATGGTGCGCAGCTTTGCTGGCGCCCGGCCTGTACCCTTGCGGAATTGAATCCACACCCGGTCACAGACACCGCACGCAACCGTGCCTTCTGGGCGTTCTTCCGTAAACACTCCCATGACGCCGGCCAGCCATGCCCGGTGCAGCTTGCTGCGAGCCAGGAGGCGGCGCATAGCGCGAGGCAGCAGAAGGCCGCTGTAGCCGGCGAGGTAGAAGCGGAGATTGAGACTGGTCATGTTGGATGCCCCGTGTTGGTAGTCGATGGGGTAACGATACGGCCCGTCTCGCTGTGTCAGCGTGGAGTGGCGCAGGGCATGCGAAATTCTCAGCACCCACACTGGGAACCCGGACGCTGGCGCCCTTGTCGGTCAGTCCTTTCTCGGCGCCTCGGTGGGAAGCTCGCCCTTCGCCGCCGCTTCCTCCAGCAGGGCTCGCACCTGCGCCAGCTTCACGCGCTGCCCGGCAATCTGCCACGCAAAGGAGCCCCTACGGCTCACGTCCACGATGATGAGCGTCAAACCCACCGATTCCGAACCGCGCCCCCAACGGTCAGCCTTGGCTTTGGCCTTCATGCGATTGATGACCAGATCAACGTCTGTTGCTGCGCCTGGATCGTCTTCATGGGACAGGATGATCTTCCCATCCTCGACCGCCAGGACACCTACGCCGGGATTGGCTTCCATGTACTGATTGGCGTCCCGAGTCCCTTCTTCGGAATCGGGATACTCAGCCACAATGCGGTACTTGAGGCCATAGTGGGTGTGGTACTTGGGCTCGGTGCTGGTGCTGGACATGATGTGTTCCCCGGTGATGCGCCGTGTCGTTCAGTGGGCGTCGATGGTGTTGATTCGATGTGCCCATGCTCCCACCAGCAACGCTGTGTCATCGCCCGGTAGGGCGGATCGCCAGGGCAGATGCTGGGATTCCGCAGCGCATGCACGGTTTTGTTACGCCAGCCTCCGCAGAATGCACAGTGCTGATGGCTCGGGCGCACTGGGCTTCCGCCTCGGCTGCGTGCTCACCACCCCGCTTTGCCTGAACCCCACCAGGACGCCGAAGGCGGACATGAAAAAGGGGCCTTTCGGCCCCTGTGTCTGGGTTATATCAGCGGCTGACGTGTGCGTCGCGGAACACGATGTAGCGTTGCGGGCCGATCTGATCCCACCCCATACCACCGAAGCTTTCGCCCAGCTGGGTGCCCAGCAAGCATGCGTCCGGCAGGTCTTTGACCGGCACTCCGACACAGTAGAAGTGCCCCCCAAAGCACCCTGGCTCCACGGTACGGCCTACATACGCGAGCTTGGCCAAGAGCTTCTGCGCAACATCGTTCTTGGGCTTGAGGGTGTTCGTCAGGGCATGCAGGCTCAGCCACGCCTCTAGGGACTTCTCGATGCCGCCACGCCACGCGGCGCCGCCTTTGCTGGCTTCGCTGTAGTAGACGTTGAACTGCTCGCCGTCCTTGATGCCGTGCGGGATAGCTACCCGGCGAAGCAACGGATGCCCGATCACATCGTAATCGTGGAAGCCGTTGGAGCTGGAATGCAGTGCAGTGACGATGGGAGTGCTACTGGTCATGGCTGTGTTTCCGAGTTGTTGGGGATGCGTACATGATCCACACGCTTGGCCTGTGTCATTGCTCGGCCTCTGGTGAGTGGATGGCTCAGGCCTTGGCCATGAGGTCATCCACGGTCAGGGGGCGTTGCACGGTGAGCAGAAGGCGGTAGGTGGTGCCGCTGTCCTCTGGATCGATTGGGCAGTCGATGGCCAACACCTCGCCCGTGGCCAGCAACGCTACCTCTTGGTCTTCGAAGTGAAAGTCGGTGTCGTCGCAGCAGCTGAGACGAAGCTGATCCTGGTTGGTGGATGCGTCCACGAAGTGTCCGAAACCAACCTCTACCGCTTCCATGCCCTCGACGTAGACCGTATCTGCTGCCTTCACCAGATCGAACAGGGAGTAAGTGGCCACGCCGGCTCCGCCTTGGCTGGCCAGGGCTTCCTCGGCGTCGGCATGCCCACAAGTGCATTCAGCAGCACCAGTGAAGCGCTTCGCGCAATCGACCCGGTGTCCTTGCTCAACGCGTGCGGCCAGTTCGGATTTGCCCAGCTTGGCGTTAGTGGTATCGGTCATGACGTATGTCCTTGGTCTGTTTGGGAGTCACCATCATCAAGCTGGCCGGGCTGTGTCACGGCGTTGGAGTGGAGCGCCTACGCAAATGCCGACACCCTTCGTTAGGAAGTGACGCACACGCCTCGCCGAGGACAACCGATTACCCGGCACATATATTTTGCTACCACACCTTACGCATCGGGGGCTTTGGGTTCCCATTATCAGGTACGGGGGTTCTGTCGCTCTGGTTGCCGAAGCTGCCAGCCGAACCCAGACTTTGGATTCGATGCGTGTGAGGGTGTATGAACGAATCTGCCTGTGTCTCCGACCTGAGCCTCTACGAGCTAAACCGTCATCACTGGCTGGTTGAGCACCATGGCTCACTCATAGGCTTCACCAGTGAGCACGGAAAGCTCCTGGCTGAACAGGTTGGCGGATGCGAGAGCCTGAGAGCCCATCAGCGGATTCCAGGCCACATCAACGCCCTGTCCGTGTCCAACGAGAATCGCCTCGCGCTGGGCCAGTGCATCAACACCTACAAGCCGGTTGCCGACCTTGTTACGGATTCCGCTGTTGATCGAGCCCGTAGCTTTGTTCAGGGCCTGTTCAATGTCTGCTTGGGTGAGGTGCGAGTCATACGAGCGGCGCCTCATGTGATGCCAGCGACCGCGTTAGGGACGGTCTATAGCAATGGCACGCGGGGGCACGTTGTCGTCGTGCCTGAACATTCGTTTGATCCTGTTGGCGTGCTGGTCCGCCAATTCGCTATCGCTGCTCACTACACGCTGATGCGTGGAAAGGCGGGGTTGGCTGCAATGATGAGCGACGACCTCACGCAAGCCATGGTCGGGCAGTACGCCGTGCTCAGATTCGCTACGGATCACCCGGAGCAATGCACGCTTATGCGTCATATGCAGTTCCTGGTCAGCTGGGAGTTCGCAAAAGGGCTGTCCAAAACCCCGGAAATGCCTTTGGGCTTCATCGCCTCTGACCTCGGAGAGGCCTTGATGAAGGCGTATGGCACCGGGATGTTTCGTGCCATCCTCCAGGACCTGTATGAGAGCGCGAGCCAGGGGCGTGCGATCTGGTTCGGCAGCAGTAATTTCACAGGTTCTGCGCTGGCGCTTGGCTTGCTCGGTGATGACCACGGCATGCAGCGCTTCATGGCGATTGACGCTGGAGACAGGACGCTAGCTGACAAGTTGAGCCAAGCCTTTCCTGGCGTCGAGGAAGATCAATTCCAGTGGATTCAGGTCCGCTTCAACGAGACTCTTTCGGGCGTCATCGCTAAGTCGAATGCTCAAGCTGCGTGATGGGAAATGGGGGTGAGGCTCTGGGCAGTGCGTTTAAGCCTGCCCAGGCTGGATGTGTATCTATGGGGAGAGCATCGCTACAGCGTCAGATGGGGGCATGCCGCTCGCAAGACTCTCTTTCAGCCGGCTGTGCATGGCCAAGACCTCATCCGCCTCAACCTCAATGACGGCAATACTTGGCTTGTGAGCCGCAAAGGCAAGCAGGTGTATTTCCCACTCAGAGCCAACGCTCACCTCCACTCGGGAAAGACTTCCGCCCGCTGTGAGGGTGCAGAAAGTCACCTCACGGTCGCAGTCCGTCAGATCGATTCCCAAGCATGACGTGAGCAGTACCCGGCCCTTGGGGTGAGCAAGCGCCGCAGCCGCATTGCTGATCGTTGTGACCATGGGTGGCGGCTGGGGGACAGTCCTTTCAACGTTCGGATGCTGTGCTACGGATTCGGCATGGGCACCACTCCACCATGGTTTGGAGTCAGTTGTTGCTGTGTTCTGGTATTCCCCTAGTGCTACCCCGACCTTCTCGATAGAGGCCCACTCCATAGGGTTGTGAGCAGCCAGGAACGCCCTGGCAGCTGCGTGGTGGCCCGCTTTGCCATGGTAGACAAGTCTCCACGCTAGGTTGTCATCGGCAAGCTTCGGCACAGTGACCCCAAACTGAGCGGTAGCAGCCGCTGGGTCATCGAAAGCCTGTGCTTGCCATGGGCCATTCGCGCTGTCAGGTGTCTCGAACAATCCCCAGCCCTCTTTGGCAGCAGCTAGGGCATCTGCGGCCCCCCACTGTGGGGTATCAGGTGCGGGGGAGGGGCGGATGGGGGCGATAACGCCCTGATCGGTGCTCGTCGTCATGGTGGCTCCTGTGCGATTGAACTGGAGCCATAGTGAATGCAGTCGAGCAGTGTCACTGAACTGCTGGCACTAATCCTCGGACTAGAGCGTGGGAATTGGTGAGTCGAATCCCAGCCGCTTGCAAGTCGCCAAGCGAAAAATCCTCAAACCTCAACGCTGGCGCCGAGGGGTGGAAATCGCAAAGCCCGAGAATAGGACGCGAGAGAGGGCAACCACGCATCCTGGGATCGACCGATTGGGAGCGGGAGGTGACTGCCAGTCTCTGGAAGTGAGGTGCTGGTATCTCCTGCGGGCAGGGGGTGGTTTCAGTTGCCGATACGCAGGTTGTGAAGTGGTGGTGCCATCTGGCTACTCGAAGTGCTGAACATTGGCGTCAGAAGGCAGATTTGGAAGCCGAATCTCAAGCCACGGTACGGGGGCTGAGCCCTCAGAGCCGATCTTGCCTACTCACGCCTGACTTCCAAATATCGGGAATCAGCGCCGCCCGCGCCCGAGCATGGGAGCCGAGCTGCCAAGTCCCACCGTGCGGGCTCACATCAACGCTCGCTTCCGAATCTGAGAGCTGAGGGGCCGGAGCTTCACTCAACCCCGCCTCCTGCCTGAACAACACCAGCACGCTCTCAGACAACACGGTGTACGCAAGCAGAAATGGCGGCGCACAAGCGACATGGCCATCGCATGAGCTGACAATAGCAGGACACACGCTATGGGATGTTTGTAATGGGCCAGCCACATTCTCGCGCTACCGATACAGCGCCAGTAGTCATGTACTTGCATGCAGATAAATGCTCAGCCGCCTCGACCGCAACCTTCCTCGAAAGGCTTGGTATCCAAATGGTTGAAGCTGACCTGTCTGGCGCCAGCTACAGCATGGACATAAGCGTCAGCGAGGTGCCTGTGCTGCTTGTTGGAAATCAAGTCCTAGACTGGCCGGACTCATTCAACACGCTTTGCGGTCAGCTCGAACATGGCGGCGAGGATCGCTTGATCATCGTAATGACCGATCGGGCCATCACCTTTGATGAGCGCAGACGGCTTTCCAGTTTAGGTAACGTTCGGCTAACGAGCGTGCAGGACGAGCCCAAGCGTGTCCGTGACCTCATCCGAGATTGGATGAGGGACCGGACAATGCTGGGCTACCGTGTGCTCCTGGTTGAGGACAGTAAGACCGACGCCTACCTTGCCTCGAAGTACATGGCCGAGGTTGGGGTGGAGGTATTGCACATTACCAGTGCGGTAGAAGTCCTCGATGCTATTGATGCCTTCCAGCCTGACCTGATAATTAGCGATCTTCACCTGCCAGAGTGCGAAGGTGATCAGATGGCTCGGATAATCCGCCAGGACCGAGAGGCTACTATGCCGATCATCTTCCTATCAGCCGAAGGCAACAGCGAGAAGCAACTGATCGCTATTGCTGCGGGTGCAGACGGGTTTATCCGAAAGCCGCTCCACAAAGAGCCCTTCATCAAGGTGCTCAAGTCTACGATCAGGCGCTCTGTCGCACTGCAAAATCGCATGCGCCGCGATCCTCTCACTAACCTACTGAACCGCTCGCAGTTCGATTCCATAATGCGGCGCCTGTCAGAGCGTGGAGAGGTATGCGCCCTGGCGGTCCTTGATATTGACCACTTCAAGAAAGTAAATGACACCCATGGCCACCCTGTCGGCGACCAAGTTATTTGCCAGCTGGCGAAGGTCCTAGAGGATGGCGTGCGAAGCACTGACTATGTTGGCCGAATGGGCGGTGAAGAATTCGCCCTGCTCATGCCTGCCTGTGATTTAGCTAATGCCGAAATAGTGCTCAACCGGCTGAGAGAGAAATTCGCGCTGGTAGCAATGACAGGGGAGGGGGGAGCTGAATTTAGGTGTACGTTCAGCGGTGGGATGACAGTGCTTGGAAAGGATGCGAGTGACGCGTACAAGAGAGCCGATCAGGCCCTCTATGATTCTAAGAATACGGGGCGGAACCGAGTTACGGTTCGCCCCTAAGCCATTCAAGCAGTCAGGGTGGTTGCTTGTGGTTCTTCGTTGGCCGCGTCGGCGGTCTGGCGGTCGTTGTGTTGTGCAGGCTTGTGCGGAAAGTTTGCCACAGTAGCATCGTGCTCCTGGTCGTCCGCATCGCTCGCGACGACTGCTGCGCCCTCTAGAGTTACTTCGGGGTGGTCGTCGTGAGTCAGCAACGCTTTCAGTAGCACCTCATCATCGTCAAACCGTGCAACCGGGAATCCTTCTGGCATGGTCACTCGCTCAAGGTGCTGCCGAATATCTCCGTAGGTGAGCACACTGCGGGTGCGCATCATTTTCACCAGATCGGCCAGCACCTTGCGATTCTCAACGCAGGCTGCATAGCAGCGGTCGAAGACATTCTTCCTTAGCATTGCAATGCGTGACGCCTTGATCTGGGCTTCATGCACGTTTATGGGGGCCGCATTGAAGGTTCGATCAGGTCGTAGGGTGAGGTAGTTGCTTGCAAGGTGGTCGAAAGACGTTAGGTCATCTAGGGCGGCCTGACTCGACTTACCAGTGAGTACCTTCTCAGCCGCAGAGCCCATCATCAGCATGTGCAGGCGCCAGTAGAGGAATTCCTCGGTATTGACGAGGTTCGTATTGCTGTACACGCGGGCAATCCGTTCGTTGGCGTCCAGTTCCAGGCTGAAAGCGTCATCGAACAGTACATTCGAGCCCGCGTAACCGATTGCACGACCGGCCTGATGGGTTAGGAGTCGGGTTAGGTCGGCAATCGTTACTTGGAATGCGGGTTGCTGTGGCACCGAAGGCTTTATGCCAGGAACGGCGACCAGAGCGTGACTTTCCCTTGCATCTTCACCACTGGAGCGACCGGCTGGGGCTGCAAAGAAGTAGCCGATGGCAACGATTGCCAAAGCCACCACGCCACTGGCTACGATTGTCAGGTTCGAAGCCACATACGCGCTGACGGGATTCCAGGCCACGTAGCAGATGAAGGAAAGGCAGGTGATGGCCCAGCTCAGATTGAGCCCAGCCATCATGCCTTTACTGACTGCGCTCGCAACCTCGCCCGTTTTGGCAAGCACAATCTCGCGGATCAGCAGGCCGAGGCCCAAGACCAGAGACAGCAAAATCGCCAAGGTGCAGGCGCTCGCCACAATTGCACTTGGCTTGGAGTCGTACCGATACTGGGCTACGACGAACATGGCCAGAAACGCAGCGTTCAGCAAGCAGGCCGTGACCCAGTTTGGAATCAGGCCACCAGCATCTTTTAGATTATGCAGTCCCATAGTCTCACCGATGTGTTAGAGGGCTTGGAGATTGGCCGGAGTGGCGGCTTCGGCAGCAGTGACGGTTTCAGATGCTGGCGCAGGTTCGGCACTCTGAGCTGGAGCGATGACGGCCTCCTTCGTTGCGGCTGGTTCAGCGGCGCTCTGGGGCTTGGAGTTTTCCGGTTTGGAAGCTGCTGCACCCTGAACGCTGGCGGTCGTAGGGCTGGGTTTGGTTGGCTTAGCCTGCTCACCTTTCGAGGCGCCACCTTTCGAGGCGTCTTTGGCTGGTGCGGCAGGCTTAGCAGCTGGCTTTGCTCCCGCCTTAGCAGGGGTGGAGCCAGTTGCCGCAGAATTGTCGCGGCTCTGGCCCTGGCGCTGCTCATTACCACGCGCCTGACCGCCATTGCGGCGACGGCTGCCACCACGGCTGGATGCCTCCAGCTCCCGCTCGATCTGTGCCAGCTCGGATTCGAACTGAGCGGTTGCCTGTGCGAATCGGTCCATTGCGCGGCGACCTGCATCGCGGATCGCGGGCGGCGCCATAGCGATCTGGATTGCGCGCTGCTCGATTCGCGAGACGCGGACAGTGTTCTGACACATGCGTGCGCTGTACTCACCAGTGATAGTGATGGTGCGCTGCGGCAAGGTGATATTCGGTTGGTTCGACTTCTCAGCCATGTGAGTCATCCTTTGCTATTTATGGGTTGGTTCCGTGGCTCCGCAGCAACGTCCAGGTGCTCACTTCATCGGTGCAGACCTTGAAGAAGTGGGTCAAGTCGCGGCTGTGTTTTAGTAGGGATGCCGTGTCATCAGTGACCAAGGCACCCCATACGTCTACCCAAACAAGGTGGGCGACTTTGTAAGGCATGTAGCAAACCTCCACATGCCTGTAGTTCGGGTCGCGGAGGTAAACCTTCGCGGCGTAAAGGATCAGTAGAACAATGAGAATCAAGTGAACGATCTGGCGGAATGGGCCTCGTTGAGCGGGTGCGCTTTCAGGCATTCGGTTCTTCCTTGTCTATGGATATGACGTGGCCTGTTCTGCGGCGGACATTGGAAATGGCTTCGTCCAAGCCCATTCCGGCTCGAAGCAATTGCCCAAAAAGCCGACCCGCTTCTAGGCGCAGATCGACCCGCACGCCCAGTAGGGCGGCGTGCTTGTCGAACATGATTCGGGAGGTCGGTGTTAGGCAATCGGCTACCGCATGTATGCGGTTGACTGCCTGTACATCCGGCGCCGCGACGTTGTAGAGGGAGCGGAGCATTAACGCGAGGTATTGCCCTGCGTTCATTCGCTTCCCGACGAGCGTGTGAAGCATTCCAGACTGGCCTGAGCGGAGCAGGGCATCCGCGTCATCCATGCCTGCGCCGAGAGGGATGATGCTCACGACAATTCCCAGTGACTCACAATTACGAATTGAGGTGATCGCGCCGTTCCAGCCGGCCTGATCACCATCAACCATGTGAGCAACCTCGGCGACGCCCCGGTTCTGGAGATAGAGGGCTTGTGATCCATTGATGGAAGCACCGCCCACTGCGCAGCCCCAGATTTCGGAAAGCTGTAGCGCCCAGGCATCCATGGTGCCTTCAACGCACACAAGAACACCGGCCTTACGCTGGCTGAATAGGTATGGAATCTCCTTCTTTAGCGAGACGGAGAACTTGTACTTCTTGACCTGTTTATCACCAGTGCCGACAGGGATACGCCCCCACAGCCGGTCCTCACCATCTGGGTGAGGCCAATAGCCGATTACCCTACTGGATAGCCCAGGTAGCAGGGCGCCCGATTCATCTGTCTCGACGTAACCACAAGCTACCGCGTCGTCTTTGGTGAACCCCAGTGCAGTGAGGCGCGATAGAACTTCTTGAGGCGTCGTGTAGTAGCCAAGACGCATGGCTGCCATGTGTTCAGGGGAGTAGCCCCTTGCGTCTTGAAATGACTTGAGTGCGGCTGAGTTCTCACTGGCCATCTTCTGGGTGATCTGCCAGATCGCTTTGCCTATTCGGATTTCGGCAGCGCCTTCACGTTTAGCTTGAGCGCCTGCCTGATCCCGCTTAGGGGGCTCGACCCTTGCTGCTTCACAGAGGGTGGAAAATATCTCCCCATGGTCGTAGCCGCTCAGAAGCATCGCGTCCCAGATACTGGTCGATTTCCCGCACTCCTTTTTCCGGGGGCAGTTGATAAATCCACTGAATGGGAAATAGAAGGCCTCTTTAGCTTTGCAGGCGGGGCAAGTCAGTGGGTAGGAGCCACTGCCAGTGCGTTGTTTAGGATCAAAGCCATCGAGCAGGTTCGCTTGCACTGCATCTAGCCGGGGGAAGACCTCGCGGCGTAGGAACTCCGCTGGGGAGAAGTCGTTCATCAACACCTCAGACTGCTGTTTCTTCACTGGGGCGCTGCTTTCCGAGCAATGCCTGCACCTCGGCGCTGGACCATCCAAGCTGACCGAGCACGGCCTTCATCTTTTTCTGAATGCTTTGCCGGTAGCGCGAAACCATCTTCGGAGTGGTGCCAACCTCCAGGGCCACCATTGATCGATCCTGGTAGTTCAAAAGCAGGTTGCGCAGTACGTCCACCTCCCGGTTGGTTAGGTAGTGGCGAAAGCGCTCGATCAGAAGGTGGACCAACTGGACATGTTCCTCTGGTACGAACTGAGATTCGGAGAGGAATTGGGGCTGGTGATTGGCATGAGCCTCCAGGTAGCTGTTCACGTCCGCTATGTAAGGAAGCATCAACGAGTGAGCCGATGGCAGGTAGGAGTCGTCAGCATCATCGGGAGTACGGGAGACTTCCTCTATATAAATGAGGTCGCCAGGACTTACCTGTCCGAAAACCTGCTCAGCAAGGCGGCAGCGGATCAAGCGTCGAAGGCTGCCATAGATGAAGCGATCACGATTCTCCGGCTCAACCGATGTGGAGCAGTTCGCAAGGATGCCGGGAAGTGCATCGTGCAGCATTGGGTAAATTTCGTGCAGCAGCTCATCATTGCTCATCTGTGCAAGGCCGAACTTCCGGTATCTGCCGAGTGCATCCCGAGCCGACATTATTAGGAAGCCGCGTGCCTTCTCAGAGGTCAGGATCAACCACGGGTTAATGTCCCGTAGCTCCTGCTCCGTAAGCTCTGCCAACCATGTTGTGCGGTGTTCCACGGCGTGCCTCCTACCAGCATCCGTCGATTGGAACGGCTTTGGCCGCTCCCCCCTTCTGTAAATCGTGGTGGGGTCTTCTGCCCCGTAGACGCCAGTGGCGTTCAGTCCTCACGATTCTTGGGATATGGAGATATGCGCGCAACTCAACCCAGTGCAGTTACATGCGCTCGCGGGGAGGTAGGTGGACAAGGTGGTGCTGACGTGTGTGAAAAGGGTTCGTGTGTAGTGGGCGGGCGTGGGCGTTATAAAGGAGGTATCGAATTCAGAGTCGAGGGCTAACACGATGACCGCGCAGAACGAAAACACGACACTCAAGGCGAGCCTGGAGACCTATCTCGCCAAGGTTGAGGGGCGCTTGCATGCGTTCATTAAAGAGACGCATCAAGGGCGGCCAGCAGTGAGCTGTCTGTGGAATGAATCTCCCAGCAAGACCCTTAAAGATGTGGTTTACGTAGGGGAGGTGGGATTCGATGCCCTGACAGTCGTTCGAGCCACCAACAAGAGCATGAAAGCCAGTGAACAGGTTGTGGGCATGCTCATCGAAATGTACGAAAACCAGCACAAGCGTGAAGTAGGGCAAGAGGTTGAGTTCTAGCCTGATCCAGGTTCATCTAAAGAAGCCGGCCATGAGCCGGCTTTTTTGTGGGCGCTGAATACGCTAAGGGCTCACCATAGAGCAGGGGGAAAGACAGGCACCAATAATTATATTAGATGGTGTTTTACGGTGGTTCTCTGGTCTGTATGTGCGATACGGACGTTATAGGCTGATGAGCCGGAGGCTACTGACCAATTATACATTAGGGGGGTGTTTTAGCGCGTTAATTTGGTCAGCATCAGCGCAGGATGAAAGCTCAATGGACTCTGATTACATGGCGAATAGGACCAATTATTAATGTGGTGTGTTTTACACGTATTTTCTGGACGGAATTTGCTCACTTAGCCAGATGTGCGATGGAGGGCAGAGGTTTAACTCACCTCTCTGTAATGCGCACCGACCTTGCTGGGGGCGATATCCCGGCGCGGCTATGGGCCTAGTGAGCGGTATAGGCGCCTGTATCGCGCTGTGGGACCCGTCCTATCTCCTGAACCTTGAGTTGTCATCACTGAAATGAGCCTTTCAGTGGTCCACTGGGGATTCTTAGGGATAACAACTGCACCGATCTGATTGTGGGTTCCGCGAAAGGTAAAGCTGGGGTCTTTCTAGGAGGCTTGGTGATTCAAGGTGCAGTCACAGGCTATTCGCAATGCGTGCTTGGTGAATACGGGCGGGCTTTAAGTGAGGCGTAAGGGATTTTCAGCCGGACTATAGATGCTGGCTAGTGTTTCTCAGTGGTTTTTCAGTGAATCGCTCGGCTATATCGATTGAAGCTCGGCGGGACCACGGTGAGGGAAAGGGGGGGCGGAGATTTTGATGCGTGCTTTCGAGTGGGTGGTTGGTGGGTATTTGGTTAATCAGCGTTAATCCTAAGTGGTCAGAGAGGGGTAGAACGGTTTATTCATGGTGGTCGGATACAGACGCCTGACATGTTTTCTGCATTTCCCTGCATTTTTTCTGCGTTGGCGGAGGGGAATTCCGCAGTTCGATGATGGAAATGTCGATTTCCTGTAAACCACAAGCTTTCTGGGCTGGTGACAGGATGTGAGTAACGGCAACGGGTTCGGGTGCAACGCGGCAGGGATCACAGGACAATCCCTGGAACCTAACCAGACATGCCGCTTCAATGACTCGCGAAATCACCACGAACAATTTTGAGAAGGCCGAGTATCTAGCTCAGTTGGAAGCCGCCCGGAATCGAATCTTGGCGACGCGGGCCATGACACTTGACTGGGTAAGTCGTCTGGATGAGCACGCTGCGGCAGCCTTCATCCAGATCGAGCCGCTGGTTTCCCTGTTCCCGCGCAGGCTGCCAGATGGTAACTACCGGCTAGTTTTCGAAATCCATACCTCCGCAAAACGATACGGCGCACTTGGAGTGTCCCTGCGCACCGACACCATGAGGACTGACCTATCCAAATTGGGCCAGACCGGAGTCGTGAAGGCTCTAGGTGCGCATTGCAGTTCCGCCGAAGCCAAAAGCCACGCTGTTGCCTTTCAAGAGTTTGATCGTTTCAACGCTAGAGTCGCCTCGCTCAGGTCTTTTGGGATCGACATGGAGCCACTGGCGGTAGGTGGGCCAGTGCTGCCTCGATGGTTCGAAGCACTACATGCTTATGGCTTGAAATGCCGGCCAGTCCTCGATGCTGCGTTCGACAGGTTCTTCGACCTATCACGGCAGCTTGATGAGGCAATGTTCGAGTTCAACTCGACTATGGGGCCGGTTCGCTATAGATCGATTCGGTGTACTTACGCCCTCGATGATTTCGACCTTTTGGGTCCAGCTGATCCATCCCTCAAGGTCGTTACAAGCCTTAATCCTCATACTCGACGCCGCCGCTACAACCAGATGGTTGATTTCAAGAAGGCTTTGAAAAAGAAGCGCATTGGTCAGAAGCTGCGTCGGGAGCTGGGCCGCGAACCTCAGAAAGAGGAAATTCAGGCAGCCATAAAAGCACTCAGACCCAGGCAGGAAACTGACTGGATCACCAAAGACGTAATTAAGGCTTGCTACCTAGGCAGGTCGATTAACGATGTATTCGAAGCTCAAGAAAAACTGGTAGCCGTTATGCAGCCCTGGTCCGCTTTGCGGGCGCAACTGCAAGCACTACTTCCTAAGAAGGGGAAATCATGACCAACTCTACGAACGAACAATCCCTGATCGCCATTGATCTGGGGAATGGGACCACCTCCTATATAGCTGGTAACGGCAAGCAGGGAAGCTTTCCTTCGCTGGTCACTCCGTATGTAGATACCAGTGGTCTTGGTTTGGGCTTCGCGAAGGAGGGATTCAAGACCAAAGACGGCAAGAGCTTTCTGGTAGGCGAAAGCTGCCGCGATGAGGGGGCGCCTTCGCGAAGCACAGATTCTTCATTCTATTCCTCAAGCACGATCCACATTTTGTTGCTCAAGGTTCTCCATGAATGCGACATCAAGAACCCGGTGATCGTGACCGGCCTTCCGACTGAGTTCTATGAAAAGGAAGTCCAAAAATTCGAGGAAAACATCCGGCGCTGGGCAAAGGGCGAAGGGTTTCAGGTGAAAGCGGTGAAGGTAGTGCCCCAGTGGGCGGGTCCTTGGTTTGACGATCAGCTTGAAGACGAGAACGGCAAGCGAATTGCGCTCGATCTTGTTCTCAAGGGGAAATGGGGAATTATCGATATAGGGCAGGGGACCACCGATGTAGGCCAGTTCAATAATGGCCGCGTTTCTGACAAGCGCCATGGCGAGTCGAAGGGGGTTTCGGATATTCACAAGGCCATTTTCACGACCTTAAAGACTAAGCCTGAGTCCCTGGTCGCCGAGGGTAAGAAAGCAGCCTTGATACCCAAGGAATTCACACTGGATAAACAGACCACGGAATACACCATTGACCAGTGGATTCGCGATGGCTACATCCCCTGGCGCGGTCAGAAACTGGACATGAAGGGGATCAGCTCACCGGCCAGGAACGAATTTGCCAAAGACGTTCTGCCGCGCTGCATCGAGAAAGTCTGGGGTTCTACAGACTTCTTGGCGGGCATTATTCTGGCTGGTGGTGGTGCTACCGTGCTGGGTCTGGACGTGTTCAAGCAACACATCCACTGCCCGATTTATCAAGCGAAGACTCCAGAGCTGAGCATCGTGCGCGGATTCTACCGTTACGCGAAAACCCAAATCCTGCCGATGATCGAACAATGAAAGCCGTAGTACAAATCAAGGCTGAGCTGTTCGAGGGTCAGCACGACGCATTGATAGCTTTCTACGAAACCTATCCAAGGCTATTTGTGAACAAGCTACTTCTGCGTCTGTGCGAAGTCCTGATGCCGGCATACAAGCCAAACCTATCGTTCTTCACTCCCCACCCGGAAGCGCCCGGCGCTAAGTCCCGCAAGGTTGCTATCAGGATCGATAGGGATCAGTGCCCCTTGTTTTGGGAGTTCTACAAAGAACTGCCATACGGCTCGCGGGTGTTAGTAGCCATCAATCTGATGAACCACTACGTACAAATGGTTGAAGGCGATAAGCAAATGCTTGAGCGTGTGTACTGGAAGGGGACGATGGAAGAACTACCAGCCGTTGCTTCCGTTCAGGAGGCTCAACGTGAAGCTCAGCCGCTTGAGCCCTTAGCAGAAGGGAATCTACAAGCAGTACCACCTGACAACTCGTCCTCGGATGATGACGCTGCTCTCGCGCCTTCCCCGACCATCGACCCTTTATCAGCAGTCCATGTCGGGCTTTGACAGGAAGCCGTTGTTCATACAACCCTGAACAACGGCTCCTATCCTCTGTCACCTCAATCATTCCCAATCCAAAAGTGGGTTAGCCCGTCTGAGTGAGTCAGCTCTAGCTGCACTAAATCACCCCACTGGTGGAATGAGTGGATCAGCGCAGCAAGCTCTTTCTCGTTTCCATGGGCGACCAAAAGCGGGGCAGGTGTAGCCGCAGCTTGAATCTGTTGGGCAGTCATCCTTGATGGATCAATACGAAAGGCGATCCTAGATGGGGCAGCTTTGGCCGCTGCCACCATGGCGAGAGCCAATTCATTGCAGTCCGACGCCCTGATCATTGCCGATGTACCCAATAGCAGCCGCCGCTGGAGCATGAAATCTCGAAGTGATCGAATCGCTTGGCCATCCAGCTGGTGGCAACTTCAAGCGAACAGATGTTATCCGACAGCAACGGTGGAAGTGATGTGCTCGTATCGATGAGCTTGACCGAAAAGAATCTGGCGCTCGGCCCCATCGGAACGAGGACAAACCTGAAAACCGTACCTGGAGTCTCGATGAGAAGGCAGCCAACCATTTGTTGGAAGTCGGCCAAGGCAACGTTGTGGTAGCTGCGATGGTTGGCTAGCTGAATGGCCATGCGGCGAGTGAAGGGATTGGAAGGTTCCGGCCACTCAGGTTCAAGCTGATCAGCTTCGAACGATAGCTTATCGAGGCCAGCCCAAAAGCCGTCCTCTGGCTGATAGAACAGGTCATTGTCCATCGTCGCGAATCCTGTGTTCATACGAGAGCTGCCTTCCGATAGACCTTGGTATTCGAAATCCAGCCCGGCTGAGCGTACCGGGTAATACCTTGTGACCACCTACCCGAATGTAGCTCTGGGACATACCTGCCGATGAAAGGAATCTGCTGAACACCCACAACACACAAAGCGTTGGCAATCTGTTCACGGGCATCAGAAGCGTCAATCGGCACTTCGTCGTAAAGCAGGATCATTTCCATGATCTGCGAATCATCGGCGTAGTCGGGTGTGGGCGGCACAAAAACGAACGGCGACTGCGGTAGCCTGCGTGTCTCGCTAATCGCCTGGGCAGGCGTGCCCACTAGGTGAGGGCGGGGAACAAACCTGATTTCGTTTATTGCGTTCTCAACGGTCTTAGTCCAAGGGAAAGGGTGGGCAAGCTCATCGGCAGTCGAGGCAATAGAGGCTGCACCAGGAATAAGCGAGTCAGGAAACTGGCCAAGTTCAAGCCGTAGGAGATTAGCAGCGGCATCGAGGCAGTAGCTGAAATGGATCATTTCCCACCGCCTAGACCTAACTGATCGAAAACTTCTTGTGAAATCTTTTCCCAGTATGGCGGTGTGTAAGTAGACGTGTAATCAAGGGACGTAAAAGGCAATAGTTTGAGGTTGTCCTTGTCTAGGGATAGGTGATGAACCAAGCTCCCAATTGCAAACTCCGCTCCCTTAGTCTTCACATGGCCTAAATTAGAAAAATAGGCATCAACAACTACGCCAGAGTCGTTGACTATAAACCAGTGCCTTGACCAACTATCCCAATAAGGGCCGGTGTTTTCATTAAAACCTTGCGCCTTTTGAAATTCAGAAGCAGCAACATACTCGCCGTTAATTTTTTTAGCAAAGGGAAGGTACGGTTTAAGCCAAGCATCATAGGCTATGCTTCCGGGTGCAGAGCTTCCGCGAGACACGGGCGAGTAAATATAGTAGTCAACATTAGGGCCGTGAGGCTTGAGGAATAAAGGAATAAAGTCTTTATCCTCTACACCGGAAGGGCCGTAGAACGAACCACTAGGGTTAGGGTCATACTGTAGCCAAGCAACCTTGACCTTATCATGTAGATGATTCCGAAGAACGAATTGCCGAACACGGTCGATTGCAACAGCATCCATTGCAAGACGATCAACTATATCCGTGCCTCCGTTAGTCCAGCCGGGCGCGGCCATGTAGACCACCCATTCATCACCATGATTATATTCTGCGGGTTTGGTAAGAGAACTACGCAAGCCCGGATCAATATAGAACGTCTTACTGCCAGCAGGGAAGGTCATAGGCAGGACGGTCGCCTTAGACGGTTGGTAAGAAACCTTGGCGCCGTCAGCCAGAGGGGGCGATTGAGCTTGGTCGCAAGCGGTCAAGGTCAGGAAAGCTAGAAGGGAAATAAAGAATTTTGCCTTGGTCATGAGGAAGCCTCCGTACTGGACATGATGAGGTATAACGACCGGAGTGCAAGTCTACACAGGTCCAAAAAAGAAATGACAGCCTGGGAGGGGGCGGTGAGTGCCGCCTGCTTGACGCAAGCGGCAGAAAGCTTCATTTACTCATGGCTAGGTTTGTTGCCGCCCGAAGGGCTGTCCTTCTTAGGCACCAAAGAATTGCCTAGAGAAACATCATTGTTCGGGCTCGGCCTAGTCATAGAGTTCTTGTTCGTAGAGTTGCTATTGTCTGCACTATTGCTACCACCTAGACCTGAACGTCTAGTCATGGGGGCGCCCATGTGACTTGCGATTTGGGAAACCTGCTTTGTAATAGTGGAGAATGCGGCCTGTCTGTTCTTCTCGGAGCGTGCAGCTGTAGATGCTTTCGATATAGACGCAGCCTTACCAAAAGCACCACCTACAAGCGCCGCAGCCGCTGAAACCATAGCAAAGCCTCTTGCGGCAGCGCCTGTGGCAACGGAAGAAGGACTAAAAGAAGTGGCTGCACGTACATCATCCCAAAGAAGAAGCTTTGCAATGACGATTTCACAAAGCGTTAGAACCGAATAAAGAATGATTTCTGAACTCATACTTGCAAATGCAGAAGCAATATCAACGGCGCCAGGATTCAAACCTTCTGCCATCGTTTGGTACATCTTATTGTAGGCGATAAGGTTTGCGCCTAGAACCAGGAAAAGATGGTTGATCAGTACAACGATGAAAGGGAAAGCCATGAGCTTGAAATATGTAATTAAAACTCTGGGGCCGGCAAAGACCGAAGCGACAGCAAAAATTGGAAAAGTTATAAGCAGTATTGCAACTAACATTGCCATGCTTGCAATAACTATTGGTATCTTGTAGCGAAGCATAAACCTATCAACGGTAGAAGATAGGGATTCAAACCCGCCCTTGAGAGCGTCGGCAGACTTCTCAAAAAAGCCATATTCCTTTTTTTCTGTAATGCCAGCAGCTAGCAAATCCCTGTTTAATTGATCAGTTATGCCCTGCATAAAAATGTTTGCTGTGGTTGCAGATTCATAATTATTACTATTTGAGAGTTCTGTACTCTGATCGCTTCCGTAAACTCCACGACGAAGGTTTTTCATCGTCTCATTGGCTACGAGGTAAAGCTCGTAGCAATTTTTTGGATAAAAATATGAGTCAGTCCCTGTGCCAAGAGCAGGTTGAGCCGCACCATTCGGTGTCATTTCAGCAAATTTGGAGTCTGAGGTGGACAAGCTATTAAACATAGGGGAAGAACTGCCATCAAGCCCGCCTTCCTCATCAATCATGGAACGAAAATAGCTTTCGGTAGGGATTCTGTACCCTATGTCCCCGGTTATATGGCTGTTAGCAATAGGGAGTTCATCTTTCAGAAATTTGACCGCTTCACGTTGACGCCGCTCAAACTGAATACTCTCTCTGGTTACACCATAGTCATCACGACCGCGAACCCTCCTGTTGATGATATCCTGTTGTGTTTTTGATGCTTGGGCAGAAGACATGCCAAGAGTATTAGCGCGGATACCCACCGTGCGTATATTCGCAATCTGTTCGGGAGTTTTAGCTGCTTCCATTGCTTCACGGCCGCAATATTGCAAATAGTCTTTGACTGCCTCCTTTCCTTCCCCTTGTAGAAACTTCTCTGCGAACGCCGTGCTTTTATTTGCATAGGCAATAGCAAGTGCATCTTTAAGTGGACCTCTTGAGGCCCCTCCCTGTTCTGCTAGGCTGGCTTTCCATGCCGATCTAACGACGCTCCCGAAGTAATCGCTTACAGTGCCAGTTAGAAGGAATGAATAGTAGGCGCCGTAAGAAAGCTCAGTTCCGCTGGAGTCTCCTAAATATTTAGTGTTGGTCGTTGAATTGAGAAGAAACCCTGCAAGCAGAGTGGCCCCAATAACAGCAATACCAGAAAGTAGTCTGTCTACTGGGGCTTTAAGAAAACACAGAGCAGCAAAAGCCAATCCAAAAGAGTAGACGATGCTGACAGCAGCAGTACGAAAGGGGGCGGCTAAATATGAGCTATAGGCAAAATAATACTGATAAAGGTCAGTAAAGTTGCCAACAATCTTTTCAAGAAATGCCCATTCAACAAAACTACTTTCCATGGCGTCTTTCCCTTATTGGTCCATGTTAGCAGAGCTAAGTTGACCGAGGCCTGCTTGGCTGACGATACTGTTCAGCTCAATTCTAAGTGTTTCTGCTGCGTTAATAAATTGGAGTCTGCGGTGGTCGGATAGGAGTTCTCTGTCCGGCTGGTTTTGAATGCCTGTGTAAACAGCAACGTTGATTTTATCGACCTCCTGAGTAAGGTCTTTTAGCATTGCTAGCTGCGCAAGATTCTGCATTGTCAGCAAAGCCTTGGAGTAGTTGGCGCCACCATGCTCGAACAGTCTAGCTATTTTTCTGTGTTGTTCTTTGGTGATGGAAACGCCAGACCTATTATAAATAGCCTTGAATCCATCGGTTGACATGTAATCAGGCTCTTTAGTGGAGAATACCTCCTGAATCCATACCATGTATTTAGCAGACAAAGCGTTAGAATACTGCTTGAGAGTGAGTGATCTTGGGATGACGCCGCTTTCACCGCTATCGTTGATCTTATAGTCAGGCAAAAGTTTGCTGTGTAACTCAATGCTTTCACAGGAAATACCGCTCGAAGCAAGAATCAACGTTCGTAACCCTTCGCTTGGGATATTTGAACAAGCCTGCTCTCGCACACCGAGTGGTGCGTTTACTCCCTCCACAGACGTTCCACCGTTTGAGGTATTAGAACCGTCGATTCCGGCTTTAAACTGAACCAAACCTCCTGTGGCATTAGAAACCTTACCAAGATACTGGCTGCTCCTATCAGTCACCTTTTTCTTGGTATCACGCATTACGCTCGATATGTTAGTCAAAAGACCATCGTCTGACATGCAGTCTGGGTCTTTATAGCCGGCCTCAGCAGTACATCTGGCCTCTGCCATCGCTTGTGCCTTTTCCTCGGCGGCCTTGTCTGCGATGGCACGGACACCGGAACAACTCATGTTTGTAAGGTCTAAGCCGAACTGGCCAACGGTATTAAGTTCATCTATGACTGCTTTCACAGTAGGTTGAGAGTAAGCCAAGTACATAATTGCAAGAGCAGGGGCATTTTGGATGAAGCCTTCCACCATTTGTTGATACTGTGCCAGCTGGCCGTCAATTACACCGCCAAGGTTGATACCGTCGCAGCCTACACCTACCTGACTTGATCCATAGCCACTCAGAGCAGTAGTCCTGTCAGGGAAGTATGGGGTGTAAGTGCCAAGACTATTGGAAGTCCCCTCAAGCAAAGTTGCCCCACCTTTGATTACTCTGCCACCATAAGTAGTTACATTCTCCATAGACATGGCCCACGGGGAATTGGATGGGTCGTCGGCGTATGGGTCCTGAATATCGATTTGCGAATTTGGTGATACAACATTCCCAATAGCATAAGAACTGTTTAACGCAAACAAACCGGCCAAAGAAACTACTACAATGTTTAAAGCGGTACGCTTAGTATTCATGTTAATACTCACTTCTTGGCCGTAATAATGTGGCTGATTCCTTGCAGTCGTTCTTCGAGCTGGACGATGCTTCTAACGCCGGGTAGGGGTTCACGCTGCTTCATAGCTAGGTTATCAATCCAAGTGGTAGGCCATTTATCTACACCTGCCTTCAAAGCGTTATTTGCCTCAAGCGGGTTTAGGATGCGACCTTTAAGGCCTCGGTCAGTAACCTTTGATTTGAAGCCGTCAGGATTATCGTCGAACTGAAACACAGTAATTTTTAATGCAGGATAACGCTCCTGGAGTTTAGCCATCGTCGAGAGCTGAACCTCACACGCGCCGCACATACTATTAACGAAGACTGAAACAGCGAGCGCAGACGTATTAATTGCTTTAGGCGAATCGAATAGCTGCTTTGCTTTTTCAAGGCCAATAATGTTGTCAAGAGGCCCTGCATCCCACATTGCGGATTGATAGAGGCTTGCGGACTTTTTGTACTCTCCCCAGGTTTGGTCCATGTATTTCACAGCAGCCATGGCTGCTTCTGGTGTCTGCTCCAATTGGAGCCGAATCATTGCTGATGGGGTCCCTGGTACAAAGTTAAATTCAAGGCCAGACGCATTAGTGACGCGAATAGGCGCAGTGGGATTTTTCTTTGCCTGCTTGTTCACTTCCGTGCAGTTCTTCATCCACTGCATATTCTGGCAGTCCATGATATTAGGCAGTTTTGCCAGTTCTTCATCTTCCTTTTTTGACTGATAGTCAGCCATCGACTGCATAGCACCGGCCATTGCTCTCGCTAGAATATCTTCCGTTGAAGCGCTGTTAGATACAGCGAAAGGGGCGTTGAAGATAACACCCCCGGCCAAAAATGCGATCCCGATTTTGAAAGTAGATTTCATTGTTAGCCTCAGTTAAAGCATGCTAGTAATTGTGGAAGTTAGTGACGATACATCGTCTACTACCCTGGCTTGGCCGCTCGGCGGAAGAACGACAATTGACGGAAGCTTTTTGACGCCGTGCTGAGCAGCTAGATTTCCTTTAAAGTCAGGGGTAAAGCCGTTCGGGGGTAGGGACGAGCCGCCAGTTGGTGGTGAATCAGGCGTCCATGCATCTGGCCTGATTACCACGAAGTATTTGGTTCGGATTTTGTTTCCAAAGCGGCGCTCTAACGACTGAGTTACATCGTACAGTCGCTCTGCCGTTGAGTCTGTACGTTCAAGAAAAACTAGAATATCTATTCGCGGTAGGTCTACAGACTCAACAATGTTGTCTGTAAATCGCAAAACCTCAGCTTTGTACTTTTTCAGTTTCGCATTCGCTGAATCTATGTCTGCTTGACTAGGTACACCATTTGCGCCAGCTATAGTTGGTAGTGCTCCGCTGGTTTGTTGCTCTAGCATTGACTTGACTCGCGGCAGCATTGCTTTTGCGCCTTCGTGCCCTTTTGCTGCTGCTACAGTGAAGAACTTTATTGCGCGCTCAAGATTATCTCCGTACTCCGGTGAGCGGAGCATCATTTCTCCGAGATAAAACATGGATTGAACGTCACCCGACTGTGCCAGCGGGAAAAGAATCTCCCACGCGTTTCCTTTATCACCACTGCGCATGGCTACAAGACCAGATTTCAACTGCTCTGCCGGAGTGGGGGTGATTTGCTCATCGGCGCTAGTTGAGCCAACTGTCAGCAAAATGCTAATTACGAGCAAGGTCAGGAAGCGCACGGGCCTTCTCTCTCTGGTATATAGGCAGTAGTGCTTTCATATAGATCGCACGTACAGACGGGGTTTTGGAGTGGTAGTCGCCAACAGCTTCAAGGTCAGACTTACCATTACGTTTGTGTCTTGCGACCTCAGATGCAGCGTAGTTTAAGTTGTATACTGGGTCGAACCATTGCTGGACTCTTGCTTTGTCGAATCCGTGAAATCTATAGTTGACCTGGGCAATGCCTATATCTGTGTTTAGTACCCAGAGTTGACGCACTCGCCCTTGTCCAGCTTTAAGCTTTTTCTGATTGTCAAAGCGTTCGGTTATTGGCTGCACGCCGATACGTACTTGAGCCTGTTTATAGCTGGCCATGAACGCTTTCGCAGCTTCTCTCGTAGGGAAAAACTGCCGTATAATCCCGCCCTTCTCAGGTATTATCTTTGCCATCCATGGGTTTTTGCTTATCTGCCACAGAGCCCAAACTGCTTGGTCTTTTGTTTCAAAGTAGAAGCCTTCTCCGTCGCAGTTGAAAGTCCAGGGATGTTTTCGTGATTCCTTTTGTACTAAAGCACGCATGGCAATTGGGTCAACGCCCTTACTTTTCGCTGCCGCATCGATAAGTGGGTCATATTGATTAGCCATGGCGCAATGCGCATACATGGCGATAAAAAGCGCCAATACACGCATCAGATCAAATCCTCAATGGTTGAGAACCTGTGTTTGCGCAACCATGCAACAGCACAGTCGCGGCGGTATGCCGTTGCTTCCAATCTACGGAATAGGGGAGGGTGAGGGTTGTAGTGCTTTGTACCAAGTATCTTGTGAAGCCCTTCGTGAAACAGGACATAGCTGAGAACATATCGTGGTGCTTTATAGCCAATGCTTGATAGCGCAGGCGATACGAGTATTTCTTCTACTTCATTTCGAATCTCGATACTTGCCACTGCTGGGGCAATCGACTCCGGGTCGTTCTGCCAGATTTGCTGCGAAGTATTAAACCAAATAGGTTCTTTTAGGTGGCGAAGCGTACTGGTGTAGAGGCTGTTGACATGCCTCAATTCATATTGGCAGAAGGGAATTAGAAGTCTTTTGGCTTTATCCCAATCACGCTCCGCATAGGCCTGGATGGCTTGTGCAATCTGTGCCTGTTCGTGCTCAGGCAAATGCTTCAATTCTTCGGCGGGATCGCGGGGCTCAACGGCGCTGGGGTAGTCCCAGCGCGCATTGACCGTTAGCTTATTGCTAAACCGTTCTTTATTGATTGCCGCAAGACATTGCTGTAACAGAATCTCATCTTTTTCTGTCGGCTGAATCTTTAATGTCTGCTTAACCTGCGGCACAGCCATTTGGTGAACTCCAGAACTTGTGGACTACATCGCCTTTGGCGTTCTGTAGATCAAGTCTGTCCCCAACGATGTTCACTCGAAGCCCCTCTATGAAATCGCCTTGGCCCACCATGTCTTCAACACCTCGATGGGTGATGAATGCATGTGGGACACATGTGGTGCAATTCCTTGCCGCTTGGGCTATCGCTGAAACGCAAATTTGCGGTCGGGTGATAGCTTTAGGGGCGGAGGCTACTCGCTGTGTCGAGGGCGAGCGCTGTGCAGCAACGGTTGGTTTGACGGGCTGGGAAGAAACGGGTTTTGCGTTTGGTTGAGGGTTGCTTGACAGCTTCGCAAGCGCCTCATTCGCTTTAGCAAGCTCAGTTTTCAGCTTGCCTACCTCGCTTTCCAGCACACCAATCCGACCATCCTTCTCTGCCAGTTTCTCAGTGAGGTTGGCCACGTCAGCGCTCGCGACCTGATTTTTCAGTTCGCCTGTCCCACTATCCGTATTTTGAGTTTTGGTGCCACTCAACTCGGTGGACTTACTCTCAGGAGCATCAAATGGGTTAGTGGACGTGTCGCCAAGCAGGCCCAGGTCGGATTCAAGGCTCTGTTCACCACCAGCGCCTGATGGTTTTGCTTCGGTGACTTGCAGTGCTGCGGCAGGCTCACTTTTCACTTTGCCTGTGAATGGATCGAGGATTTCGTTGCTATCGTCCACTAGGCTAGTCAGCTGCGCGTCCAGGTCAGCTGTTAGCAGATCAGTTCCGATGGGGTCATTCGCTGCGTCGTGCGCAGCGTTGGTCGGTTCACCGAAGCCAAGATCAGCCAGCGAGCCACTGCTCGACGTTGTTGGGATGGGAGCGTCGTGTTCACCTGGGCTGCCGAAGTCGAAAGCCGGTCCAGGTACTTCTGCGTTTGGTGCAGCCTCGTCTCGCCCCAAGACCTGTGCGTTTTCAAGTTCAGTCGTTTCGGGAACCATAGGCGCCGGGGATTGGACTTGCCAGTACACCCCGGCAGCGACCATGGCACCGATCACCAGTAGCTTTTGCTTTTTATCGAGCCCTTTGGGCTTTGGCTTCTGCGCTTGTGGTTCTGCGTCGATGATCAAAGCATCATCAATATCATCTTGAGAAATAGCAGATAGACGATCCTTCTCTTTGACGTGATCATCAGTTGCCAATGCTGCCTCTGTGGCTTCGTCTAGAGCATCGACGTTTTCTTGCTCGGCAGGTGAGGCTGCTTTCTTTCCCTCGGCCTTATCCTTAGCGTCTTGGTTCATTTTGGACAAACCTTCACGAATGCGCGTGCCAAGGTTCCCAAGCATGTTCGTTTTGTCGCTCATTAGTTAGCTCCTAGAGCCGGCAGAAAGGTCGGCGCTTCTTCAATCCAACGGCCAGGTGCAATCTGGACGCATTCTTCGTGTGTCGGGACCATCATTCCATTGACTACTCGGCCTGGAATCTGAACACCGCATTGAATAATGGGGGGCTCCCAGGTAAATCGGTCGCGTGCTCTCATCTTCCCTTTCATATCAATGAGTACGTCCTGTACCCCTTTTTCGTAGGCCTGACGCTCCAGAGCTGTTTGCGGTGCAGAAATTTTCACTTTCTCAGCTGCTTTTGCCTCATCCACGATGCTCTCTCTCGGCTCGTACTTCGAGGCGCACCCGGTCAGCAGGATTGCTGTTGAGATTACGAATGCAGCGTTACGCAGCTTCTTGGACATGGAATCGGGCTCCGTAGGGATATTCGTTGGCAAGTTCTACAATGGCGCGTTGTCGAGCAAGTTGCTCATCCACACCTTGTTTCTTAATGAGTTCCTGTGTCCGCTTTTCGCGTAACACGTAATCTTCTGGCGCCGAAGATGCAATCCACAGCGATACGGAGCTTGCGAACAACCTGAATACGCCAGAGTAGTAGTGACCTTGCTCAGTCCGCATCCGATAGAAGACTTCTGAGTAGAGCGGCGGAAGCGAGGCTAACGACTTCCACAACTCCACTTCTTCGACGCTGAAACTCAGTTCGCTAACTGCGAGCTTATAGTCAGACTCAGAACAGGCAAGGAAGAAATAGTGTGAAGTGTTCTCCAGGATGCCGTCCTGCTGATCCCCTGAACCTTTTGCTTCTGCGTTTAGAATCCGTACAAAGTCTTTAACCGTCTGACTGATCAGCAAACAGCCGGCTTTATACTTCCGCATTTCACGGTAGAAACCCGCCAGAGCAGCGGCTGCGGTCGGCGAGGACAGGGTAGCCCAGGCTTCGTCAACGGCGATCAGCTTCTTTCTGTCCTTGTCGAGCTTGAATTTGCAGTACATGTCGATCTGGCGGAAAAGAGCCAGAGTCACGATAGGTAGAGCGTCGGACTTCGCCATGCGTTGAGTTTCCAGCACGGTGAAATCGTTATCCCAATCAACCTGCAATTTTCCATCGAAAATTGCGGCGTATGGGCCATTTCCATAGAACAGGGTTAGCCGTTCTACCAAGTCCTTACCGGAGAGGTCTGAGAAGCTTGTCTGAGCGAGCTTTGGCATGAAGTCACTCATGATTGGCTCGTCTGTAGGGTGAGTTTCAACCCACTCACTGAAAAACTCAGATAGCGCGGTATATAGCAATGGCCGTGACTTTGTATGAACAGCAGCATTGGCATCGCCATTGCCCGTGGTCATTGCCATAACCAAAAGGTCAGCAATGAACATAGTATCTTCGGCGCTAGGTATTTCGTTTTTTCCGTCTTCGTCTTTGCCCAGATAGAACGGGTTGATGCAAATAGGGTAAATTGTACGGCCTGTCGTTTTGTCAACGAACGGCGCTGTTGCAAGGCGAATGTAGTTACCGCCTAGTACAATGCAGAGTGATTCGTAACTATCACCTTTGTCGATGATCCAGACTTTAGGTCGATACTTGACCCTTGTTCCCATAAGGATGTTGTTAAAAGCAAACGACTTACCACTACCCGTTGTGCCGACGATTAGGGAGTGTGCTGTAACAACCAAACTGCCAAATAGATCGAGATAGATCGGCTGGCCAAGCCTGTTGTTCATGATTAGGCCGGGGTCAGGCACACCCTGGTACTCCATGAAAATCGGGCACATGTGTGACAGACTTTCAGTAAGGTGAGGTGTGTCTCGGCGCAGCAATGACCTGCTTTTCTCGACATAGTTGAGAGGAAATGCCGTGCGGACAGCGGCGTCACCACGCATTTTCTCAGCAGAGCCAATACGCCAAAATAGCGACTCAAGCTGATCGGTTTGAGATTCCAGTTTCTCGCTGTCAAAACCCATCAGGCAGACATGAACTGATGTGTCGAAAAATTGCTCGCGACCTACGACGTTCTCACTGGAGGTTTTACCTTTTACTGCATCCAGGTCATCTTCCTGCTGTTGAAGCGTAAGCTTGTCGCCAAGCCGCATCCCTTTTTTAGAAGCGATCAATTTGCCCCGCGCCGCGAGGCGGGCTGTAACCTTTGCTTTTGTCGGGACATACCAGTTGAGGGTTATTAGAGATTCGCTCTCAACACCTCGCATTGCTGTTTGGAGCATGCCCGGCGCCGACTTCGCGGGTTTCCCAATGACAGAAACGGCGCGGATGAAATAATCGTGGCCGCTATCGTGAATTGTGTACCCTTTGCCGCTTGTACGTACATGTGAAAATGCAGTAGCGGAGTTAATAGCCTGATGACTTGGAGTCATGTCCGGTGCTTTCAGGCACTCATATACCGGCATATCAGGACGATATACTGGGGGTTCCATGTTGTAGTAACGAACAGGATTGAGCAGCTGGTATTGCCAGTTTACGAATCCTTGTCCGTTTAATTCTTCGGGGCTAAAACCTTGCGCCGCGAGTGTTTGGGCGATGCCGTTGCAGAGGGCGCCGAACCTCTCACTGTGTTTTGTATATGCTTCATAGGCAAGTGTATCGGCGTCAGCTAAGCCGACCGAGGCCAAAGCGGCATTCCACGTTTGGTCAATAAACTTTCCAAACATGTACTCTGGTTCCCACATGAAGATCAGGTAGTAGTTCGATATAAACGGATAACGACCTTCATTGATTTCACGCTGGATCGCATTAGAGACGTTGGCGCGAACGTCATCATCTTCTTCGTTTTCAAGAGCTGACAGGGCGTCGGCTCGCATCTTCTCTAAAGTGGCCGAGCTGAGCTTTGCAAAGAATCCATTAGGGGCAATCGCGGCATTGTACTGGCGCTTAATGATCGAATCGGCAAGTGCCGATTCAAACTCACCGAGGTCTGAATCCAGATTCGACGCGTAGTGCGACATTAGCCCGCGAATATCGCGATGAGTGTGTCGGATGAACTGGCCCGAGCTGCCATAGGGGAACTTGTTCAATGCCTCGCCGAATGATGTACAGACAGCGTGTAGTTCCTCATTGTTTAGCATTGCGCCGTCAGCGCCCTGGATGCGCCAAATTTTTGCAAATCGGCCATCGACGGTGTGGAAGTAGCACCCATGTTCCTCAAACAGGTAGGCGTCGCTCAGAAGCTCAATCGGCATACCGCCTTGGTAGTTACGCCTCGCGAGTGCTTGGAGGTCTGTGTCGTAAAGATGCAGATGATCCAGTTGGGTTGTCTCGGTCATTGCGTGAGTCCTTTGGGCAGCCCTACCAGAGCCCGGCTCTCTTGGTAGACGGTGAACTGGGCATCAGTGACGCGTGTCAGGTACTCGGCTATATCGGTGAGCGAGTTCGGGCGGGAGTTGATCTTGACGATTTGCTGCTGGTTGATCTGCGGGTGCAGTACCGCGTCATAGCCACTGGCTGCCGCAGCTACTTTCGCAAGTTGCCCAAGCGTGAGGTCGTTTGCTTTGAACACCTGCGTCATGGGCACAGGGTCCAGCGGCACCAGTTTCTGCTGGTCGAAATTGTTCTCCCGACGCTCGAACAGTTTTCTGAACAGAACAACATCGGGTTGCAGATTGGTGAGGTCCTGGCTGCTGCCCATGATCTGCTTGGTGTGATACTCACGAATCGCGTCCATCTGTTGCTGAGGGATTCCTTGAGGCACACCCTCGGCCTGCGCGATGCCGGCACAAACCAATGAGCCAAGCAGCATGATCACTCGGCCCATTGCGCTTCCTCGACCACGATGTAGTTCCAGCTCCCGCCGTGTTTAACGCCCGTTTTTTTGTCGGCGTATGGCACGATCCAAACCGGGGCCACAACGTCAGGCTGCCGGATGGGGTAGTAGGGTTCCGAACTCCCAAGCTCCGGTCTGGCGCGTAAACCTTGCCGAAGAAGGCTCACAGTCTCCCGCTGTGCAGTGGCGTGGACGGCATCGTAAACATCGTCCATTGATGCCTGATTCTGGAATTTCGGCTTCGAAGCACAGCCAGTGAGCAGGGAGAGGCAGGCAATGGCGGCGGCGATTTTGGGATTGATCATTCGATTCGATTCCTTACAGCAGTACGTCATTGCTGCTGCCGTCCAGGTCGAAGGCTTCGGCAGGCTTGTAGACATGAATGGGTTGATCAGTTACGAAGCGCAGACGTATGCCCGGCTCTACGACTACGGTGTCGATTGCCGCATTGGCCTCTTGCTCGAAGCGCTGAGCGATCTTTCCGAAAATTGCGGCAACGCCTTGAGTTGTGGCTGCCTTAGTCGCATCGCCAGTCAGTTGCTGGACGGTCGATGCGCCGCCCTGGTTGTTGAGGTTGCTCTGGGTGGTGTACTCACTCTGGGACAGGGCTGATGCAAAAGCAGCTCCTGCGGCTGCCGCTGACTCAAGCGCTAGCGTTCTGCCAGACGCCTTGTCGAGTCGCCCGTATACGTCTTGTTCGTTGTCGCGGGTATCGACGATGTAGCCGGTGCTGGCTGACATTTGGGCGTCCCCACCCTCGTCCCAGTACGACATTTGTTCGACCCGGATTGTGGCTCGCCCAGCACTGCTACTCGAAGTGCGTCGCCCTGCGCAGAGCCCCATCAGGTGGATATTCCCTACGTCTACGCTGGAGCCGTTTGGTCCACGGAAAATCCCCCGAACTGGCAGAACTACGGGTCGGGCTGGAATCTCACTTTGTGATTTGGCGTTCGGGGAGTTGGCGCCAATTGGACAGGCGACGCCGTGTAGAGTCGTGACCTCTACGAACGAGAAAGCCGGTATGGTGATGCGCTCCATTTTGGGGCCTGTTGGAGCATTGCCTGCTGTGTTTACAGCGCTCTTTTGCTGATCCTCGTAAGCTTCGGCTGCGCTAGCGTATTCCTTCTGAGGTTCAGCTTGAACCTGACCCGCGCTTTGCGTTGAAAAATGTGTCGGCTGCGGGGCAGGGGTGCTCATCGACGCGAACAGGTCATTCTCGCTGGCGCTCAAGGCGTCGCCGCCGTTTTTACTTGTAACGGTGGTCGCAACATTCTGAGGTTTCAGAATGAAGTAGTTCGGCCCGTAAATGCCTGCTCCCTGAGCCGGCTGCTCAACTTGCGGCTTTGGTGGGCTCATGTCGAAATTGAGCCCGTCGAAGTTCAAGCCTTCCATGCCAAAATCTGGCATTTTTTCAGGCAAGGACGGAGAGGTT
>Ga0194137_10000284_pt1 | contig 35468 bp, 29 predicted proteins | sample TARM_MetaG_T3_14_FD_134025 | JGI IMG/M metagenome (GOLD analysis project Ga0194137, IMG submission 134025) | Freshwater microbial communities from Pennsylvania, USA, analyzing microbe dynamics in response to fracking - TARM_MetaG_T3_14 (version 2) | ecosystem: Environmental > Aquatic >... | reverse complement strand
GCCCGTGATCACGGGCCGCTACAACAAAGGCGCCAATGGCGATACGCCGCCCGCCGAGAAGCTCGTGGAGATGGGCCGCAAGATCTTCTTCGACCCTGGCTTGTCAGCTTCGGGCCAGCAGTCCTGCGCAAGCTGCCACAACCCGGCCCACGCCTATGGGCCGCCCAATGCCTTGTCTGTGCAGCCTGGCGGCCCCGGCATGGACGAGTTCGGTGTGCGCGCCGCGCCTTCGCTGCGCTACGTGCATGCGCCGCAGAACTTCACCGAACACTATGTGGACCTGATGGACAACAATGGCCAGGACAGTGGCCCCGCCGGCGGCCGCACCTGGGATGGCCGGGTCAACGCCGCCCGTGAACAAGCCCTCATGCCCCTGCTCGATGCCAAGGAAATGGCCAACCGCAATCTGTCCGAGGTGGCTGCGCGCCTGCGCAAGGCCCCCTACGCGGCCGAGTTCGACCAGGTCTTCAGCCCACCCGGCACCCATATCCTCGACGACGAGGAGGGCGTGATCAGCTGGCTGACCACGGCCATCGAGTTCTTCGAACAATCACCCGAAGACTTCCACCCCTTCACCAGCAAGTACGACGCCTACATGCGCGGCCAGGCCCAGCTCACCAAGCAGGAGCAACGCGGCTTCAAGCTGTTCAATGACAAGAACAAGGGCAACTGCGCCACCTGCCACCCTAGCGTGGCCACCTCATCGACGGTGATCTACCCACGCTTCACCGACTTCGAATTCGCCTCGCTGGGCGTGCCGCGCAACCGCCACCTGCCCGCCAACCAGGATGCCAGCTACTTCGACCTCGGCCTGTGCGGGCCCATGCGCCACGACATGCAAGACAGGCCCGAGTACTGCGGCAAGTTCCGTGCGCCCACGCTGCGTAACGCGGCGCTGCGCCACAGCTTCTTCCACAACGGTGTGCTGCACTCATTGAAAGAGGTCGTCGAGTTCTACGTCACGCGCGACATCACGCCGCAGCGCTGGTATGGCAAGGATGCACAAGGCCACGCACAACGCTATGACGACCTGCCTGCGCGCTACCAGGGCAACGTCAACACCGATGTGCCCTTCAAGCCCTTGCCCGGCAACAAGCCACGCCTGACTCAGCAGGAGATCACCGACCTGCTGGCCTTCCTCGGTACGCTGAGCGATGGCTATGAAGCGCCCGCAAACCACGCCACCCCCGCCAAACGGCCTACAACCGCATCGTTGGCAAGTCACTCCACCTCTTCAAGATAAACGCAGGTCGGTTGTCGATGGACCTGCGTTCGTACCCATAGCGCCCGGCGGCGAACACGGTGCGCCTCACACAACCGTGTGTTGACCTCTCCATTTCACTCTTCAGTTGTTCAAGATGAAAACCTCGTTCGCCCCCCGCACCCTGTCTCTGGCCCTGGCTGCTTTGCTGACCGCTGGCTCCGTCATGGCCCAATCCGATCCCGTCGTGCTGAGCTTCTCCACGGTGGGCGATTCGCGCCAGGATTCGTCCTCCTCCAAGGTCGATCCCACTCAAGCGCCTTTGAGCGGCCAAGACGCCCACTGGCTGCAAAACAGCAAGGCCTGGTCGCGCATCATGCGCGAAGTCAGCGCCAAGAAGTCCAACCTGCTGTTCTTCAACGGCGACATGGTCATGGGCTATGGCGATGCAGGCCCTGTGTCGGCCACCGATGTCACCTCGGTGCTCAACTCGGACTTGGTCAAGTTCCACACGCAGTACGCTTTCTGGCGCGGCATGGTCGCCCCGCTGATCGAAAACGGCACCTATGTCGTTCCCGTGCCCGGCAACCACGAAACCCAGTGCAACAGCGCCAACACCACCTGCTTGGATGCCAATGGCAACAACCTGTCTGCGGTGAACGGCGGCAAGAACGCAGTCAAGGTCAATGAAGACGCCTGGCGCGCCAACATGGCCGACCTGATCGTCGATGCCACGCGCCTGAACAACACCCTGCCTGGCGGCCTGACGGTCACCAACGTCGACAACACCGATCACGCCAGCGTGGACAGCCTGACGACACCTCAGAACCAGCTGTCCTACAGCTTCGATGTGGGCAACAGCCACTTCGCCGTGATCAACACCGACCCGACCGGCGGCGACAGCACCGCCCCCAGCGCCTGGCTGGCTGCCGACTTCTCCGCAGCCAGCGGCCGTGGTGCCCAGCACTTCTTCGTGTTCGGCCACAAGCCCGCCTACACCTATGACTTCACCGGCAACGGCGGCAAGGCTGGTGGTCTGGATGCCATCCCCGCCAAGCGCAACACCTTCTGGAACGTGATCGAGCAGTATGGCGCCGCCTACTTCTGTGGCCACCAGCACACCTTCAACATGCGCCAGCCCGTCAAGGCCGACGGCACGACCAGCACCGCCTGGCAGGTGATCGTGGGTTCGGGTGGTTCGCCCTTCGACGTCAAGCAGACTGCGGCCAACCAGCAGCCATATGACCGCTACTACGCCTGGGCCAATGTCCGCGTGTTCCAAAGCGGCAAGGTCCAGATCGACGCCTATGGCTTCAGCGACGGCTTTGGCGCCACCAAGCTGCTGCAAAGCGCTGTGCTGGCTCATTGATCTGACCCGAGCACAGGAGCATCACCATGCAAGGCAAGATCATCCTCAAGGCGCTGGCTGCGGCCTCCTTCGTGGCCCTCACCGCCACGCAGGCCCAGGCTTATGACGTCGTGAACACGCAGGTTCCCAGCGGTTCGCTGTTCGGTTCGAACACACTGGACAGCAACGACTGGCTGGCCGAGAAGTTCACGGTCGCTTCAAGCACGCAGATCGACAGCGTGCTGGCCTATGTGCTGTCCAACGACAGCGCCAACGACATCGGCAAGACCTTCACCATCGCGCTGTACGGCAACAGCGGCAGCAACCTGCCCGCGCTGAACTGGAACGCCGACCAGCATGGCCAGTTATTCCAGGCCACCGCCACCTACAACGGTGACGGCTGGAACGGCCTGAGCAACCTGAACTGGAGCATCGGTGCCGGCAGCTACTGGCTGGCCCTGGAGCAAAACGGTGACGCCAGCAATGCCGGCTCGCTGCAACTGCCGACCGGCGCGCTGCCAGCTGCACAGGCCGTGGCCCTCTACAGCGGTGGACAGAACTACGCCGCCGACACGCTGAGCGACACCTTTGGTCTGCACATCACGGCGGTGACACCCGCCGTGCCGGAACCCGGCAGCATGGCCCTGGTGCTGTGCAGCCTGGGCGTGATGGCCTTCGTGGCCCGCCGCCGCAGCTGAGTCCACAACATCCCGATCAAAGCCGGGCGCCAGGATCCGGCCTTCAAGCAGGTTAGAGTGTGTGCTGAACGCACCTCACTCGACCTGCTTTTTTCTTGACGTGATCATCCTAGGCATCGACCCCGGTCTGCAGACCACCGGCTTTGGCGTCATCGAATCTGATGGCCCTCGCCTGCATTACGTGGCCAGCGGCACCATCAAGACACGCGAGGCCGCGCAGGGTGATCTGCCCACGCGCCTGAAGCTGATCTTCGACGGCGTGCGCGAGGTGGTGGGCCGCTATGAACCGCATCAGGCCTCGGTCGAGATCGTGTTCGTCAACGTGAACCCGCAGTCCACGCTGCTGCTTGGCCAGGCCCGTGGTGCGGCGATTGCCGGCCTGCTGAGCACGCCGGCCTCACCGAGCGTGTCCGAGTACACCGCCTTGCAGATGAAGAAGGCCGTGGTGGGCCATGGCCATGCCGCCAAGGCCCAGATCCGTCACATGGTGATGCGCTTGCTGGACCTGCCGCGCGAGCCGCACAACGACGCGGCCGATGCCTTGGGCCTGGCGATCTGCCATGCCCACGCGGGTCACGCCATGGCGCAGATGGCCAAGGCCACCGAGCTGTCACGCCGCACCCATGCCCAGATCAAGGGCGGGCGCGTCTACTGAGTCTCACTGTCCGTCCTTGATCAAGCGGCCAGATGCCGACTGCACCGGGCGCGCGTTCATCGGATAGAGCTTGGCAAACACGCCGATCTGCTCGCGCGAAACACCCGCAGGCTGCTTCATCACCATCCACAGGACGCCTTCAGAGCAAGGCGGTGTGGTCAGCGAGCCCATGTAGGTGTAGTACTGGCGCTGCTCGGGCAGCAGCTGGCCGAGGTCGATCTGGTTCATCGCGGCCTGCTCCAGGTTTTTCTCCAGCGGCAGGTTGTTCCAGACTTGCTGCACCAGCGGGTGCGACTTGCCCTGATCCATCAGCACGGCCACCACGGCGAGGCGGCCGTCCATGTCCTTGTGCACCAGGTGGGCCACCATCTCGTATTGGCGGCCATTGATGCGCTCTTCGCTCGGGCGGTGGAAATGGAACTGCACCAGCTCGTAGCGGTGCCCCATCACCGTGATGCCATTGCCTGGCTCCACATTGACCTGCACGGTGTGGCCGTTGTCGATCACGCGGAAGTTGGATGGGCGATAGTCGAACTGGATCGGGTCGAGTTGAACCGGGATGCCATCGCGGATGTCGATGGGGCTTTGACGCTTGCCCACCATGCACTGCTGGAACTCAGGCTTGAGGCGGCCCCAGCTGTCAGGACCGGTGTCACCGCTGTAGGCCCAGTGGACATCGTGGCCCATGGCGTTGGCCAGGCGTGCGTCGGCCTGCGCGGACTTGGCCGATGCCAGGCCATGGGCCTCGCCATCGACACCGGGCGGCAGCAAGGCGCCTTGTGCATCGTTCATGGCCAAGGTCGTGGCACCTGAACGTGCGCCACTGGCCGGGCTCTTGGCCGTGCGTGCCGCCACGGGCTTGGCGCGCAACCTCACCACGGGCGGGGCTTCGCGCTTGGTGCGGACCTCGGCGATCTTCTGGTCGATCAGGTCACGCAACTCGGCCATCGACACGTTGGCCTTGGCGTCTGATGCCGCTTCTGCGGTGGGCTTGGCTTCCCGGCTGGCACCGCCCTCACGTTCTTCACCACGCTTGCTGCGCGACGCTGCTCGGCCTTCCGACTTGCCCTCGCCCTTGCCTTCCTTGCTCTCAGAGGGAGAGGGCGCTTCGACCTTGTCTTTCAGGTTTGGTTTGAGGGAGGCCTTGCTGATTGACGGTTCCTTGGCTTCAACCGGCTCGGAAGCCGCATCGCCGTGACCATGCCCCTCGCCCGCATAGGCGCTCATCACCAGGGCCATGCCGGCAGCCAGTGCAAACAGGGGGGCCCAAGGCTCACGCAAAGTCTTCATCATGGTCATCTCTCCGCAGTACGAAGAGATTTCGGCCAGCAAAACGCTGAACTTGAATGCCGAAGGACATACCAGACGAAGCTGCAGGGTTTTCTGGATGCGAAAACCTCAGCGTTCGGGGCAAGTTAAAGGTGTGAAGTCGACCGATAGGCCGGATTCTGTGCAGCCCCGTGTCTCGCGACGCTGAGCTGTGACCGCCATTCCTCTGGGCCGCCTGTCGCCAGAACGGCTCGGTGCCACCTACCCGCACACTCCCCGGGCCAGGTCAATGTGTGCCTATTTGGTGTTGCTGCGCGTAGAGATTGCCCGTTTCACCCTGGGCGGGCTTTGCCCGCCCAGACTCGTCTCTGTTGCTCTGATCCTCACCTCGCGGTGGAGAGGTGTTACCTCCTACGCTGCCCTGTGCAGTCCGGACCTTCCTCCAGTACGCCCTTTCAGGCCCTGTACCAGCGGCGGTCTGGCCGACTTCACGGGCGTCATTATCGCCTCAGCCGGCCCGATGCGCGCAACGACACTCAGAAACCCGCCTGGCCCAGGCTGCCCAGGAAATCCTGCGGCTTCCTGAAACCCACGACCTGCGCGGCCGTGCGTTCCTGACCTTGTGCATCAAAGAAGATGATGCCCGGGGGCCCGAACAGCTTGAAGCGTTGCAGCAAGGCCCGGTCGTCCGCCGTGTTGACGGTGACATCGGCCTGCAGCAGCACCGTGCCTTTCAGCCGGGCCTGCACTTGCGGGTCCGAGAAGGTGCCGTGCTCCATCTCCAGGCAGGAGGTACACCAGTCGGCATAGAAATCCAGCATCACCGGTTTGCCTTGTGCGCGGGCCTGCGCCAGTGCGGCATCCAGCTCGGCCACGGTGCGCACGCGCTCGAAGGGCAGCACGCTGTGGTGGGCCGACACCGCAGGCGCCATCCCCACCAGGGACTGCAGATAAGGCCAGGCCGGGCGCGCCACCCACACCGCCATGCCCAGCATCAGCACGCCAAAGAGCGCCTTGACCGCCGTCATCCACGGACCGGTACGCGGCAACAGGCTGCCGGCCGACAAGCCCACGAGCAGCAAGGGCAAGCTCATGCCCCAGGCCATGGCATACAGCGCCGTGCCGCCCAACACCACATCGTGCGTCTGGCTGATGTAGAGCAGCGCCCCAGCCAGCGGCGCCGACACGCAGGGGCTCACCACCAGGGCCGACACCACCCCCATTGCGAACACGCTGATGAACTTCCCACCAGGCAGGCGGTTGGAGCCGGCACCGAGCCAGCTCTGCACCGAAGCCGGCAGTTGCAGCTCGTACAGGCCGAACATCGACAAGGCCAGCAGGATCATCAAGACGGCAAAGCCCAGCACCACCCACGGGTGCTGCAGATACGCCGACAGGCCTTGTCCCAACAGGCCCGCCGCCACGCCCAAGGCCGTGTAGACCAGGGCCATGCCCTGCGAGTAGCTCAGCGCCAGCGAGAAGCCCCGCGCGCGGCTGACACGCTCGCGCTGCCCCACGATGATGGACGACAGGATGGGCACCATGGGCAGCACGCACGGTGTCAGGGACAGCAGGATGCCCGCCAGCAGGAAGACCGGCACCACGGTCCACCAATGGCCGGATGCCAAAGCACGGCTGATGCCGTCATCGCCCTGTTCAGACGAAGGCGACCCCGCTGCGGTCTTGTCCGCTGCATTGGCGGCAACCGGCGCCGGCGCAACCGATGCCTGTCGAACCGACTGCACCTGCCCCTGCGCATCCAGCGTCAACACATAGTGCTTCTTCTGAGGCGGGTAGCAAAGGCCCGCATCGGCGCAACCCTGGTAGACGACCGTCAAGGCCTGCTCACCCCGCAACTGATCGGGCAAAGCCACCTTGCCGGAGACATCGCCGTGGTAGACCTCCAGCACCTTGTCGAAGGTGGGGTCGTGCTTGGACTCGCCCGTGGGCAGATCCCACTTCAAGGCGATGGCCGCCGCGCCCGCACTGGTGTCGACGTGGGCATCCATGCGCTCACGGTAGAGGTAGATGCCCCGCGCCACCGTGAAGTCCATCTGCAAGGCATGCGGGCCGGCCACGCTTACCGCCAGTTGAAACGCCTTGTCCGGCGGCAGGAAGGTCTGGGCCTGCACGGCGGCCATGCTCACAACGCCCAGGGCCACTGTCAGGAACATGCGCCAGATCAGCCACGCTGCGCGCCGGGACGCGACAATCCACTTGAACTCGTTCATGGACGCCATTCTGCCCGGCCTGGCCTTATCCTGTCTGGCCGCGTCCAATGTCACGGAAACCGGCCCCCCTTTTCACTCTTCCACTCCTTCAGGAAGCACGCAAGATGAAAGCCCAGAGCATCCTCGACACCATCGGCCAGACGCCGCACGTCCGCATCAACCGCCTCTTCGGCGCCGAACCGGAGGTCTGGATCAAGGCCGAGCGGGCCAACCCTGGTGGCTCCATCAAGGACCGCATCGCCCTGGCCATGGTGGAAGATGCAGAACGCTCCGGCGCCCTCAAGCCCGGCGGCACCATCATCGAACCGACGTCGGGCAACACCGGCATTGGCCTGGCCATGGTCGCGGCGGTCAAGGGCTATCGCCTGATCCTGGTGATGCCCGACAGTATGTCTGTCGAGCGCCGCCGGCTGATGCTGGCCTACGGCGCCACGTTCGATCTGACCCCGCGCGAGAAGGGCATGAAGGGCGCCATCGCCCGTGCCCAGGAACTCGTGGCGGAAACACCGCTGGCCTGGATGCCCCAGCAGTTCGACAACCCGGCCAACATCGCCGTGCATGAGCAGACCACCGCGCAGGAGATCCTGGCCGACTTCCCCGAAGGCCTGGACGTGCTGATCACCGGTGTGGGCACGGGCGGCCATATCACCGGCTGCGCCAAGGTGCTCAAGGCTGCCTGGCCCCAGCTCAAGGTGTTCGCGGTCGAACCGGCTGCTTCGCCCGTGATCTCGGGCGGGCAGCCCGCACCCCACCCGATCCAGGGCATCGGCGCTGGCTTCATCCCCACCAACCTGCACACCGATCTGCTCGATGGCGTCATCCAGGTCGACGCCGAGGAAGCGCGTGAATACGGCCGCCGCGCCGCACGCGAAGAAGGCATGCTGGTCGGGATCTCGTCGGGTGCCACGCTGGCGGCGATTGCCAAGAAGCTGCCCGAGCTGCCGGCCGGTGCGCGCGTGCTGGGCTTTTGCTACGACACGGGCGAGCGCTACCTGTCGGTGGAAGGCTTCCTGCCCGCCTGACGGGGCAGTCCCGACGGGCCTCGCACCATGCCCCACGCACGCCAGCGCCGCTTCTTCAGCCTCGACCAGTTCCAGTCACCCTGGCCCATGCTGCTGGCACTGGTGGCCAGCATCCCAGCTTTCTATGACTCGCTCATGCCCACGCCGGCCTCATGGGCGGCGGCCATGTACGTGGTCAGTGGGGCGCTGGTGCTGGCGTTTGCCTGGCGCCAGATGCGTCACGCGCGACGCAACCTGAGTGCGCCCCATGCGGGGAGCGAAACACGCACACGCACACGCTGGCGCCTGGGTGCCCGGGTGGATTGGCCACTGGGTACCGCCTTGCTGTTGTGCGCCGCCCTGCCGCCGAGCAGCCAGTCGGCCAGCGCGCTGGGCTGGCGCATGGCCGTGGCCTTCGCCACGCTCGTGCGCCTGGTGCTCATCAGCAAGCCCCTTTTCGAGCGTGCCGGCCTGGCCCGGCTGCTGGGCATGGCCGCGGCCGTGCTGGGCTTGTGCGGCATCGGCTTTTACTGGATCGACCCCGAGGTCACCAGCCTGAGTTCGGGCCTGTGGCTGGCCTTCTCCACGGCCGCCACCGTGGGCTATGGCGACGTGGTGCCCAGCAACACGGCCTCGCGCATCTTTTCGGTCTTCGTGGTGCTGCTGGGCTACGGCATCCTGTCGCTGGTCACGGCGAGCGTGGCAGCCATGTTCGTGGGCTCGCAGGAACGCAAGGTCGAGCGCGACATCCTGCGCGACATGCACCAGCAGATCAAATCGGTGACGCAGGAGATCGCGGCCTTGCGCCAATCGATCGAGGAGATGAAGCAAGCCCAGCAGACCGACACCACGGCGAAGTCACCGCCTTCATCGGCCGAGCCCCGCATCTGAAGGGCCCTGTCAGGGTTTAGCCCGTCGTCCCCTTGCCTGCGTTGATTCACTGACGTGGGGGCCGGTCTTCGTCCGGCAGAATCAGCCACCAATGTTGTCGTGAGGTCTGTGCCTGCCGTATGCCCAATCCATCCGTGAAGAAAAAGCGCGCCGCCACCGTGACCCGACGCTACGGCGGTGTCGATGCCGCGGAACGTCGCCGCGAGCGCCAGCGCAAGCTGATCGACGCGGGCATCGAGGTCTTCGGCACGCGAGGCTTTCACCTCTCCACCGTGCGCGACATCTGTTCGCAGGCAGGCCTTACCGAGCGATATTTCTACGAGTCATTCAAGACCCTGGGCGAGCTGTTCGATGCCGTCTACGCCGAGCTGCGGGGCATGGTCCAGCAAAGGGTGATGACCTCGGTGATCGCCAAGGGCCTGGCGCAACCCGATCCACTGGCCATGGGCGAAAGCACGCTGCGCGCCTGGTATGCCTTCCTGAACGAGGACGTGCGCCGCGCGCGCATCATGCTGGTCGACGCGGTGGGCGTGAGCGAAAGCGGCATGCGCGGCGCCGAGGCCACCATCCACGAGTTCAAGGGCATGGTCCACACCTTCATGATCATGCTCTACCCCGATCTGGAGAAGGCCGGCGTTGACATGGACGTGATCGTCTCGGGCCTCGTGGGCGCCACCATCTACATCGCCAAGACCTGGACGCAGTCCGGCTTCAAGCATTCGCTCGACGAGATCCTGCGGCACAACATGATGCTCTTCCGTGGCCTGCACCTGCTGCATCAGGAGATGAATGAGCAGCGGGCCGTCGCCATGGCATCGGGCAAGGAAGCCGTGCCGCGCACGCCCTCGAAAAAGGGCCGGCGCGTCACCGACGTCTGATCAGACCATGCGCCAGTGCAGGGTCTCGCCGCCACGCAGCGGCTTGATCACGGTTTCGCCAAAAGGCAGTGTCTCCGGCACCACCCAGTCTTCACGTTTCAGCGTGATCTTGTCGGTGTTGCGCGGCAGGCCGTAGTAGTCGGCCCCGTAGAAGCTGGCGAAGGCCTCGAGCTTGTCGAGCGCACCGGCGGCCTCGAAGGCTTCGGCATACAGCTCGATGGCGCACGGCGCGGTGTAGCAACCCGCGCAGCCCGATGCGTGCTCTTTGAGGTTCGATGCGTGGGGCGCGCTGTCGGTGCCCAGGAAGAACTTGGGCGAGCCGCTGGTGGCCGCCTGCACCAGGGCCACGCGGTGCTCTTCGCGCTTGAGGATGGGCAGGCAGTAGTAGTGCGGGCGCACACCGCCCATGAAGATGGCATTGCGGTTGTAGAGCAGGTGCTGCGGCGTGATGGTGGCGCCCACGAAGCGATCAGCCTCGCTCACATACTGCGCGGCTTCCTTGGTCGTGATGTGCTCGAACACGATCTTCAGTTCAGGAAAGTCACGGCGCAGCGGGATCAGCTTGTCGTCGATGAAGGCCTTCTCGCGGTCAAACACGTCCACTTCCGCCTCGGTCACCTCGCCGTGTACACACAGCACCAGGCCTTCGTGCTGCATGGCTTCGAGCACCTTGTAGGTCTTGCGCAGGTCGGTCACGCCGGCATCGCTGTTGGTGGTGGCACCGGCCGGGTAGAGCTTGAAGGCCACGGCGCCCATGGCCTTGGCCTCGGCGGCCTCTTCGGCAGGGGTGTTGTCGGTCAGGTAGAGCACCATCAGGGGCTCGAACTTCACGCCGGCGGGCACGGCGGCCAGGATGCGCTCGCGGTAGCCTTTAGCCTGCTCGGCCGTGGTCACGGGTGGACGCAGATTGGGCATGACGATGGCCCGCGCGAACTGCCGCGCCGTGGCCGGCACCACGGAGGCCATGGCCGCGCCGTCACGCACATGCAGGTGCCAGTCATCGGGGCGGGTCAAAACCAGCGTGGTGGCCAGGGTGGAGGGCGTGGAAGCGGTCATGGCGGTCGAATGTGAACAGGCTGAACAGCCGAAAGCAGGAATTTTCTCATTTCCGACATGACCTTCGTCTTTCCCCCTAAGGCCGTGAGCACCGCCCCCCACCCTTAGGGACTCGGGCAAGCGGACACCTTGTCCCATTTCCCCCTCCTGCCTAGCCTTCGCTTGCGCATCGTGCCACTTCGGCCCGGTGCTGTTGTGAGACCGCTTTTTGGAGGCGACCATGAACCTGATGAACTTCAAGGCCCCCAGCCTGCTTCGGCAGCCGCTGCGGGCCTGCGCACAGGGCAGCATCGTGCTGCTGGCGCACCTGGCTCTGAGCCAGACCTCGATGGCGCAAACGGCACCCGGCCTGCGCATCGACACCGTGTCGATCACTGCCGACCAGACCGTGCTGCGCGTGACCGTGCCCAAGCCATCCTTGTCCAGCGTGGAGACACCCAGCGGCGTCTTCCAGCGCTTTGCACAAGGCGGCGCGCCTGGCTCATCAGGGCAGGACAGCAGCGACGTCGGCCTGCCTGAAGTGCCCGTGGCCGGCTTCTCGCTGGCCCTGCCGGTCGATGGCCAGGACAACACCATCGACATCGCGCCTGCAGGCGACATCCAGCGCCTGCAGGCCCGGCTCTACCCCATCCAGCCCCCCATCTCCGCCAAGCTGGGTGACCACGAGCTGCCCAAGTTCCAGTTCAATGCCGACATCTGGGCCAAGGGCTTCGTGTCGCCGGGTCAGCAGGGCGCGCAGCGCGTGCTGTTCCGTGGTGACGCCAATGTGCAGGGCTACCGCCTGAGCCCGTATGGCTATGACCCCAGCGCCCAGCTCATCACCTACTACCCCAGCTATGTGGTCACCATCAAGCACCCCGGCAAGTGCTACCGGTACGACCGGCTACAACTCAAGGGCGTGCTGGGCACCACACAGAAGGCCGGCTTCGATGGCATCGACCAGCGCATCGAAGGCCTGCTGCTGCCTGCCGTGCAGTTCGCGCTCAACAAGTCGCTGGTCGCCGAGCTGACGTGTGCGCCACCGATCACGCTGGACCCGTCCATTTTCGGCGCCCGCTACCTGATCGTGACACACCCCAACTTCAAGGCCGCTGCCGACACGCTCAAGACCCACAAGGAGGCCATCGGCATCTCGACCCGCGTGGTCACGACCAGCGAGATCACGGGCGCCGGTGCAGCCGCCACCGATACCCAGATCCGCAACTGGATCAGCAGCTACTACAACAGCCATCTCGTGCGGCCCAAGTGGGTGCTGTTCATGGGTGACTCGGAGTACCTGCCGACGCACTACGACCTCCAGAACATCTGGGACAGCGCCAAGAACGCGGGCGACATCTGGTATGGCCAGTTCCTGCCAGGCGCCACAGCCACGACCATCCCGCCGTTTGGCATCGGCCGCTTCCCGGTGGACACGCTGGCGCAGGCCAACACCATCGTCTCCAAGGTGATGGCATTCGAGAACTCGCCGCCGCCCAATCCCATCTTCGGGCAGGACTTCTACAGTCGGCTGACCTTCGCGTCCTACTTTCAAGGTGGCGGCAGCACCGATCAGCGCTGGTTCGTCGAGGTCACCGAGCGCGTACGCGACCATGCGGTGGGCCTGGGCTACAGCGTGCCTCGCCTGTACACGGCCGCGGCTTCGGCCACGCCCACGTTCTACAACAGCGGTGCGGCCATGCCTGCGGACTTGAACAAGCCGGGCTTTGCATGGAACGCCACCAAGACCGACATCGCCAACGCCATCAACCAGGGCTCGGCGCTGGTCTTCCACCGTGACCATGGCTGGTGGGATGGCTGGGGCGACCCTTCATTCGGCACAAGCGACCTGTCGCTGGTCTCTGTGACCAACAACCAGTTCCCCGTCGTGTTCAGCATCAACTGCGCCAGCGGCGTGTTCGACAACGAGACGGTGGACCTGCCCGGCAACATCATCGGCAGCGGCTATGGCATGTCGCCCAGCACGGTCTACTGGGCCGAGACCTTCCTGCGCAAGGCCGATGGCGCGCTGGCCGTGATCGGTGACAGCCGCCAAAGCAGCACCACCGACAACAACCAGCTCACCTATGGCCTGTTCGATGGCGTCTTCCCAGGCCTGATCACGAGCTTTGGCACCAACAGCCCGGTGCAACGCCTGGGCGACCTGCTGAACTACGCCAAGACCTACATCAGCGATGTGGCCAATGGTTCGCAAGCCAACCAGCACCCGCTGGACAGCAGCCAGTCGCGCCCCGGCATCGTCGACCTGCGCCAGGAGCTCAACATCTACAACCTGCTGGGCGACCCCACGCTCAAGCTGCGCGTGGCCCCGCCCTGGAAGTTCAGCATCCCCATCGTGTCGCTGGAAGGGGCCATCGCCAAGATCAAGGTGCCCTTCCAGCCGGGCTGCCTGACCTGCCCGCCCAATCTGGCCAAGCCGGAATGGATCACCGCCATCGCCATTGATCCGGCCAACGGCAATGTGCTGGGACGCGGCCTGATCGACGACAACGGCAATGGCTCGATCGACCTGGGCGATTTCAAGGGCAACAACGTGTGGGTGCGTGTGGCCTCGCCCGATGGTGCCACCACGCAGGCCGCCGCCATCGAGACCGACACCGATGGCGACGGCATCCCCGACAGCCGCGACAACTGCATCCTCGTGCCCAACAAGGACCAGCTCGACACCGATGGTGACGGCTATGGCAACGCCTGCGATGCCGACCTCAACAACGACGGCTTCGTCAACTCGCTGGACCTGGCCCTGATGCGCAACCAGTTCGGCAAGCGCAAGGTGCCCGGCGACCTCAATGGCGACGGCATCGTCAACGCGCTGGACATCAGCCAGTTCGCCAAGCTCTTTGGCAAGCCCCCCGGCCCCTCGGCTTTCCACCTGGAATCGCTCAACCGCAAGTAAGCCTTCATCAACCTCAAGGAGCAACCCATCATGAAACTGCATCACACCCTGCTGGCTTCTGCCGCCCTCCTGGTCAGCCTGGCCACCCAGGCCCAGACCGTGTCCGTCACCCCTTCGCACACCGATGTGAACCTGGGTGACACCTTCGCCGTCGACCTCAATGCCACGGGCTTTCCCAACAAGATCTTTGGCGGTGGCTACAACCTTGCCTTCGACCCCAGCGTGCTGAAGCTCGACCACATCACCATCCCGGCATCGTGGGAGTTCGCCACCTCCACGGGCACGCTGGACCCGGTGGCCGGCACGGTCAGCGACATCTTCTTCAACACCTTCGTGGCCCCCGTGAAGGGCGACTTCCCCACCGCCTCGGTGACCTTCAAGGCCATTGGCGTGGGCACCTCGGCCATCTCGCTGAGCGCCTCGGGCTCCTTCCCCTTTGGCGATGAACTCGGCAACCCCGTGGCCGTGAACTTCGTCAATGGCAGCGCCACGGTCACCGCCGTGCCCGAACCCGGCAGCATGGCCCTGCTGCTGGCGGGTCTGGGCTGCATCGGCTTTGTCAGCCGGCGCCGCACCAGCTGAGGACCACCACCCAGCGCCACTTTGCGACATCTGACGCCAGTCAGCGACCACTGGCGCCAGATTCGAGGGCCTTCGCACAGCGGGGGCCCTTTTTGTCGCTTGCCGCTCGATGCGAGAAACGGCTTCGTGTAGCGTGCGGCTTCATGAAGAAAACCATGCTTGCTCCCTTGGCCACGTTCCTCACCGCGTGCGCCGCCTTGCTCGCCACCGTGCCGGCCCATGCAGCCGACCTCAGGCTGTGCGTGTTCGATCTGCAAGGTGCCAGCGGCGAGATGTTCAATGCCGCCAAGGACTATGCCCTGGCCATGCAAGGTGCGGGCTTCGGTCTTGCACTCAAGTCCTATGTGGACGAGCGTGTGGCCGTGGACGACTTCCGCACCGGCCAATGCGACGCCGTGCTGGCCACCGCCTTTCGCACACGGACCTTCAACCCCGTGACCGCCGCCACAGATTCATTTGGCGCCGCCCTGATCCTGCGCCAGGGCAAGGTCGACCATGCAGCCGGCCACGAGGTCATGCGCATGGCCAGCCAGATCTTCAACTCGCCCGCGGCCAGCAGCTATGTGGTGCAAGGCAAGTACGAGATGGCAGGCTTGATCGATGTGGGCGCCGTCTACGCCATCGTGCGGGACAAGGCCATGAACACGCCCGAGGCCATGGCCGGCAAGAAGATCCTCGCCTTCGACCATGACAAGGCCCAGGCCTACCTGATCCAGAAGGCCGGCGCCCAGCCCGTCACGGCTGACGTGACCAACTTCGCCAACAAGTTCAACAACGGCATGGCCGACATGGCCGCCGCGCCCGCCATCGCCTTCAAGCCGCTGGAGCTGCTCAAGGGCATGGGCCCGCACGGTGCCGTCTGCCGCTTCCCTTACCTCGTCATGAGCTACCAGCTCATCATCGACCGCGGCCGCTTTGCACCGGCCTTCGCCGAAGTCTCGCGACACTACTGGTTCGCCCACTTCGACGATGTGCTGGCCCGCATCAACAAGGCCGAGGTCGAACTACCGGCATCCGTGTGGATGGACCTTTCGGCCGAGAACACACCCAAGTACGCCGAGTTCCTGCGGCAGACACGGGTGGAGCTGGCCGAACAGGGCATCTACAACAAGCAGGGTCTCAAGCTGCTCAAGCGCATACGCTGCAAGCTCAATGCGGCCGATCCCGAGTGCACGATGACCACCGAGACCAACTGAAACCCCTGAGCCAGCACATCACCAGTTCGGTCTATACCCGTTTGGTTTATAGCGAAACCACCAGCAGGAGATACCCGCATTTGGCGCCGCAAGCCAAGTCACGCGCACCCAAAGTAAAGAACGATCTGTGTCCTCCTCGAACAATGCGGCCAGACGCTGCCCCACTCTCCACAGGCAGCGCACCGCCAACACCATGTACCGAAAGGAAGACAAGATGATCACCCTCAAACATGCGCTCAGCGCAATGGGCCTGAGCCTGCTGGCTCTGGCCTCCACCGGCGCCCAGGCTGTCGAGAACGGCCCGGCCCCCACCCTGGCCGCCCTCAAGGCCGACGGCCCATACGCCATCACCTCGCAGGCCGTGCCCGGCAACGGCTTTGGCGCCGGCACAGTCTACGTGCCCACCGCCGCCGGCAAGTACGCCCTCGTGGCCATCTGCCCTGGCTTCGTCTCGGCACAAAGCACGATGACGGACATGGCCAAGCGTCTGGCCACGCATGGCTTCGTGGTCGTGGCCATCTCGACCAACACCCTGCTGGACTTCCCACCCAGCCGCGCATCGCAACTGCTGGCCGCACTCAAGGCCACCGCCAGCCTGACCTCGGGCCCCGTGGTGGGCAAGATCGACACCAGCCGCCAGGCCGTCTCGGGCTGGTCCATGGGTGGTGGCGGCACGCTGGAGGCCGCAGGCTCGACACCCGGCCTGATGGCCGCCGTGGCCTTTGCACCTTGGGACACATCGACCACCAAGATGAAGGTCGACAAGGTACCGGCCGCCATCATCGGTGGCTCGTCCGACGTGATCGCCCCGGTCTCCAGCCACTCGCAGCCGTTCTACAACGCCATCCCCTCGACCACGCCCAAGCTGCTGGCCGTGATCAGCGGTGCCAGCCACTTCTTCCCCACCACAGCCAGCGAGCCCGCAAGCTACACCAACATCTCGTGGATGAAGCGCTTCGCCGATGGCGACACGCGCTACAGTCAGTTCCTCAACGGCAACGATGCCGCCCTGTCGAGCTTCACCTCGAACGGCCCGTTCTGATCTGACAGTTCTCTGCAGAGGCCGGTGCTTCAAAGTGCCGGTCTCTTTTTTTTGGCATGGAGAGGCGCAACGTGACTCAGAGAAAGTGGTGGCTGCTGTCCGTACTGACCGTGGCCCTGGTGGGGCTGGGCATGTGGGGCTTGAGCCCTCAGGATCAGGCGCCCGGTGCGCCCACGCGGCTCGATGGCGTGCGCACCTGGTTCCATGCAGGCGGCCCCATGCCGGCGCCTTCCGCCAACAGCGCATCGGCGGCAGAGGCACTGTCTCACGCCTCGGCCCAGCCCGCCATCAATCCGCTGGACACCATGCGCCTGCCCACCTTCCGCGCCAATGACAAGGGCCACTTGGCCATGGACCAGCAGACCCGCACCGATGTGGAACGCATCCACGCACTCTTTCCTCGCGATGAGGCCCTGAGCAAGCTGGAGAGCCAGTCCAGCGGCCTGCCCGCCGCCGCCCAGCGCGACCTCAAGGACCTCTACCAGAAATACAGCCAGTACAGCCAGGCCGTCACGCAGGCCTTCCCGCCCGGTCAAGACAATGGCACCTTGGACGACGCCACGCGGCAGCTCAATGGCCTGCATGATCTGCGCGTCCAGTACTTTGGCGCGGACGATGCGCAAGCCCTGTTCGGCGACGAAGAGAAGACCGCCAAGGAGCTGCTGGAGCTGATGCGCAAGCAGACCGACCCCAAGCAATCGCTTCAAGACAAGGCCGATCAAGCCCAGGCCGAGTGGAAGCAACGCCAGCAGCCTGCTCAGCCCTGACAGCGCTCAGCGCCCGTGCTCAGCGACCATGCTCGCGGCGGAACACCCCCGGTGAGCAACCCATCCAGCGCTTGAAAGCCCGGTTGAAACTCGCGTGGTCAGCAAAGCCCAGCGTCACGGCCAGCTCGGACAAAGGCATGGCCGTGGCACTCAGATAGTGCTGCGCCTGCGCTTTGCGCACCTCGTCCACCATCAGGCGAAAATTGGCGCCAGCCTCCTCCAGCCTGCGCTGCAGCGTGCGGGCCGGCAGCTTCAACTCAGCGGCGATATCTTCCAGGCTGATCTTGCCTGTGTCCAGCCGGCGGCGGATCAGGCCCATCACCTTATCCACGAAGCGGTCCTCGCCACGCGAGAGCTGCTCCAGTTGCTTGAGCGCCTGGCCCTGCAGAAGGCTGTGGCTGGCCGTGTCGCGCGAGACGATGGGCAGGTCCACATACGAGGCGTCGCCCCACATGGTGTCCGCGTCCTGGTCGAAGCGCACCGTGCCGCCGAAGATCTCGCGGTAAGGCGCGATGTCTGAGGGCGCCGGGCCTTGAAAGGTCACATCCAGCTTGAGGTCCGCGCGGCCGGTGAGCCAGCGCAGGCGCTGCGCCCACACCGCCAGAGACAGGCGCGCCAGTCTGGGCGAGGTTTCCGCCGTGGCCGGCCGCAAGCGCAGGAAGAAGCGCGGCCCATGCAGCCCGCGTTCGACCATGAACACATCGTTGAGCAGATGGTGAAAGCGCCGCAGCAGGCCGGCCAACTCCACCACGGTGCCGCTGGTCATCAAGGTGAAGCCCAGCAGGCCGGCATGCCAGGGCTTGAACTGCTCGGCCAGTTGGGGCACCAGGTCGGCATCACCCAACAGGTGCTCGACGCGGTCCATCAGCGCATGCCATTCACCCAGGGTGCAACGCGCCAGCGGGTCGCCCTCCTCGCCCAGGCGCAGGTGCGCGGGCTCCAGTTGCGCCAGCAAGTCGGGACGCGCCTGCTGCAACTGGCTGATCAACATGCGCGCAAAGGTCACGTTGAGTGTGCGTGGCGCTTGGAGCAAGGGCAAGCCGGAGGAAGACATGAGAAGGAGACAGCGGGTACTGCAAAGACAGGTCAGGCACGATTGTTATAGGGCGTGCGTTGTATGCCTATTGGTGATAGTGGGTAATCCTTGCGCCCGCGCCCGTCGTCTGCGCCTAGAATGCACATCATGGTCAGCTCGTTCGCATTGCACAATGCCGCCGCCCCAACCGGGTGGCCCGTGCAAGCCTGCGCGAACGCCCAGGTGTCCAAAGCCCAAAAACAGCCGCTCGTCTGACCGGGGCAGCTGTTCCGTCAGATGGACGACGGAACAGCAGGGCAACAAGGCGACAAGGGCTCCTCAACGTTTCCAAGGCACATCTGAACGGTTTGATTTCAACCGGTCTTCAGCCATGTCATTGGAGCGTTTTCATGATCGATTTATCCGGTATCTGGGTGGCCCTGGTCACCCCTTTCCTGCCCGAGGCCGAAGGCCAGGGCGTGGACCACGCGGCCTTGCGCGGGCTGGTCGCGCGCATGCGGCAAGCCGGCGTGAGCGGCCTGGTGGCCCTGGGCAGCACCGGCGAAGCCGCTGCCTTGCGCGATGCCGAGCAGGACGCGGTGTACGACACCGTGCTGGATGCCGCGCAAGGCCTGCCCGTCATCGCCGGCCTGGCGGGCAGCCATGTGGGCCACCTGCACGAGCGCCTGGCCCACCTCAACACCCTGCCCCTGCATGCGGTTCTCACCTCGGCGCCCTGCTATGTGCGGCCTTCGCAGGCGGGTCTGCTCGCGCACTTCCAGGCCATGGCCGATGCCTCGCGCGCGCCGCTCATGCTCTATGACATCCCCTATCGGAGCAGCGTGCAGATGGCGCTCGACACCATCCTGACGCTGGCCGCGCACCCCAACATCGTCGGCATCAAGGACTGCGGCGGCTCGCTGGACAAGACCCAGCAACTCATTGCCGATGGCCGCTTGCAGGTGCTCTCGGGCGAGGACGCGCTCGTCTTTCACAACCTGTGTCTGGGCGGCTCGGGGGCCATTTCGGCGGCCACGCAGGTGGCGCCCGAGGCCTTCATGACGCTGTATCACGCGCTGCGCGTACAGCGCCTGCAAGAAGCCCATCGGCTCCAGCATGCACTGGCGGCTTTGATACGGGCCTTGTACGCCGAGCCCAACCCGGTGGTGATCAAGGCGGTGCTGGCCGAGCAGCAAGGGATGCACGACGACGTGCGCATGCCCATGCTCGGGGCCAGCGCCTCGGCACGTGTGTCAGCGCGCGAGGCCCTCCGCCATCTCGATGAGGTGCTGGCCGGCGTGAAGGCCCGGCTGCAACAGCCTCATCGACCCGAGAGCTTGAAGGTCGAGACCACCTCGGCCAGCGAGGCCGCCTGATTCTTCAGGCTCTCTGCCGCAGCGGCAGACTCCTCGACCAGGGCGGCGTTCTGCTGCGTGACCTGGTCGAGCTGGGCCACAGCCGAGCCCACCTGGTTGATGCCAGCAGTCTGCTCCTGCGTGGCACTGGAGATGTCGCCGATCAGTTCGGACACGCGGCGCACCTGGTTCACGATCTCGTCCATGGTCTGGCCGGCTTCCTGGACCTGCTTGGCACCGCTGTCGACCTTCTCGACGCTGTCCATGATCAGGGCCTTGATCTCCTTGGCGGCCTGCGCGCTGCGCTGGGCCAGGGTGCGCACCTCGCCGGCCACCACCGCAAAGCCACGGCCCTGCTCGCCGGCACGGGCGGCTTCCACGGCGGCATTGAGCGCCAGGATATTGGTCTGGAAGGCGATGCCGTCGATCACGCTGATGATGTCGGAGATCTTGCGGCTGGCCTCGGTGATGGTGCTCATCGTGTTCACGACATGGCCCACCACCTCGCCACCACGGGCGGCCGTGGCACAGGCGCTGCCGGCCAGTTGCGCCGCATGCTGCGTGGTCTGGCTGTTGTGCTGCACGGTGGCGGTGAGCTCTTCCATCGAGGCCGCCGTCTCTTCGAGGTTGGCGGCCTGGCTTTCGGTGCGCTGCGACAGATCGGCATTGCCCTGCGCGATCTGCGAGGAGCCCGTGGCGATGTTCTCGCTGCTGTCGCGCACGCGGGTCACGATCTGCGACAGGCCTTCGGTCATCTGGCGCAAGGCACCCAGCAACTGCGCCGTTTCGTCTTCCCCTTCGACATCGATGCGGGCCGTCAGATCGCCCGCGGCCACGGTCTGGGCCACTTCGACCGCCTTGTGGATCGGCTCAACGATGGAGCGCATGATGACCCAGCCCAGCGCCAGGCCCAGGGCGATCGACACGATGGTGAGCACGGTGATGCCCCACATGGTCCGGTTATAGGTCACCTGGCCCGACTCGTATTCGGTCTTGGCCACATCAAGCTGCACGTCGATCAGCTGGTTCATCACGGAGGCCACGGGGTCGATGGCCTCGTACATGCCCTTGGTCACGAAGGCAGCCAGCGCAGTCTTGTCATGGGCCTGCAAGGCCGTCTGCATCGTGCTGATGGCAGCATCGGCCCGTGCCATCCGGGGCTCGGCCTGCTTGACCAGTTCCTGCTCTTTCTCGACCAGGTAGGTGGCCTTGTAGTCGGCCCATTGCTTGGCCGTGGTCTCCTGCGCCTGCTTGAACAGCTTGAGCGCCTGCTCCTCGCTCAGAGTCCCGTTGACCACCTTGTGCGCCGCGTCCACGATGTTCACGCCGTAGTCATCGGCAATCATGGTGAGCTGCTGCAAGGGCACCACTCGGTCGTTGTAGACGGTGGCCAGTGACGCATTGACGCTGCGCACCGACTGCCAGGCCAGGACGCCACCCAGCGCCAGAAAGGCCAGCAGGATGCCGACGAGTACCGTCAGGCGCGCTTTGATGCTGAATTGGTTCATGAATGACGCCTCCAAAGGGGCTGGGCAGGCCTCGCGCCACATGGTCGCGAGGTGTGCCGACACGCTCACGGGTGTCCGCACGACCGCATTGGATATCGCCACATGCATGTCCGAATCAATGAATACGGCGGCGCCTCACGTGCAATTCACGCATCAAACGTGAATTTGACCTTGCAGGCACCACGGCGGTGCGTGTATGGCGCGATTGGTCTTCAAGCCAAGGTCATGCGCACCATTTTGGTCAGACTAGAGAGACCTTGTTCGATCTCATCGAGGACCTGGTCGATGCGCGAGGAACCAGGCTCCTGCAAGGCGAGGTGCTCCAGTTCGTAAAGCAGCTGGGCCAGTTCATCGAGCCCCAGAGACGACAGCGCGCCGCGCAAGGAATGCGCGGCCTGGGCCAGCCGCCCCCATTGTTCATCGGCCTTGTGCTGCCTCAGGCCTTGTGCCGCGTCTTGATTCGTATCAACAAACACGCGCACGAAGCGCACCAGGGTATCGGCCTGTCCACCCAGCCGTTGCAAGGCCTCATCGGGATGGAAGCCAGGCAGCAGCGACGCCAGCTCGGCCAGTTGGGCACGCTGGTCTACGGTGGGCCCATCGATCCCCACGGCGGCCGCCTCAGGCAGCGCAGGCAGCGCCATGGCCGGCGACGGGGCCTTGGCCACCCACCGGCCGACGCAAGCCCGCAGCGCATTCGCCTCCACAGGCTTGGAGATGTAGTCATCCATGCCCGCAGCCAGGCACTTCTCGCGGTCGCCACTGATGGCATTGGCCGTCATCGCGATCACGGGCACCCGACCGGGCTCGCCCAGTGCGCGCAATTGGCGCGTGGCCTCGAAGCCGTCCATGCCGGGCATCTGCACATCCATGAAGACCATGTCGAACAGCCGGCCGGCACGCAGGAGTGCCAGGGCCTCCTCGCCGCTGGCCGCCACTTCCACGGCCAGGCCCAGGGCCCGCAGCATGTCGCTGGCCACGAGCTGGTTGATCGTGTTGTCGTCCACAACCAAGGCCCGGCACCCCGGCCGCACGGGGCTGGGTTGCGCCTCGGCGGCCTGGGGTACGACAATGGGGCCGGCCTTCATCACGGTGAGCAAGGTGTCCAGCAAGCTCGATGGCGTCGCCGGCTTAAGCAGCACGGCATCGGGCGACTCAGCCTCCTGGTTCATCTGGGACATGGCCTGATCATGCGCAGAGAACAAGATGCAGATGGGACGCGCCGCGCCACCGTCAAGATGGTGCAGCGCATGGATCACGGCCAGACCATCGAGCCCCGGCATGCGCCAGTCCACCAAGGCCAGCCTGAAGGGCCGCCCACGCTGATGCGCCTTGGTCACGAGTTCCAGAGCCAGATCACCGCGCGTTGCGGTGCTCACCTCCATGCCCAGCGCCACGAGCATGGCCCGGGTGGTTGCCAGGGCCGTAGGGTTGTCGTCCACCACGATCACGGGCAGGCCCGCCAGCACGCTACCCAGTCCCGCCAGGCCGACCTCTTCGCTGAGCACAGGTTGAAAGCGCGCGGTGAAGAAAAAGGTGCTGCCTTCGCCAGGCGCGCTTCTCACGCTGAGCTGGCCCGCCATCATCTCCACCAGCCGCTTGCAGATCGTCAGGCCCAGGCCGGTGCCGCCAAAGCGCCTGGCCGTCGAGGAGTCAGCCTGCACGAAGGCATCAAACAACCGGGCCTGCTGCTCGGCACTCAGGCCGATGCCCGTGTCCTGCACCTCGAACTTCAAGTGCACCCCATCGACCTGGTTCCCCGCAGGCATCACCCGCAGCGTGACTTCGCCGTGCTCGGTGAACTTCACCGCATTGCCCAGCAGATTGAGCATCACCTGCTCCAGCCGCAAGGCATCGCCCATCAAATGCCTGGGCACGTTGGGCGAGCGGTCGACCAGCAGCTCCAGGCCCTTGGCCGAAGCCTGGGCCGACACCACGTGCATCACGCGGTCGATGGACTCATCGAGGTCGAACTCGGCCTCTTCCAGCGTGAGCTTGCCCGCCTCGATCTTGGAGAAGTCCAGGATGTCATTGATGATGCGCAGCAGGGACGAAGCCGATTGCTGCACCTTGTCCAGGTAGATACGCTGCACCGGTGTCAGCGCGCTTTGCATCAACAGATGAGTCAGGCCGATGATGCCGTTCATCGGCGTGCGGATCTCGTGGCTCATGTTGGCGAGGAATTCGCTCTTGGCCTTGGCCGCATCCTCCGCGATGGCGCGCTGGCGCTGCAAGGAGCTCAGGCTCACGGCCAGGCGCTGGCGGGTCTGCTCAACGGCCTCCAGGATCTGCCCGAACTCGCCACGATGCGGCTCGACGGGCATGGCCCGCAGGTCGCCCTGGCCCACCGCCTCCAGGGCCTTGGCCACCTCCTTGACGCCGGCCAGCGTGGGCCGCACCCACCAGCGGTGCAGGGCCCACCACAGCGCGCCCATGATGAGCAGACACAGGCCCAGCAGCACGAAGCGCGAGGTGCGGATCAGCTCATTGGCCAGGCGCTCATCGCCTTCATTGGCTTGCCGCGCCAGCTCGACGGCCAGCTCGATCTGGGCGCGGTGGGCGCGAAACAGCGGCAGCATGCGGTCCGACAGCACGCGGCGGGCCCCGACGAAATCGCCCAAGGTCAAGGCCGGCAGATAGGCCTTGTCCACCAGCTCGAAAAACTCCTTGACCGGCGCACCCGCCTGGTTGAGCAAGACGGTTTTCAGCGGCCCCGTGGGCAGTTGCTGCTGCCAGTAGGCCTGTCGGCTGTTGAACTGCGTGCGCAGGCTGTCGAGGTGGGCACGGGCCTGCGAGAAAGCCACGGGATCCAGCTGCTGCGCGGCCTCCAGCATCTCGAAGGCCGCCAACTGGGCCTCGACGATATACAGGGGTGGCGGCAGCATGTCCGCGATGAGGTTCTTGCTGCGGGCAATGTCCTGATAGAGGCTGCCATTGACGCGCACCCGCTCCAGGGTGAGGTCCACCGCGATCAGCAGGCCCAGCAGGCTGATCACGGCCAGGGTGTTGATCAGCACGACCTTGGCGCGCAGGGACAGACCGTCTCGTGAACTCATGACTCGTTCCTTGGCGGAAGCTGACCTCAAGACAGCAGGTCACGGTGGATGCGAGCGAGTATAGAGTCCGCCCCCCCCAGGCCTAGGCCTCGTGTGCACCCGACTGCTGTAAACGCCACATCTGCGCATAGCGCCCATTGACGGCCAGCAACTGCGGGTGCGTGCCGCGTTCGATGATGCGGCCTTGCTCCATCACCAGGATCTCGTGCGCATGCACGATGGTCGACAGCCGGTGCGCGATCACCAGCACGGTCTTGCCTTGCGCCACGGCCGACAGCTCGGCCTGGATGGCGCGCTCATTGGCCGAATCCAGCGCCGAGGTGGCTTCGTCGAACACGAGGATGGGCGGGTTCTTGAGCAGGGTGCGGGCAATGGCCACGCGTTGCTTCTCGCCTCCGGAGAGCTTCAAGCCGCGCTCGCCCACCATGGTCTCGTAGCCCTTGGGCGTGCTGCTGATGAAGTCGTGGATGTGCGCCGCCTTCGCCGCACCGATCACCTCTTCCTGCGAGGACTCAGGGCGGCCATAGGCGATGTTGTAGGCCACCGTGTCATTGAACAGCACGGTGTCTTGCGGGACGATGCCGATGCTGCGGCGCAGGCTGTCTTGCGTGAGGCGCTGGATGTCGTGGCCATTGACGGTGATGCGCCCGCCCTGCACATCGTAGAAGCGGTAGAGCAGCCGCGCCAGCGTCGACTTGCCCGAGCCCGAAGGCCCGACGACGGCCACGGTCTGACCCGCCGGGATCTCGAAGCTCACGTCATGCAGGATGGGCCGTGCCTTGTCATAGGCGAACTCGACGTGATCGAAACGAACGGAGGGCGCCCCCTTGATCAACAACGGCGTGGCATCAGGTGCATCGGCCACCTCGCGGTCGCGCTGCATCAGCGTGAACATCTTGTCCAGGTCGGTCAGGGCCTGCTTGATCTCGCGGTAGATCACCCCCAGGAAGTTCAAGGGGATGTAGAGCTGGATCATGAAGGCGTTGACCATGACCAGATCCCCCACCGTCATGCGCCCGACCACCACACCCTGCGTGGCACGCCACAGCATGGCGATCAGGCCGATGGCGATGATGCTCTGCTGGCCTGTGTTGAGCAGCGACAGCGTCTGCTGCGTTCGCACACCGGCCTTGCGCAGGCGCTCCAGGGCTTCGTCATAGCGGTGCGTCTCGAAGGCCTCGTTGTTGAAGTACTTGACCGTCTCGTAATTGAGCAGCGAGTCAATCGCCCGCGTGTGAGCTTTGGAATCGAGTTCGTTCATCTCGCGCCGAAAGCGCGTGCGCCATTGCGTGACGGACACCGTGAAGGTGATATAGACCACCAGCGCGGCCAGCGTGATCCACGCAAACACCATGTCGAACTTGGTGGCCAGCAGCGTCAGCACCAGCGTGACCTCAATGAGCGTGGGCACGATGCTGTAGAGCGAGTAGGAGATCAGCGAATGCACGGCGCGCGTGCCGCGCTCGATGTCGCGGGTCATGCCACCGGTCTGGCGCTCCAGGTGGAAGCGCAGGCTCAAGGCATGCAGATGCGAGAACACCTGCAGCGAGATGCTGCGTGCCGCGCCTTCGGTGGCCTTGGCGAAGACCAGTTCGCGCAGCTCCGTGAACACCGAGGTCGACAGGCGCAGCAGCCCATACGCCACCAGCAGGCCCACCGGGACCACCAACATGGCCTGGGCGCTGTCGGGGTGCGGGGCCAGCTTGTCGATCAGGTTCTTGAGCAGCAGGGGCACGCCCACATTGGCCACCTTGGCCCCGATCATGAACGACAGTGCCAGGACCACACGGCCCTTGTAGGCCCACAGATAAGGCCACAGTCTGGCCAGCGTGTCACGGTCTGAGCGGCGGCTTTCCGTGGTGGATGTCGGGTTTTCCGAAGCGGGGGCGTGTGCGAAGCGGCGCATTCTGAAACAATGCTCTTTTGATGTTGTAGTGGTCGATTGTCGACCGGTTTGCCCATGACTGTTGCGCCCCCACCCAATACCTTGCTGACCCCGCCTGACCTGCACCCCGAGATGGAGCTGGTCATGCGCGTGATGCCCATGCCCAAGGATGCCAACGGCAATGGCGACATCTTCGGTGGCTGGATCATGTCGCAGGTGGACCTGGCCGGTTGCGTGCTGCCGGCCCGCGTGTCGCGCGGCCGCGTGACCACCGTGGCGGTCAACGAGTTCGTGTTTCGCAATGCGGTGTCGATCGGCGACCTGCTGTCTTTTTATGCCCGCGTCGCGCGCATTGGCAACACCTCGATCACCGTGCACGTCGAGGTCTGGGCAGAACGCCGTCCCGCCGACCCCATGCTGGTCAAGGTCACCGAAGCCAATGTCACCTACGTGGCCATCGACCGCGATGGCCGCCCTCGCCCGGCGCGCCCCGTCTGACCCGGCTTTGCCACGGGCACCCTGGTACTGTCCCGGGAACCGGGCGGCCCGCAAGGTGTCAAACTGTTCATCCATTCACAGCCCTCACCACCATGCCTTATCGCCAGACTCCTCGCCGCCCCGCTTCCCCTCATGTCGCCCGCGCCCGCGCCATCCCGCTGGAGAGCCCGCGTGAGCGCCGCCAGCGTCAACTGGCGATGCGCGTCATGGGTGCGCTGGTCGGCCTCACGCTGGTGGCCGGTGGCCTGTTGACCGCGTTCAATGCGCATGCGGGCACCACCGCGCAGGCCACTGCCTCGGCTGCTTCGGCCGCCGCCGCCACGCACGGCACCGTGCAATCGGTACAGGCCGTGCAGGTCAAGGGCAAAGGCAGTGGCGTGGGCGTGGTGGCTGGCGCCGTGCTGGGTGGCCTGGTGGGCAACCAGATGGGCAAGGGCACCGGCAACACCGTGATGACGGTGGGCGGCGCTGTGGCCGGTGGCTATGCCGGCAACGAGGTCGAGAAGAACGTGAAGAAGCACACCGTGTACAAGACCACGGTCAAGCTCGACGATGGCACGGTGCACGAGTACACCGTCAGCCAGCAGTTCGCCGTGGGCGCCAAGGTCAATGTGTCGGGCAAGAAGCTGACCGCCGCCGCCAACTGAACACCACCCGCTTGATGCGTCTCAAGCCCTGCCCACGCGCGGGGCACGCGGTTCATGCGAGGATCACAGGATGGACGCTTTGAACCCCTCTTTGCCCGATCAGGTTCCCGCCACGCTGCAACAGCAAGGCTGGGCCTTGATCGGTGCCACCCATCTGCTGCCCTGGCTTCAGGCCGACCAGGCCATGGCCGATACCCTGCACGCCAGCTGGAACGACCTGCCGCCCGACCAGCACCTGCGCGATGGCGGCCGCTACCGCTTTCGCCGCCACAGCTGCTTCACCCTGGAGACGGCCAGCGGCCAGCTCACCCAGACACCGCACCGCGCCCACTGGCAACCGGTGACCTACAACGCCCTGCATGGCGGCTTCGAGCGTCTGTTCCAGCCCATAGAGCCGGCCATCTGCGAGCACCCCATGTGGCAGGCGCTGCTGCGTTCACTGGGCGGCCTGCTGGCCCAATGCAAGCCCGTGTCGACCTGGTACATCGAAGCCCACCAGTTCCGCGTGGACACCACCGGCGGCATCGGCCGCCCGACCCCCGAAGGCGCCCACCGTGATGGCGTGGACTTCGTGGCCGTGGTCATGCTGGACCGCCATGCCGTCAAAGGCGGCGAGACCCGCGTCTTCGAAGCCGACGGCCCGCATGGCGTGCGCTTCACGCTGCAAGAGCCCTGGAGCACACTGCTGCTGGACGACGCCCGCGTCATCCACGAGTCCACGCCCATTCAGCCCGTGGGCGAACACGGCTGGCGCGACACCCTGGTGCTCACTTTCCGACAGGGCGGCTTCCAAGGCCCCCACTGACGCCGCCCTGCCTTGACGCAACTGGGCAGCTGCCGCTCACCTCGATCTCGCTGGCCGTGAGGCTGCGGCTGGCATCGAAGGCCTGGCCATGGACCTCGACGCAGACACCATTGGCCAGCGAGCCGCCTTCGATGGCTGTGCCGCCATTGAAGGCCACCTTCACACCCCGCACCACGAAGGTCGCGCTGCCCAACTGGCTGACCGTGCCATGCAGCTCGACGCCACGGTCCTCCTGGTCGATCTGGTCTTGCGTGGCCAGATCCGCCGCCACCAGCACCCCGGCCCGCAAGCGTCCTTCGATGCGCACCCGCTGGCCCAGGGTCAAGCCAGTCACCGACGACAGCCGGCTCGCGTCCACCGTCGCGCCATCGACCTTCATCACGCCATTGACCGGCAGCTCCGTGACCAGGCCTTCGAGACGCGCATCATCGACGTCCTGCACCAGCGCCTTGTCCACCGCGATGCGCGTGGCCATCCATTCACCGTTGACCTTCGAGCTGCCAAACCAGATGCGCAGCTGCGTGCCGGACGTAACGCCTGCCGGCAACCCGACGCCGCCATAGGCCACGCGCACGCCGCCCTCCGTACCCACATAGATGAACTGGCTGTCGACATGGTCCACCATGCTGACGATCTTGTACGTCGAAGGCGCGGTCAGCATGTCGATGCGCGTGGCCGTGTAGCCACCGGCTGCATCCGACAGGCCATGGACTTCCACCACATCGCCCACTTGGAGCGAAGCAGGCTGGACCGTCTTGGCATTGAGCTGCACCATCTGCCCCAGCACCGTGATGGTGGCCGCCGTGCTGTCGACTTCGCTGATCGGCCCGACCAGGCTGCTGCCATAACGGACCTTGTAGGCCGTGGCCACCGGTGTGCCGCCATCGCTGGCCGGCACCACACCCGAGCCGCTGACCTCGACGACCATGCCCAGCATGACCTCGGCCGCATCGTGCACGGTGCTCTCCAGCACATCGTCATCGCGGTGGATGGTGGCCGTGCTCACGTCATAGCGCACCTTGTTGACGATGATGGAGCCCAGGCCCGAGACCGGGCCATTCGTGTAGGAGCCTGTGCCGCCCGAGCCCACGCCGCTGCCATTGGCCTGCGTGTCACCGCCGCCACTGCCACCACAGCTGGCCATCAGCAGGACGATGCCTCCCAGCATCAGCGCCATGCGCAATCGAAGGGCTTTCAGCATGTCATTTTCCTTTGGGCAGACGGCGTGGCACCGCGTCGCCAGAGCCGCTGGCACCCGGCGTCTGGGCCGGATCCTGATGGTAGGTAAACAGGCCCAGGCGCACCCGGCGCGTGGCCACCTCCGCGTGCTCGGCATCCGACTGGACGCGCTGCTCCAGCAGCGGCACGGCCTCGGCCACCAAGGCCTTCCAATGCTTGCGGGCCAGCGCACGGACCTGCTCGACCGAGTCCTCCGACAGGCCTTGCGCAAAGACAGCCTGCTCGAAGTGGGCCGGCTCATCGAGCAGCACATTGTCGACCGCTGCATGCAGGTGGTCGCCCACGTTGTCGCCCAGGAAAGCCACCATGCGCTGCCAATCGCCACGGGGCGCGAAGGCTTCCTGCAGCAGGTGCACGGTGTCGGTTTCGGCATCCCAGCGGGCCAGATGCAGCCGGCACAGCTCGTCGAGCAGGGTGCGCGGGTGCACGTCCTGCGTCACCGATCGGGCCAGCGCCTCGAAGCTCATCCCCTCATCGCCTTGCCGAGGCAGGGCCCGGGGTTTGCCCCTGACGCGCAACTGCTTGTCCGAGATCCAGCGCGTGAACAGCTGCGACACCACCGAGGCAGCCGCCGGCTGCGGTGCGCCCGCATCGGACTGCGTCAGCCGCGTCACCTCGCGGCGGTTGATACCGGTGGCTGCGCTGATGCGGCTGACCAGCCGGTGCGCCGGCAGGCCCTGCGCCAGTTGCGCCTCCTGCGCCGCCCGCACGAAGGCCTGCTTGAGCGACTCCTCCACCACGGCGAACGTCAACCCCTTGGCCACGGCCAGATCCGCCAAAGGCGCGAGCACGGACTGGATGGCATCCAGCAGGGCATCGTGATCGGTGGGAGGAGAAGAGCCTGCTGAGGAAGCCATCAGTGAAAGCGCGCCGTACCTTGGGCCCCAACAAAAATGGGCCTTTAAACCATTTTAGTTCATGCACGCGGCGCGTGCTCAGGACTGATGCCAATCCTTGTGGGGACCGGGCCGAAGATAGGCGTCGGCCACGATGACCTTGTCCCGCCCGGCCCGTTTGGCTGCGTACAGGCTCTGGTCGGCCCGCGCGATCACATCCGCCCAATCCTCTTCCTGGTGGCGCGTCTGCGCCAGGCCGATGCTGATGGTCACGCTCAGCCGCACGCCTTCGCCCACGTTCACGTCCAGGCGCGCCACCTGCTGGCGCAAGCGCTCCGCCACCTGGCGCGCGTCTTCCAGGTCGGCGGTGGCCAGCACGATGAGAAATTCCTCGCCACCGATGCGACCCACGCGGTCGCCCTCGCGCAGATGGGCGCACAGCAGGTGCGCGACCTGACGCAGGACCTCGTCGCCCGCGCCATGCCCGTAGCGGTCGTTGATGCTCTTGAAGTGATCGACGTCGCACATCAGCAGGCACAGGCTCTGGTTGGCCTGCCGACGGTCCCGGTGCTGCGTTTCCAGATGCGCCAGGATGGCGCGGCGATTGAGCAGGCCCGTCAGCGCGTCGCGCTCAGCCATGTCGGCCAGCTTCACTTCCAGCGCCTTGCGCTCGGTGATATCGAGGATGGTGCCGACGATGCCCAGCACCTGGCCATCGGTGTCGTACAGCACCGCCTTGTGGAACACGACGTGGCGGCGCTCGCCATCACAGCGCTTGATCTGGGACTCGTAGCGCTCCTCGCCACCGGCTTGCAGCAAAGCCGCATCGGCATCGAAGTGATGCTGGGCATATTCCTGGGGCGAGATGTCGAACACGGTCAGGCCGATGATCTCGCGCCGGCGCCGCCCGATGAGCCTGGCAAAAGCGCGGTTGCAGGCCTGGTAGGTGCCTGTCGCGTCCTTGAAGAAGAGGGGGGTGGGCAGAGCATCCAGGACGGGCTGAACCAGCTCAGGCAACAAGTGGGAGATCTGCAATTCACCCGCCCCTCAAGGACAAACGATATCGGACATTATCAATGTAACAATCGAAATGTCACGTGCAGGTTTCACGCTTTGCCGGCACCCACCCAGCGCTGGAGTTGCAGGGTCACTAAAGTGGCCGCGCTGGTCACGCCCATCGCGGCAAAGGTCCTGACCAGCGCACACGTCTGTTGCTGCAAGGCCGGCTGTTCAACCATGGCGGACCTTGTGCTTGCTCAGTTCAAGCCATCAACATGTCATCAGCACTTGGAGAAGTCGGGCTTGCGCTTTTCCATCACCGCGCTGATGGCTTCCTTGGCGGCCGGGCCACGCAGCAACTCGCCGAAGTGCTTGAACTCATCGACCATGATCGCGCTCAGTTGCGTCTGCGACTGCTTCATCAAGGCCTTGGTCACGCGCAGCGAGGTGATGGGCTTGGCTGCCAGCTTGGCGGCCTGGGCCTGGGCGTAGCTGTTGACCTCGTGCGGCGGCAGGATGCGGTTGATGAGGCCCATCTCCAACGCCTCTTCGGCGTAGAAGGCCTCGCCCAGCATGAGCTTTTCGGCGGCCTTGGGGTAGCCCACGATCTGGGCCAGCAGCAGGCTGGAACCGGCCTCGGGACACAGGCCCAGGTTCACGAAGGGCAGGCTGAAGGCAGCGTTGTCGCCGGCATAGACCAGGTCGCAATGCAGCAGCAAGGTCGTGCCGATGCCCACGGCCGCACCGGCCACGGCGGCGATCACGGGCTTGGGAAAGCTGCGCAGTGCATCCAGAAAGCGCATCACCGGCGGCGTTTCGCCACCAGGCTGCTGCACAGGCGGGTTGTTGAGGAAGTCGCCCAGGTCGTTGCCGGCCGTGAAGATCTCGACGGCACCCTGGATCACGGCCACGCGCACGCTGTCGTCGCTGGCGGCGGCTTCCAGCTCATCGGCCAGGCGGCTGTACATCGCCGTGGTGATGGCGTTCTTCTTGTCCAGACGGTTGAAGGTCAGTGTCAGTACACCAGCTTCACGATGCTGCAGGATGTCGCTCATGGGCCTTAAGTCTCCAGGGTATGCAAATTCTCGGGAGACTGAATTAGACGCCAGTTTCGGGTGGTTTGGGCGACAACCCCCAGCAGCGCGCACGACAAAAACAAAGGCCCGGCGAGAGGCCGGGCCCGCATGACGTCATGCGAAAAACGCGGCGCCTATTGCAGTACGTATTGCGCCACGTATTGCACTACAGCAGGCCGCCGCTCACTGCCGCAAATCAAAGACCAAGCAAGGCGTACAAGGCATTGCTGATGGTGCTGAACAGCGCGATGCCTTCAGCGTTCTGCACCGTGCGCTGGGTTTCATAGGCGCGCATCACGGGCTGGCTCGGGTCCAGCAGGTTGTCGACGAAGGCACCGACGTTCGGAATGTTGAGCTCCTTGATGCCCGTGCCGCTGAAGGTCGCCGTGGTCAGGGTGTGGGACTTGATGAAGTCGCGGCCATAAGGCACGTAGTAGCCCGTGTTGCTGTAGGGCTTCATGGCATCGATCCAGGGGCCGATCTCCTGCACCCACTTGGCATGCAGCAGCGCATCGCGCTTGGCCCCGGCCGGCGTGGCGGCGATCTCGGGATAGAACTTGGTGTACGAGAAGGACGAGAAAACCGCGTCGCACTGGAACAGCGCATAGCCCAGCCGGTCTTGCGGGAAGACCTTGGCCAGGCCAGTGGTCAGGCTGCCGAGGTTGTCGATGTTGCCGGCCGTCGGGAAGGTCGCGATCATGCGCGAGGCCAGGCCCTCGTCGCCATCGAGGCCCCAGGCCACACGGATCTTGTTGTGCAGCAAGACAGACGGCGCCTGATCGGGTGTGGCATTGCGGTTCACCTGGAACAGCGGGCCCGAGTCGGCCATCAGGGCGGACTGCTTGGGCTGGTCGGCCAGACGGATCAGGCCATACATCGCGGTGGCACCCACGCCGCCAGCCGAGAAACCCGTGACCAGCAGTTGATCCTGCTTGGGCAAGTAACGCCCCACCCAGTTGGCCACGGCCTCGCCATTCTTGAAGCCACGGTGGTAATAGGTGATGGGCTTGGTGGGGTCGGCATCGCCATACACGGCGACCTTGTTGCCGGTGTGCACGTCACCCGTGCAGTAAGGCGCGTAGATGATGTTCCAGCTTTGCGTCTGCACCTTTTGCAGCGGGTGGTTGCGCGAGGTGAAGGGCGTGATCAGGCCGCCCAGCGCCAGCCCCGTGCTCATGTAGTTGGTGGGGATGCCCTTGTAGTTGGTCGCACCCAGCACGCCATCCTTCATCTGACAGGCGTTCTGCTCCCAGCACGCACCGCCGCCTTCGAACATGATCACGGTCTTGTTCGCATTGGCGGCCGTGGTGGTGCGGTTGACGAAGAAGCGATAGGGCGTGCCGTTGCCACAGCTGGCACCCGATTCGGCCGGCGCCTCAATGGTTTCCCACTTGTTGAACGAAGCGGGCGCCGGGCCCACATTGCCGGTGGTGTTGGGCACCCAGGGCGCGGCGGCAGCCCAGGCAGACGAGGCCAGGGACGAGGCGAAAACAGTTGCCAGGGCCATCAGCCCCTGCTGCACGATGTGGCGTTGCATGGTTTGTCTCCGGGCTCGTCACACCCCATCGCACCATGCGCGGCAGGCCAGGACATCACCCAATCAATTCGTCACGCATTTTGATCATTCGATTAACGCGCAACATCGGTGCTTACATCATAGCCTGATCAGGGGGCGCGTTATCCCGCAGTGCCAGGGCCGTTCAACCAGTTGAGTGCCATGGGCCACAGGCGCTCGGCTGCGCTGGACTTGAACAGGCCGAAGTGCCCGATCTGCTTCATGCCCAGTTGATGCGGGTGCAGGTGCTCGAAGTGCACGGGCGCCTTCTCATACAGGCGATACAGGCGGCGGATGCCTTCGGGGCTGAGCAGCTCGTCGTCATCGAGGATCACGGCCTTGATGGGCACGCCGACCTGCGCATAGCGGGCGCGCACGGCCTGCCCTTCGGCGCCCAGGTAGTCTGGATGCAGGCACCACTTGCGCCATTGCCACATGGCGGCGGCCGGCAGGTCGCCGATGGCGCCCAGTTTCTTGCCCGGGAAGTAGCCCGCCAGGCGAATGCCCACTGGTGCCAGCACCCACCACAGAATGGGCGCCTGCAGCCGCACCTTGGGTGCATTGAAGCGCCAGTAGCCATTGCCGCTGGCCACAGTCAGCACACGCTCGAAACGCTCGGGCTGCGGCAGCCAACCGAACAACTGGCCGCCCAGACTGTGCCCCAGATAGGTATGAGGCACATCAGGCCAACGTGCGCAGAAGGCATCGACGATTGCCGGCAAATCCTTGGTGGCCCAGTCCGTGATGCTGGCCTTGTAGCCGCGCAGATTGGGCGGTGCTGACTCGCCTGTGCCTCGCCAGTCGAAGCTCATCACGGCCACGCCTTGCGAAGCCAGCCAGTTGGCGAAGGCCTCGTAGAAGCGCTGCGGCACGCCCATGGCAGCGGCGATCAGCACGGCGCGCCGCACCTCGTCATCGTCGGGTTCATAGACCCGGGCAGCAAGCTCGCGACCATCAGCGGTGTGCACCCGCAGTGTCTGTGTCGTCATCTTGTTGTCTCCTGATGCGATCGATCAAGCCGATGAGGCGCATGGCCGTCGTCGGTGTGGATGTGGCTTTGTTTGGTGTCTTTGCGTTGGGTGGCTTCTGAGCGAGACCAGGGGGACGGCAAGGTTGAGGCGCGCCCCAAAACACCAAGCAAAGCCAGGCGGTTGAGTGAGGTCGGGGATGAGGGCGGCTAGCCGCCCTCATCCCCTCTCACCCTGCCACGGTGTGTCGCGGGCTGGTGGCGATGTGTGCATGCGGAGGGCTCATTCGCGGTGTCCTGACTCTCAAGCTACCTGGCT
>Ga0194137_10000283_pt1 | contig 35634 bp, 27 predicted proteins | sample TARM_MetaG_T3_14_FD_134025 | JGI IMG/M metagenome (GOLD analysis project Ga0194137, IMG submission 134025) | Freshwater microbial communities from Pennsylvania, USA, analyzing microbe dynamics in response to fracking - TARM_MetaG_T3_14 (version 2) | ecosystem: Environmental > Aquatic >... | reverse complement strand
TCGCTAAGACGCGAATGTCCAGGGCAAGGACATGGCCGTCCTGCCCCCTCACGCTCCCATGAAGACAACGCCGGCCGCACGTGGTTAGGGGCGGACGGATTTAGCCGCGCGCCCGTGCGGCCGCGCATCACCTCGCCAAGCAAATCAACCACTTGGGAGGGTTGCCGCTGTGGCATGTGGCTTGCAATGTCACGTCGTGAAGGCAAGAGGTGGTGAATGGACCCATCCGATCCCCGGTATGCGGCAGTGCATGAACTCGCGGCGTACTGGCTGGCTCATCCCCACGCCTCGGACACGCTGGAGGGCATCTGCCAATGGTGGTTGAGCGCTACATCTTCGTCGGCGCCGCTGGTCGGTCAGGCCTTGCAATGGCTGGTCGAACGCGGCGTCGTGGTGGCGCATCGCGCTGCCGATGGGCGCATGCGCTACCGCTTGGCCGACGCCGCGAGGTCAGACCCGTGCTGAACGCTTCCGTTCGTTGCTTCAGCGCACCTTCCATCCCACCCAACAGCAGGAGGCGTGCATGCCAATCGCAGTGAGCTACCCCGGTGTATACGTGCAAGAGGTTCCCAGCGGCGTGCGCACCATCGTCGGTGTGGGCACGTCCATCGGAATGTTCATCGGCCGCGCCAAGACGGGCGAGCTGAACGTGCCCGTCCAGTGCCTGAGCTATGAGGACTTCCTGCGCGCCTTCAGCGCCACCGACGCAGGCAGCGACCTGTGGCGCGCGGTGAAGCTGTTCTTCACCAACGGCGGCACTCAGTGCTACGTGATGCGCATTGCCAAGGGCGCGCTCGCCTCGTCGGTGATCCTGCGCAACGACACCAACACGGCCGCCGTGCTCAAGGTGGAGGCGCAGTCCGCGGGGCTGTTCGGTGACGACATCCGCATGGCGGTTTCGTACAACACGCAGCTGCCGGAGGCCACCTTCAACCTCGAAGTATTCCGCTGGAGCAAGACCTCTACCGGCGCCTTGCAGCGAACCGGCATCGAGAACTACGTGGCCTTGTCGATGGACCCGGCGCACCCGCGTTACGCGCCCGACATCGTCAACCGCGCCTCCTCGCTCGTCACGCTCAAAGCCCAGACGGTGGTCGTCGCGCCGACCGGCTTCTCGCAATCGGGCTTTGCCGTGTCGGCAGGCACCAATGCTGGCAACAATCCCGTTTTCCGCGCGCAGTGGATGGCGCAAATCGGCTCCCTGGTCACGACCAACCGATTCCGCATAAGCGTGGATGGCAATGCCTCGGTCGAAATCGATCTCTCCAGCCTCGACTTCAATGCGCCGCCGAGCGTGACCAATCCGAACCCGCTGAACACGCCGGCCACCGCGCGCACCAATCTGCCGGGCCGCATCCAGCAACTGATCAACGCGGCCCTGCCCGCCGGCTCAACGGTGACGGTGACGATGGAGACTGGACCGGCCGGCCCCGCGGCACAGGACAACCTCGTTACGGTGCTGTTGCGCGTGGCGTCGGCCAACGGCGATGTGCTGATCGACCCGGCCGCGAGCAACGACTGCGCCGTGGCGCTGATGCTCGGCACCGCGCAAGGCGGACGAGAAGTTTCGCGCTATGCGGGCTCGCGCCCCGCGCCCACTGGCTACGCCACGCTCGCGAGCGACGCGCTGGCCTTCGGCGCTTTGCCTCAGTTCGGCGCCGGCAGCTTCGACACGTTGACCGTCAACGGCGTGGACATTGACCTCTCCGCCGGAAGCGCGCACCCGATCGCCACGCTGACCGACCCGCCCATCTTCGGCCCGCGCATGTACCAGGACAAGAAGGCCACCACCCAGAACGACGGCCGCGACGGCGTGCGCGAGAAGCTGGCCATCATGGCCGCAGCCATCAACGACCTGCGCCTGGCCAACAGCACCTTCACCTTCAGCGCCGAGGTGTGGGGCGACCGCCTGGCGATCATTCCGACTGGCGGCGTGGACAACACGCAGGTGGTGGTGGGCACCAAACTGCTCGGCGCGGCAGGACCATCGATCTCGGCCGGCGCCACGACCGGCGTTCGCTACTACTCGCTGGGCAGCACGGGCCTGGGACCGTACCAAAGCCTGGGTGTGCCGGGCAACGACGGCAGCGCGCCCGATGCCGCGGCCTACGAAGCGGCCTACCAGATCATCGACCGTGAGGTGGACCTGTTCAACCTCCTGGTGCTTCCCAAGGACCGCAGCCACAGCGATGCCACCACACGAAAGCTGTGGGGTCCGGCCTCCGTGTTCTGCCTCCACCGCCGTGCACTGCTGATCATGGATCCGCCCGACGACTGGGTCAGTTCGCAAAGCGCCACCAGCGCGAGCGTGGGCGTGAACACGCTGCGCGTGGGCCTGGTGAAGGACTACGCGGCGGTGTTCTTCCCGCGGCTCAAGCTCGACGAAGGCGGCAAGGACGTGATCGTTGGCCCGAGCGGCGCCATCGCGGGCCTGATGGCGCGCATCGACGGTGCGCGCGGCGTGTGGAAGGCGCCCGCTGGCACCGAGGCCGACCTGCGCGGCATCACCGGCATCGACTACAAGCTCTCCGACGGGGAGAACGGTGTGACGAACCCCAAGGCCGTCAACACCATCCGCGTGTTTCCCAACGGCATCGTCAACTGGGGCGCCCGCACGATGGACGGCGACGATGGCTTCGGTTCGGAATACAAGTACATCCCGATCCGGCGTCTGGCGCTGTACATCGAAGAAAGCCTGTACCGCGGCCTCAAGTGGGTCGTGTTCGAGCCCAACGATGAGCCGTTGTACGCGCAGATCCGGCTCAACGTGGGCGCCTTCATGAACAACCTATTCCGCCAAGGCGCGTTCCAGGGTCAAACGCCCAAAGACGCCTACTTCGTCAAGTGCGATAGCAGCACCACGACGGAGAACGACCGCAATCTGGGCATCGTGAACATCGTGGTCGGCTTCGCGCCCTTGAAGCCCGCCGAATTCGTGGTGCTGACGCTGCAGCAAATGGCCGGGCAGATCCAGACCTGAACCACGCCGCATCCCATCGAATCGACCAACGAACGGAGCAGCTCATGGCCCAGTTCCCCGTCAACACGCACCGCTTCGACCCGTACAAGAACATGAAGTTCCGGGTCAAGTGGGACGGCCGCTATGTCGCGGGCGTTTCCAAGGTGTCGGCCCTCAAGCGCTCGACCGAGGTGGTGACGCACCGCGAAGGCGGCGATGCGAGCACCTCGCGCCACTCGCCCTCGACCTGGAAGTTCGAGCCCGTCACGCTGGAGCGCGGCGTCACGCATGATCCCGAGTTCGAGGACTGGGCCAACAAGGTCTACAGCGTCGAAGGCGGCAGCGTCCTCACGCTCAAGAATTTCCGCAAGGACATCATCATCGAGCTGCTTAACGAGCAGGGCGTGGTGGCCAAGGCCTACAAGGTGTTTCGCTGCTGGGTGTCGGAATATCAGGCCTTGCCCGAGCTCGATGCCAATGGCCATGCGGTGGCCTTCGAGCACATCGTGATCCAGAACGAAGGCTGGGTGCGCGACGTCGACGTGGCAGAGCCCACTGAAACCTGATCCCATGACGATGCAGGCATGGACAACGGGCGTCGCTCTGCGGCATGCGTCGGAGGCGCCGCAGCGCCCGCGCCTGCGCGAGCCCCAAGGGGCCGACGAGCTGGCGGTGGCAGGCGTGGACACGCGCTCGGCGGTGCAGTTGCTCGACCGCCTTCTGGAAGCCGCGCCATGCCAGTCCGCGCAATTGAGCGCGAGCGACCGCGATGCGCTGCTCGCAGCATTGCACCGGCGGCTGTGGGGCGACCGCATCGTTTGCTCGCTGCGCTGTCCGGCCTGCGAGGCAATGTACGACCTGTCGTTCGAGCTGTCGCAACTGCAGCGGCAACTGGCGGAGCAAGGCGAGGCCGGTCGCACGTTGGGTTTGCGCTGCATCGCCGATTCGCAAGGCCTGCGCTTCACTTTGCCATCGGCCGATGAAGAGGCGGCCGCAGCACAGAGCGGCTTGAACGCAGGAATGGCACGACTCGCCAATGGGATCGCGGACGATGAGTGCATCGACACCGAGACGCTCGACGAGCGGCTTGAGGGGCTGGCACCGCTGCTCGACATCGACCTGAATGCGCCCTGCGCCGAATGCGGCCACTCGCAGCTTGCGCGCTTCGACATCCAGTCTTTCGTGCTGCAACGCCTGCTCGACGAGCGCGAGGGCGTTTTGAGCGATGTGCATGCATTGGCCAGCGGCTACGGCTGGTCGCTGGGCGAGATCGTCGGCCTGCCGCGCAGCCTGCGGCGATCGCTGGTGCAGCGCCTGGGCGCGTCGCCCGCGGATTGGGGATGAGCGGCGATGCACTACCTCGAACGCCTCATCCGCCGCGCGCTGGCCGTGCCCCGCGACCAGGAATCTGCGCTGTTCGATCCCTTCGAACAGGTCGCACCGTGGGAGCCCGAGGCGAGCGCCCTGCGCGACACGGTGAAGATCGCGCAAGTGGCCGCCATGCCGTCGCGTGTGGATGCTCCAGTGGCGTTGTCGCCGAAGCTCGCGCCGGCCGACGCGGCGATGCCTTCGGCGCCCGAGGCGACGCTCACGGCCAGCCCGCTCATGCCGCCGCAGCAGCACAGAGCGACGCCGTCGCCGCTGCCCGAACGCGGGGCCGATGCGGGCGAGCAAGCGCCGTCGACTCCATCGGTTCAGCGCGAAGCGACCTCGACCGAGGCGCCGCTCGCGCGTGCCGATGCCTTCATGCGTACCTTGGGCATCGAGCGACCCGCGATGCTGCAAAGCGCGACAGCGTCGCCGGCTGCCGCCGTGCAGCCGCCCGAGCCCGAGCCCCCGAGCGCGCCGCGCCTGCGCGTCAGGCCATCGGCGTCGGAGCCCACGCTGCTTCGGCCCGTCGCACCGCGCACCCACGCGCCCGGCACGCCTGCGGTCGCACCGCGCGCACACGCTGTTGCATCGCCACCGCCGCCGGCACCCGCCGCGCCCGCACCGCGCCGCCCCGCACCCGCGCCGCAGGCCGAACGCGTCGTGCAGACCACCGTGGTGCTGTCGCCGCCCTCGCGCCGCCTCGACGATCTCGCGCACAGCAGCGGCATCGCGCGCTTCGGCCTCAATCAATCGTGAGGAGCCGCTTGTGGCCTTGCTGGACCTGAGCCTCGTCACACGCTGCTTCACCACGCTGCTGGGCGAGCGCATTCCGCTGTACCCGGACTGGCCCGCCGCCACGCCGCTCACCGCCTCAGCCGGTCCGCCGGATCTGGTCAACGGCGCCCACGCGTTCAGCTTCTACCTCTACCACGCACGCGAAGACGCGCACACCAAGGCGCAGGATTGGGCTCCAGGCGATGCCGTGCCGCAGCGCTTCAAGCCGATGGGACTGACGCTGTACTACGTGCTCACGCCGCGCAGCAACATCGCCGATCCGAACCTGCGCGCCCTCGCTGACCAGCTGGTGATGGGCCTGGCGCTCAAGACCATGCGCGACATGCCGCTGATCGACGACACCAGCACCGTCAACACGCTGGGCGGCCCAGTGCTCGTCATGCCCGCGGGCCTGCGCGGGCGCAACAACCGCCTGCGTGCGCTCTTGCAGCCCACGCCCGCCAACGAGGCACAGCAGTATTGGTCTGCCGGCACCAACCCCTTGCGGCTCGCCGCTTACTACGAGGTTGCGGCCACGCTGCTCGAGCCCGACGAGCCCACGACGCGGCGCGGGCGCGTGCTGATGGTGGGCGTGCACAGCGTCGTGCGCGGTCAGCCGCAAATCGAGAGCACCAACAACACCATCACGTTCACGGCCCCGGGCGAGCTCGATGCACGCACCATCGACATCTCGCCGGCCGAGGTGGCCTTCGGCCAGACGCTGGAGATCAAGGGCGCCAACCTCAAGGGCGACACCACCGCCTTGCTGCTCAGCCATCGCGACTTCCCGGAGCCGGTGGAGGTCGATGCGGCCTGGAACCTGCACAGCGACGGCAGCACGCTCACTGTCACCGTGCAGCCCAACGCGGGCGCGCAAGCGCTGGTGCCGGGCATCTACGGCGCGATCGTGCGAACGACGATGCGCCACACGATGCCCGACGGCTCGCAGCGCGACTTCGACGCCTTCTCCAACGAAGCGGGCTTCGCGATCGCGCCGGCCATCGTGTCGGTGACCGGTGGCGGCCCGGTGCTCACGATCAAGGTCGACGGCTTCGAGCCGCACGCACTGGCCGCCAGCGAACTGCTGGTCTTCGCCGGTGCCGCCAAGCTCGCGCGCGTTGGCGCCAGCCCGCCGGGCGCGGGCGAGTTCTTCACGCCGGCCGCGCCACCGGCGACGGTCAACACGATCCGCTTTCGCTTCCCCGCGGGGCTGGCGCCGGGCAGCGTGGTGCCGCTGCGCCTGGTCGTCCGAGGAGCGGAGTCGGGGCCGTGGTGGGAGACGGTGCCATGAGCGCGCGCGTGCGGGCGGCTCCATCGCGCGAGACCACGTCGGCCGCGCCCGCGATCACGCATGAGCGTGCGGCTCAGCGCGAGCGCGTGCTGGCCGCGTTGCGCGGTGAACGACACGCGGTGTCGTCGGGGCGTCTGGCCGAGCTCACGGAGCGCTTCGACTTGAGTCCGCTGGAGGCCGACGTCCTGGCGGTCTTGTGGGTGGGCGCTTTCGACCCCGAGCTGCGTGCGCAACTGGTCAACCGCGAGCCCTTCGCAGGGCAGATCACGGTGCGGCTGATCGCCGCCTTGTTCGAGCACGCGCCGCGCGTGCGCCTGTCCAGTGAATCGCCGCTGCGCCTGTGGCTGCTGGCCGAGGAGCATGTGCTGATCGACGGCAGCGCCGCGCTCACCATCGACCCCACCATCATTGCGTGGCTCGAAGGCGAGCACGAGCTCGACCGCTGCCTGGCCGGCCGTGCGCAGCTGTTGACGTCCGGGCCCGTGTCGCCGCATTGGCCGATCACGCAGACAGCCCAGCGCGTGAGCGAGGGCCTGCGCCAAGGCCAGCGCTGGCGCGTGCTGGTGAAGAGGGAGGACGCGCTCGCGGCGCGCTGGTTCGCTGCAGCCCTGGGCCAGCAGCTGGGCATGTTCGTGCTCGATGTGCCGCAGGGCGCGCTCGCGGGCGATGCCGAGGCTGCCCTGCGCCTGCATCGCCAGGCCTTTCTCGACGCGATCATGCTGTGCACTGCGCTGGAAGACGCGCCGCTCTCACATCCGAGCGGTGTGTTGCCCTGTCCCGTGCAGGTGGTGCACGGGCGGGGCGCGCGCGCGCCAGCCGTGCCCGGCGTGCACGATGTCGCCGTCGAATTGCCCGCGCCCGATGCCGACGAGCGCGAGCGCCTGTGGCGCTGGCTGCTGCCGACCAGCGCGGCCTGGCCTGTCCCGATGCTGACCGAGCTCGCGCTGTACCATGAGGCAAGCGTGGACGATATCGCGGCTGTCGCCGGCACGTCGCCTCCAGACGCCGAACAGGCGGCGCATGCGCTGCGCGAACGCACGCGAGGGGACCTCGGCCCGCTCGCGCGCCGCATCGATTCACCATTCGGCTGGGACGATCTGGTGCTGCCCGAGCCGGTGCACCAGCGCCTGCGCGAGATCGCGTTCGAAGCGCGCGAGCGCGCGCGTCTGTGGGCCGATCCTGCCGCTGCGCGGCTGTTCCCCTACGGCCGCGGCGTGGTCGCGCTGTTCACCGGCGCACCGGGCACGGGCAAGACCATGGCCGCGCAGGTCATCGCTGCCGATCTCGGGTTGGACCTGCTCGCGGTGGATCTCTCCGCGGTGGTCAGCAAGTGGGTGGGCGAGACCGCGCAGCATTTGCAGCAGCTCTTGTCCTCACGCGCGGCGCAGCGTTCGGTGCTGTTCTTCGACGAGGCCGACGCGCTCTATGCCAAGCGCGTGGAAGAGGTGCGCGATGCGCAAGACCGCTTTGCCAATCTCGACAGCGGCCACCTGATGACCGCGCTCGAGAGCTACCCCGGCGTGGTGCTCCTGGCCAGCAACCTCAAGGGCAACATCGACAGCGCGTTCCTGCGCCGCATGCGCCATGTGCTGGACTTTCCCAAACCGAGCGTCACGGCGCGCGAGCGCATCTGGCAACAGGTGGTCCAGGCCTTGTTCGATCGGACACAGGCGCGTGCGCTGGCATCGGGCCTCGCCCGCCTGGCGCGTGCCGAAGCTACCGGCGCGGTGATCAAGAACGCCGCGCTCTCGGCTGCCTTCGCCACGCGACGCACGCAGCAGCCGCCCACGCTGCGCCTGCTGGGCGAGATGCTGGGTCGAGAGCTGGCCAAGGAAGGGGCGGGTCTGTCGGCGCGTGAGCTGGATGTGCTGCTGGAGGTGGCGCCATGAAGACCCAGGCTGTCGCTGCACGCAGCAAGTCCGGCCGGGGCAGCCGCGCCTTGCCGCCCGCGCTCAAAGGCCCGCGGCCCGCCGGTTCGGCACACGAGCGCGAGGCGGCCGACAGCGGCGTGCGTTTCGTGCGCGGCGAGTCGGGCTTACGCTCCGCGCTGACACCTGCCGCCGCTGCGCACTGGGCCTTGCCCGGCAGCGTGTCGCGTGCGATGCCCACTGCCTTGCGCACGAGCCTCGAAGCGGCCTTCGACGCCGACCTCGCGGGCCTGCGCGTGCACGACGACGCGCCCGCGCACCGCAGCGCCGCGGCCGTGGGCGCGCGAGCCTTCACCGCGGGCAACGCGATCTATTTCGCCGAAGGCGCGTGGGCACCGGACCGTGCCGGCGGCCGCGAACTCATCGCCCACGAAGTCGCCCACGCCCTGCAGCAGGCGGGCCGCGCGTCGCACGGCCATCGCTGGCGTCTCGAACCCGCGGCCTGGGGCGAGGCTGGCGTGCAACGCGACGCCGATCACAACGACGAGGTGCGCAAGGCCAAGACCAAGCTGAGCGCGGGCCTGGAGATCGGGGCTCAGTTCAAGAGTCTGGGCTTCATGCAGCCGACGACCGACACCGAGGAATGCAAGGCGGTGGTCGAGCGCCACCTGCAGTTGCCCGAAGACGCGGCGGTCAAGACGCAAGGCGAGAAGATCAAGGCCGCGGTCGACGGCAAGTCCATTACCGAAGCGGTCGCGGCGGTCGATGGCCTGTTGTCCACCATCGCCGAGGCCGACAAGACCGACCGCATCAAGGCGTTCTTCTTCGACGTCTACAAGTCGCTCGATGCCGACGACAAGGCGCTGGCGGTGGTGGGCGAGGCCTTGCCCGAGCAGACTGCGTTCGGCAGCTGGTCGTTCTACCTGGCCCACCGGCGCGGCGACGCCAAGTGGGTCACGGGTTTTCTCAAGAAGCATGCGGTGGGCGGCAAGTACTGGCCGCAGATGGTCGCGGCCGTGGCGCGCATCGACTTCTACGGCGTCACGCGCGGCGGACTCAACCTCGACCCGCAGATGAAGTTCAACACCACGATGGGCGATGCCATCGTGGATGCGCTGCTCTACCAGCCCACGATGCCCGACGAGCGCACGGTGGCCGCCTTGCGTGCGCTGGTCGGCTTCGACGTGATCCGCCTGATTCCCTTTGCCGAGCTGGCGCGCGCGGTGAAGGACGAGAAGTCGCTCATCAACCGCATGGGCTACAAGCTGAGCCTGATCAAGCGCTACGTCGATCCGCAGTACCTGGTGCGCGTGGCCAATGGCAACAGCGCCGAGCCCGAGGTGGTGCAGATCGCCGCCGAAGCAGGTGCCCTGATGGCGCCCATCGCCGAGCGGGCGCTCAACTTCTGGGAGAGCGTCAAAGCCCTGGGCCAGGCGGTGCTGGTGGGCAGCCAGGCCGATGCGGCGGCCAAGGCACAGTCGGCGCGCTTCCAGGCCGTGATGCGCAAACGCCTGCCGACGCTCAAGCCCATGGCCGGCGTCGAGAAGAAGCTGCTGCCCATCCTCGCGCAGGCGCTCAAGCTGCAGGCGGGCACCGTGCCCTCGCCCAAGCTGATGGAGGGCAACTTCGCCGCCGCGGCCAAGCAGGTGGAGGGCCTGGTCAACCAGCTCGACGGCGCCATCGCCGAGCGCGACAAGAAGATCAAGGTGGGCGCCTTGCCCGCGGCCAGCCAGGATCCGAACGCCGACACCGAGACCGATCCTTCTGCGCAAGAGAGCGAGGCCATCACCGACGACATGGTCTATGGCGTGGTGCTGTTTCTGCTCTTCGCCTTGCAGAGCTCGATGGTGCAGTACAAGGCCCCCGACGCGAGCAAGGACGAGGGCCGGCGCATCCAGGACCAGGACGCCGCGGTATCGCAGTACCACGCGCTGAGCCGAGGCTTCTTCAACCTCGCCGACATGCTCGGCTACCAGAGCCTGCAGGCCGCCGCCGCGGACGTTCGCTACGCGCGCCAGGCTGGGCTCGCCACGAGCTATGTCGGCCTGATGGCGCCGTTCGAAAAGGTGCCGGCCACGCTCAAGGACTTCACGCGCGACTTCCCCACCGGCGAGCTGGTGGGCGGCGCGATCACCGGCGCCATGCTCGTGCGCACGGTGTACGCGATGTACTACCAGAACCTGCTGGACAAGCTCACGAAGGCCCTCGACGCGCCGGTGGAAGGCGGCACCACGCGCGAGTTCGACTATGCGGCGGGCAAGAAGCCGATCATCAACGCGGCCCTGGATGCGGTGGACGCAAGCCTGCAACTGCCGCGCAAGTACCGCGTGCCGCAGGAAGCGACCATCCTCTACGTGCGCGACGAAGACCGAGGCAAGACCTCGACCTTCCTCTCGCGCAAGCACCCGATCCTCAAGCAGCTGATCGCCGACGAACTGGGCGCGGACGAGAACGGCTACATCCCGGAGAGCTACTACTCCCACGCCGACGGCTTCGTGGTGTGGATCATCCCGGGCATGGGCAAGTTCGTCGAGCAGCTGGCGAACGTGCCCGGCGTGGTGGACCTCACGCTGCCCGACGGCAAGGTGCTGGGCAAGCCGTCCGACTACCCCAAGCCATCGGATTGGCTCGAAGCCTTGAACCAGGCTGCCGGCAGCGACGAAGCCACCAAGAAGAAGCTGACCGACGCCGTCAAGGACTGGTTGGACAAGTCCCTGCACGACCTCGACGCGCCCTTGCGCCGCGCCACCAACAACGAGCGCAACAAGGCTCGGCCGCTGATCGAGGAGCAGTGGGAGAAGGTCAACAAGTCCTTCCTCAAGGACCCGAAGGCCTTCTTCGAGGCGCCGCGCACGGCCTTGAAATACACGCTGACCTTCGCGGGCAACATCGCGCCCTCGACGAAAGATGAGCAGCTGCTGCAGATGACCGCGCTCATGCTGGAGCTGGCGCCGGTGCTGGTGCGCAAGCTGGGCGAGAGCACGACCTTCGGCTCGCTCGTCACCATCTCGGGCACCGACCGGCTCGACATCGTGCTGCCGCTGTACGCCCACGTGAGCGGCGCCGCGCACCTTGCTCAAAGCGGGGCCTTCGGCCCGGCGATGCCCAAGCTTGCCATGGCCTTCGGCGCCGACGACCTCGATCGCCGCACGCGCCAGCTCACCACCTTGGCCGGCGAGTTCAAGGCCACGGCGGCCAAGGCGCAGGAAGACGTGAAGCTCGAGGGCCTGCCCGGAGAAAACATGCTGCGGGTGCCAAACCGCGGCTACCCGGTGGTTGGCAAGCAGAGCAATGCCGACAACTCGTCCGACGACATCTTCCAAGCCGACGGCATCGTCTACCAGCTCGTGCAGGTGCACCGCAACTTCCTCTACGAGCCGGAGTTGATGGCGCACCCCAGCTTCGTGCCGTGGGACGAAGAGGACCTGAGCGCACGCAAGCTCAAGGTCGACGGACGGGACGTGGCCGAGAGCGATCCGGCGATCGACCTGGTGACCATCATGCGCACCACGCCCGATCGCCAGGTCTCCAAGATCACCATCACCTCGAACAACACCAAGATGTTGAGCGAGTTGACCTACGCGGTGCACATGCACATCGTGGTCCGGCAGCTCGAGGACCTGGCCGGCGCGCTGGAAGTGTTCGCCGACGTGATCATGACGGCGATGCAGATCGCCTTCCCGGAGATCGCACCGGAGATCGCCTACGCCGAGATTGCGGGCACCATCGTCCAGTTCCTCGCCAGCCCCGAGTTCGCCGCCATGAAGGGCGCACTCGACAGCGATTCGGGCAGCCTGTTCAAGCAGGGCCTCAACGCGATCACCAAGGACCTCAAGCCCGACACGCTGTGGGACTACCTGCTGTTCGACACCTTGCCTCCGCTGTTCGAGACGCTGCGCCAGGCCGCCCAGCTGGTGGGCCGCATGGGCATGTTTAAGAACAAGGGCGACGACCAGACCAAGAGCACCTTCAGCAAGGTCTTCGGCCGCTTGATGAAGGTGGGCGGCGAGCTGGTCCACGGCGCGGAAGTCGTGCACGAGCACATCGACTTCCCGGTGCGCAAGCTCTCCTTGTTCATCGAGGGCTCGCCCTGGCTGGCCATTCTCATGCGCACCGTGGCCAACAATCTCTATCGGCTCGAAGGCATGAGCCTCCAGGAGCTGGGCGCCGAGAAGGCGATCGATGTGGTCACCGAGGTGCAGCAGATGTACCTGCGCTTTGAAGCGGTGATCGATGGCCTGGGCGACTACGAGCTGCCGGAAGAGCTGGTGCCGCTCGAGTCCATCATCGCGATGGTCGTCAACTTCATCATCGACAAGCTGCCGGCCAAGTACCGCCTGCCGCTCAAGGGCTCGCGCGCCATTCCGCAGGTGGAAGAGGTGTTCCAGTGGATCTTCAAGAAGGCTGCCGACGAACTGCGCTCGGCCAAGCTGGACCCGAACATCCTCTGGCGCGACTACGCGCGCTCGGCCATCAACCCCTACCTCAAGGACGCGGGCAAGGCGGTGTCCGACGAGGTGCACGGGTTCCTGACGCGCGTGCCCTTCCTGCACGAGCTCGCGACGATGAACGTGTCCGATGTCGCGATGCAGTTCGTCACCCGCGACGTCGCGCCCGCGGCCCAGCCCAAGCTCGCTGCCGGCGTGGGCTCGCCGCAAGGCGCGCCGCAGCTGCCTGCGGGTGAGGGGGTGAGCCTCACGCCCTCGGCGCGGGCGCAGGCGCAACGCGGCTTCGGGCATGACTTCTCGCATGTGCGCGTGCACCGGGGCCTTGCGATCGACGCGGGGCTGCAGCAGGCAGGCGCTCTGGGCGCGACCAGCGGCAGCCACGTGTACCTGAACAGCGGCATGACCCCGCACGACCCGCAAGGGCGCGAGGTGCTTCACCACGAGCTTGCGCACGTGCTGCAGCAGACCGGCCCGCGCCCCTTGGGCGAGCGGCATTCGAGCCAGGCGCAGCGCGCGAGCGCAGGCGGCGGCTCGGGTTGGCGCATCGACGCCGGCGCCGAGGGCGAGGCTGACCGCCTCGCGCGCGAGGCGCACGAGCCCGCGCGCGCGCCGCGCCGCGTGCGCTCGGCCCACGGCATGCAGCCCAAGCTCACCGACATCATCGCCAAGTTCTTCCAGAAGGTCGGCGACCCGAGCAAGCTGCAAGAGAACGCCGAGGAGATGATGAAGCACCCGGTCGACAAGAAGGCGCTGAAGCAGGCAGCGCCCGACCTGAAGGACTCGTTCGCCGACAAGCTGATCGCCGCCTTGAACACCGCCGGCAATGCGGGCTCGCCGGTGTCCTTCGCGAGCCCGTTCGATACGGTCGGCAAGAACCTGGTCGACTACGTGGCGAACAACCGCAAGGAAGAGCTGCAGACCGGCCTGCCGCACGTGCTGATGACCGGCCTGCGCGAAATCGAGAGGAAGACGGGCAAGGGCACGTCGAAGGCCGGCACCGAGAAGTTCTGGATCGTGGAGCCCGACCGTGTGGAGACCGCGCTGGAGGAGTTCTTCTTCGGCGTGACCGGCATCTCGGTCGACGTCGAGTTCAACCTGAAGAAGGAAGAGGGCGCCGACGGCAAGGAACGCAAGACCATCGATGCCGACAAGCCCTTTTCCACGCTCAAGTTCAACTACCTGCACCTGCCGATGGTCGGCGGCACGGCCAAGTTGTGGCAGGACATCATGGACCACAGCTTCCCCAAGCTGTCGGGCGACAAGCGTGCGCTCTACCAGACCAAGGCGAGGCTCGCGCTGCAGGGCCTGCAGCCGGGGCCTGGCATCTATTCGAGCGCCACGGTCAAGGGTGCCAAGGTCCTGGTCTTCGGCACGCGCGCGCGCGACCTGATCGAGACCTACATCAACCCACCGCCCGATCGCGACCTGCCGGGCAATGCGGTGCCCAAATGGGCCGACTACATCAAGACCGATCCACAGGCGCGCGCCAAGGTGGGCGGCGTGGACTACGGCCAGATCGGCCTGCGCCTGGGCTTCTACAAGGACCGCAGCAACGCCGATCAGCAAAAGGGCACGGACCGCTCCTCGCACCATACGGTGCAGTACCTGCTGCTCGAGTACTTCGTCAATTCGAAGGACAGGCACAAGCCTTTTCCGAACAGCCTCTCGCTGTATCCCAACCTCGTGGGCTCGGGCGGGCGCGTGGACGTCGTCTCAGACAAGGCCGGCGGCGCCGACGGCATCAAGATCTCGGCCAACGAAGGCGACCGCGGCGGCCCCATGCCCACCATCTTGCTGTCGCAGCATGCGCACACGCTGGGCGACGTGCACATCTCCGCCAAGCCCGACGACCTGCCCACCGAGGCGCCCAGCCAGGGCGCGGCCATCCATGGCGAGTTCCGCGCCAAGCTGGGCGACTACGCCGACATCGTGCTGGGCAAGCCCGCGCCCTTGCAGGCGATCGCCAACAAGGCCCAGGGCAAGACCTTCAAGGCCGCCGACATCCCGAAGGTGGGCGGCCAGGAGGTGACCCAGGACATGCTCAGCCAGGCCATCTTCAAGGCCACCTGCCGCACCTACAGCTGGATGCGCAAGACCATGAACGACAAGCTCGAGCGCGCGCTCGATACCCGGGAGATCGAGTACTACGAAGCGCTGGTCAAGGCCGCCACCGACGCGAGCATCTATGCCAACAACCAGCCGCAGGCCGGCTACACCACCGCCAAGGTGGGCGGCAGCATCCGGGCCGAGGTGGTCAAGAAGCAGGCCGCGACGCTGGAATCGGCGGCCTTCGGATTCAAGGAGATGAACTGACCATGAGCTCTCCTGTCTCTCCTTGGCTGCTCAAAGGCGCCCTCATCTACTTCGGCGCGCCCATGCTCATCCCCGTCCCGAACATCATCGTCTTCCAATACAACCCGGAGACGATGACGCGTACGCTCACGCCTTGGCAGCCGCCGGCCAAGCGCGTGGTGGCCGAGTACGACCAGGGCGGCAACCTTAAGAACGAGAGCGAGCTCAAGGCCTACAACGAGACGCTGGCCAAGCTGTCGCAACCCTACGATCCGGCGGAGACTTTCTCGCTGGTGCTCGAGCTCGATGCCACCGATGCGCTGGAGCATCCCGAGACGCATCCGGTGGCGGTGGCCACCGGCGTGGCCGACCGGATCGCGGCCATCGAGATGCTGCTGTACCCGCCGGGCGACAGCCTGCTCGGCGGCTTGCTCGGCTCGGTGAGCGGCTCGGTGTCGTTCTCGGCCGGCGGCCTGAGCATCGGCGGATCGGCGAGCGCCGACAGCGAGCAGTTGAAACGCAAGGACGCGCCCATCGTGCTGTTCTTCTGGGGGCCGGGGCGGATCGTGCCGGTGCGTATCACCTCGCTGTCGATCGAGGAGCAGCAGTTCTCTCCGCTGCTTTACCCCACGCGGGCCAAGGCGACCATCGGCATTCGCGTGCTCGACCTCGACGACCTCGTGCAGGTCACTGGCGACATGGCCACCGGCGCGGCGGCCGACATCGCGCGTGCCTGCTACAAGTTCACCCGAGGTCAGAAGGAGGTGTTGGCCACGGCCAACCTCGCGAACTCGGTCGAATCCATCATCGGCATGCTGCCGATCTGATCGAGGAGAACACGCATGAGCCTCTTCGATCCCAAGAGCCGCTACGCGAACCTGCCGACGGTGCTGATGATCGATGCGCGTGGCCGCACGGTCGAAGTCGTGCCGCCCGCACCGGCGCCGCTGCAAGGCCTGCGGGGGCGCCACCTGCGCCGGCAGGGCGAACGGCCTGACCACCTCGCGGCCTTGTACCTGTCCGATCCTGCGGGCTATTGGCGACTCGCGGAGATGAACGACGCGATGACCGCCGAAGTCCTGTCCGAGCTGCGAGAGCTCGACATTCCGATCAAGCGGTAGCGACGAGACCCAACATGCCGCAAGGTTGCGACATCCTCCCCAAGGCCGCGCCGGACCCGTCGTTCGCGCAGCCTGCGCGCGTGGAAGTCACCGAGCAGGTGGGTGCAGCCACGACCTTCAGCTTGTTCTACGACTTCCACATCGAAGACGGCGATCTCGCGCTGCTCAAGGAAGACAAGCTCGGGCCCGAGGCCGAGATCGCGATCCGCGTGCCCGATGGCGATGCCAACGCCGTGCTCGTGCGCGGGCCGGTTACGCGGCAGCGAATCTCGGTAATGACGGGCGGCGAAGGCTCGGTGCTGGAAGTGATAGGCGCCGATGTCACCATCGAGCTGGCGCGCGAGCACAAGGTGCATGTGTGGCCCACCACCACCGACAGCGCGGCGATCACGGAGCTCATTACGGGGGCCGGGCTCGCGCCGCAGGTCATGCTGCCCACCACAGTGACGCACACCGAGACCAAGAACTCGTTGGTGCAGCGCGAGCCCGACCTGCACCTCATCCGGCGTCTCGCACGTCGTAACGGCTGCTGGCTGTGGCTCGAATACGAACCGATGAGCGCGACACCCACGGTACATGTAGAGCGACCACCTGTGAGCCAGCCGCCTGCGGTGAAGCTCTATCTCAACGGCGATCAACGCAACATCGACGAGGCGGTGATCGAGTGGGACGTCGAGCGCGTGGTCGCCTCCGACGCAGCCGATCGCGATGTGTTCGGCGCGAGCGACATGGACGGCTCGGTCGATCGCTCGCCGCTCAGCGGGCTCGCGGACCAGGGCTTGGCCGACATCGTGAAGAAGCCGCGCAAGGCCCGACTCACGGCCTCGGTCGACGACGCGGGCGAACTGATGACGCGCAGCGAAGCCGCGCTGATCGAAGAAGGCTGGTTCGTGCGCGCGACGCTGAGCGTGCGTGCGCGCGTGCTCAAGCAGGTGGTGCGCGCGCCCAGCGTGGTCGTGCTGCACGGCGCGGGCACGCGCCACTCGGGCAAGTACATGGTCTCGCGCGTGGTGCATCGCATCGACGATGCCGACCACTGGATGGACGTCACGCTCGTGAGAAACGGCTGGAACTGAGGCCCCCATGATCGGCGACCCACTCCTCGACTTCCAGCACGCGCACCTCAGCAAGGTGTGGGGCAAGTACGCGGGCAAGGTGGTGGAAAACAAGGACCCGAACAACATGGGCCGGCTGAAGGTGCGCTGCGACGCGGTGCTGGGCGACGGCGAAGTCTGGGCCATGCCTTGCGTGCCCTATGCGGGCAAGGGCGTGGGCTTTTACTTCATCCCGCCCAATGACGCGGGCGTTTGGGTGGAGTTTGAAGGTGGAGACACCTCGCGCGCGATCTGGACTGGCTGCTATTGGGCGCAAGGCGACTTGCCCAGCGATGCCGCCTCACCCGACATCAAGCTCATCGCCACCGACAAGGCCTCGCTCAAGATCGACGACAGCTCGGGTGAGGTGGTGATCACCAACCAGAACAACGCCACGATTACCTGGGACCAGGACGTGAAGACCGAGGCGGGCTCGTCCACGCACACCGTGGGCTCGAGCGGCGTGGTGTCGGAGTCGTCACCCGGCAAGGTCGAGGTGGGCGCCTCGGGCGTGAACATCAACAACGGCGCCTTCAAGGTGAGCTGACATGCCCGCTCCACTGCTTTCCACCGCGTCCTCGCTGCAATGCCCGCATGGCGGTACGGTGAGCATCGTGTCGGCCAACACCCGCGCGCAGGCGACCGCGCCGCTCGCGCTCGCCACCGACACCTTCACCATCGCCGGCTGCCCGTTCCAGATCCCCGTGGGCACGGGAACGGTGCCGCATCCCTGCGTGAGCGTGCAGTGGACCAAGACCAATACGCTGACCACGGTCAACGGCACGCCCACGCTCTCGCAAGACAGTGTGGGCCTGTGCCTCGCGGCCGACCAAGCGCCGCAAGGGCCGGTGTCCGTCGTGCAGGCCGAAGCCATGGTCAGCGGATCGTGATGTGAAGCGAGGAAGAACATGCCCAGCTTGCCCTTCACCAGCCTGCGCTACCCGATCTCGGTAGACGCCGCGCGCGGCCGGCTCGCGCAGGAGCAGGACTTCGGCGCGCACATCGAGCAGTTGGTGATGCAGGTGCTGATGACCGCTCCCGGCGAGCGCATCAACCGGCCCGACTTCGGCTGCGGCGTGAAGCGCCTGGTGTTCGCGCCCGGCGGCGACGTGGCCGCCACGCTCGCGCAGACCACGGTCTATCAAGCCTTGACCAAATGGCTGCCCGACGCGATCTCGCTCATCGAGGTGACCGCGCGTGCGGACGATGCGCTGCTGCAGATTCGCGTGGGGTATGTGGTGAAGGCCCGGGGTGAAAAGCGCTATCTCAATATTCAGGTGGCGCCATGAGCTGCATGACGCGAACGGGGAGAGCACGCCATGACGATTGACCGCGTCAATGTGCTGCGCGCATCGACCACACTCACCGGCATCGACTTCATCCAGGTCGCCGCCTCGCAGACAGAGCTGCTCGTGTTCCTGCAGCACGATGTGCTGCCTGCGCCCGTCGCCAACGCGCTCGCACTGCTCGGGCCCGACGACATCCGCATCACGGGTGAAGGCCAGGTCGATCCGCCGCACGTGCTGGTGATCAAGAACGTCGTGCCCTTTCCGCCGCCCGTCGACGGCCGCGCGGTGCTGCGCCTGCTGGTCGACCGGCCTGGCGGCTTCGGCTACTACCGCCTGAGGTTCGACTCGACGGCCATCGATCCGTACTTCAACAACGTCCGTTTCAGCTTCAAGGCCGCCTGCGACAGCGATCTCGATTGCAAGACCGGCCCGCGCGACTGCCCCGACGACACGCCGGTCGACTTCCCGGTCGACTATCGTGCGCGCGATTTCTGGAGCTTCCGCCAGGCGCTGATGGACTTCGCCTCGCAGCGCTACCCTGATTGGCAGGACCGCCTCGAAGCCGACGTCGGCATGATGATCCTGGAGCTGCTTGCGGCCATGGGCGACGAGTTCGCCTATGCGCAAGACCGGCTCGCGCGCGAATCAACGCTGGCCACCGCGACGCAGCGGCGCTCGCTGCGCCACCTGGCGCGCCTGGTCGACTATCCGCTGGACGACGGCTCGGGCGCCTTCGCCTGGCTCGACGTGCAGGCGTTCGGCGCGGGCACCGTCGATGCCGGCACGCCCGTGTGCGACGCGCAAAGCCAGGTGTTCTTCGAGATCGGCAAAGGCTTGCGCGACACGCCGCTCGGCTTGCCACCCGTGGCCTATCCCATCTCGCCGGCGCGCAACGAGCTCAAGCCCTACATCTGGGACGAGAACGACACCTGCCTGCTGGCCGGCAGCACCACGCTCGCGCTCGCCGGCGCACACGCGGCCGACTTGCAGCCCGAAGCGTTGATCGACCCGGTCGGCCGCTGGGTGCTGCTGCAAACGCAGCCCACCTCGCCCGACATCCCTGAGCGGCGCCTGGCCGTGCGCATCGTCGACGCGCGCAACGACACCGACCCGCTGGTGGCCGTGCCCATCACGCGCATCACCTGGGATGTGCCGACGCCCTTCGACCTCGACCTGGACACGCTGGTGCTGCACGGCAACCTGCTGCCCGCGACCTCGGGCCTCACGCGCACGCAGCGTTTCCGCATCGGGCCGGTCACGAACCCGCTGGACCCGGAGCCCGAGCTGCCGCTCGCGGTCGAGCGCATCGGCATCGACAGCAGCTTCTGCTATCCCGACCCCGGCACGCCGGAGGACGAGGCCTCGCGCGTGAAGTTTCTGTTCTCGCTGCCGGACTCCGACAAGACGCCGCTGGTGTGGTTGCCGATCGAGAGCGCCACCGGCATTCGCATGCGGCCAGAGGTCGAGCTGGTGCGCGACGGCGACGGCGACTGGAGCTGGCTTGACGCGCTGGTCGGCGAAGAGACGGCCGCGCCAACGGCCAAGGTCTTCACGCTGGAAGACGGCGTCTTCCGCCGCGTCATAGGCTTCGAGCGCTTCGGCAAGCTCACCGAGCTCATCGACTACGCGAGCGGCGAGGGCAACACCGTGCGCTTCGGCGACGGCGAGTTCGGCCTCGCGCCCACCGAGGGCTCCAAGTTCTCGCTGCGCTATCGGCTGGGCAACGGCAGCCGCATGAACGTTGCGCCCGACACGCTGGTGCTGTTCCCCACGGGCCTGCCGTCCAATGTGGCGAGCGTGAACAACCCGCTCGCTGGCGCGGGCGGCCGCGAGCCCGAGGCGGCGGAGCATATTCGCATCAATGCGCCTCAGGCGTTTCGTGCCATCACCTACCGCGCGGTGCAACCGGCCGACTACGAAGAGATCGCCGAGCGCCTGCCCTGGGTGCAGCAGGCCGGCGCGGCGGTGCGCTGGACGGGCAGTTGGTCCACGGTCTTCGTCACGCCCGATCCGCATGACGAGGTGGGCCTTTCAGCCGTGCATCGGCTGGAGCTGGAGCAGCTCATCGACCGCGTGCGCCAGGCCGGCCGCGAAGCGAAGGTGATGAACCCGCGCTATGCCGATATCGACCTGGAGATCCACCTGTGTGTCGCGCCCAATGCCTACCGCGGCGAGGTGAAGGAGGCTGCACTGATCGCGCTGTTCGGCAAGCACGGCGACGAAGGCTTCTTCGCGCCCGACAACTTCCGCTTCGGCACGCCCCTGTCACGCGCCGCGCTCGTCGCCGCGCTGCAAGCGGTGCCGGGCGTGAAGGCGGTGGAGGGCATGAAGGTGCGCCGCCGCGGCTACTTCGATTGGCGCGACTTCGTCGAGTGGTCGCTGCCGGTGGGCGTCAACGAGTTGGTTCGGGTGGCGAACGACCGCGAGCTGCCCGAACGCGGCGCCGTCAAGCTGGTGATGGAAGGAGGCGCATGAGATGAGCTGCCTGTGCGATCTCCACCATTGCCCCACGCCACTGGCCATTGCAGCGGGCCTCGCGTGCCTGCCGCGTGCGCCTGGGCTTTTCCCCGACTGGCGGCGTGAACTGCTGTTCTCGATCGGCCGCGAACCCGCGCTCGACGGCTGGCGCGCGCGCGAGCCGGGCGACATCGGCCTCATGCTGGCCGAGATGGCCGGCTATGTGCTGGATGTGACCAGCTTCTACGACCAGATCATCGCCAACGAAAGCTACCTCGGCACCGCGCGCCTCGCGGGCCAGCAGCGCCGCCATGTCTCGCTGCTCGGCTATCTGCCGCGCCCGGCCATTGGCAGCGGCGTTTGGCTCGCGGCCGAGGCCGACGGCACGCGGCTGGTCTCGCTGCCGCAGGGCACGGCCATCCGCAGCGGCGAATACAAGGGCAATCCGCCGCAGGTGTTCGAGCTGGCCGCCGATGCGAGCGTCGAGCCGCGCGTCAACAAGATGGCGGTGCAGCGCGTGCCGGCCACCGCGCTGCCGTCGCCCTTGTCGAGCATCACAGCGCGCGCGGGCAGCGTGCGGGTGGGCAAGGGCGAGCTGGTGGTGTTCGATGCCAACGGCACGCTCTTGGCCACGCGCGTCGCCGGCGCGGACCTCATGCTGCTGCGCATCCGCGATGCGATCACGCAGATCAACTTCACCAGCAGCATCACTCCACCGGCCGGCGCGACCTACGCCGATGCGCAGCTGCTCAAGGGCGGATCGATCTGCGGCGCATGGAAGCTCACGCCGGGCAGCGGCGAATTGGCCGTGCTCTCGGGCGCGGAGCTGTCGCTCGACTCGCGGCTGAACCTGCACGCCGGCGACATCGTGCTCATCACCGATGGCAGCACCGACGTCGCGCGCCGCATCACCGCCGTGACCGAAGTGCAGTACACCCTCCTCGCGCCGCTCACCAGCACCATCACCGACTCGGCGAACAAGGTGAGCAAGCTGCTGAGCCCAGCCATCAAGGTGAGCGTCACGCGGCTCACCTTCGACAGCACGCTGCCGTTTGCAGCCGGCGCGGTACAGCAGCTCGTCCTGCACCACACCATGGTGCAGGCCGCGACCCTGCACGCGCCGCTCAAGGACACGTTGGACCAAGGTGACCCGATCGTCGTGCCCACGCTTATGGACGCGCCGCGCCTGCCCATCACCGAACTGCTGCTCGAGGATGTGCACGGCGATGGCGTGGCCACCACCGGCACGCTCGACGCGAGCTCGCACAGCGCGAGCACCGCTGGCGCGCCGCCCTGGAGCCTGTCCCTGTGGGCGCCGGTGCAACTGTTCGGCAACGTGCTCTTCGCCACGCGCGGAGAAACGGTCGTGAGCGAGTTGCTGGGCGCGGGCGATGCCTCGCAGGTCACGCAGACCTTCCGCCTCAAGAAGAAGCCCCTCACCTACCTGAACGCCGCCAATGCCGCGGGCCGCAAGAGCACTCTGGTGATCCACGTTGGCGGTGTGAAGTGGGACGAGGTCGAGACCTTCTTCGGCGTGGACCCGCACGCCATGGTCTACACCGTGCGCCACGACGACGACGGCAACGCCGACATCGAGTTCGGCGGTGCCGCGCGCCTGCCCAGCGGCGCGGCGGTGGTGGCTAGCTACCGCTTCGGCGCAGGCGCGGCGCTGCCGCCGGCCGATTCGGTGAAGCAACTGAAGAAGCCCGTCGCGGGCTTGCGCGCGCTGCACAACCCGCTGCCCGCGTTCGGGGGCTCGGATGCGGAGGGGCCGGCCGAACTCGCCATTCGCGGCCCGCGGTCGGCCTTGCTGCTCGGCCGCGCGATCTCGCTGGTGGACATCGAGACCGCGGCCGCACAGCAGCCCGGCGTGCGCGCCGCGCGTGCGGCCTGGCGCTGGGATGCGCAAGGGCTGGGGCCCGCGGTGATCGTGAGCTACATCGGCGACGCGCAACTCGCGCCCGCCATCCAGGCCGCCTTGCGCGCGCTCGCCGAAGACAGCGCGCCCATCAGCGCACAAAGCGCGCCGGCGCAATCGGCGCGGCTCGATGTCGACATCGCGATCGACGCCAAGTACGACCCAAACGACGTCATCGCCGCCGTGCAGCAGGTGCTCTTCGGCGCCGTCAAGCTGCCGGGCACCGGCGGATTGTTGCAGCCCGAACAGCTCGGCCCCGATGGCGTCGTGTTCGAAAGCATCGTGGTGCGCGCCGTGGTCGACATCGAGGGCGTCGCGGCGCTGCGCTCGCTGAGCTTCGATGGCACGCCCTTCATCGAGATCGGCCGCTCGCCTGCCGCGGGGGCGTATTTCGATCTTGCCGGCGGTGGCGTGTGGGTCAACGGGCAACGCGCGAGCTGAACGAGGAACTGCCATGTCCACCGCCAGAGACCACTACCGCGAATACTTCGCCGAGCGCCTGTGGGACTGGGTGCCGCCCATCTACCGCGAGCTCGACGGGCTGCAAGGTGGCGACAGCCTGCGCGCGTTGCTGAGGGCCATGGGCAGCCAGGCGGCCGTGCAGAAGCGCAGCCAGGACCGGTTGTGGGACGACATGTTCGTTGAGCTGGCCGACGACTGGGCCGTGCCCTACATCGCGCAGCTCGTCGCGACGCGACTGGTCTCCGCGCTCAACCCGCGTGCCCGCCGCGCCGACGTGGCCAAGACAATCTACTACCGCCGCCGCAAGGGCACGCTCGCGGTGCTGGAGCAACTGGTCGCCGACATGAGCGGCTGGGACGGCAAGGTGGTGGAGGAGTTCCGCCGCCTCGCGCGCATGCGCCACGGGCTCGACGGCGCGGCGCGGCTGGGCCGCGTGACGCTCACGCCCGAAGGCGGCCTGGCCGATCTGCGCTCGGTGCGCGGCGCGCGGCTGGCGGGCGATCCTTTCGACGAGTTCCACTACACGCCCGAGATGCGCCGGCCCACCGGGCGGCTCGGGCTGCGCGCCATCCACACGCTGGGCTTTCATCTGTATCGCTTGCAGTCGGTCGAGTTCAACGGCGTGCTGCCGCGGCGCGTGAACAACCTGGCCGGCACGCGCGACGGCTTCACCTTCGATCCCAGCGGCCGCGATGTGCCGCTGTTCGCCGCCAACACGCCCGCACGCGACTGGTCGGCGTGGCGCACGGCCGACGAATGGGCCTTGCCGCGCGCCATCGACTGCCGCTTGCTGAACGAGGCCATCCTCGCCATTGGCGACGAGGAAGTCGCGTGGATCCTCAACGGCGCGCCCATCGCGAGCCTCGCCGATCGGCTCAATGCCGCAGCGGATCTGCGCAAGCTCATCGGCCAGCGCTTTCCGCACCGCGACGCGCTGGTGCGCGTTCTCAAGGGGCTGCCGCAATCGGCCATCCTCACCTCGCCCGGCGTGCTCGCGGGCCTGCTCACGCGCGCGCTGATCGACGAATGCGGCAGCGCCGCCTTGCTGCCCGATGCGACCGGCCAAGCCGCCTTCGGCCCGCCGGCCATGCAAGTCGGCTTCCTCGGTGCGCTGCCCGTGCCACGCGATGCCACGCGCGGCGCCGACCTGGAAACCTGGCCCATGCCGGTGCTCCCCAACGTTGACTTGCTCATCGACCCGGCACGCGGCCGCTTCCTCTTGGACACCGGCGCGAACGACCCCAACGACCTGCGCGTGCGCTACCGCACCGGCATGGCTGGCCCCATCGGCGCGGGCGCCTTCTCGCGCGAGATCGACCCCACCCCGCCAACGCTGCACTGGGCGCAACGCTCGTCGGTTGCGGGAACGCCGGCCAACGGCATCGCCGAAGTGGACGACAGCAGCACCTTCGCCGCGCCGCCGAACCAGACGGCCGTCGTGAAGACGACGGTGCGCGCCGCCGAAGGCCAGCGACCCTACCTGCTGCTGAACGCGAACTGGGTGCTGGGCGCCACCGGCAGCAACCGCGAGCTGCTGCTCGACGGCCTGTGGATCGGCGCGCAGCCTGCCAGCAGCGTGCGCATTGATGGCGACTACCACCGCGTCACGCTGCGCTTCTGCACGCTCGACCCCGGCGGCCTCGACGCCATGGGCAACGTGCTACCGCCCTGCGACCTGCTCATCACCGGCACCATCGACGAGCTGGTGATTGAGCGCTGCGTCCTGCCCAGCATCCGCCTGCAAGGCGCCAACGCGAACATCGACACCATCGCCATCAGCGATTCGATCGTCGATGCCAGCCAGGCCGGCAGCGTCGGCATCATCGTGCCGCGGGCCAATGTGTCGATGGCGCGCTGCACGCTCATTGGCAGCAGCATCAACGCGCTCGTGATTCACGTCGAAGAACTCGACGCCACCGACACGCTCATCGCCGGCCGCGCCGACGTGACCAATCAGCAAAGCGGGTGCTTCCGCTTCAGCGCGCGCGGGCCCTTCTCGCGCGTGCCGCATCCGTTTGAATCGATCGTCATCGACGACCTGGAGCGCTTGTTCGCGTCGCGCCGCTTCGGCGACCCGGAGTACGCCACCTTGTCGCCGCGCGCACCCGACAAGCTGCTGAGCGGGTCTGAAGAGGGCAGCGAGATCGGCGCCTTCTGCGCGGAGATCGGCCCCATCAAGTTTCAGAGCCTGCGCACCAAGGTCGAGGAGTTCATGCCGTTCGGGCGGCTGCCGGCCTACATCCTGGAGAACTAGACCATGTCCACCATCGACCTCTCGCGTCAAGCGACCGATGCGCGCAAGCACTATGCCGGCGTGCGCATGCAGCAGGGCCGGGTGCTCACCGACGACGACTTCAACGACGCGGCCACATTGGATGCAGAGGAGCTGCGGCGCACGCGCCTGCACGCCATCGGCGCCTATGGCACGCCCGATGCCGGCTTCCTGCCCAAGGATTTCGCGGTGGTCGGTGGCAAGCTCGACTTCAAGCTCTCCAACGGCAACCTCTACCTCGGCGGTCTGCGGCTGGAGATGAACTCCGAGGACCACTACCTGCTGCAAAAGGACTGGCTCAACTTCGACCCTGCCGTCGAGGCGCAATCGCCGCCGGCCGACGGCACGAGCCGCGTCGACGCGGTGTGGATCGAGAGTTGGCAGCAGCCGGTGACGGCGGTCGAAGACAGCGAGCTCTTCGAGGTCGCGCTCGGCGGGCCCGACAGCAGCACCCGCTGGCGCAGCATGCGGCGCGTGCACGTGGCCGCGGGCGTGCAGGACACCGAATGCTCCGACGCCTGGTCCACCGTGTCGGCCGGCTTCGCCGCGCTGGGCACGATGAACGGCGAGATGGAGCTCGCGACCACGGCCACGCTCACCGTGAGCTTCACCGCACCACCCGTGGTAGGCGACCTGTGCTCGCCGCCGCAGGCTGGCGGCTACCTGGGCGCGGAGAACCAGGCCATTCGCGTGCAGATGGTCGATGCCACGCACTACACCTGGGGCTACGACAACGCCTCGCCGCTTTACCGCGTCCAGCTCTCGGCCAAGGGCGGCCAGCTCATTAAGCTCACGCTGCTCAACCAGCCCAAAGACGCGGCGCACTGGCCCTTGAAGGACCAGGTGGTGGAGATCCTGCCGTGGTCGGCCGCGCTGTCCAATGGTGAACGCATCGCCGAAGTCACGGGCCAGCTGTGCAAGGTCTCGGTGAGCTACAACCCCGGCGACCACACGCTGGAGATCGACACGCCCGTGCCCGCGACCTTCGGCACGCAATGGCAAGCGCGCACCGACAAGGCTGACTTCTTCGACGGCTCGGCCGAGCAGAACTTCTTCTATCTGCGTGTGTGGAACCGCGGCGACGACCTCGCCTCGCCCGCGTCCATCCCCATCGCCAGCAACACGCTGGGCAACACCGGCTTGCAGATCGCCTTCAACGGCGGGCCGCTGCGTGCGGCCGATTACTGGGTGATCGCCGCGCGGCCCGCCGCCCCCGATGTGCTGGTTCCGTGGATCCTCGAGTCCGCGTCCGGTGCGGCGCCCAACGGCATCCACCGCTATCGCGCGCCGCTCGCGCTGATCGAATGGACGACCACCGGCGGCGTGACGACTGGCAAGGTGATCCACGACTGCCGTCCGCCCTTCCTGCCTCTCGCCCGCATCCGCGGTTGCTGCAGCGTGACCGTGGGCGACGGCACGCACAGCTTCGGAATGTTCAGCTCGGTGCAGGCGGCGATCGATTCGCTGCCGCCCTCGGGCGGCACGGTGTGCATCCTGCCGGGGCGCTACGAAGAGGCGGTGAGCATCGACTCGCTGAACAACATCACGCTGCACGGCTGCGGGCCGCGCTCGCGCATCGTTGCGCCTGACCAGGAGGGTGCGGCATCGACGGCGCTGCTGATCACCCACAGCCGCGACGTGGTGGTGGAGTCGCTCGCCTTTGAAGGAGGCAACCAGGCCGTGATCGAGGTGGACCGCAGCACGGTGGTGCGCATCGCCGAGTGCCTGATCCAGTTTCGCGATGCGCGCCAAGTCTTCTCGACCTGGCCCGCGTTGTTCGTCGACGGCATGGCGGTGGAGATCGAAGACAACATCATCGAGACGCTGCCCACCGACCTGAACCGCGTGTTCCACAAGCTCGCCGAATCGTTGCGCGGCAAGCCTGCGCACGCCGCGCGCGGCGGCGTGCAGCTCGCCGGCGGCTGCGAGCACGTGCACATCAGCGGCAATGTGATCGTGGGCGGCATGGGCAACGGCATCACGCTGGGCAGTATCCTGCGCTTCGATGCCAAAGACCCGAACGGCCGGGGCACTCCCGACATCGACGTGGACGACCCCTGCGCGCCCTGCGATCCCACCGACAACGGCCCGCCGCCCGACGACGGTGGCGGCACGGTGCGCTACGAATCGGCCGGCGACCTCTACGACATCGAGATCGCCGACAACGTGATCACCCGCCACGGCGCCAACGGTATCGCAGTTGTGCGCTTCTTCGACCTCACCAAGGCGGTGGCCGGGCAGGGCGGCATGCTGCTGGTTACGGTCAACGGCCTGCGCATCACGCGCAACCGCATCGTCGGTTGCCTTCGCCGCGCCGTCGCCAAGCCCTCGTCGAAGTTCGTGCTGTTCCTCGGCTACGGCGGCATCTCGCTGGCCTTCACCACCGAGCTCGAGATCGACGGCAACCTCATTGCGGGCAACGGCGTCGATTGGCTCAGTCCGGTGTGCGGCGTGTTCGTGCTCTCCGCCGACGGCTTGCGCATCGAGCACAACCAGATCCGCTTCAACGGCGAGCGCAACGGCGAGCCGGTGGACAGCGCACAGCCCGGCATCCGCGCTGGCATCCACGTGTGGCTGGCCTTGGCCATGCAAGCGGGGCAGTCCGGGCAGTACCAGGGCAGCAAGGTCAGCGGCTTCAGCAACGCGGCCTCGGCATACAAGCGCCCGCGCGGCGGCACCAGCCAACTGCGCGTGCACGGCAACATCGTGGAGCAGCCGCTGGGTAGAGCGCTTTTCATGCTGGGTGCCGGACCCATGGAAATCACCGACAACCGCCTGGTGAGCGAGGGCACAGGCGCGCCGGCCACCGACCCGATCGCGAGCACGGTGCTGGTGGGCAACCTGGGCTTCAGCAAGGAGTGGACGCGGGGCCTGCTGATGGCGCTGCTCTACCTGCTGTACGCCAAGCTCTTCAAGACCGCGGTGGGCAACCCGCAGGGGCTGGCGCAGGTGTGCACGATGTCGAAGTATTCGCGGCTCATGCCCGGTCTCTGGCCCGTGCTGCCCACGGGCAAGCTGATGTTCAACGACAACCAGGTGAGCTTTCTCATGCCCGATGCGCCGCGGGGGATGGAGCTCTCGTCGGTGCTGCTGCTGTCGCTGGACGACATCTCGGCCAACGACAACCAGCTCGAGTGGCACACGCAGCAGCGGCTGGTGCTCGCCGACCTGGCGGCTCTGGGCATGACGGTGCGCAGCAACGACAACCGGCTGGCCGAGACCTGGGGCCGTGCCGTCCGCTCGCTGCTCAGCCTGGCGCTCATGAACACCGCGGCGGACAACCAGTCCACGCATTGCATAAACGCGCTGGGCCTGCGTAGAGCGGTGCACCACAACCTCACGCTGGCCGAAACCTTCTGCCCCGACGTCTGCGGCCATCCCGAAACCTTGTTCGGCCACCTCGTGCTGGGCGCGCAGGTCGGCCTGGCTCATCAATAGGAGACAACACATGGTCACCCGGCAAACCAAGTTCGGCAGCTTCTCCAGTTCGGGCCAGGAGCGCGTCGAGCAGACGGCGCAGCAAGCGGGCATCGCCGACGGCTTGGGTCAGCTGGTCAAGATGGGACCACAGGTGCTGGCCTTGCAGCAATCGCTGCTGGTGGGCATCGCGCAGTCGCAGCAGCGCGAAGCACAGCGCCTGGCCAAGCTCTATGGCGACAGCGACGCACGCGCCGTCCGCGCGAGCGAGCGCGCCGCTCAGGCTTCGCAACTGAAAGTCGAAGCGGAGGCGCAGGGCACGGTCGTAAGTCGCCTCGTGCAGACCTTCCAGCAGGATGGCATCTTCCACGGCTACGTGCACGAGTCGGACGGCACGGCAGCCGCGGGCTACGGCGTGAAGCTGGTGTTCAGCGCGAGCGACAAGAAGCTGCAGCGCGCTTCTGCCGTGACCGACGACACTGGCTATTTCCGCATCGACCTGAGTGCGGCGAACGACAGCCAGCCACAAGCCGGCGCGGAAGTGCCGCGCTGGACCGAGCGGCTTGCGCGCCTGGTGACCGACGCGGTGGCCGGCGAGCCGCCGCATGAGCCGGCCCACGCGCCAGCGGCAGCCGGCCAGGCTGCGACGGCGAGCGCGCCCCGCGAAACCACGGCCTCCTCTGACGTGGAAGTGCTCAGCCCGGACGGCCGGGTGGTGTTTGAAGACCCGGAGCCGCCCACCTTCGACCTTGTGCAGTCGGAATTTCGTTACTACGTCATCACGGACGCGGCGAACACGAGCGGCACCGGGACGACGGGCAAGAAGCCCTCATCCGGCTAGCGTCGTTGGAACAGGTCCATGGCGGGTCATTGCCCCGTCCTTGCCAAATCAGGCACAAGGCGCACTGAAGCCGAGACGCCAGAGCGCTCCGCCGAGTGGACCGGGGTTCGGAACGTCTTTACGCTCTGCTTTATCGCTGACCGCTTTCCAGTGGCCAATCCGCATGGGCTAGCGACAGCTCAGGGTCGACTTGGCCTGGTCGCTGCCTTAAGAACCGGGCATCGGCCGTCGGCAGGCCCGGACGGCATCTTCCGGCAACAACCGCGGGCCGGTAATCTCGGCCAGGAGCGGAAGTTGGCGAACGGCAGCTTCTCATCGGCGGCAGGACCAACTCGCTAAGCCTCGCCGGGTTCAATAAGGCGATGTGCGTGGCTGGCATCGATGTCCAAACCGTAGATGCGCTTCAAGTCTTGGATGCGTTCAAGACTTTCCTTCCCGAATGGCGCTTTGCCATCAAACGCGTGAAGCACGATTCCCTCAACCAAGTCGCTCAACGTCATGTCGTGGTACTCGGCCAGTGCCTTGAGCACTTTGAGCATCCGCTTTTCGATGCGCAGTCCGGTTTGAATGCGCTCGACCGGCACACGTGGTTCAACTGCAATGCCTTGCTCATTCGCCATTTTGTTCGTCCGCTGCTGGTAGGTGCCTGGGTTTCGCACCCAAGTACAAGGAAATGGTCAGAAACGCATAGGCCAGCAGCATATACGGCGGCTTGCCTACCACCACATGGATGACAGCTGCGGCGGAATACGCCGAGACTAGCCCGGCCATCGCCAAGCCGGAAGCGCGCCAAATGAACCCGGCAGCGGCGATCGTCTCGATTCCCGCTATGGAGACCAACAGCCACCCCGGGGCTCCGTACGCCGACGGTACGCCAACGAATTGAAAGGCGGTCACCGCGCTGATGATGAGAATCCATGCGGCGAAGAGGCGACGTGCCCAATCGATCATTGATTGGGCTTTCACTCGGCAACTCCGGCGCGGTCCGGCAAGACAAACGTCTTGCGAGCCTTGGTCGAATCCAGGGACTGCTTCGAATAAAAGCTGTGAAGCAGGTCACGATCAGAAAGTTCAGGGTGGTTCGCGAGGAGCACTCGCCAGCCGCCGTCGCTTATCGACATCTTGTCGGCCACGATGGCCATGAAGGCAACCGTGATGGTCTCGTGATAGAGGTCTGGTTTGCCGGCCTTTTGGGCGATGCAACGCAATCCATCGCGCATTGAGATGCAGGCTTCGAGGAACGGTTGAGTCTCAAGCAGCAGGCAAGCTGCCCTCAGGTGGGCTTCGTGGTCAAAGGCTGCTGGTGAAAGTCGACCGGAACGGAAGTCTTCGACAAATTCGCTGTCTGACATGGCATGCAGTGCGGACTAATAACGAGTCATAAATATACCATGTTACCTTGGTAACTTACAGCGCGAACGGCGCTGAGTGAACCAAGATGAGGGCTAGATGTGCACTTGATCGCGGGCCACTCCCTCTGGACCGTCCATGAACATACCGGCCAGTAGGAGGCGATTGGGAGCCATCTGGACCGATGGTGACGGCAGCTTTCGGGTTCCGAGACTCGCGATACGAACGTCCGCAACGGGTCGACAACACCTGGTCACTGCCTTGAGAAGCGGACATCGGCCGTCGACCGGCAGGACGGCTGCTTCCGACAATGACCGCGAGCGGGTAATCTCGGCCAGGACCGGTCAGCCGCGAGCGGCAGTTTTCGGTTAGGCAGGCCGGGCATCTCGGACCGCATCACGCGGCTCCGTAGGTTCGACTAGAGCGTTGACGAACGTGCTCGCGGGACAGGCGAGATGCAAGTCTGGGCCCTCAGAAGGCGGCCGGGCTCAATGTCAATGTGGCGCGTCGCCATCCTCCCGCATTAATGCGGGTATGTCCCGCATGCCGTGCAGGACGCGCCAGACGTCGATGTGATCCTCGCGTTCCAGGTAGAACACGATGTGCGGATAGGCCTTCAGTGTCCAGCTCCGCAGGCCGAACAGGTTCAGTTCGAAGGCGTAGCGGGGTGAGCCAGTCGCGGGATTGCGGCTGATGTGGTCGAAGGCCTGCTCAAGCGCGTCGATGAAGCCCAGTGCAGCCTGCTCGGCGTGTTCGCTGAGGTAGTACCCGACTGCTTCGTCGACGTCTTGCCTGGCCAGCGCTCTTGGGACGACAGGCTTGGCCTTCATCTCTTCGCGTTGCTCACGCGGGCTCGCAGCGAATCGAAGTAGCTGCTATCGACTGGGGTTGTGGGAGCAGAAGTGGCCCCTGCCAACAGCAAGCTGCGCAGTTTCTGGCGATCCTGGTCCATACGGATCAATTCGCGAACATACTCGCTGCTCGTGCCGTACCCGCGTTGACCGACTTGCTCATCGACAAATCTCTTGAGCGTGTCAGGCAGAGAGATGTTCATGGTGCTCATGGCATACATCCTAGTGTCAATGGCAAATTTTGGCAAAAGGAAGGGCGCGCCTGAGGCGTCCAGTGCTTGCTTGAACCCGGGCCTGGTATTCGGCGAACCCAACGCCGGTAAAGGGGCGTCGGCGCAGGTTGCCGCTGGCAGCGGCCGAACGACAGGTTCCGGGAAGGCTACCTCGTAAGCGTGACCGGCTGCTCAGGGTCGTGATTTGCCAGTCGCCACGGACGCAAGCAGTCGGTCGCCCCTTGGCCCGCCCGCGCCAACGCATGGATGAGCGGTGAACGGCGCCTTCGGTGCGCTGACCGGCCGCTGCAGCGGCGACCGAGTTCATGCCTTCAATGACTGCAATGCGCCGGACAGCGTGCGCAAGGTGGCCGGCGCCGACTGACCGGGTCCGCTGCAGAGTCGACATCGGCGGGGCGGTGGCGGCAATTCGGCCGAGCTGCCAGGGCGCAAGCGCCTCACGAAGCCCCCAGCTGGCCCCCAGCCGCTAGATTGCGCCCACCAACGCCGCACGGACCTTTCCGCACATCGGTTGGGGCCCTACCGCCAGGGTCAGCGCCACCAGCAGCAGGGCGGCCACGCACTGCCCCGTTGCCGAGACGCGTGTGCTGGCCAGGGCCAGGCCAAACACCGTGCCCAACACCGTGGCCGAAAGCACCCAGGTGTGGTGTGCGCATGCCGGTGGCCAGAACGCTAGCGCCGCAACCGCCAACACGACCAGCACCACACCGCCCCACGCCCACGGCATGCGCCGCACCCAGGCCAAGCGCTCGACCACCAGCACCGACGCAATCGCCAGCCCCATTGCCACCGCGCCGGCCACCGTCAGCCAGGACATGCGCAGCAGCCCATGCAGCGGCGACGCCAGCGCGCTAGCCGCGAAAGTGACACCCAGGGCAGCTGTGGCGATCAGGAGGGCGCTAAGCAGCGTGGCGGTGAGCTTACGGGATGTTGCAGACGACATGGGCGGCACTCTAACGGGCTCCGCAGTGCACGAGGGTGTTCGAAGTACGGGCGCCGCTGACGCGGCGCCCGCGTCCGGAGCTCTCCCGTCCGCCCCTGGTTTCTCCGATGCGCCCTGCAATCCCGCCCGCCTCTCCCATACGCGTGATGACGGTGGACTACCATCCGCTGATGCGCGAGGGGGTCGCATCGCTTATTGCCGCGCATCCCGAGCTTGCCCTGGTCGCCGAGGCCGGCGATGGGGGCGAGGCGGTCGAGCCGTTCACGGCTCACCGCCCCGATGTGGTCCTGTTGGACCTCCAGATGTCGCGACTCGACGGGCTGGGGACCCTGGCTCGCTTGAAAGAGGTGGACTCGGCCGTCCGCGTCCTCGTGCTCACGACCTACGCGTGCGACGAACAGGCGCGGCGAGCCTTCGAATGCGGCGCGAGCGGATACCTACTGAAGAACGCCATCCGACGTGAACTGGTCGAGGCGATTCAACAAGTCCATGCCGGGCAGCGCACAGCGGCCCTGCAGGTCCACACGGCGCGTGGCGGGGCCGGCCAGGGCCTGCACGTCTTCGTCGGAACCGACGGCGGCGAAGCGGCCCGCGTGACGGCTACGGCTGCGGCTTCGGGCTGGGTGCGGTTCAGCGTCGTGAAGCGGCCGTTGAATAGGATGAGGTCGGGGTCAGCCATGGCGGCTCTCCGGGTCGGGACGAGCAGCGACATCGGCGCAGCGCGGCAGCTCGCCGAACATGTGGGGCTTCACTTGGTGGTGAAGCCAGGACGTGGTCGTGGCGGGCGGCGCCAGCCAGCGCTTGACCAGCGGCGGGATCTGCTCGCCGGCCAGGATGCCCAACAGGCCCACGAGCGCGATCACCGGCGGCGCCGGCGAGCGCACGTTGAACAGCGCATAGATGACGCCAACGAGCAGGCCGACCGCGGCGGAGAGGAGGTAGGACTTCATCGTCGGCGTCCCGCAACATCAGCCCTCGTGGGCGCCGAACATGGTCTTGGCGTAGGTCACGCCGATGCCGTAGGCGACGCCCACCTTCTTCGCGATGCCGGTGGTCAAGTCGTAGGTCTCGCCGCGGGCCCAGTCGCGCTGCAGTTCCAGCAGGTATTGCAGCGAGGTCAGCGGCTGCGCGCCGGCCTGCACCATACGCTCGACGGCGCGCTCATGCGCCTCGGCGGAGACGTCGCCGCAGGCGTCGGTGATGACGTAGACCTCGAAACCCTGGTCCAGCGCGGACAGCGCCGGGCCGACGATGCAGACGCTGGTCCACAGCCCCGCCAGCACGATGCGCTTCTTGCCGATGCGGTTGACTTCCTGGATGACGGCGATGTCTTCCCAGGTGTTCATCGACGTGCGGTCCAGCATCTTCTGGCCGCCGAAGGGCGCGGTGACCTCGTCGAACATCGGGCCGGAGAAGCTCTTCTCGGCGACCGTCGTCAGGATGGTCTGCACCTTGAAGCCGGCCGCGGCCTGCGCGACGAGGGAGGCGTTGTTGCGCAGTTCAATGGCCGGAATGGAGTGCGTGGCGAAGGCCATCTGCGACTGGAAGTCGATCATGACCAGCAGGTGGTCCGTCGGGGTCAGCAGCTTGGCGCCGGGGGCGGCTTTGGCGATGGGCAGGCTCATGGCGGGTCCTCTTGAAGCGGGCAAATGTCAGGTCGAGCCCAGGGCGGCGGCCAAGCCTTCGCCCCGGACGAGTTTCATGCGAGTGCCAGGGCCTCAGCCCTTGATGAAAGCCAGCAGGTCGGCGTTGAGTACGTCTGCGTTGACGGTCAACATGCCGTGCGACAGGCCGGGGTAGACCTTGAGAGCGCCGTTCTTGAGCCGCTTGATGGCCTTCTGCGCCGCGTCGTGGATGGGCACGATCTGGTCGTCGTCACCGTGCATCACCAGCGTTGGCACCGTGATGGCCTTGAGGTCCTCGGTCTGGTCGGCTTCCGAGAAGGCCTTGATGCCGTCGTAGTGGGCCTTGGCGCTGCCCATCATGCCCTGGCGCCACCAGTTGTCGATCACGCCGGGGTAGACCTTGGCGCCCGGCCGATTGAACCCGTAGAACGGGCCGGCGGGCACATCGCGGAAGAACTGCGCGCGGTTGTCCGCCACCGCCTTGCGGAAGCCATCGAACACCTCCAGCGGCAGCCCTTCTGGGTTGCTCGCCGTCTTGAGCATCAGCGGCGGGACCGCCGCCACGAGCACCGCCTTCGCCACCCGGCCAGCGGGCTGCCCATGCTTTGCGACATAACGCGCCACCTCCCCGCCGCCGGTAGAGTGGCCGATGTGCACGGCATTGCGCAGGTTCAGATGCTCGGCCACCGCGAAGGCGTCCGCGGCGTAGTGGTCCATGTCATGGCCCTCGCCGACCTGGGCCGAGCGGCCATGGCCGC
>Ga0194137_10000280_pt1 | contig 35878 bp, 30 predicted proteins | sample TARM_MetaG_T3_14_FD_134025 | JGI IMG/M metagenome (GOLD analysis project Ga0194137, IMG submission 134025) | Freshwater microbial communities from Pennsylvania, USA, analyzing microbe dynamics in response to fracking - TARM_MetaG_T3_14 (version 2) | ecosystem: Environmental > Aquatic >... | reverse complement strand
GGCTACATTCGACACTGGGCTATCTCAGTCCGATGCAGTACGAGCAACGCTGGCACGCGGCACAGCACAAGAAGGCCGCGTAATCGATGAGTTAAGAACTCCGGCAATCAAGGGCAACCTCAATGCGATATTTGCGGAAACTGCATCAAACAGTTTGCTGACAAAACCAGTAGCCCGCACATTGAATTTCATGAGGCCCGCCATCGTCTGGTTATAGGTAGCCTCCTTCTGGCGGCTCATCGAAGCCCTGAATAGCGCGGTCAGCAGCTTGTCGTCGGGCACGCCACCTTTGCCAGGCAAACTGACAGGGCCTGTTGATACGCGACTTTGTGTTGTGCCGTCAGATTGGTTCAGCGCGACAAGCCTCTGTTTCGCGAACTCCGATCCTTGATTAGCAGCCTTACGATACCAGCGGATTGCTTCAGGTAGGTCCTTCTGCAAACCATGACCAGACTTATCCACGCCGTCTTCATACGCTGCACCCATGACAGCTTGTCCTGTTGCATCGCCCTGGTCTGCTGCCTTCTTGGCCCATGTGATGGCCTGCATCACGTCTGCCGTCGTACCACTGCCCGATGCATACATGCGTGCCAAATTGCCTTCCGCTCTTACATTGCCTTGAAGCGCAGATTTTTCACTCCAAGCAAAAGCCTGCACGGGATCTTTCGGCACACCCTTTCCGTATTCATACATGGTCGAGAGGTTGACCTGAGCTACGTCATCACCACTCTCCGCAGCCTTTCTGTACCAGCTCACAGCTTGTACGTCATCCTGGGGTAAGCCACCCCGGCCTGATTCATACATGAGCCCGAGATTGATCTGCCCAGTGGCATCGCCGCCTTCCGCAGACTTTCGGTACCAATTCATTGCCTGAACGGCGTCCTTGGGTAAGCCGCCATCACCTGTCTCATACATGTACCCTAACCTAGCTTGAGCCCATGCATAACCATGGTCTGATGCCTTTCGGTACCAACGTGCAGCCTGGACGCTATCCTTTGGCAAGCCACCACGGCCAGATTCGTACATGGTAGCCAAGCAGCTTTGGCCCGTAGCGTCATCGCTATCTGCTGACTTGCGGCACAAGCGGACAGCCTGACTGTCATCCTTGGGTATGCCCCCACGACCCGATTTGTACATGAGACCAAGTTGAGCCTGAGCACCAGCATGCCCGTTCTCCGCAGCTTTTTTATACCAACTGGCTGCTTGCACCTCATCCTTGTCTAAGCCATTGCCACCCAGTTGGTAGGCACGCGCCAGATTGAACTGGCCAGCGGCATTGCCGTTCTCCGCTGCCTTTCTATACCAGCTCACCGCTTGAGCATGATCGATCTGAAGGCCATCCTTGCCTGAGTCATAAAGGTATCCTAGGTAGTTCTGAGCCTGGGGGTCACCGCTTTCTGCCGCCTTTCTGGCTTTGCTCACAACCGAAGACTCTTCCTTGGCCGCTTCCGATGCGCTGGCAATAGATGCGGCGGCGGCAACAGTCGCAGTCACCGTTTGGGCTTGTACTGCCGTCGTTGTGGTTTGAGCTGCCTTTTGTAAATTGGCCTGGGCCTGCGCGTTCAATGCGGCCTCGATTTGCTCAGCATCGCTACCAGACGGCAGCGCATTGCTGCCCATTGCATTGGTTTGCATGCGAGGAATAATCCGCCCATCAGCACCTCGTACAACGTTCCCGAACTGCTGCATGCACATCACGTAGGTTGGAGTCTGCTGAGCCTTCTTAGATTGAAATGCTCTATTCCTGCATGCGCGGTCTTGCTGATCAAAGGCTTGAGGCGTCACGGAAAAACCTCGCTCGGCAGTGACCGATCCACTCCCCGATGCCCAGCAGCCGCTAGGCGTAACGCAAATGAGTACGGCGCTAGCAAGCAGCGTCAGATACAGCTTCATATCAGCGAATTCCGAGTTAATAGAATGCTTGGCAATTGATAACAGAACACTGCGTCAAGACGATGTCATGCAAAGAATATGCCCCAGACCGGCGAGCACAGTCTCCGGCCAAAAGGCCGTTTTTGGACACCCCCCGCTCACGATGGATTACGCGCACGTCGCGCCCGAGGCCTTGCAAAGCGCCGCTGGTCGGCTCGATGCTCTCGGTAGCTACGTTTTGGCTACGGTCAATGAGAAAGGGGCCAGCCCACATGAGCTAACCCCTTGATTTATTGGTAGGCCGTGTTGGACTTGAACCAACGACCAAAGGATTATGAGTCCTCTGCTCTAACCAACTGAGCTAACGGCCCCCTGGCAACAAGGTAAGCCTGCCATTGTAGGGCCACCTGCGTGGCTCACTCGGCCAAGGCCGCCGCCTTGGCCCAAGGCTCACAGGCGCGCAACACCTGCGCCAAGGTGCTGTCCTCGGGGATATGGGGTTTGTAGGCCAGCCCCACCACGCGGCGCACATCCTGCAACTCGCGCAGGTCATGCCGCACCGCAATACCCTCCAGGCAGTCCATCGGGTGCAAGGGCGCCATGGTCACGCCCACGCCGGCGGCCACCAGGCCCAGCGCCCATTCCTGGCTGTCCACGCGGGCGCGCACATCGGGCACGATCTGGAACTGGCTCAAGCCGGCGTGCCAGTAGCTGGCCATTTCGCACTGGGTGCGCTCCACGAAGGCCACGCCATGCAGGTCGCGCGCGCTGATGTCCTCCTTCACGGCGAGCGGGTGCTCCTGCGGCACGAGCAAGGCGTATTGCTCTTCCCATAGAGGCAGAAAGGCCTGACCCTGCCCGGCGCAGCCTTGCGAGGTCAATTCGGCGTCCGCGGCTTGCGGGTCGTCCAGCACCGACAACTCGAGATGAGGCACAGCACGCCTCAGATGGCGCAGCAGCTTTTGCACATGGGCCACGCTCACCGTGGGGTGGATGCGCAGGCTCAGCCGCGGGTGCGAGGCCGTGTCCTGAAAAGTCTCCACGATGGCCTGCGCATCGGCCAGCAGCTTGCCACCCAGCCTGAACAGGCGCACCGCCACCGCCGTGGGCACCAACCCGCGCTGCTGGCGCGTGAACAGCCGCGTGCCCAGCTCTTCTTCCAGTTGCGCGATGGCGTTCGAGATCACGGGCTGGGTGACATGGCATTGGCGGGCAGCCGCCACGGTGGAGCCAGCCTCATATGCCGCACAGAAATAGCGAAGGTTGCGCAGGTTCAAGTGGGCTTACTCCTGGAAGGAGGGGAAATGCGGCAGACCCTGCAGCACGTTTTCGTCGTGGGCCGGTACCACGGTCAGTTGGGGGAAGCGCTGCATGATCTGGTGGATCTGGACGATGCAGGCCTGGTTGGCAGCCTCGTCCTGGTCGATGTGAAGGATCTGGCGCAGCAACCAGGAGCGGTCGGCCTTGTCGCGCAGGCCTTCGATGGTCCAGGTCACGTCCCCCGTGAAGAAGTAGCGCTTGCCCGATGGCAGGGTCAGGAACATGCCGACCTGGCCTGCGGTGTGGCCGCTGAGCGGCACGAACACCACCGCGCCATCACCGAACATGTCGAGGCTGCGCGCAAAGCCCATATAAGGACCTTGCGTGAACTGCAGCTCGTGCCAGTGCTGCACGCCGTCGAACTGGCTGTGCAGGAAACCCGGTGCGTGCCCATGCTCGGCATGTTCGCGCTCTTCGCGTGTCACCCATACGGTGGCTTGCGGAAAGTCGGCCAGGCCGCTGACGTGGTCCCAGTGCATGTGCGAGGGCACGATCATCTGAATGCGCTCGGGTTGCCAGCCCGCCTTGCTCAACTGGTCTGCGGCAGGGTTCACCTCGCCATAGCCGAAGAACTGGCGATCCAGCCAGGTGTTGACCGCGAACTGCTCATCCACGTGGCGACCCAGGCCGGTGTCGAACAGAAAAAGGCCCCGTGGGTGCCGAACCAGCACGGCGGCCTGCGCCGGGCGGCGGTGTTTGAACCAGTTGCCGCTGCTGACGATCATGGCCTCCTGCGCTCCGTTGGATCGGGCCGTCTGCAGGACGGTAAAGCCCAGGCCTTGCGGTGGGTGCGCCTCGGGCAGCGAGCCACCCGTGTCGGCCAGGCGGGCCGCGGTGGCCCGCTCGACCTCGGGCCGGTGTATCGTGCCCATGCAAGCTGTCAGGCTGCTCAGGGCGGCCAGGGTGCCAAAGATGCCCAATAGAAGAGCGGCCATGCGCCTCAGGCTGCGTCGCATCGGTGATGGTCTGTTCCTCATGTCTCTTGCTCCAGGTATGCGGTTGAAGGCTCTGGGTGGGGAGCGTAGAGAGGCACAATCCATAAATCAAATTGCATTTTTTGCTAGTTAAGCATAGTTTTTCTTATAGATAAAGGTGAAGCCAACCCGCTCGCAAAACAGGAAGCGGGCCTTTACTTCTGGCTCAGCACGTTGGACACCAGCCGCGAGGTGATGTCGACGATCTCGATCATGCGGTCGTAGGCCATGCGCGTGGGGCCGATCACACCCAGCGTGCCAACGACCTGGCCGTTGATCTCGTAAGGGGCCGACACGATGGACAGCTCCTCGAAGGGCACAACCTGGCTTTCGCCGCCGATGTAGATCTGCACACCCTCGGCCCGGCTGGAGCCGTCGAGCAGGCGCATGAGCTGGGTCTTTTGCTCGAACAGGTCGAACATGCGCCGCAAAGAGCCCAGGTCATTGGAAAAATCTTGCACGGTCAGCAGATTGCGCTCGCCGGACACCACCAGTTGATCGGTGTTCTCGGCCATGACCTCGCCGCCGGCCTGCACCGCAGCCTGCATCAGGACAGCGATCTCGCTGCGCAGTTGATCGACCTCGCGCTTGAGACGCTCACGCATTTCCTCGATGCTCAAGCCGGAGTAATGCGCATTGAGGATGTTGCTGGCCTCGATCAGTTGGGACTGGGTGTAGTCCTGGGGCGTGAAGATGACACGGTTTTGTACGTCGCCATCGGGCGCGACCAGGATGACCAGCACGCGCTTGTCGCCCAGACGCAGGAATTCGATGTGCTGGAACATCGAGGCCTTGCGCGGCGCCGTGACCACGCCGACAAACTGAGACAGGCTGGAGAGCATCTGGGCGGCGCTGGCGATCACGCGCTGCGGCTGGTCCGGCTGGAGCTGGTCGCGGGTTTCGGCACCGAGTTCGTCCAGGCTCAGGTGCCGGGCCGTGAGCATGGTGTCAACGAAGAGGCGATAGCCCCGGGGCGTGGGCACCCGGCCGGCCGAGGTGTGCGGGCTGACGATGAGGCCGAGCTCTTCCAGATCGGCCATCACATTTCGGATGGTGGCAGCGGAAAGGTCCAGGCCCGATGCCCGCGACAGGGTACGGGAACCGACAGGCTGGCCCTCGGCGATGTACCGCTCGACCAACGCTTTCAACAGAATCTTGGCTCGATCATCCAGCATGACTTTGGCATTTTAGTTTCTGCTTGCAACCATGACAGCCCCACAGTGGGTGCCCGGCTTGTTTTGAGACCCCCGTGTGGTGTAATTCTTCGCATGCCGAGTCTGCCCTGCCGTTTCCGTCACGCTGCCCTCATAGGCAAATACCAGGCCCGGGGCATCCGCCCGGTGCTGGAAGACGTGGCCCACCTGCTGGCTCGCGCGGGCCTGGACGTGTCGCTGGAAAGCGAAACCGCTTCTAACACGGGCATGACAGATTACCCCTCGCTGTCCGTGCGCGAAATCGGCCAGCAGTGCGATGTGGCCGTGGTGCTCGGCGGCGACGGCACGATGCTCGCCATTGCCCGCGAACTAGCGCCGTTCAACATCCCGCTGATCGGAATCAACCAGGGCCGCCTGGGTTTCATCACCGACCTGCAGCTCAAGGACATGGCCTCCGCCCTGCCCCTGATGCTCTCGGGCGAGTATGAGGAAGAAAAGCGCGCCATGCTGGAGGGCGCCGTGGCACGCCCCATGCGCGGCGGCGGCTTCGACACCATCTACGAAGGCCATGCGATCAACGAGGTGGTGGTGAGCCGCGGTGCCACGGCCAGCATGGTGGAGTTGCGCGCCGAGATCGACGGGCAGTTCGTGGCCAACTACCGTGCCGACGGCTTGATCGTGGCCTCGCCCACCGGGTCAACGGCTTATGCGCTGTCGGCCGGCGGCCCCATCATGCACCCGAATCTGGGTGGCTGGGTCATCGTGCCGATTGCCTCGCATACCTTGTCCAACCGGCCTTTGGTGGTGTCGGACGACGTGACCATCACCATCGAGATCGTGGCGGCCCGCGATGCCAGCATGAACTTCGACATGCAGAGCCTGGCCAGCCTGCTGCACGGCGACCGGGTGACGGTGCGCCGCTCGGCCCACAAGGTGCGCTTCCTGCACCCCAAAGGCTGGAACTACTACGCCACGCTGCGCCGCAAGCTGCGCTGGAACGAAGGAGTCAGTTGAGATGCTGCGCCGCCTGACACTGCGCGATTTCGTCATCGTCACCAGCCTGGAGGTGGATCTCTCGGGCGGTTTCACGGCCCTGACAGGCGAGACGGGCGCGGGCAAGTCCATCCTGATCGACGCACTGCAACTGGCCTTGGGCAGCCGGGGCGATGCGGGCGTGGTGCGTGAAGGCACCGCTCGTGCCGACATCAGCGCGGAGTTCGAGCCTTCTGCCGAGCTGGCGGCCCTGCTCGCGCCTTGGCTGGAAGAAGCCGGCTTTGACAGCCTGGAGCCCGGTGCACCGCTGCTGCTGCGCCGCGTGGTGGACAGCCAGGGCAAGAGCCGCGCCTGGATCAATGGCAGCACGGCCACGGTATCGCAGCTGCGCGAGCTGGGCGAGCACCTGGTCGACATCCACGGCCAGCACGCCTGGCAAAGCCTGACGCGGGCCGATGCGGTGCGCGCACTGGTCGATGCGCAAGCCGGTGTCGACACGTCGTCGTTGCAACAGGCCTGGCAAGCTCGCCGCGAAGCCCAGCGCCGACTGGACGAAGCACGCAGCAAGCAAGCCGACCTGGAGCGCGAACGCGAGCGCCTGCAGTGGCAGATCAGCGAGCTCGACAAGCTGCAGCCGCAAGCCGACGAGTGGGACGAGCTCAACACCGAGCACCAGCGTCTGAGCCATGGCCAGGCCATTCTGGACGCGGCCCGTCTGGCGCTGGATGCCGTGTCTGAGGCCGACACGAACGCCGAGTCACTGACCAGCCGCGCGATTGATGCTTTGGATGAAGTGGCTGGCGTCGAGCCCCATCTGGCCAATGCCCTGGAGGTGCTGCGTGAAGCGCAAGCCCAGTTGCAGGACGCGGCCCACAGCCTGAACAGTGCCCTGCACCACACCGAGCTGGACCCGGATCGCCTGGCCGAGCTGGACAACCGCATGTCGGCCTGGATGAGCCTGGCGCGTCGCTATCGCCGCCCGCCGCAAGAGCTGCCCGCGCTGCTGCAAAGCTGGAAGCAGGAACTGACCGAACTGGACGCCGCCACTGACCTGGCCGCACTGGAGCGCGAAGCCCAGCAGGCGCACAAGGCCTGGCTGGACGTGGCCAAGACCGTGTCGAAGCAGCGCGCTCAGGCTGCCCCGGCCATGGCCGAAGCCGTGACGGCGGCCATGCAAGACCTGGGCATGGCAGGTGGCCGCTTTGAAGTGGCGCTCGTCAAGCAAGATGAGCCACAGGCTTATGGTCTGGAGAACATCGAGTTCCTCGTCGCCGGCCATGCGGGCAGCACGCCGCGGCCATTGGGCAAGGTGGCCTCGGGCGGCGAGCTGTCTCGCCTGGCGCTGGCCATCGCGGTGACAACGTCGCAGCGCGCCGATGAGGCCGCGCAGGTGGGCACGCTGATCTTCGACGAAATTGATTCGGGTGTGGGTGGCGCCGTCGCCGACACGGTGGGCCGGCTGATGCAGCGTCTGGGGCGCGAGCGTCAGGTGATGGCAGTGACCCACCTGGCCCAGGTGGCCGCCTGTGCGCACCAGCATCTGCTCGTCTCCAAGGCCTTGAGCCAGGGGCAGACGGTCAGTGACATCCGCGAAGTGCAAGGCGAAGCCCGCGTGCATGAAGTGGCACGCATGCTGGGCGGCGCCATCACCGACACCAGCCGCGCCCATGCACAGGCCATGCTGACAAGCGCAGCGTCGCATGACGAAGAAGCTCAAGCCGATGGCGGCAAGGTCAAGCGCCGCAAGGAGGCCGCATGACGCCCTTGGACATCGTCTTGCTGACCGGCATTTCAGGCTCGGGCAAGTCCGTGGCGCTCAATGCGCTCGAAGATGCCGGCTACTTCTGTGTCGACAACCTGCCGCCCGAGTTGCTGCGCGGCATGATCGACCTGGAGAACCAGCGTGCACCCGAGTTGAAGCGGCGCGTGGCCGTGTCGGTGGACGTGCGCAGCGCGCATTCCCTGCCCAACCTGACACCGGTGCTGACCGACCTGCGCAAGGAAGGCCACAGCGTGCGCGCGGTGTTCCTGGATGCGAGCACCGATGCCCTGGTGCGGCGCTTTTCGGAGACGCGTCGGCCGCATCCCTTGTCGCAGGTGACGAAGGCACCGCGCCCCGTGCAAAGCGAGGCGCCTCGGCGCGCCACCGATCTGGCTCGCGCGATTGACACGACCGAGCAGGCGCTGATCGACGCGATCAACCTGGAGCGCGAGTTGCTGAGCCCCTTGCGCGAGATGTCGACCGTGATCGACACCTCGCTGCTGCGCCCGGCCCAGTTGCGCACCTGGGTTCGCAACATCGTGCAGGCTGCGCCTTCGCGCCTGACGCTGGTGTTCGAGTCCTTTGCCTACAAGCAGGGTGTGCCCCTGGATGCGGACTTCGTGTTCGATGTGCGCATGCTGCCCAACCCCTTCTACATCAAGGAACTCAAGCCCTTGACGGGGCGAGACCAGCTGGTGATCGACTATCTGGCCGCCCAGCCTGAGTCCGCCGAGTTGCTGGCACAGATCGAGGCCTTCCTCTTGCGCTGGCTACCTGCGCTGGAAGGCGATCAACGCAGTTATGTGACGGTGGCCATTGGCTGTACCGGGGGCCAGCACCGCTCGGTGTACTGCGTGGAGCAGCTGGTGCAGCGCTTTGCACCCCGGGGCGTGGTGCTGGCGCGGCACCGGGAGCAGGACGCGAAGTGATCTGATCGCGCCCGCCAGCCATCAACCCTGTTTGGCCATCGCCTCACGCAAAGCCTGACGCAGCTGCTGCCCGATCTCTGGCTTGCCCGCGAACGGGTCCGTCGGATTGCGCCCCTGCACCACGTCCTCCAGGCGCGTCTGCACCATGCCCAGTGCCTGCGGGTGCGTGTAGATGTAGAACTTGCCCGACTCGATCGCCTCGTAGACCAGCGCTGCCGTGTCCGCCGCCGTCACCTTGCCGGAGGTGACGGCCTTGGTGCTCATGGCCTGCGCGATCATCTGGCTGGGCGTGGGCTTGCCTTCGCTGCGCAGCTCGGCCGGCCGGTTGCGATGCGACAGGTGGATGCCCGTTGGCACGAAGTACGGGCACAGCACCGAGGCATGCACCTGCTCCGTCACCAAGGACAGATCCTGGTACAAGGTCTCCGACAAGCTCACCACCGCGTGCTTGCTGACGTTGTAGGCGCCCATGTTCGGCGAGTTCAACAAGCCGGCCATCGAGGCCACGTTCACGATGTGGCCCTGCCACTTCGGATCCTTCTGCGCAGCCGCAAGCATCAGTGGCGTGAAGATGCGCACCCCATGGATCACGCCAAACAGGTTGACGCCCAGCACCCATTCCCAGTCGCGCTGGGTGTGCTCCCAGATCAGGCCACCATGGGCCACACCGGCGTTGTTGACCACGATGTGCGGTGCGCCAAAGCGCTCCATGCACAGGTCCGCCAGGGCCTGCACGTCCTCGGCACGCGACACGTCGCCGCGCAAGGCCGCCACCTCGGCGCCCGCGCCTTCCAGCTCGGCCACGGCTGCATCCAGGGCATCCTGCTGCACATCGGTCAGCACCAGCTTGAGCCCCTTCTTGGCGGCCAGCCTGGCCAGCTCCAATCCAAAGCCGCTGCCGGCGCCCGTGATCACGGCCGTCAGGCCCGCTTGCAATGTCAGGTTCGACATGGTGTTCTTGTCCTGCTGAAGAAAAATCAGATCAACTTGACCAGCTGCTTGCCGAAGTTCTTGCCCTTGAGCAAGCCCAGGAAGGCTTCGGGCGCGCTGGCAAGGCCCTCTGCCACGGATTCACGGAACTTCATCTTGCCGGTGGCCACCATGGTGCCCAGCTCCATCGTGGCCTCGGGCCAGACATCAGCATGCTCGCTGACGATGAAGCCTTCGATCTTCAAGCGGTTGACCAGGATCAGTGCCGGGTTCTGCATGGGCAGCGGCTGGCCGTCATAGCCCGCAATCATCCCGCACATGGCGATGCGGCCAAAGGCGTTCATGCGCAGCAGCACCGCATCGAGGATCATGCCGCCCACGTTCTCGAAGTAGCCGTCGATGCCATTGGGCGTGGCATCTTTGAGCGCCTTGTAAAAAGCCTTGGGGTCGCTGTGGACCTTGTAGTCGATACAGGCGTCGAAGCCCAGTTCATCGGTCACGTAGCGGCACTTGTCGGCACCGCCGGCCACACCCACCACGCGGCATCCGCGTGCCTTGGCCAACTGCCCCACCACGCTGCCCACCGCGCCGCTGGCGGCACTCACCACCACGGTCTCGCCGGCCTTGGGCTGGATGATCTTGATCAGGCCATACCAGGCTGTGACGCCCGGCATGCCCACCGAACCCAGGTAGGCCGACAGCGGGATGTGCGTCGTGTCCACCTTGTGCAGCATGGCGCCTTTGACGCTGGCGTCCACCACGGAAAACTCCTGCCAGCCGCCCATGCCCAGGACCTTGTCACCCGGCGCGAACTTGGGGTGCTTGCTGAGCACCACCTCGCCCACGGTGCCGCCGATCATCACGGTGTTGAGCGGCTGCGGCTCGGCGTAGCTCTTGCTATCGTTCATGCGGCCGCGCATATACGGGTCCAGCGAGAGGTAGTGGTGGCGCACCAGCACCTGGCCATCCTGGAGTTCCTTGGCTGAAGGCACGGGGGCCTCGACCAGCTTGAAGTTGTCGACCGTGGCTTCGCCTTGTGGACGAGATGCCAGCAGGATTTGGTGGTTGGTCGTGCTCATGGAATGTCTTCTCCTTCAGCGTGATGGCGGCCATCTCAGCCGCATGGGGACAAAGCTTGTTTCTGCGTCAATCGGAGCCGGGCCCGTGCAGCAGCGGTTTGGCAGCCGGCCGGACCTCCCGATCCGATACGGGCAAGGCGCGCAGGAATTTGAAGGTGGCCGTGGCATGCGCGCACACACGGCCCTTGGCATCAAGCACCTTGCCTTCGGTGAAGGCCAGAGAAGCGGTGGAATGCATCACGTTGCCCACCGCGCGGATCTGCCCCACGCCTGGGCGCATGAAGCTGGTCTTCATCTCCAGGGTGACGAGGCCCGGCCCGCCATCAGGCAGCGACAGATTGAGGCTGCGCGCCGCATGGGCCATGGCCACGTCCAGCAAGGTCATCATCAGGCCGCCATGGGCGACACCGAACGAGTTGGTGTGCCGGTCATCCTGGATGTCCAGGGTGATCTCGGCCTCGCCGTCCTCGTAGCGCTGCAACTCGCAGCCGATCTGCTCGATGAAGGGGATGCGGACGGCAAAAGGGATGGCCATGTCAGTGCGTGCCTCGTGACGTGGAATCAACCCGCATCATCCACCAACCAGCGCGCTGACGCCACCATCGACCGGCAGGATCTGCCCGGTGATGTGCTTGCCGGCATCCGACGCGAACAGCAGCGCGGCACCCTTGAGGTCCTCGTCATCACCAATGCGCAGCAGTGGCGCGTGCTTGGCGATGTTGTCCTCGCCGGCGATGCTCATCAGGCCCGCCGTCATCTTGCTGGGGAAGAAGCCCGGCGCGATCGCGTTGACGCGGATGCCCAGGTGTCCCCACTCGCAAGCCAGTGCCCGCGTGAAGTTCACGACCGCACCCTTGCTCGTGTTGTAGGCAATGGTCTGCATGAAAGGCGGGTTGCCGCCCAGGCCCGCGATGGAGGCCACATTGATGATGCGGCCCTGCTTGCGCGGGATCATGCTGGCCTTGGCAATGGCCTGCGACAGCAGGAAGTAGCCGCGCACATTGAGGTTCATGACCTTGTCCCAGGCATCCAGCGGGTGCTCCACCGCCGGCGCGCCCCAGGTGGCACCGGCGTTGTTGACGAGGATGTCCACGTCGCCCACGCGCTCGAGGGTCTCATTGGCCAGGCTCTGGATGTCCTCGGCCTTGCCCGCATCGGCGGCGACCCAGCGTGCATCGATACCCGCGTCCTGCAAGGCCATCACGGCCTGCTCCAGATCAGCCGCCTTGCGCGAGCTGATTACCACCTTGGCACCGGCCTCACCCAGCGCATGGGCTATCTGCAGGCCCAGGCCGCGCGAGCCGCCGGTCACCAGTGCCGTCTTGCCGGTCAGGTCGAAAAGCTGTTGAACCTTGCGGGGGCTCTTGTTGGTGTCGCTCATCTTGTGTGTCTCCTGCGGTATCAAAGATGGGAATCAAACGTTGAAATCGACCACATGGCGGGTAGCTGCCATTTCGCGGATCTGGGCCACCACGCCTTGATGGTGTGGATGCGGGATGTAGGCGGCGAGGGCGTCCTGGCTTTCGAAGGTGGACACCAGCACCACATCGCAGTTGGCTTCCAGGCCTTCGGTCTTGATGCCCACATCGAACTCGTGCATGCCTGGCACCAGGCCTTTGCAGCTGTCGAGCAGGGCCTTGACCTTGACGGCGTCTTCGGGGCGCTTGAGGGTCCACATCACGATGTGTCGCAGCATGATCTTTGTCTTTCTCGGTAGATGGATTGATCAGAACCAGTCGGCTTGCGCCTTCGCACAGGTCAGGTCGCGGCGCGAGACCACGCCCAGCCAGGCGTCGATCTTGGGCAGCTCGAATCGGAAGAAGTAGTCGCACGCGGCCAGCTTGCCCTTGAGGAAGCCTGGGCCCAGCGGGCTCTTGTCCCACTCACCTGTGGATTGCGCGGCCTTGGCGGCCAGCCCCAGCTCCAGCCAGATCCAGGCCAGCACCGTGTGGCCGAAGGCTTGCAAAAAGGGCGTGGCATTGGCCAGGGCTTCTTCGGGCACGCCGGTGGACCAGGCCGCCTTCGTGGCCGCGCCCACCTTCTGCAGGGCCTGCGCCAGGGCATTGGCGTGCTCGGCCAGGCCGTCGACATGGCCGGCCTTCTGAATGGTGTCGCTGATGCGTTCGGCCAGCACGCTCAAGGCCTTGCCGCCGTTCATCACGACCTTGCGGCCCAGCAGATCCAGCCCCTGGATGCCATGCGTGCCTTCGTGGATCATGTTGAGGCGGTTGTCGCGCCAGTACTGCTCCACGGGGAAGTCACGCGTGTAGCCATAGCCGCCCAAGATCTGGATCGCCAGGCTGTTGGCCTCCTGTGCCCATTCGCTGGGCCAGCTCTTGGCGATCGGGGTGAGCAGCTCCAGCAACAGGCCAGCCTTCTGAGCCTCCTCGTCGGTACCTGTGCGTTCGTCGTCCACGAGTTGGGCGCACAGCAGGCCCAGGGCCAGGCCACCTTCGGCCACGGCCTTTTGCATCATCAACATGCGCTTGACGTCGGTGTGCTCGATGATGGGGATCTGCGGCGCGCTGTGGTCCTTGCCGCCTGCGCCCATTAGTCGGCCTTGCGGGCGCTGCTTGGCGTATTCGAGCGAGGCCTCATAGCCCGCATAGCCCAGCATGGTCGCGCCCAGGCCCACGCTGATGCGGGCTTCGTTCATCAAGGTGAACATGCACTTGAGGCCCTCGCCTTCCTTGCCGATCAGGTAGCCCACGGCACCGGCTTCACCATGGACCGGGAACTTGCCTTCGCCAAAGTTCAGCAAGGTGTTGACCGTGCCACGGTAGCCGCACTTGTGGTTGAGGCCCGCCAGGGCCACGTCATTGCGCTGGCTGGTGATCGTGCCATCGGCCTTCACGAGCTTGCGCGGCACGATGAACAACGAGATGCCCTTCACGCCTGGCACCGGCTTGCCATCGGGGCCTGGGATCTTGGCCAGCACCAGGTGGACGATGTTGTCGCCCATTTCATGCTCGCCACCCGAGATCCACATCTTGTTGCCCTTGAGGCGATAGCGCTTGCCCAGCGGGTCCTCGGTCCAGTCGACACCCGAGCCATCGCCCTTCACATCGGGCACGGCGCGCGTGGCGATGTCCGACAGGCTGGAGCCCGCTTGCGGTTCGCTCAGGCACATGGTGCCGAAGGTGCGGCCTTCAAAGCCGCCCTTGGCGAAGACCTCGATCTGCAAAGGCGTGCCGTGCGCCAGGATGGTGTTGGCATTGCCACGCGTGAGCATGGGGTAGGCCGCGAGCGACACGCTGGCCTTGTAGAAAAAGCCCATGGATGCGATCTCGACCACGGTGGGCAGCTGCATCCCCCCCACGTCGGCATCCTTGCTGGCCGCCATCAGGCCCGACTCATTGAAGGCACGCATCGCCACCGAGGTCTCTGGCGGCAAGGTCACGGTCACGCCATCGAATTCGGGCTCGTGCACGTCCGTCAGGCGGTTGATGGGCGCGAACTGCTCCAGGGCGATCTTTTCGCTGAGGTCGAGCACGGCCGTGAAAGTCTCGCGGTTGTGCTCGGTATGGCGCTCGCGCTGGCACAGGCTCTCGGCGTTCAGCCAGTCATACAGCAGGAAATCAACGGTGGCGCGGTGGGTCATGGTGGTCTCGATTTGGTCTCTTCGGGTGCTTGAAACGGCCGGGGCTCAGCGGCCTTTGAACACGGCGTCGCGGCGCTGCAGGAAGGAGGCCACGCCTTCGGCGGCATCCTCGCTTTGCATCACCGGCAGCAGCTCGGGGAAAAGCCGCACAGCCGCAGCAGCCTCGCCCTCGTTCCAGGCCAGGCGGGTGGACTTGAGCACGTTCTGCACGCCCAGCGGCGCCGCCCTGGCAATGGCCTCGGCGATCTCGCGCGCCTTGTCCAGCTGTTGGCCGACCGGCACCACCTCCTGCACCAGGCCCAGACGGAGCGACTCGGGCGCATACCAGTAGTCGCCCGTCAGCAGATAGCGCTGCGCATTGGCCCAGCCCATCTGCTGCGGCAGGCGCAGCGTGGCTCCGCCGCAAGGGAAGATGCCGCGCTTGACTTCCAGCATGGCAAAGCGTGTGTCTTCGGCCGCCACACGCACCTCGGTATTGAGCATCATCTCGACACCCCAGGTGAAGCAGTTGCCTTGCACGGCCATCACAACCGGCTTGGCGTGGCGCTCGCTTTGCAGACCGAAGGGGTCGATCTCGCCCTCACCGATCTCAAAGCCCTTGCCGTTGCCAAAGATGGGCGCCCACTTGTCCAGCTCCACACCCGAAGTGAAGTGCTTGCCTTCGGCATGGAACAGGGCCACACGCAGATCGGGATTGCGGTGCAGCTCTCCATAGGCTCGGGCGATGTCTCGGTACATCTCTGGCGACAACGCGTTGTGCTTCTCCGGCCGGTTCACCTTGATTTCCAGGATGTGGCCGACCTGACGGGTTTCGATGTAGGACATGGGCTTGACTCGCGTAAAAAAGGTCCACACGGCATTCGCCATGCAGACCTCGTGTGCTGAGCTCAGATCATTTGAGCTTGTCTCTGCGTTGACGTGGCAATCGGCGACCGATGTGCGGGCTGGGCTTTGTCAGCAGGCCGTTCAGGCCTTGCCACCCGTGAAGCTGCCGCCCTCCGCAGCCAGCTTGGTCAGCAAGGGAGCGGGCGTCCAGAAAGCCGGATCACCATGGGGGTTGGCTGCAAAGCCCTTCATCAGCTCGACCACCTTGGGCAGGCCGATCATGTCGGCATACAGCATGGGGCCGCCACGGTAGACCGGGAAGCCATAGCCCGTCAGGTAGACCATGTCGATGTCGGAAGCCTTGGAGGCGATGCCCTCTTCGAGAATCAATGCGCCCTCGTTGACCATGGCCAGCGTCAGGCGCTGCACGATCTCTTCATCGCTGATGGCGCGCGGCGTGATGCCCTTCTCAAGACGCACCTTGTCGATGCAGGCTTGCACCTCGGCCGAAGGAATCGGCTCGCGCTTGCCCGGCTCGTAGTCATACCAGCCCTTGCCTGTCTTCTGACCAAAGCGGCCGAGTTCGCAGATGGCATCGCCAACAGGGCTGTAGATCACATCGGGCCGTTCCATCTTGCGGCGCTTGCGGATGGCAAAGCCGATGTCATTGCCGGCCAGGTCACCCACACGGAAGGGGCCCATGGCCCAACCGAAGGCCTCGGCAGCCTTGTCGACCTGCTGCACGGTCGCGCCTTCTTCGACCAGGAAGAAGCCTTGGCGGACGTACTGCTCGAACATGCGGTTGCCGATGAAGCCATCGCACACGCCCGACACCACGGCCACCTTCTTGATCTTCTTGGCCACGGCCATCACGGTGGCCATCACGTCCTTGGCCGTGTGCTTGGAGCGCACCACTTCCAGCAGGCGCATCACATTGGCCGGGCTGAAGAAATGCAGGCCCACGACATCCCCTGGGCGCTTGGTCACCTCGGCGATCTTGTCCACATCCAGCGTCGAAGTATTGGACGCCAGGATGGCGCCTTGCTTCATGATGCTGTCGAGCTTGGCGAAGACCTGCGACTTCACGCCCATGTCCTCGAACACCGCCTCGATGACCATGTCGGCCTGGGCGATGTCCTCATAGCTCAGCGTGGTGGCGAGCAGGCTCATGCGCTGCTCGTACTTGTCCTGCGCCAGCTTGCCCTTGCTGACCTGGGCTTCGTAGTTCTTGCGGATGATGCCCACGCCACGGTCGAGGGCCTCTTGCTTCATCTCCAGCAACGACACGGGGATGCCGGCATTGAGGAAGCACATGGTGATGCCGCCGCCCATGGTGCCGGCACCGATCACGGCGACCTTCTTGATGTCACGCAGGGGCGTGCTGTCAGGCACATCGGGGATCTTGCTGGCCGCACGCTCGCCGAAGAAGGCATGGCGAAGTGCACGGGCCTGGTCGCTGGTCACCAGCTTGCCAAACACATCGCGCTCAAAGGCGATGCCGGCGTCCAGATCCAGCTTGGTGGCCGCTTCCACGCAGTCGACGCAGCGTTGCGGGGCTTCGAGGTTCTTGCGGGTCTTGGCCAGGTCGGCACGGGCTTTGTTGAAAGCCTCGGTGTCAAGAGGCGCGGCCACGCTCAATTGGCGCACGGAGGGCAGTGGGCGCAACTCGGCCACATCCTTGGCGAAAGCGATGGCCGCAGGCAGCAACTCGCCATCCACCAGCTTGTCGAACAGCTTCTGGCCAGGCGCCTTGGCCAGCTTCTCGCTGGGCACCGAAGCACCGGTGGTGATCATCTGCAAGGCGGTTTCCACACCCAGCACGCGTGGCAGGCGCTGGGTGCCGCCCGCGCCCGGCACGATGCCGATGTTCACCTCGGGCAACGCGATCTGCGCACCGGGCACGACCACACGGTAGTGGCAGCCCAGCGCCAGCTCCAGCCCCCCGCCCATGGCCACGCCATGGATGGCCGCCACGACGGGCTTGACCGACTGCTCGACCTTGGCAATGGTCACGTGCAGGTCCGGCTCGGCAAAAGCCTTGGGCGAGCCGAACTCGCGGATGTCCGCCCCGCCGCAAAACACCTTGCCGGAACCGATGATGACCACAGCCTTGACCGCCGCATCGGCATTGGCCTTGGCGATGCCGTCCACGATGCCCGCGCGGGTGCTCTGGCCCAGGCCATTGACCGGGGGGTTTTCCAACGTGATGACGGCCACGCCATCGGTGACTTGGTAGGAGGTGCTCATGGGCGATCTCTCAGGCAAGGGGTCAAAGAAGGAGTCAAATGGCAATTCTGACAAGAATCATTGTATGAATTGACGAGCATTGTGGCACCGAGTCTGCAAAGGTGCGCCCCACCCTGGTGAAAATACCTAGACGCGGGCAGCGTTCACGTCAACCGCTGCGCCAAGCAGTGTCAAGGCAGGCTCGCCTTTTTCGCTTCATCGATCAAGGTTGACCACGCCGCCCGAGGGGTGCCATCGGTCTTGCGCAGGCCCAGGCTGCACAGGAAGTCGCCGAAGCCTGGAATATTCCCCGCGCCGTAGTAACTGGTAAAAGTCTCGCAATCGCGTGCCGAGAAATCGTGCAGGAGGAAGAAGTTCAGGAAGGGGATGGGCTGCTCTGCCTGCGCCAGGGATGCAGAAGCTGATTGAGACCACGCCGCGAACACCTGGCGGACGAACGCTGCCTGCATCTGCTCCGAACTCTTGATGTTGACGCTGGAGGCCGGATAGCCCACCTCCTGCAGTACCAGTGGCCGCGCACCCGCCCAGGCCAGCATGCGCTGGAAGTCGCCAGGCACCACGGAGGGATCCCGCACAGAAACTGCATAAGTGACGGCATCGTATTGCAGCGGGTAGTAGGTCAGGATCAGGACATCGCTCTGCGCGTTAAGAGCCTTGACCTGCGTGAGTGATGGGCCCAAGGCGCCATCGAAGGTAGCCGTCACACCTACCTTGATCGCTGGATCCAGCTGGTGCACATACGCCACCACATCTTCATAGAAGCGTTGGTAGGCAGCCCACTGCTCGTCACCGGCCTTCGCCTGCGCCCGCAGATAGACGTCGACCTCGTTGCCGATGGACAAATACTGGATGCGGCCCTTGTAGAGGCCGATCAGCTTGTCCAGCAGCGCATGAAAACGCGCCTTGACCTGGGCATTATCGAAGGCCAGTACATCCAGGCCGGCGGGCATCTCGCGCTGCGTGGTGTTGATCAGCTGGATGCCGATGTAGTTGACTTGACTGCGCTTTTGCGACTGGGTCATCCACCAGTCCAGGCCATTCCACTCCTTGGCGTCGTAGCTGCCTTGCGTCGGCTCCAGTTTCTTCCACGTGTAGGTTGTCATCTGGCCACGTGCACCAGCGCTGTAGCTCAGGTCGACGGCCTCTTCGGCCACAGCCAGATACTGATCAGGCGTGCTCGGAAAGGGGTCGAGCCGCATGGAGGACGAGATGGCCAATACGCCCGGCTGGCTCGGGGACAAGGCCGTGGGCGTGGCTTGTGTCGAATCGGCGTGGCCACCTCCACCGCCGCAGCCCAGCAAGACCCCAGCGACCAACAGGCATGCCATTGCCAGACGCCCTGCTCGGCGCCGCGCCTCGTGCATCTCCATGCCGGCTTCGCGGACCATGCAAAACTCCCGCCAATTGTTCACGCCGGGTCATGATGACCGCAAATCCCCTCTTGCGGGCAAGTGGTACCAATCGTTACGCTGGGCTTCCTGCCCGCCCTCGTGCAACGCCCGCAACGCCCACAAGCAAGTCAAGGCCTTGTGTTCGTGTGCATGCATGCTCAAGCTGGCGGCGATAGCGTCGATAGGGAGGAATACGCTCGAGAGGGATGTGCATCATGTCCAAGCTGTCGTTCAGCCAACTTCTGTATCGCTACTTCTTCTTCGAGTGGCTGTTCAAGGATGTTTCGCGCGGTAATCAGTTCGAGCGCATGGCTGCCTGGCGGCATAACCAGGAGCGCGCCTGCTGGCTACCCACCTATATGCGACGCTGGCTGGTATTGGGCCTGCTGTTCTACGGGCTGGGTGCCTTCGTCGAAACGGTGCTGAATTCGCCCCTGCTGTCGAGCTTTCTGTACGTGCCCAGTGCGCTGAGCATGCCCATCAATGCCGTCATCGTCGCAGCCTGGGTTGGGCTCAAGACGCTGTCCGCGCCCCTCTAGTTTCTTCAAGAGGCCCACACATGCACCTGCGAGGTGCATTCACGGCGCATCAAACCTCCAGCCACTCCTTGCGCGTGTACTGATCGTGGCGCAATTCGTCGGGCGTGCCATGGAAAACCACCTCGCCATGGCCCATCACGTAGCAGCGCTGCGAGATGTCCAGCGCGATGGTGAGCTTCTGCTCCACGAGCAGCACCGCCAGGCCGCGCTTTTGCAGCTCCTTGAGGTACTCGCCCACCAGCTCGACGATCTTGGGCGCCAAACCCTCGGTCGGCTCGTCGATCATGATCAGGTCGGGGTCGCCCATGAGCGTGCGGCACAGGGTCAGCATCTGCTGCTCGCCGCCTGACATCACGCCCGCCTCGGTGTGCTGGCGCTCCTTGAGGCGCGGGAACATCTGGTACATGTCGTCCAGGCTCCAGCGGCTTTTCTTGTGGTCCGACTTCATGCCCAGCTTGAGGTTCTGCTCCACGGTGAGCTTGGGAAAGACGTCGCGGCTCTCGGGCACATAGCCCAGGCCTCTGCGCGCCACGTCATAGGTCTTCTGCCCCAGCAGCTCCTCGCCCTTCCACTTGACCGAGCCATGGCCGTCGACCAGGCCCATGATGGTCTTGATGGTGGTCGAGCGACCCGAGCCATTGCGCCCCAGCAGGCTCACGATCTCGCCAGGTTTGACCTCCAGGTCTACCCCATGCAGGATGTGGCTCTTGCCGTAGTACGCGTGCAGATCCTGAATGCTCAGCATGGTGCTTGTGCTCCCATCAGACGCCTGCTTCCGCAGCCTGAGCCTGCGCCAGCACAGAGCCCAGATAGGCTTCCTTGACACGCTCATTGGCCCGCACGTTCTCGGGTGTGTCGAACGCAATCACCTCGCCGTAGACCAGCACCGCGATGCGGTCGGCCAGACCGAACACCACGCCCATGTCGTGCTCCACGGTCAGCAGGGTCTTGCCTTCGGTGACCTCGCGGATGAGCTTGACGAAGTTGGCCGTCTCGGACTTGCTCATGCCCGCCGTCGGCTCATCCAGCAGGATCACATTGCCGCCGCCAGCGATGGTCACGCCCACCTCCAGCGCGCGCTGCTCGGCATAAGTCAGTTGCGAGACATGCACGTCGCGCTTGCGTCGCAGGCGGATCATGTCCAGCACCTCCTCGGCCCGCGCGTTCACATGGTCCATGCGCGACAGAAAGCGCCAGAAACTGTAGCGCTCGCCCATGGACCACAGCAGGCCACAGCGGATGTTCTCGAACACCGTCAGGCGCGGGAACAGGTTGGACACCTGGAAACTGCGCGCCAGGCCGCGTCGGTTGATGTCATAAGGGGTGCAGCCATGAATGGGCTCGCCATGCAGCAGGACCTCGCCGCTGCTCGGTGCCATGCGGCCGCTGATGAGGTTGAACAGCGTCGACTTGCCCGCGCCATTGGGCCCGATCAAGGCCACCCTCTCGCCAGCTTTCACGGCCAGCTCGGCGCCGCGGATGATCTCCGTCTTGCCAAAGGACTTGCGCAACTGACGCAACTCCAGCGCCAATCCTGCTGTTTCAGGCGTGCTCATGCGCAGACCCCACCGTCACACCACCGGGACGCGGGCCAGCCGCGCCTCGATCTCTTCCTGGATCTGATGCCACTGCCGCGCAAAGCGGCGCCGCACCAGCTCGAACAAGCCCACGCCCACGAGCAAAGCCACCACGGCCACGGCCCAGGTCTGGCCACTGCGCGTGTTGAGCTCCATGCCCGCGAACTTCATCATGGGCCCCAGGGCCTCATTGAGCTTGATGTGATAGACCATCTCGACCATGGCCGCGAAAACCGCGACCACCGCCGCACCCGTCACGGCCAACGCCGCATACGAGGCCAGCAGGCGCCGCAGCAGGCCATGTGCCGCCACGCGCACATTCATCATCAGCAGGCTGGCGATGCCCCCCGGCGCGAACATCACCATGAACAGAAAGACGAGCCCCAGGTAAAGCAGCCAGGCCTTGGTCAGCTCCGACAACATCACCGAGGCCAACACCAGCAGCACCGCCCCGATGATGGGCCCGAAGAAAAACAGCGAGCCACCCAGGAAGGTGAACAGCAGGTAGGCACCGGAGCGCTGCGCGCCTACCACCTCGGCCGTCACGATCTCGAAGTTGATGGCGTACAGGCCACCCGCCACACCGGCAAAGAAACCCGCGATCATGAAAGCGAAGTAGCGCACACGCTGGGTGTCGTAGCCGATGAACTCGACGCGCTCGGGGTTGTCGCGCACGGCGTTGAGCATGCGGCCCAGCGGCGTCTGCGTGAAGGCGAACATCAGCACCGTGCAGATGAAGCAGTACACGGCAATCAGGTAGTAGACCTGGATCTGCGGCCCGAAGGTGATGCCCATGAAGGGATGGCCCACCACGCGGTTGCTGGAGATGCCACCTTCACCGCCAAAAAACTCCGGCAGCATCAGCGACATGTTCCACACCAACTCGCCCACGCCCAGCGTGATCATGGCAAAGGTGTTGCCCGACTTCTTCGTGGTCACCGCGCCCAGCAATGAAGCCACCAGCAAGCCGGCCAGCCCACCGATGATCGGGATCAGGCTCACCGGCACAGCCCATTCGCCCGCGCCCACTTTGTTGAGCGTGTGGATGGCTGCGAACGCGCCCAACCCTGAATACACCGCGTGCCCGAAGCTGAGCATGCCGCCCTGCCCCAGCAGCATGTTGTAAGACAGGCAGACGATGATGGCCGTGCCCATCTGCGAGAGCATGGTCAGCGACAGGCTGCTGGTGAACACATGCGGTGCCATCAGCAGCACGAACGCGAAAGCAGACCACAAGAGCCATCGGCCCAGGTTCAGCGGTCTAAATTGGTAGACGTCGCGGGTCATGTGCGGCTCACTCCTCGCGCGTGCCCAGCAAGCCCTTGGGCCTGAAGATGAGGATCAGCACCAGGAACAGATAAGGCAGGATCGGGGCCATCTGCGAGACGGTGACTTTCAGCAGCGGGTAAGACCAATGCGCGTCGTTCACGATGTAGCCATGGCCTTGCATGAGCGTCGCAACCGAGACATCAGCCAACACCGCAAAGGTCTGAAGCAGGCCGATCAGCAACGAGGCCAGAAAGGCCCCCGCCAGCGAGCCCATGCCGCCCACGACCACCACCACGAAGATGATGGCGCCCACTGACGCCGCCATGTTCGGCTCCGTCACGAAGGCATTGCCCCCGATCACACCAGCCAGTCCCGCCAGGGCACAGCCACCGCCGAACACGCCCATCATCACACGCGGCACGTTGTGACCCAGGGCTTGCGCCATGTCCGGGTGGGTCAAGGCCGCCTGGATGATCAAGCCGATGCGGGTGCGCGTGAGCAGCAGCCACAGCGCGCCCAGCATGAAGAGCGCCACCAGCGCCATGAAGCCCCGGTATATCGGGAACTGCGTGCAGGAATTGCCCGCCGCCGGCCCGCACAAGGCCGGATCGCCCGCCCCGGCCAGGAAGCGCAGGCCGTCGGCCTTCACATTGGCGATGGTGAACAGCGGGCCGTCCAGCACCTCGGGGATGCGGTAGTCCACATTGGCCGGCCCCCAGATCAGGCGCACGCATTCGAACACCACGTAAGACAAGCCAAAGGTCACCAGCAACTCAGGCACATGCCCGTAGACATGCACCTTGCGCAGGCTGTAGCGCTCGAAGGCCGCACCCAGCAAGCCAACCAGCAAGGGGGCCAGAAACAAGGCCGGGAAGAAACCCACGAGGCCTGTGAGCGTGTACGCGAAGTACGCACCCAGCATGTAGAAGCTCGCATGCGCGAAGTTCAATACTCCCATCATGCTGAAGATCAGCGTCAGGCCTGAACTCAGCATGAACAGCAGCAGCCCATAGCTGAGGCCGTTGAGGAAGAAGACGACGAAGGTTTCCATCCGGCGCTAGCCCCAGTGCGTCCGTCAGGTCGATCAGGATGGACGTTTCATCTGACAGGACGTCGGCGTACTGGACACATAGGAGTCAAAGGATTTGACGGGCACAAAGGTCATGCCGGTCTTCTCGACGTCGTAGCTGTCTTTGGCATCCACCGGCGCCCACTTGGCGATGAAGAGCGGCTGCTGCAACTGGTGGTCGGTCTTGCGCATTTCGACCTCTCCATTGAAGCTCTTGAACTTCAGGCCCTCCATGGCAGCCGCCACCTTGAGCGGATCCGTCGACTTGGCCTTGGCCATGGCCTCGGACAGCATCATCAGCGCGTGGTAGGACGCGCCGTTGTAGAAGTCATCATTGAAGCGCTTCTTGAACTCACTGGCCAGACCGCCGTAGAGGCCACCCATGTTGTAGTGGCCATAGCCCACCTGGTAGACGCGTCCGCTGGCTGCCTTGCCCAGCGCGGTTGGCGTGCCGCCGAAGTTCGCATAGTAGGTATAGAAGTTGACGTTGAGACCTGCCTCATTGGCGGCCTTGACAAGCAAAGCCAGGTCCGAGCCCCAGTTGCCGGTGATCACGGTATCAGCGCCCGATGCCTTGATCTTGGCCACATAGGGCGCGAAGTCACGCACCTGGGCGAGCGGGTGCAGATCGTCACCCACGATCTGGATGTCGGCGCGCTTGCGGGCCAGCATGGACTTGGCAAACTTCGATACCTGCTGACCATGTGCATAGTTCTGGTTGATCAGATAGACCTTGTGCACGTCCTTCTGGTCCTTGATGAAGGAGGTCAGCGCCTCCATCTTCATCGAGGTGTCGGCGTCCAGCCGGTAGTGCCAGTAACTGCACTTGCTGTTGGTCAGGTCGGGGTCGACCGCAGCGTAGTTCAGGTAGACGATTTCTTTACCAGGGTTGCGCTCGTTGTACTTGTTGACGCCGTCCACCAGCGCCAGCGCAGAGCCTGAACCGAGGCCCTGCACCACATAACGGATGCCCTGGTCGGCGGCCGACTTCAGGGCGTTGAGAGATTCTGCGGGACTGAGTTTGTTGTCGATGGTGACGAATTCGAACTTGACACCAGCCGGGTTGTTCGCGCCGTTGAGCTTCTCGGCCACGAACTGGAAGCTCTTGATCTGGTTCTGGCCGACGCTGGCCATGAGGCCCGACAGCGGGTCGATCCAGGCAATCTTGACGGTCTCTCCCTTTTGCGCCAGTGCCGCGCCTGCAGACAGGCTTGCAGCGACCAGAAAGCTCAGCGTACGAACGTGTGGGGCTTGTAAGCGCATCTCATTCTCCGTGTCGTGTTGAAACTCAGCGGGGCCAATTTACCCCCCCGACTTGAGGGCCCTGCTCAGGGATGACCCGCAGACACGGATGAGGTCATTCGTGCATCAAAAAAGGCGCCCCAAACGGGACGCCTTTCTTGTGCGCTTCAAACAACGATCAAGCCGTAGGCAGTTTGTGGTCCTTGAATTTTTCGCGCAGTTGGAGTTTGGAGATCTTGCCCGTGGCCGTGTGCGGGATCTCTTCCACGAAGACCACGTCGTCAGGCGTCTGCCAGTTCGGGATCTTGCCCTTGTAGAACGCGATCAGCTCTTCCTTGCTCACCTCGGCACCAGGCTTCTTGACCACCACCATCAGCGGGCGCTCGTCCCACTTGGGGTGATGGCAGGCGATGGCCGCCGCCTCGTGCACGGCCGGGTGAGCCATCAGCACGTTCTCCAGGTCGATGGAGCTGATCCACTCGCCACCTGACTTGATCACGTCCTTGCTGCGGTCGGTGATCTGCATGTAGCCGTCAGGGTCAATGGTGGCCACGTCGCCCGTGGGGAACCAGCCGTCATGCAGGGGCGACTTCTCGACATTGAAGTAGCTGCTGATCACCCAGTGCCCGCGCACTTCCAGGTCACCGGCGGCCTTGCCATCCCAAGGCAGCACCTTGCCGTCACCGTCCACGATGCGCATGTCGATGCCATAGACCGACTTGCCCTGCTTTTCCAGCAGCTTTTGCTTGTCTTCAAGTGACCAGTCGGCATGCTTGGCCTTCAAGCGGCCCAGCGTACCCAGCGGCGACAGCTCGGTCATGCCCCAGGCGTGGATCACCTCGACGCCATAGTCGTTCTCGAACGTGCGGATCATCGCGGGCGGGCAGGCCGCGCCGCCAATGATGGTGCTCTTGAAGGTGCTGAACTTCAGGTTATTGGACTTGACATGGTTGAGCAGGCCCAGCCAGATCGTGGGCACGCCCGCGCTCATCGTCACCTTCTCTTCTTCGAAGAGGTTGTAGAGCGAGGCGCCATCCAGGTGGTGGCCAGGGAACACCAGCTTGCAACCCACCATGGCTGCTGTGTAAGGCAGGCCCCAGGCGTTGACGTGGAACATCGGCACCACGGGCAGCACGGTGTCGGTGGCCTTGAGGCTCATGGCATCCGGCAGCGCGGCCGCAAACGCATGCAGCACGGTCGAGCGGTGCGAATACACGGCGCCCTTGGGGTTGCCGGTCGTGCCCGAGGTGTAGCAGATGCTGGCGGCCGTGTTCTCGTCGAAAGAAGGCCAGTCATAGTTGCCGTCTTCTGCGGCGATCAGGTCTTCGTAGCACAGCAGATTGGGCAAGGTGCATTCGCGCGGCATGCTTTCGCGGGCGCACATGAGCACCACGTGCTTGACCGTGGGCAGCATGGGCGCGAGCTTCTCGACCAAGGGGAAGATGTTCAGGTCAACGAAGATGGCCTTGTCTTGCGCGTCGTTGGCGATCCAGGCCACTTGCTGCGGGAACAGGCGCGGGTTGACGGTGTGGCACACGCGCTGTGAGCCCGACACCGCGTAGTAGATCTCCATGTGGCGGTAGCCGTTCCAGGCCAGCGTGGCCACGCGGTCGCCGGCTTGCAATCCCAGTCGGTCCAGGGCCTGGGCCAGCTTGCGTGAACGCAACTCGACCTCGGTCCAGTTGGTGCGGTGCATATCGCCTTCCACACGCTTGGACACGATCTCGACGTCGCCGTTGTGACGCGCCGCGTGCTTGAGCAGCGACGAGATCATCAAGGGCATGTGCATCATTTGGCCCATCAGGCTCATAGGGACTACCTCCGAAAAGAGAGACAACGCGGATGACCGGACAGGCCAAACGGGAAACATGCCGATTCAGATCAGCGCGCGGATCATAGTCGCCGCAGACCGAAAATCACATGGTCTACCCTAAAGGGTTATCCCTAGATTCCCCGTAATTGAGCGCCTGTCCTGGCTCCATCCGGGAAACGCTGGGGACCAGATGAGCGTTCGATCCGGCAACAGCGCATTGTCTAGCGCATTCGGGTGGATCCGTCCCAGGGCCATCCCCAGCCTGGTGCTTCGCAGCCCGTTGCGGGATTTTGTGGCGCTTTTGCGCAATTGAGCACTTTCGCCGCGATCAGCCTTCGGCCGGCAATTGCAGCGCCTGCAAGGCCTTGACGAAAGCTTCAGGCAGCGGCACGGGGCGGCGGGTCGCGCGGTCCACATACACGTGCACGAAGTGACCCACTGCCGCCGACATCGGCGCCCCCTGGTCGAACAGGCCGATCTCGTAGCGCACGCTGCTCTTGCCGATGTGGCCCACGCGGATGCCGGCGTCCACATTACGCGGGAACTCCAGCGGTGCGAAGTAGTTGCAATGCGTCTCGATGACCAGGCCGATCACCTCGCCCTGGTGGATGTCCAGCACGCCCGCCTCGATCAGGTAGCGGTTCACCGCCGTGTCGAAGTAACTGTAGTAGGTGACGTTGTTGACGTGCCCGTAGATGTCGTTGTCCATCCAGCGGGTGGTGATGGTGCTGAAGTGGGCATAGGCAGCCCGCTCTTGCGCTTGGGGTCTTTCCATGAACTGACGCTTCCAGACTTGTCAGAGAGATAAGGGACAGGCGCTTGCCCGCCGGTCATGATAGCCAAGCACGGCGGGCTCATCGGGCTCGATGGGTCGTTTGACCGACACCGGCACGCGCGGCTACATTACTGACCCACAAGTCAGTTACTTGACATCACCCGCCCCGAGTCCCGCGCTGAGAACCGCCTTGAGCCGCACGCCGTCATCCGCACCTGCCATGCCTGCGCCCGCTTCGCCAGAGGCGCCGGAGATCGCCTGCCCCATCGCCGCGGCGGTCGCCGCCATCGCGCCCAAGCTGCCCGGCGTGCGCCAGCGCCGCAAGGCCGCTCGCCCGCATGAACTGCTGGAAGCGGCTCTGACCTTGTTCGTGGAAAAGGGCCTGGCCGCCACGCGCGCCGAAGAGGTGGCCAAGCTGGCCGGGGTCTCCAAAGGCACTTTGTATCTGTACTACCCTAGCAAGGACGAACTCTTCAAGGCCGTGGTGCGGGCCTACCTCACCCAGGTGATCGTCGAGGGCGAAGAGCTGCTGGACCAGTTCCAGGGCAGCACCTCCGAAGCGCTGAACCAGCTCGCGCACACATGGTGGTCGCGCGTGGGCTCGTCCAAGGCCTCTGGGCTGCTGGTGCTGATCATGGCCGAGGCGCGGCACTTTCCCGAGCTGGCCCAGTTCTATGTGGACGAGGTGGTCGCGCCCAGCCACGCCCTGCTGGCGCGTGCCGTGCAGCGTGGCATCGACCGCGGCGAGTTCCGCGCGATGGACGTGACCTCGGTTGTGCATGCGCTGATCGCACCGGTGCAGTTCCTGATTCTCTATCGCCAGTGCACGGCCGTGTGCACCGCCAACCCGGTCCCGCTCGATCCGGAGCGCTTCATGACGACCCAGATCGAGCTGCTGTTGCGAGGGCTGGAAGTGCGCCCCGCCGCGCCCCCACAAAACGAGACATGAGCAACAAGACCAAATGGATCGCCCTGGCCGCCGGCCTGCTGGTGCTGGGCGGCGGCATCGGCCGGGCCATCGTGCACAAGAAGGCGCAGCAAAACGAACTGGCCCAGAGCACGGCCTCGGCTCAGGCACCCGAGATGAGCTTGCGCGCACAGGATGTGCTGACGGTCCAGCCCACCTCGCTGACGCACACCATCGGCGTGTCAGGCAGCCTCACCGCGCAACGGTCGGCCATCGTCAAGGCCAAGGTCGCCGCCGAGCTGCTGAGCTTCACGGTGCGCGAAGGCGATCAGGTCAAGGCCGACCAGGTCATCGGCAAGCTGGACCCGCAGGAGTTCGATACGCGCTTGCAGCAGGCCAGGCAGCAGGCCGAATCGGCCAAGGCCCAATGGCAGATCGCACAGCAGAACCTGGACAACAATCAAGCCCTGGTCAAGCAAGGCTTCATCTCGCGCAACGCGCTGGACACGTCCTTGTCGAACGCAGCATCGACCAAGGCCACTTACGAGGCCGCGCAGTCTGCTGTCGATCTGGCCCAGAAGGCCTTGAAGGACAGCATCGTCCGCTCGCCGATTTCGGGGCAGATCTCGCAGCGCTTCGTGCAGCAAGGCGAGCGCGTGGGCGTGGACGGCCGCATCGTCGAGGTGGTGGACCTGAGCAGCCTGGAGTTGCAGGCGCCGCTCACGCCCCAAGACGTGACACAGGTGCGTGTGGGCAGCCCAGCCGTCTTGCACGTGGATGGCCTGACGCAAGCGATCAAGGCCCGCATCGCGCGCATCAACCCCAGCGCCACGGCCGACACGCGCTCGGTCATGGTCTACTTGGCCTTGCCGGCCCACCCTGCCTTGCGCCAAGGCCTCTTTGCCCAAGGCGAGATCACCCTGGCACAGCGCGACGCATTGGCCGTCCCAGCAAGCGCCATCACCCGAGAATCAGGCCGTGACCAGGTCCTCGTTGTCCAGCAAGGCCGGGTGCGCAAGGCCGATGTGCGCTTGGGCGAACACCATGGCAACAGCCCCGATGGCCAGCCCATGCAAGAGGTGCTGGACGGCGTGAAGGCCGGCGATGTGGTCCTGCGCAATGCCGCTGGCACGGTGCACGAAGGCCAGGCCGTCAAGCTCGAACAAAGCAGCGCCGCGGCCCGCTGAAGGCGGCACAACACCATGTGGTTCACCCGCTTGTCCATCCACAACCCGGTCCTGGCGACCATGGTCATGATGGCCCTGGTCGTGCTGGGGCTCTTCTCTTACCAGCGGCTCAAGGTCGATCAGTTCCCCGACATCGAGCTGCCCACGCTAGCCATCCAGATCGACTACCCCGGCGCCTCACCCGAGATCATCGAGTCCGAGGTCACGCGCAAGGTCGAAGAGGCCGTCAACACGGTGGCGGGCATCAGCCAGCTGTACTCGCGCTCGTATGAAGGCAGCTCGGTCGTCATCGTGCAGTTCAACCTGGACGTCGATGGTCGTCGCGCTGCCGATGATGTGCGCGAGAAGCTCTCGGCCATCCGCCCCACCCTGCGCGATGAAGTCAAGGAGCCGCGGGTGCTGCGTTTCGACCCGGCCAACCGCCCCATCTTCTCGCTGGCCCTGACCTCGCCCAAGGGTTCGCAAAGCGAACAGTCGCTGACCACCTATGCCGACCAGATCCTGCGCAAGCGCCTGGAGAACGTGCGTGGCGTGGGCTCGGTCAACCTGGTGGGGGCGCTCAAGCGCCAGATCAACGTCTACCTCAAGCCCGATGCGCTGCAGGCCCTGGGTTTGCGCGCCGAGCAGGTCTCCAATGCCGTGCGGCTGGAGAACCAGGACCAGCCTGCGGGCAGCGTGCGCACCAAGGACCAGGACCGCGTCGTGCAGATCGATGCTCGCCTGAAAACCGTCAAGGACTTCGAGCGCCTCATCGTGGCCACACGTGCCAACCAGCCCATCCGCTTGAGCCAGGTCGCCGACATCGTCGATGGCCCGCAGGAGCTCGATACCCTGGCCCTGTTCAACGGCAAGCGCACCCTGGCGCTGGAAGTGCTCAAGGCCCAGGGCGAGAACACGCTGGAGGTCGTGCAAGGCCTGCGGGACGTGATCACGCAAGTTCAAACCGAGCTGCCGCCGGACATGAAGATCGACGTCATCCGCGACAACAGCCGGCCCATTGCCGTGAGCGTGTCCACTGTGCGCGAGACCCTGATTGAAGGCGCGATGCTGACTGTGGCCATCGTCTTCCTCTTCCTCAACTCCTGGCGCTCCACCGTCATCACGGGCCTCACGCTGCCGATCTCCATCATCGGCACCTTCCTCTTCATGTATGCCTTCGGCTTCTCGGTCAACATGATCACGCTGATGGCACTGAGCCTGTGTGTGGGCCTGCTGATCGACGATGCCATCGTGGTCCGCGAGAACATCGTGCGGCATGTGCAGATGGGCAAATCGGCCTTGAGCGCCTCGCTGGACGGCACGCAGGAGATCGGCCTGGCCGTGCTGGCCACCACCTTGTCCATCGTCGCCGTGTTCTTGCCGATCGGCTTCATGGGCGGCATCATCGGCAAGTTCTTCCACGAGTTCGGCATCACCATCGTGGCCGCCGTGCTGATCTCGATGTTCGTGAGCTTCACGCTCGACCCCATGCTCTCCAGCATCTGGCACGACCCGTCCATCCAGCAGCATGGCGCCGCGCGCACGGCCAGCTCGTGGTACGACCGCAGCATCGGCCGCCTGACCGCCGCAGTAGAACATTGGGCTGACTCATTGGGCGAGGCCTACCAGCACCTGCTGGCTTGGGCGCTGGACCACCCATGGTGGACGCTGCTCGTGGCCGGCGCCAGCCTGGTGGGCAGCCTGGCCTTGATGCCACTGATGGGCACCGAGTTCGTCCCCAAGGCCGATTACTCCGAGACCTTCGTCAACTTCTACACCCCGGCCGGCACCTCACTGGAAGCCACGGAAAAGCGCACGCATGAGGTCGAGGCCCTCATCCGCGCCATGCCCGAAGTCAGCTACACGCTCTCGACCATCAACACGGGCTTCGCGCAAGGCCGCAACCAGGTCAGCATCTACATCCGACTCAAAGACCGCCATCTGCGCCAACGCAGTGTGGACCAGCTGTCCGCCCCCTTGCGCCAGGCCTTGAGCGGACTGCCCGACATCACCGTGACCCACGTGGGCCTGCTCGATGCGGTCGGCGGTCAAAAGCCCATCCAGCTGTCCATCCAGGGCACCAGCCTCAAAGAACTGGGCAAGCTGTCGCAAGAGACGCTGGCCAAGCTCAGCAAGGTACCTGGCCTGGTCGACCTGGACAGCAGCCTCAAGCCCAACAAGCCCACGCTGGACATCCGCGTGCGCCGTGATGCCGCCGCCGACCTCGGCCTCAACGTCGACACCATCAGCAATGCCCTGTCCGTGCTGGTTGAAGGCAAGACCGTGGGCAGCTGGCTCGCACCCGACGAGCAGAACTACGACATCCGCGTCTCGCTGCGCCCCGAAGACCGCCGCACCGCCGAAGACCTGCGCAACCTGCCCTTGGTGGCCGGCACCGATGCACAAGGCCGCCCGCGCATGGTCAAGCTGCGTCAGGCGGCCGACATCATCGAAGGCTTGGGGCCCACGCAGATCAACCGCCGTGACCTCAACCGCGAAGTGGAGATCACCGCCAACGTCACGGGCCGCTCCATGGGCGAGGTCTCCGCCGACATCAAGGCCATCCTCGACAAGACCCCCTGGCCCGCCAACTACCACTGGCGCTTCGGCGGCTCCACGAAGGACATGAAAGAGGCTTTCGCCTACGCCGCTTCGGCACTCGGCCTGGCCATCATCTTCATCTACATGATCCTGGCCTCGCAATTCCGCAGCTTCCTGCAGCCCATTGCGCTGATGAGCTCACTGCCCCTCACGCTGATCGGCGTCGTCGTGACCCTGCTGGTCTTCGGCTCCACACTCAATATGTTCTCGGTGATCGGCATCATCATGCTCATGGGCCTGGTCACCAAGAACGCCATCTTGCTGGTGGACTTCGCCAACCGCGCCCGCCTGGGCCACAGTGGCGACAGCCACGACACCGAGCCCCTGCCCCGCCGTGAAGCCCTGCTGCTGGCTGCCCGGGTCCGCCTGCGCCCCATCCTCATGACCACACTGGCCATGGTCTTTGGCATGGTGCCCCTGGCCTTTGCGCTCACCGAAGGCTCGGAGCAGCGCGCCCCCATGGGCCAGGCCGTGATCGGGGGGGTGATCGCGTCTTCCCTGTTGACGCTGGTCGTGGTCCCAGTGATCTACACCTTCCTGGATGACCTGAGCCAGTGGCTGAAAAAACGTCTGAAATCACCAGAAGCGTTGCGTGGCGCCGTCGAAAGCACCAGGTCTTCTTAAAATCTATGCTTTATCCGGATTACTTCCACTTACCGTCTCCCGTAGGATGCCCAGCATGAACGTCGAACAAGCCCGCTTCAACATGATCGAGCAACAGATCCGCCCCTGGGATGTCCTGGACACCTCGGTGCTGGCCCTGCTGTCTGCCGTTCGCCGTGAAGATTTCATCCCGGCCGAGCACAAGGCCCAGGCCTTCATGGACCTGGAGATCCCCCTGGGCCAGGGCCGCGCCCTGCTGGCCCCGCGCGTCGAAGCCCGCATGGTCCAAGACCTGAACCTCAGCAAGCGCGACACCGTCCTGCTCGTCGGGGCCGCCACCGGCTATGTGGCCGCCCTGCTGGCCCACAAGGCCCAACGCGTCATCGGCCTGGAGGCCGACCCCCAACTGGCTGCCCAGGCTCGCACCAACCTGCGCAACGCCGCCGTCAACAACGCCGAGATCGTGCAGGGTGACGGCAGCACCGGCCTGCCGAGCCAAGCCCCTTATGACGCCATCTTGCTGACCGGCTCCGTGGCCCAGGTACCGCAGGCCCTGCTCGATCAGCTCAAGATCGGCGGCCGCCTGCTGGCCATCACCGGCCAGGAGCCCGTCATGCAGGCCACGCTCCACACCCGCGTGAGCGACAAGCAGTTCAGCAGCCAGGCTCTGTTCGACACCCTGGCCCCGCGCCTGCCCGGCTTCGCAGAGCCCAGCCGCTTCCAGTTCTGATCCGATCGATACCGAATCGACACCCATCCTGAGGAATCCATGATGCCCAAGTCCGCTAAACCGGCCGCCACCAACCCTGGCCAACGCGCTCAAGCCCCATTCAAGGGCCTGCTCGCGTTGACCACCACCGTGGCCATCCTGAGCCTGGCTTGGGCACCGGTACGCGCAGAAAGCCTCGTGGACCTCTACCAGGCCGCCCGCAGCTACGACGCGGCCTACCTGTCTGCCAAGGCCCAGGCCGATTCCGTGCAGTACCAGGTGGAACAGGCCTACGCCTTGCTGCGCCCTTCGCTGGGCCTGAAAGCCTCGGTGACGCGCAGCCACTTTGACTCGAGCACCGATCTTGGCGCCCTGCCACCTCTGCAGGCATCGCTATACGGCGGCAGTGGCAGCAGCCTGAATTCCAACTCAACAACCAAGACTGGCGGACTGGCCGCCAAGATGCCCCTCATCAACCGCGCAGACGCGGCCAAGGTGGACCAGGCTGAACAGTCCTTGATCGCTGCCAAGTCCGATCTGGCCATCGCCGAGAACGACCTGATGGCCCGCCTGACGCAGGCCTATTTCGACGTGCTGGCCGCGCAAGATGTGCTCACCACCACCGAGGCCAACAAGAAGGCCCTGGCCGAGCAACTGGCCTCCGCCAAGCGCAACTTCGAGGTGGGCAACGCCACCATCACCGATACCCGTGAAGCCCAGGCCCGTTTCGACCTGGCCTCGGCCCAGGAAATCGCTGCCACCAATGACCTGCGCGTCAAGCGCATCGCCCTGGACCAACTGGTAGGGCGCGCCGATGTGGTCCCCAGCCCACTTCAAGCCCCCATCAACCTTGATGCGCTGGCCCCCGGCCAGATGGACGACTGGGTGGCCCAGACCACCAGCGCCCCCACGGTGCGCAAAGCAGAAGTTGGCCTCAACGTGGCCAAGCTGGAAATCGACAAAGCCAAGGCCGGCAACTGGCCTACGCTGGATGCCGTGGCCAACCTGTCTCGCACCAAGATCGACTCCAGCTCTTTCCAGGCCACGACTTCCTCCGGCACCAACGCCTCCCTGGGTCTGGAGCTGAACATGCCCATCTACGCCGGCGGCTCGATCCAGAACCGCATCAAGGAAGTGCTGGCCCTGTCAGAAAAAGCCGAGCGCGATGTCGACAATGCCAAGCGCAGCGTGGCCCTGGCCACCCGCCAGGCCTTTGCCGGCGTCCAGTCGGGCCTGGCCCAGGTCAAGGCCTATGAAGCCGCCGAAGCTTCGGCCAAGCTGGCGCTGGAAGCCACGCAACTGGGCTACCGCGTCGGCGTGCGCATCAACAAGGACGTGCTGGACGCCCAGACCGCCCTGAGCTCCACCCAGAAAGACCTTTACAAGGCCCGCTACGACGTCATCGTTGGCTTGATCAAGCTCAAGCAGGCCGCCGGCTCGCTCAAGGCAGACGACCTGGTCGACCTCAACAAATTGGTCGTGCACTGAGCTTTCACGCCGCACACCATCGCAGCAGGCCCGCCAAGTGCGGGCCTTTTGCATGCAAGCCTTTTTCTTGACCCAAGGCAAGCCAGCGCGCCATCCACGCCCCTGGATTAGGCTACATTGATTCGCCCAACCTCACACAAACCACGCGACAGGAAGACGACATGAAACGCTTGGCCATCCCCAGCTGCATCGCCTTGACGACCGCGCTCCTGCTCAGTGCCTGCAACAGCATTCCACACCAGACGCGCTACACCGGCCACGTGATCGAGGGCAACGCCGACATGGTCAGCGCCTGCAAATTCCTCGACAACCTCAGCGGCAGTTCCGGCCTGACCGGCTTCTTCGCCCTCAAGGGCACCGACAACATCAAGCAAAACCTGCTCAAACACGCCGACGCCATGGGCGCCACCCACGTGGTCTGGGACAAACCCAATGTGGACTATGAGAGCACCACGCTCACGGGCAAGGCTTATCTCTGCCCAACAGTGAGTCATCCCTGAGGATCCAACGCTGGCGGGATCATGCCCGGCGCTTTATTGTTAGGGATGGCCAAGGCACACCGTCAGCAGATACATATGGTCAACGTGCTTGATCAACCGCATTGAGAAGGAGGCTCCAATGCAAGCAGACCAAAACGGTCCTGACAACCCTGATGATCCTGACAATCCCAATGGCAATGGCGGTCAGACACCGGCTCCGCCACCGCCTCCTCCCCCACCACCTCCACCTACCAGTTGCTGTAACTTGTGCAATTGCTCAGGCTACGAGGAGACTGCACCCGTTCCCACCATGAAGTGTCGAAAATGCGGGCATGCAGCTTCTGATCACACCTGCTGAGGCATGAGAAACGATCGGGCGTCGCTGCTCGACCTTGCCCTGCTCTGATCAAGCCACTCTCTTCCAGAACCACGGCTTAGAGGCGCTAGGGATACGCTGAAGAAGCCGCCGCATTTTTGCGTTGGCGGACATCGGTGTGGTCGAGGTCAGTGAAGTTCATCACTTGGCGCATTTGCCGCTGATTTTGCGGCTTGGCGCCCGCATCC
>Ga0194137_10000278_pt1 | contig 35951 bp, 39 predicted proteins | sample TARM_MetaG_T3_14_FD_134025 | JGI IMG/M metagenome (GOLD analysis project Ga0194137, IMG submission 134025) | Freshwater microbial communities from Pennsylvania, USA, analyzing microbe dynamics in response to fracking - TARM_MetaG_T3_14 (version 2) | ecosystem: Environmental > Aquatic >... | reverse complement strand
CGCCCCGGGGCGTGGCTGGTGCATTGCCACATCCCCCATCACACGACCAACAACAACGTCGAGCACCACGGAGGCGGCGGGCTGATGATGGTGTTGAATGTCCGAGACTGATCGGAGACAGCAGGTGCAGGACATCCCCACCCAGGCTTTGCCCAACGCTCAAGCCAGACCTCGCGTCACCGATATCGTCGACTGCGTCGTCATCGGGGCTGGGCCGGCGGGACTCACCGCCGCCATCTACCTCCGACGATTTCACCGGGACGTTCGGGTGATCGATGCGGGCGAGCCGCGCGCCGGGAAGATTTCCCGGTCTCACAACGTTCCAGGGTTTCCCGATGGGATCGCGGGCCACGAACTGCTGCTCCGGATGGCGGTTCACCTCGAACGCATGGGCGGCGTCGTCACCCGAGGCGAGGTGCAATCCGTGATTCGGGTCGAAGAGGGTTTGTTCGAAGTGGGGCTGGAAGAGTCGACTCTGCGATGTCGCTTTGTGCTTCTCTGCACCGGCGTCGTCGACCGGCCGGCTTCCATACCGGGCGCTGACTTGGTTGAGCATGCCGACCTGATGCGCTACTGCCCCGTTTGTGACGGCTATGAGCACACGGGCAAGCGCATCGGCGTGCTGGCCAACTCTGCCCACAGCCTGGCCGAGGCCAAGTTCCTGAAGAACTTCAGTGATTCGGTGAAGGTCATCCCAGTGGAGGGTTGTGTGGAATCCATCGGGGCCCAGGCAGCCGAGTTGGGGCTGGAATGTCTTGCCGGCCTTGCCACTGAACTGTCTGTGGATCCGTCAGGCAGCGTGATCGTCCAGGTGGGGCGAAGCCATCAGCAAAGCGTCGACGTCCTGTACTCGGCGCTTGGAGTAGATCCCCGCGCGTCACTGGCCTTGTCGCTGGGCGTCAAGCTCGATGATCGGCAATGCATCGTCGTCGACCACCATTGCCGAACGAACGTGCCCAATGTGTATGCCGCGGGAGACGTGGTGAGCGCGCTGGACCAGATCAGCGTTGCCGTGGGCCATGCCGCCATCGCCGCCGCGTCGATCCACAACGCCTTGGGCTCAGCGGACGCATCTGGGAAGTAGGGCAGGGCGCGCGTGCAGCGTCAGGCTGCGCATGGGCAGGTAGGTCTCTGTGGGTGGTGCCACGGCGGTGTCACCGTCCGGCGTCACCATCCGGCCATGCTTGACAACCTCGCCTCGCGCTTTTTCGCATGTGCGGCACCGGTGCTGCTCACCGCTCTGATGGCTCCGGTTGCCGGCGCGGCGGAGTCTCGTGCCGCGTCTGAGTGTCGGAGCACCGTTTTGAACGACAAGGAAGCGGAGGCGGTATGCGCGCTGCCGACGTTTCAGACCGACAGGGCAGTCCGCTTTCAGGCGCGTTTCCTTGGCAGCCACGACGACAGCGTGGTGTCGCTTCGTGTGGTCACGCTCAGTGGCGCCCCTGTCACCTGCAAGGAGGGGAGCAAGACAGAGTCGCGCTTTGAGGATGGCGAAGTGACGCTGGAATGCGCCGTCACCTCACCGGTGCCGCGATCCGGCGGCGAGCTGAAGGTCAAGATTTCCATGCATCACCTGCAGCTTGACAGGACGGAGCTGCTGATCGACTGAAGACCGCGATTCACGGCGGTAAGACTCCACAGCGTTCAGCCGCCCAGGGTGCGGTCCTGCTTCTGGAACCAGGCGAGAGCGCTGTCGAGATGCGATGGGTCAAAGTCTGGCCAGAGTTCGTCCACGACATAGATGTCGGCATAGACCGATTGCACGGGCAAAAAACCGCTGAGGCGACGACCGCCGCCCCAACGCACGATCAGCTCCATGCGCGACACCTGCTCGGAATGCAGCTGACCGGTGCGCAGGCCATCCAGGTCCCACTCCCAGCCGTAGTTAACGAGGAAATTGACCTTGATGCCGCCTGCGCACCGCTGCCGGTAGCCGGCCAGTTCGGCGGGGAACTGGGATGACCGCTCATCGCCGACAACGAGAAGGGCAGCACCACGGCGGACGATCTCTTGCGCAAAGGCCACGCAGGCCGACCGAAAGTGTTCCGTCTGTGCGGTGGGCCGGCGGGTGTTGTCCTGGGTAAATCCGTAGACCGACACCTCTTCGATGCCGAGGCGTTGGCATTGCTCGAAAAGCGATAGACCGGGCTCGATGCCATGCGCGTAGCCAGCCTCCTTCGGCAGTTCGTTTCCAACGGCCCAGCGGCGGTTGCCGTCGGGGATGAAGCCAATGTGGCGGGGAAGAACCATGCGGGTCAGCGTCGAGAGGTGAAAGGAGGAATGCGGAGCGTCGTCGCGCCGTGTGTGGCGCTGGATCGCGTCCGCGCTGGCGCAGGTCAAGAGTGGCGCATTGCCGGCTCCGTGTAGGTCAGCATCAGCAAGCCGAAGATCAACAACGGTAGCAGCCAGGCGTCCCTCAGCCTGGCCGGAGAGTCCTGAGAAGCTGTTGCGCCGGGGGCGTGGCGAGACGCGGCGGATCTCGTCATGAGGACCTCCGCACCGCGTGCCGCCGCGGCCGTGACCAGGGCGATAGCAAAACCGCGGTGTTGGACTTGCATTAGCGCCATCGCGGCAGCATCAGCTGATCCACCGTGTTGCGCATGGGCAGCAAAGACAGTTGCCGTCACCGCGAGGGCCATCGGAACTGCGAGCCGCCAGATGGGGGTCGACAGCCGGCCACTCAGCACCAACGCCTCCACTACGCCGGCGACGAACAGGCTGCCGCCCTGCAGAAGGTGTTGCCGCGTCTCTGCTGCGTAGTTCACGGGTACGGCATCGCCATGGATCCAAACATCGGCCACGGATTCCAGGCCGTAGCCGACGAACAGTGCTGGTAGCAGCCACGGGATCCACTGCCAGCGCCAAAGGCCGCTCGCTCGGACAAGCATCAGCAGCGAGACCACTACGAAGGCAGCACCTCCGATCCAGTGAACTTGTTCCGAAGTGAGATCCATGCTGGCTCCTGGGCTTGAGGTTCAGGCCTGCGTCCAGACCTGATGCGCTGCAGCTGCAATTCGCACGCCTGCTCGAGGCTCCGTCCCGTGGTTTGTGCAGCCCGAAAACGCGCCGATTCAGCGGCGCGTCTCCTCCTGCCATCGGTCAGGACCGAGACACGTATGGCGTGCTGGATCTGATGCGGCGAGTTTTCCCGGTTCTTGGAAGTTCTCCTCTGAGTTCACAGCGCCGGGACATCGTCACGACGGCCAGCTGTGTGCTCGTCTCAGGGCTGCTTGAGCAGCTCGAGCTTCAACCGCACGTCGGCTTGGCCCTTGTTGCTCCAGGTCCAGCAGTAAACCTGCTCGCTCGTCACGTTCAAGGTGCCTTTGGACGAGGTGCTTCCATCCTCCTTGGCGGGGAAGCGCACGGCCTTGTCCTCGTGGTAGTGGATGTTGAAGTTCATCGGTGCGCTGCCCTCAAAGGTCCATTGCACCTGCGCGCCCGGTTTGAGCCGGTCGCACACCTCAGCGAACTTGGCAGGCGCTACGGTCAACTGGTGCTCGTAGCGCCCGTTCGAGTCCCAGGTGACCTGGATGAGTTCGGCTTTCGCCCTCGGTGCGGCAACGATCAACGCTGCGGTGGCGAGGAAGTAGAACGGACGGCGCTTGGAGTTCATGGAGGTGGCCTGGGAGTGGTTGGAGGTGAGGGCGGCGTGGTTGGGGGCGCTTCGTCATGCATGTGGTGGCCGTGGCGGTGCCGCCATTCGAGCCAGCCGGCGAAAGAGCACACGGCCACCGCGCCGACAAGAGCCAGAAGCAGCACGACGGCTTCCAGTTCGTAGGTCATGTCGTCTACCGGATGCACGGCTGCGACTGATGGTTTGCTATTGACCAGGGTCGATGGCGGGAGCCCGTACACGATCTCCCTTGCCTATCGCTGTATCGCTGCCTGGGGCGTTGATGCTGGATTTCATCGAGGGTCCTTTCTGGCTCAAAAGGTCATCGATAGGAGTTGAAGACACGGGTGCCGCCGTCCTTCGCCACGAGCAGCACGTCGTAGGCCGCCTTGACTCCACCGCTTTCCATGCCGGGTGAACCCAGAGGCATCTCAGGGACGCTCAGACCCAGCGCGGCGGGGCGCTCGCGAGTGAGGCGCAGGATGTCCGCGGCAGGCACATGCCCTTCGACGACGTAGCCGTCGATCCTTGCGGTGTGGCAGGAGCTCAGCGATTCCGGCATGCCGAAGGTCTTCCGGAAGGGCGCGACGTCCGCCACGACGCGCGCCTGCACAGCGAAGCCGTGATCCTGCAGATGCTTGATCCACTTGCCGCAGCAGGAGCAATCGCGGGTGCGCCACACCTCGATGCTGGGTTGGGGAGTGACCGCAAAGGATCGAGACGACACGCCGCCAAAGATCGCCACGCCCAGCGCCGCCTGCATGCTCAGTTGCAGGAACGCGCGGCGCGATGCCTCTGTACCCTGATGCATCTGCGAGGACATGCCGGCCTCAGTGCTTGTGGTCGGCGTGGCCATCCGACTTGGCGGCGGTGGGCTTGGTCGAACCCTTTGCAGCGGCGACGGTGACGGCACCCTTCATCCCGGCGTCGTAGTGCCCGGGCTGCAGGCAGGCGAAGTCGACCTTGCCGGCCTTGGTGAATTGCCAGATGACCTCACCGGTCTTGCCCGGTGCGACGGTGACCTGGTTGGGGTCCGAGTGCTCCATCTCCGGGAACTTCTTCATGAGCTCGTAGTGCTCCTTCAGCTCGGCTTGAGTGCCCAGCACGAACTCGTGCTTGACCCCACCGGAGTTCTTGACCACGAAGCGGACCGTTTCGCCCTGCTTGACGTCCAGGCTGGACGGCGTGAAGCGCATGTTGTCGGTCATGTCAACGTTGACCGTGCGCGTGACCTTGGCGGCTTTGCCGGCCACGCCGATGGCGTCACTGTCGCCGTGGCTGTGAGCGTGGCCGTCGGCAGCTTTGGCGGCGGGCGCGGAAGCGGCATGGTCTACGCCGTCATGGGCCTGGCTGGCGAGGGGGGCGAGCGCGACAAGCGCGGCTGCGATGGCGATGAACGACTTTTTCATGGGAACTCTCTTCTGAACTGATGAGTGGAAGGGGAAGTGGTGCGGCCGGGCCTCTACGACGCAAGCTGTTTTCAGTGGTTGTGACCGGAGCCGCCTGTGGGCTTGCGGATCTGGACCTCGATCTCACCCGGCTTGTTGCGCTTGGACGGCGGCATGGACTGGCCGCCCTCGCTCGCAAAGCGGGCGGGCTCCGGCATGGCGCCGGTCCATTCGAAGGCGTTGGTGCCCTTGGGGTGCTTGAACCAGCCCGGGTCTTTGTAGTCACCGGCCTTTTGGTCGGCGCGCACCTTCACCACGCTGAACATGCCGCCCATCTCGACGGAGCCGAAGGGGCCTTCGCCGCCCATCATCCGGGCCGTGTTGTCGGGGATGGGCATCTCCATCTCGGACATGTCTCCCATGCCGCGCTCACCCATCACCATGTAGTCGGGGATCAGCTTGTTGATCTCCTTGACCACGCCGCGGTGCTCCACGCCGATCATGGTGGGCACGTCGTGGCCCATCGCGTTCATCGTGTGGTGGCTCTTGTGGCAGTGGAAGGCCCAGTCACCTTCCTCGTCGGCCAGGAACTCGATCTGGCGCATCTGGCCTACCGCAACGTCCGTGGTGACCTCGTACCACCGCGTGGACCTGGGCGTCGGGCCGCCGTCGGTGCCTGTCACCAGGAATTCGTGGCCGTGCAGGTGGATCGGGTGGTTGGTCATCGTCAGGTTGCCCATGCGGATGCGCACCTTGTCGCCCTTACGCACGTTCAGCGAATCGATGCCCGGGAAGATGCGGCTGTTCCACGACCACAGGTTGAAGTCGAGCATCGTCATGATCTTGGGCGTGTAGGCACCCGGCTCGATGTCGTAGGCGTTGAGCAGGAAGACGAAGTCGCGGTCGACTTCTTCGATCAGCGGGTTCTTGGCCTTGGGGTGCGTCACCCAGAAGCCCATCATTCCCATCGCCATCTGCGTCATCTCGTCGGCGTGCGGGTGGTACATGAAAGTGCCCGGCCGCCTGGCCACGAACTCGTAGACAAAGGTCTTCCCGGGCTCGATGGGCATCTGCGTGAGGCCCACCACACCGTCCATGCCGTTAGGAAGGCGCTGGCCATGCCAGTGGATGGAGGTGCGCTCGGGAAGCTTGTTGGTCACAAAGACGCGGACGCGATCGCCTTCGACAACCTCGATGGTCGGGCCGGGCGATTGGCCGTTGTAGCCCCACAGGTGTGCCTTGAAGCCCGGCGCCATCTCGCGCACCACGGGCTCTGCCACCAGGTGGAACTCCTTGACGCCGTTGTTCATGCGCCAGGGGAGGGTCCAGCCGTTGAGCGTGACCACCGGGTTGTAGGGACGGCCGGTATTGGGCACCAGCGGCGGCATGGTGTCGGGTTTGTCTTGCAGGACCGGCTCAGGAAGTGCGGCCATGGCCACGCGGCTCACGCTGGCCGCGGTCACGGCCACGCCGGCGCTGGCGCTACCGATCAGGAAATTGCGTCGATTGGATGTCATGGTGGGGTGTTGGGTTCAGTGACTGATCAGTGCGCAGCGGCGCCTGAGCGGCCGGGCGCAGCCTCGGTCATGCGGCTCATGTCGGCACCGGGCGTTCCGAGGAGTTCGGCCTGCAGACCTGCGTCGGCCAGCCAGAAGTCGCGCTGGGCATCGATGGCCTGAGACACGCTGGTGATCTGCTCGCGCGCATCGGCCAGCAGCTCGAACACGCCAATGAGCATGCCGTTGTAGCGAAGCACGTTCTCCTCGGCGATGGTCTTGCGCAGCGGCACGATTTCGTCGCGGTAGTGGCGCGCCAGGTCGTACGCGGTTCGGTAGGCGCTGTATTGCTCGCGCACGCGGGAGTTCGCCTGCACGGCGATCTGGGCCGTCCGGTTCACGGCAGCCATGTAGGCGGCCTGCGCGCCGGCTCGGCGGGTATCACCGAAGTCGAAGATCGGCAGCGGCAGGCTGACGTCATAGCCCTTCTGCGGCGCGGCTCCGGTCGCGCTGTTTCTCGACACCCCGATCTCCAGCGCGTTGACGACGCTGGTGACCCGGGTGAGGCCTTGTTCCCGAGCGAGGAAGTTCAGGCGCGAACGTGCGAGCTGCACATCCAGCCGTTGGTCTAGGGCGGTACGGGCCACACTGGCCTCGTCGCGCGGCGTCTTCGGCAGTTCTGGCAGCCGATCAGGCAGCTTCAGCTGCGCCGCCTGCGCGTCGTTCAGGCCGAGCACGCGGATGAGGGTTTCGCGGGCACTGCGCTCGGCGTGCTGGGCGCGGGCCAGCTGCGCCACGGCATCCGCCGCAAAAGCCTGCTCGCGGGCGCGCTGCAGCTTGCTGTAGTTGCCCACAGCCTGCATGCGGCGGGCCAGTTCGGCGCTGGCGTCCGCAGTCGCCTTGATCTGCTGTGCATACAGGAGGGATTGCTGGGCTGCGACGGCGTTGACCCAGGCGCCCCGCGCCTCATTGGCGGCCTGCACGACGCTGCCGGCCAGCGACAGGCGGGTCATCTCCTGCTGGTAGCTCGCCATGCGCAGGTGGGCTGGCAGCAGGAGCAGGTCGAGCACCGAGAAGCTCAGAACACGATTGATTTCGAGGTCCCGCGTGCCGCCCTCATTGCGCACCAGCCGCTCGAACGCGAACACCGGATTCGGCAGCCGGGCGCTTTGCGTGGCCGCGGCTGAGTCGGCAGCCGCTTCGTACAGCATCGCTTGCAGCGATGGGCTGTAGGCCAGCGCGATCTGCACGGCGTCGTCTGCGCCCAGCGGCCGGGCCAGGCGAGCATCGAGGTCGGACTGAGCCTGCTGACGTGCTTCGTCCGTCGTGAGCCAGCGGGCCACGGCACCAGATTGCTGGCGTCCCAAGTCGCGGGCCGCCTCGAAATTCTGATTGATCGAGGTGCTCGCGCAGCCACTGAGGACCAGGATGGCGGCCAGGGCTGCGACTGCAAGCTTGGGGCTACGACGCAGTCGTGACGTGCGCTGTTCAGCGCCCGAATATGACGTGGTTGATGTGGTCATGCTCAGTGGTGGCCGGAGTGGGAGCCCGATGCGGGGACGGACGCGGCTTGAGCCGCGGGCATGGCAGGGGATTTCGCAGCCCCGCCAGGCGGGGGTTTGGGCATGGGCGAAGCCGGTTGACCTTGCATGGGCATCACATGGCCTTGATGCGGTGATGCCTTGCCTGGCGTCGACGCGCTGCTCGGCGTGCTCGCAGCCGGGGCAAGGGGTACGACTTGCCCAGCAGCGGAGGGGCCACCTTCTGCCGGCATCTTCATCCCACCATGGTTCGCGGGCATCGCGTCGTTCGCTGATGCCGGCGCAGGATCACCCCCCTGGGCTTCCTGCGCATACGCCTGCCAGCCGCCGATCTGGCGAACCAGATCGTTGGACTGTCGCCAGTTGGTGACCGGCTGCTCGGTGAAGGCGCGGTAGCCCTCGAAGGCCGACCGATAGGTGGCCAAGGCGCCAGACGCAGCCTTGGAAGGCGCGGTGCTGTTGGTCTGGGCGGCGGTTGAGCTTTGCTTGACCGCCGGCGGGGTGGTGCTCTGCGCGCTGGCAGGGCCGGCCAGTGCCGAACTGGCCAATGCTGCAGCGATCAGCACAGTGTGGTGAGGTGACATGAAATTCCTGCTTGTGCGAGCAAGGCGCGCCGAGGATGGACACACGCTTGCCAGGGAATGGGAGATCGCTTTGGCGCGCCGGATCTGGCGGCGCTACGACTGGGTCGGTCGGGGCTCATCCAGCTCGTGCACGGCCTGTGCAGGCATGGCGGCGCCGCGCCGGCCCAACCGGCGCTTCAGGAGCGCGACGTTCGTGGCGGCCGCTCGGGCCCGCTCGTCAAGAAGGCAATGGGCGCCTGCGAAGTCCAAGCCATCACGCCCTGGATGGGCACCGCCTCATCGATGATCAGGGTGCGCGATGGCAGGGCGGCGATCGTGCAGCAGCTTGCGCAGACGCTGCACTTTGTCTTTCCTGGCTTGCTCAGGTCATGATGCCCGCCACCGTGCTCATCGTTCGGCTGGCTGCTTGAACCGCCGTTAGCGGCGTGATCGTCGGCGGGATGGTCGTGGCCGGCATGGTGGTGGCCACGCGCTTCGTGGCCTTCGCCGCCCGCAGGGGACAGGCTGTCGGGTAGCGAGCCAGAGGGTGCCGCGGTCGACTGCACGACTGAGGCAGCGCCGATCGACACGTGGTGATGGTCTGGGCCGCAGCACAGCATCGATGCAGACGCCCATCCCTGCATGGGAAGTGCGAGGGCAAGGAGCCACATCAGCGCTGATCTGAGCCAGGACCGCATTCGCAAAGTCTAGTAGAGCGTCTCGGAAGAGGCATCTGTCCGGGCTGCCTGACTTGCACCACGCAGCCCACGGTCATAAGCCCAGGCTGGTTCAGCGTGCCACCAGCTCCGTCACCTTGATGGCGCCGTCGACGCGGTCGGCCTTGAACTTCACGGCGTCACCCACCTTGAAACCGGAAAGCGTGGCAGCGTCGGCGCGGAACACCATTGTCATGCCGGGCATGCCGAGGTTGTCGATCGGACCATGCTTGATGGTGACCTTGCTCTGCTCGACATCGATTTTCTTGATCTCGCCCTCAGCGAAGCTGGCGCCCTTGGCTGCCGGCGCGGTCGCCTGCATCGGTGCCGATGCGGCGTCGCCTGCGGCCAGCGCCCACGGGGCGATCGCACCGAGGGAGGCAATCGTCAGGACGGAGAAGATCATTCGGATGGACATGGATAACTCCTGGAAAGCTTGGCTGTTGCTAGGAACCCGCGGGTGCTTGTTCCTCTGGTCGCCACTTTAGGGACTTGGCTGGCACTTGAGGGTGACTGCAACATTACGAATTCGTAATGAAAGCCAGGCGAGCCACAGCGACACTTCGACGATGCGCATCCTCGTCACCGAAGACGAGCCTCGGCTCGCGGACTACCTCAAGAAGGGCCTGACCGAAGCCGGCTACGTCGTGGACGTGGCGAACAACGGCGTCGACGGCAGCCACCTGGCAACGGAGGGCGACTACGACCTCATCGTGCTGGACGTCATGTTGCCCGGCATCGACGGCTTCGGGGTCCTCAGGAAGCTGCGCGAAACGCGCAACACCCCGGTGCTGATGCTGACCGCGCGGGACAAGGTCGAGGATCGCGTCCAGGGACTCAAGGGCGGCGCGGACGACTATCTCGTCAAGCCATTCGCGTTCAGCGAGCTCCTGGCGCGCGTGGAGGCGCTGCTGCGACGAGGCGGCGCCGTGACGACCCAGCCGCTGACGTCGATGCGACTGGGCGACCTTGAGCTGGATTTGGCGCGGCGCAAGGCGACGCGTGGGGGCCAACGCTTGGACCTGACGCCCAAGGAATTCAACTTGCTCACGCTGATGCTGCGCCGGCAGGGAGAGGTGCTGTCCAGGACGGTCCTCGCCGAGCAGGTCTGGGACATGAATTTCGACAGCGAAACGAATGTCGTGGACGTGGCTGTGCGGCGTCTGCGATCAAAGCTGGATGATCCGTTCGATCAGCCGCTGTTGCACACCGTCCGTGGCATGGGCTACGTCCTGGAAGAGCGCTGATGGGTGGGTGCTGCGACTCTTCGCCGGAGCCGTCCCTCTCCTTGCGCGAGCGCATGTCGCTGTCCATGCGTTCCATCTCGGGTCGCTTGACGTTGGCAGTTGCCATCGTAGGCTTGGCGGTCTTCGTCGTGGTGGGATCGCTGCTCCAGTGGGCTCTGCGGCGTGAGCTGGAGCGCATGCGCGAGCGCGATCTCGATGGCCGGGCGGACGTCGTCGCACATTTTTTGGACGAGGTCGAGGCGGGGGACGACCTTTCCGAACTGCGGCATCACCTGGACGACGTGCTGATCGGAGATGGACAGCTGCGCATCTGGTTGATCGCGGACTCGGGCGCCGTGGTCTACGGCGGCAAGATTCGACCTACAACTCAGCCTGCAGATACCACCGCCGCGGTGGGAAAACTGACGATCTGGCGAGAGGACGGCGTGGCGCTGACAGGTCGGTCGTTCCGCGTCAAAGCCCACGGTCCCGTACCCGATGGCGTGGCGCTTATCGGCGTGGACACGCGTGGGGACCAGCGCTTGCTCAGCGCCTACTTGGGCGCTCTTGTGTTCGTCTGCGGGCTGGGTGTGGCTGCGCTGTCGGCACTGGGCGCGTGGGTAGCGCGGCGTGAACTGCGCCCCGTCCGCGAACTGTCCATGGAAGCAGCCGCGATTTCGCCTCGAGCGCTATCGTTGCGACTGTCGTCTCAGGGGGTGAGCGCCGAACTCGAGGACCTGGTCGACAGCTTCAACCGTGCGCTAGACCGGGTGCAGTCCGCCTACGAGCACCTGGAAGCGTTCAGTGCCGACGTCGCGCATGAGCTGAACACGCCGCTGACCACGATGATCAGCGCCACAGAGGTCGAGCTTGCCCGAGAGCGCACGGTCGCCGAACTGCGCGACACGCTGTCTGGAAACCTCGAGTCTCTGCACCAGTTGACGACGATGGTCAACGACATGCTGTTCCTTGCGCGCGCTGACCAGGGTGGCACGGTGCAGACCTTGGCAGTCACGGATTTGCGATTGGTCGCAGGGCAGGTCGTCGAGTACTTCGACGCGGTGCTCGACGAGCGGCTTCAACGGGTCGATATCGTCGGCGAGGCCCAAGCGCCTGTGAATGCTGCTCTCGTACGTCGCGCGCTGGCCAACCTGCTGAGCAATGCGAGCCGGTACACGCCGGCCGGCAGGGCCATCTCTATCCAGCTGAGCACGGTGTCACCGGCATCGACCGACGAACGAGTTGCCATCACCGTGGTCAATCCTGGTGAAGGCATCGACCCGGCGGTACTGCCACGGCTGTTTGAGAGGTTCTTCCGTGCTGACACCTCGCGCCAAGGGTCTGCCGAACACCACGGGCTGGGTCTGGCCATCGTCCGCGCGATCGCGCGCATGCATGGCGGGGACGCCTTTGCCACGAGCGCAGACGGCATCACAAAGGTCGGCTTTACGCTTCGCAGCCGGGAAACCAGCCTATTGCCTGGCGATGGCGGCATCGAGCCGCATGGAGACCCATGACGAAATCGTAATCCGCGCGTTGGGCTGGCGTCGGTGCCCGGTTCCTAGAGTTCAAGCGTGCATCGGGCACTCAACCAACGAAAGGAACGCACATGAAGACGCTCATCATCACCACCACGCTGGTCGCCACACTCGCAGGCATCGCCGCGCCGGCGCAGGCGCGTGACGCGCTCGAAAACGCCGTCAAGACGACGATCGAGCTGCAGGACGGCTCGACGCTGTATGTCTTCAAGGACGGCAGGATGGCCAAGGAAGACTCCTTCGGCCGCGCCGTCTTCCTCAAGGCCGGCGAGACGCTGAAGGCCAAGGACGGCCGAGAGATCAAGGCCGTTGGCAACGAAGTTGCACGCCTGGATTCCCTGTTGCGCGAGGGTCACGGCGGCTGACGTCAAGTTCAGGTCGCCCCAGCTGAGACGGGCACGCAGATTGCCGACGTGAGGCTCAACTTTCAGGAGCACACATGCGCACCCGTTTCGCCCTACCTATCGTGGTTTCCTTCATCATCGCTGTGCCGGCAGTGAGCTTCGCTCAGACTGACTCGATGGGTATGAAGGGGCAAGCTGATCAAGGCTCACAGCAGCTGCATCAAAAGATGAGAAGCGGCATGGAAAGCATGCAGGCGATGAAGCCCACTGGCAACGTCGACAAGGACTTCGCGATGATGATGAAGATGCACCACCAACAAGCGCTGGACATGGCCGAGATCGAACTGCGCAATGGCAAGTCGCAAGAGATGCGCGACATGGCGCAGATGATCATCACCGCGCAGAAGAAAGAGATCGCGCAGTTCGACAAGTGGCTGGCCGCCAACAAGTGAAGTGAGCGCAAAAAGCGCTTGCAGGATGATCCGGCTTGCCAGCCTCGCGAGAAAAAGAGCCCTTCGATGGAAGACTTCGCAAGCTTCCAGCGATCCCTTCTTGGCTCAGGATCAGTCGGCGGCAAGTGCGTGGATGATCGGGCAGCCGGCCTTGGTTACCCCCGTGTCGCATTGATGCAGCAGCGCCGTCAGCGCTTTGCGCATCGCTTTCAGGTCGGCTAACTTCTCCTCGATGACCTGTAGCTTGTGGGCTGCCAGTTCGCGTGTTTCGACGCAGGCGCAGGCCTCGTCGAGGTCGAGCAAGCTGCCCACTTCGTCCAAGGTGAAGCCCAGCACCTGTGCTCGCTTGATGAAGCGCACACGCTTGATTGCATCCGAGGCATAGCGGCGATGCCCGCTCGTCGGCTTGTCGGGTTCAGCCATCAAGCCGCGGCGCTGGTAGTAGCGGATCGTCTCGACGTTCACGCCGGCCTCGTTGGCCAGTCGCCCTATCGTCAGCTCGGTTGTCATCTGAATCCCCTTGACTCCGTACCATGGTACGGACTCTAGACTGTGCGCCATCGAATAAGTTCACCCCGGTGATGGCAATGTTGAGGATCAAGGGTTCGCTGATTGCTAGCGTGCTGGCGGCGGTCGGCGCGTCGGTATGTTGCGTCGGGCCGCTGGTACTGCTGACGCTGGGCATAGGTGGCGCATGGGTCTCCAGCCTGACTGCGCTGGAGCCGCTGAGGCCCTGGCTCCTGGCCACGACGTTGCTTTTCCTGGGCCTGGCGTTCCGGCACCTGTACCTGCGGCCGCAGGCCTGCGAACCAGGTGCTATGTGCGTTGAGCCAATCGTCCTCAAGCGCCAGCGGCTGATCTTCTGGGTTGTTGCACTGGCACTCCTCTCGTTGTTGTCTGTGCCTTGGTTGGCACCGCTTTTCCTCTGAAGGGACTACCCATGCGTAACTTGTTTGCCGCTGTACTTGTCGCAGTGATGCCGTTGGCCGCGCTTGCCGCCACGCCGCAGACCGCCGTTCTCGACGTCCAGAACATGACCTGCGGGCTGTGCCCGGTGACAGTGAAAAAGTCGCTGGAGCAAGTGGCCGGCGTGACTCAGGTGCGGATCGACTTCGCGAAAAAGACGGCCACCGTGACGTTCGACACTGACAAGACCAATGCGACGGCATTGACCAAGGCCACGACCGACGCGGGCTACCCCTCGACGGTTCACAAGTGATAACGACCGCACCTCAATTGGAGTCGATGCTGACATGCCCGGAGTGCAGCCACGCCAAGCGCGAGGTCATGCCGACTGACGCCTGCCAGTTCTTCTACGAGTGCGAGCACTGCAAGACCGTGTTGCGGCCAAAGGCCGGTGACTGCTGCGTGTTCTGTTCGTACGGCTCGGTCAAGTGCCCGCCGGTGCAAACGCAGCGGGGCTGCTCGAGTTGCGGCGCCTGATGGGCGCCAACGGTGCGGCAGCAGCTGCAGCGGCTCATCACCGCGGCAGCGCGCTTGCCCGTATGCAGTGAGCCTGCGAACAGCCAGTCCCAACGGCCCAGCGCGATCGGTCGCGTCTGATTTTTGACGCCGTTCTTAGCTTCCATCTTGTCCAGCCAATTGCCGGTTGGACAAGATCGATAGCACTCCCAAAGCGCTTCTCAAGACGGGTTCGCTGGACGCTTGAGGGGCTTTCTACATTTCTGGGGGCAAGTTCGCGGCGCGATAGCCGAGAAACGATCAGATCTTGAAGTCGTCGAAGGCCACCCGGTCGTCCTCCACACCGAGTTTCTTTAGCAGCGCAAGCATCGCGGCCAGCATCGCCGGCGGACCACACAAGTAGAAATCGCAGGCCTGCAGGTCAGAGTGTGACTGCAGCACTCGTTCCCTCACCACCTCGTGAACCATGCCGAAGGGATGCTCCGTACCTCGCTCGTCCGACAGGACCAACTGCCAACTGAAATTGGGATAGCGCGCCGCCAGCGCCTGCATCTCGTCGACGTAGGGAGCATCGGCAACCGTGCGAGCGCCGTACCAGAAGTGGATGGGCTCTTCGGCACCGGACTCCAGCAGATCCCTCACCATGGCGCGCAATGGCGCCATCCCTGCGCCGCCGCCGATGAAGATCTTCTCCCGCTCGCCGTGGCGAATAGCGAAGTCCCCGAAGGGCCCGCTGTACTTCAGCTTGTCACCCGCCTTGAGGCCAAAGACATAGGACGATCCTTTGCCTGGCGGATGGTTCTTGCCACCCTGTTTGCCGTGGCAGAAGCGCACGAGCAAAGACAGCCGCCCGTTCGTCTGGTGGACCGGTGCCGACAACGAGTAGGACCTGCGCAACAAGCTGCCGCTGGTCCATTGAGTCGGCAGATGCAGACCGGCCCATGCTGGGCGGTGTTCGTCGGGCGATTCGATCTGGTGCTTGCCCATCTTGTAGGCCGGCACATGGATCTGGATGAACGAACCGGGCCGGTAGTCAGGGCCGAGCTTGTCCTTGGGCAGCAGCACGACCTCCCGCAAGAAAGGCGACAGCGCGCGGACGCTTTCGACTTCGGCATCGTGCACGGCCCCAAGTTCGGCACCACCGCGGACTTCGATGTCCAGGTTGCGGTCGAGCTTGAGATTGCAGGCCAGACGGCAGCCGGCTTCTATCCTCGACGGCGAAAGCAGCGCGCGATCAGCGCTGGTTGCGTCGGGAGCTGCTCCGCGCACGCGCACCTCGCACAGACCGCAGGTCTGGCCACCACCGCAGTTGGACGGCAGCTGCAGCCCTTGCTGGGCCAGCGCGGAGAACACGGTGTCGCCGGCGTGGGCACGCACGCTGCGCAGGCGACTGCCATCCGGCGCATGGATCATCAGCGCCCGGGTGCCGCGCCACCGCTTCGGGATGAAGTCGGCCAGGCTGAAGCTCGTGAACAGCAACCAGATACCGCTCAGCGCCAGCCAGAATCCACCGACGGCCGCACTGACCACGAGCGGATTGTTGAAGTCCTGGCGTCCGCTGTAGTCCATGATGTGGAGCATCCAGAAGAAGTCGAACAGCCGCCAGGTCTTGTTGCGGTGCTCCAGCACGTCGCCCTGCAAGGTCAGGTAGACGGTGGTGTCTTCTGCGTCCGCGAAGGCGACGCGCCATACCTTGCCGTCGTGAGCACGAGTCTCCAGGGACTTGTCGACGAGCTCCGCTGACTTCACCGCGCCCGGGCCGCGGTACGAGGCCTGCGCGAGGCGCTGAGCCAGGGCGGCATCGAGCTCGACCCGCTGGCCGCTGTGAGCGTCGATCAACTGGGTCGACTTCTCGCTGACCAGCCGATAGACGGGGCGGTCCATCAACCAGCCTGTGGAGGCCACCTGGGTCAGGGTGCGTTCCTGCGTCAGAAGGCTACTCACCGGTTGAACGTCCTGAGGCCAGGCCTTCTTGGCGGCCGCCGGCGCTCGGAACTCCCGCCCGCGTACCTTCTCGGCGTCGAGAAGACTCATCACCAGCCCGCTGCACATCCACAGCACGAGCTGCAGGCCGATCAGCAAACCGATCCACTTGTGGATCTTGCGCATCCAGGGGGTCATGGCTGTGCCCTCCGACGGAAGCTGTAGAACACGAGCCAGGCGCCGCTCAGAGCAAACACCAGCCCGGTGCCGGCCGCGACGCGCAGCAGGTTGTTGTTGACGTCGTCGCGGGTGTCGTAGTCCATGATGTGGAACATCCACAGAAAGTCGAACCAGCGCCAGAGATCGTGACGGCGGGCCAGCAGGTCGCCCGTGTCCGGCGAGAAGTACAGCGTCGTGTTGGATCGGTCATCGAAGCGGACGGCCCACATCGGCACCGGCCGCTTCGCCACCTCCTGGGGTGCCTGCGTGATCCAGGTCACCTCGCGGATTTCAGCCTCACCCTGGTAGATGTCCTTGGCGCGCGCAACGATTTGCTCCCTTGCCAACGGGCTCAGCACATTGCCTGTTCGCGCGTCAACAAGCGTTGCCTTGCCGCCGGCCCGCAGCTCGTAGACCTCCTTGCCCAAGAACTTCTTGAGCTTCATCGACTCGAAGCCGGGGCGGATCTTGGCGAGTTGCTCGATGTCCAGCCGCTCGCTGACCTGGTCGAGAGGGCCATCGAAGACATGGGCGAGGTGGTCGCCATGGATCACCTCGAGCGAGATTGCGGTCATGTACAGGCCACTGACCATCCAGAGCAAGGCCTGGACGCCAATGACAAGGCCAATCCATTTGTGGGCTCGGCGCACCCAGAAGGGTAGGTTCATAGGAGATGTCTCACTGCATTTGATACGTCACGGGGCACCGCGGGGCAAACCGCGGCGCCCCGCTGGACTTACCAGCGATAGCCGGCGCGAACGTGCCAGCGACGACCTTGGAGGTCATAGGTCATCGTGTCGGTGTTCGCATCGGTATAGGACTTGACGAACGGCGCCTTCTTGTCGAGCAGATTGTCGACACCGACAGCGAAGTCCAGCTGCTTGCTGTAGGCGTACTTCAGCTGCGCCGAGTGGTAGGTGATCGCCGGTGCCTTGGCCCCGATGTCCGTCGGTGCGGCATTGATGTCGTCGGCCGAGCCGATGTACTGCAGGGTGTAGGCCCCCGACCATGCCCCCTTGGCCACCGTCAACGAGGTCAGCGAACGCCACTGCGTGTAGCTGCCTCGGCCGCCGGTTGTCTTGTTGGTGTAGTCGATGGCAGCGGCGCCTGGGAACGGACGGACCTGGTAGTTCTTCAGGTGCGACACCTCTGCATTGATCGTGCTCGTGAAACCGCCGAGGCTGAACTCGTACAGGCCGCCCACGTCGAAGCCGGATATCTTCTCGTCAGCGGCGTTGACCGGTTGCGAGGACAGGAAGTCGATCTCTCCAGTGGTCTTGTTGCGCGTGAAGCTGGAAGAGCTGCAGAAGATGTGCGTGAGGCCCGGCGTGTTGTAGCAAGTCGCCAGCTTCGTCGATCCGGCCACGCTCTGGATCGCGTTGGTCACCTTGATGTTGTAGTAGTCCAGCGTCAGGGTGAGGGTCTTCATCGGAGCCCAGACCACACCTGCGGTCATGGTCTTGGCGTCTTCAGGCTCGAGCTTGGGATTGCCGCCCACCGTCGTGAGGATGGTGTTGCCCAGCTGCTTGAAGCCTGCGGGAACGCCAGCCGCCTTGCAGTTCTGCGACACGACGGACGAGGCGGGTAGGGTGCTCCAGTTGCTGCAGGGGTCGGTCGTCGTCAGGTTGCCTTCCGACACGCCGCCGTAGAGCTCGGGGATGTTCGGGACACGGAACGCCGAGGACACGTTGCTCCGGAACTTCAGGCTCGGGACCACCTGCCAGTCCAGACCGGCCTTGTAGGTGCTCTTGGAGCCGAACAAGCTGTAGTCAGAGAAGCGCGCCGCGGTGTTGAACTGCAGCGACTCGACGAAGGGCAGGCGCTTGAGCAGCGGCACGGCCAGTTCCGCATAGACCTCGCGCGCCGTGTACGTGCCAGAGATCGGATCTTGCCGGTTGGTGTTGGCCACGCCGATGACAGTCAGGTTGTCGGGGTTGCGCCAGCCGCTTTCCTTGCGAACTTCTGCACCTGCTGCAAATCCCACCGGTCCGGCAGGCAGCGTGAACAGCTCGCCGCTGATGTTGGCGCTGATGCTCTTCTGGTCATTGCCGCCGGTGTCGCGCGTCGTCGCGAGGATGTAGCGCAGCACCTCGGGTGTCAGGTTGCCGTAGCCGAGGTAGTTGCCGCAGGGAATTGCAGCGCCAGGTGCCGTGCTGCACTTGGTGCGGTCCAGCGTCTGGTCGACCCGGTCCAGGTTGGCTACGTTGGTCGTGCCATCCACACCGGTGTTGCGTCCCCAGTTGACTGCCGCGGACCAGTCCCAGTTGTCGCCGATGCTGCCCTTCACGCCGGCCACGACGCGGAAGATGTTCGACTCCTGGGAGAAGGTGCGGGTGCCGGCTTCCTCCAAGCGTCGACGTTCGAGAACGAGGCTCTGGCCGGTGGGGTTGGTGGGATGGTTGGCCGCGATGTTGATGGGTCGGTAGACACCCAGCGATCCAGGCGTGGCCAACTGGTTGGACTCGCGATGCGAAAACAGCATCTCGGTGAACAGCTGGGTGTCTTCGGTCAGCTTCACGGTGCCGAAGGCGCTCAGACCCAGGCGCTTGATCGGGTTGACCGCGTTCAGCGCCGGGTTGCTGTTGTAGTTGTGCTTGGCGGCAGAGTAGGGCTCATACGCACTCGGATTGCCCCCCGGCGTCTGGTTGAAGTTGACACGGGTGCCGTCGGCCAGGCGGGCCCGCCCGCCGATGGTGGCGGAACTGCCGACACATTCGAGCTTGCCGTTGACTTCGCCGAGGCCGCATGGCGCGCGGGTGGCCATGTTGATGGCGCCGCTCTCCGAGTAGTTGATGCCGGTGACGAGCGAGCCGCCGGCCGCCTGCAGCCCCCATGACAGATCGATGGCCTTCTCGTCGCCGTCGCCTCGCGTGGTCTCGCCGTAGCGCGCAGAGGCCTCCACGCCCTTCAGACCGGTCTTGGTGATGATGTTGACCACGCCGGCGACCGCGTCCGCGCCGTAGATGGCCGACGCGCCGTCCTTGAGCACCTCGATGCGCTCGATCATGGCGACCGGGATCATGTTCAGGTCGACGGAGCTGTTGGCGCCGGTACCGCCGTTGACGACGCGGCGGCCGTTGAGCAGCACCAGGGTGCGGTTGATGCCCAGACCGCGCAGATTGACCTGGGTCGTGCCGTAGCCGTTGCCAGTCCAGTAGGCGCTGGTCTGGTTGCCGGCGGTGCCTGCAGAGGCCGGAAGGCGTTGCAAGAGGGTTTCGGCGGAGATGGCGCCGGTGCGCTGGATGGTCTCGGCGTCGATCATGGTGACCGGGCCGACGCCGGAGATCTGGGCCTGCTTCAGGTTGATGCGGCTGCCAGTGATTTGCACCTTGTCCAGTGAAGTAGGTGCAGCGCCAGCGTCAGCAGCAGGAGCTTGGGCCATGGCGCTGTTGACGAGAAAGAGGACGGCAGCAGCGACCGCCGTTTGGGTAAGTCTGATGGGCATCATGTACATCCAGTTGGGTGCCTGGCGTCGCCGATTCAGTGGCCGGACGCGGTTCATGGCACCTGCGAACAGTTGTTCGTTGGCGAGCACATGGCGAAGGACGAGCCGGAAGGAATTGGGCTCGAAACGGGGCGCGATGAGAGAGCCGGCCGTCTATCGACGCATGCGACTCAGCCAAACCTTGTGCCAGCAGTAAGTGCGTGCGCCATCGCGCTCGCAGCCTGCCGGCGGCGGTGCTGAGTCAGCTGGCTCTGGGTGGGCGCTCCTGCCCTGACAGCAGGAATTCCGCTCTCGGTCCGAGGGACTCGGGGAGGAGGGTGAGCGGAAGCGGGAGCGCATCGGTCCCGACATTCGCGTTCATGGCCATGGCCGGGCAGGTGCCGCAGCCAGAGCATTGACTGCAGGGCGTCAGATCGCAGCAGTGGTCGGCTTGCTGATCTGCAGAAACAGTCTTCGAGGTCCGCTTCGCCTTGGCTTTGGCCTGTTTGGCATGAGTACCCGACACTGCCGCGTGCTTGGAGATGCTCGCGCCCTGCGTCGCATCCCGGCGCAGTTCAGCAGCCGTCGGCGCGGTCGTTGCCGAAGCAATGACCGCTGTTGCCGGTATCAAAACGGCGAACAAGACGAGGAGCCAAAAGGCGAGCAGCTTCATGCGGCGGCAGGTGAATGTGTTGCATTGCACCAAGCCGTCGCTTGCCTGTCTAGCTAGGGAGTTCCCCGCCGCCTTGGCGTGACTTTTGGCCGCAAGGCCGCAGCCGCCGTCGCCTAGGAGCGGTGGCTATGCCTGAGGCCACCGCCTGCTCACTTGGTCTTTGACGCGCAGGCCTTCAACTGTGCTTCGTGGCGCTCTCTGCGCAATTGATTGATGTAGGGGCTCGTATCCGCCCGTGGTCCGTGGTCGAGTTGCAGCACCAGCGGGTCCACACGACATTCGCCTTGTGCACCTGATGGGGGCAAGGAACTGGCATGTTGGGCAGGTTGGACAGCGGCCTGCTTGTCCTTCCGAGCCTTCTCGATGATCTGCCAATCAGGGCCTGCCAGCGCTGGTGCAGCGGCTGAGAGGGTGAATGAGCCGATGAGGATGATGAGTAACTTCTTCATGATGAATTCCTTCATGGGCTGGCGGGTGGACTGCCAGCACGCGCATTGATGAACCGGTGTCGCTCAGCGACCGGCGTAGAACTGATGAAACGGTGAGTTCGCGCGGCCCAGCTCGCCTCAGTACGAACGTGCGCAGACGCTCGCCGTGTGTTGGCGTAGTGGGGATGACGTGACCCAGCGCGCGTATCTGCGCGGCTGGCCAACGGAGTCAGCTCAGCGCGCGCTGCGGCAAGGGATCAAAGTCGGAAGCAGCAGTGCCGAATCGCGATGGGCGGCGCCGTGGTGCGCTGCAGGAACGACGCCTGCTCGGACGCCGGTAGTGGCAAGGCGAGAAGGGGTTGCAGCGGGAGAAGGATGGTCGAGACGATGGCGACAGCCGGTGTGACAGTCGGCACTTCTGGCTTGTCCAGCGACGACTTGCCGTCAAGGCAATGCGCGTGGCAAAGACTGGGGCTGGCAGCGTCCGGCTGATCGCAGCCAGGCATCTTCGAAGCCGATGCCTGGTTAGCAACCCAACTGTCGGGAGCGCCCTCGCTTTGAAGGTCCGGACAGGAATATGACGCCACGGCCGCCTGCATGAACAGCATGCTGAACAGCGCGATGAGCGCGGTCAGGATGCGGTGATTGCGGGACGGTCTCATAGTCATAGATTAGGTCGTGGCTACCGGCTTTTCCTTACGTTTTCAGCCTGCCAGGCCAAGCCTGAAGCGCCAGTTCTTCCACTGTAGACCTTCCCATAGTGGGAAGGTCAAGCCCCATTGCAGAGCGCGCGATCGACAATTCGCTGCGGCCCGGTCGCGTCCGAGACCCCTCCTTGCAGAAACTCCAGGAGATTGGCCCCGAACACGAACCGTCCGGGATACGCCGATCCTCAATCTGCTCAGCTTAAAAGCTGCCCGCGTGCGCCACCGCTCGACATCGGCAAGTCGCCGAGTTGCCGCTAACCTTGTTGCCACCCGTTCAAAGGAAGAGTGCAGGTGTGTGAGACCGTCATCGAGAACGAACATGCTTCGCGTATCGCGAGGCGGGCGTTGGACCACGCCCTGGAATGAACGCCGCGACCGCTGCTCCAGGGCTTCTAGGCGACACCTCGGCGCGCGACTACGCGCGCAAGTTGACGCTCTTCAACGCGTTCGCCGCGCCGGAGATCCGCCTGGCGATCGCGAGTCTGGCTCTTGAGCCCGGCATGCGCGTCCTCGATGCGGGGTGTGGCACGGGCGAGGCGCTCGGCTGGCTGTCTGCAGCGGTGCAACCTGGAGGCACGGTCGTCGGCATCGCCCTGTCGACAGCACACGTGACCGCGGCACGCACGAAGGCGCCCGAAGGCTCCCTAGTCATCCAGGGTGACCTGCAGCGTGCACCACTGGCCGCCGCGAGCTTCGACGTCATCTGGTCATCCAACACCTTCAACCACTTCCGAGACCGCCTGGAGGCCGTGAAGGCGGTGTCGGGCCTACTTCGACCAGGTGGGCGCATCGCATTCGCGCAGAGCGCCTTCCTGCCGGACATGGTCTTCGCCTGGGATTCGCGGCTGGAGCGGCTGACGAACGAAGCAGTGCGGCGCTACTACCGGGATCGCTATAGCCTCGAAGAACGCGACCTGGCGGACATTCGGGCCATCGTGGGCCTTCTTCGATCGGCCGGCCTTTCCCGCGTCACGGCGCGCACCTTTGTGATCGAGCGCGTGTTGCCGTTGCGTCCCGAGGACGAGGACTACCTGCTCGAGGCCATCTTCCAGAAGACGTGGGGAGCACGGTTGAAGCCCTATCTCGCGCCAGCCGACTACGAAGAACTATCCCGACTTTGCGATCCTCAGCATCCGGAGTTTGCGCTGCGGCGCCCGGACTTCCACTTCCTGCAGACCTTCACCTTGGTGGTGGGCGAGGTTTGACGGCCGTCGCGTCAATCCAGACCGAGGAGATCTCTCAGGCGAGCCTTGATGCCGGCCCGGTGGGCCGGTTTAGCAGTCAGCTGGCAGGAAGCATCGTCACGCAGGCTGTCGGTCCAGGCCAGCAGGCCTTTAAGGTCGTCGGGTAGGGGCGACCGCCTTGCAAGATTGACCCAGCAGGTGGTGTAGTGGACGCGATCGTTTTGCGCATTGGCATCTCGATGAGCCACCAGCGCATCGATCAACGCGGGCGCCTGGTCAGGCGCGCTCAGTCGCCAGTAGCCAACGAGAAAAATGTCGGAGAACACCTCGCGCCATTGCTGTGTTGCCGGCTCTTCAGTGGCGGCCAAGTAGCCGTTGATGTCGGACACCTTGGTCGCTTGGACCGGCGCAATGGAATGCGTGGCGACTTTGCGGCTGGCCGCGAGAGCCAGGTCGCGCCACGTGTCGACGCAATGGCCAAGCTCATGGATAGCAACGCCCCGGACCCACAAAGCTGGATCCACACCGGAGCCGCCCCCGAAACCGGCGTGAATTCGGTTCGGTGAAAAGTTGAGGGTACAAAAGCCTGACCCCAGCCCCATCGACGCAACCGAAGCCTCTGGCACGCGCACACTGGTCAGAGACCAGCTCTGATCGACGCCACCGAGGACCACGTTGACGCCAAAGGTGTCGCTTGCAAGCTTCCGGATCGCTTCGAAACCTCGTGGATCAGCGGCATAGGCTTCGCGCTCGAGCTGGAACGAGCGCTTGGAAGCGGACTGGGTGATCAGCATGGCCGAATCGGGCACCAGCATGGAAACAGCGACGGCAAAAGCGCCTGCTGTTGAGCAGAGCACCCGCCGCTGCCAGCGGGCGGCCGTCGAGACCTCGTGATCAAAGATGCTCAAGGTCGCCGCGGTCGCGTAGCCGAGCAAGCCAGTCAGTCCCAGGGTCACGAGATAGAGCACTGGCTGCGGGGCGAGAAGCCAGCTCAGGTTGCATAGAGTCGCCAGCACCAAGGACCAAGCCGCCAGCAGCAAGCCAGCTCGCATCAGGTTGGGAGACTCCTCGCACATGCGCATGCGTCGCATGAGATGGCTCTTCTGGTCCAGGTTCAGCCTGTGCAGCTGCTCGTATTCGTCGAGGCGCGCCTTGAACTGCCGCTTCCACCCAGGTCCGCGATCAATTGCCTGTTGTTCGAGGCCGGCACCGATTTCATGCGGCTGGATGTCCGCCACCACCCTCAGGACGGCAAAGAGGTAGCGGACGCGGTCTTCGTTCGGTACCCGATCCGCTCGGGTTGATGACTGACGCTTAGCGAACGCGGCCACGGGAGGGGCGGGGCTTGCGCGGCGCCGGCACCGCTTCCTCCGGCGGATCGCCCGCTGGATCAAAAAGGGAGCCCGGTGTCACGGCAAGGCTGGTTGCCAGCGCGTGAATCATCGTCAGCGTCGGGTTGGCCTGGCCCGTCTCGATGCGGCTCATGTAGGTCCGGAACAGCCCACAGCGCTCGGCCAGGTCTTCCTGGGTCATGCCGGCAAGCAGACGCAGCTCCTTGATGCGGGAGCCGAAAGCCTTCTGGGGAGCAATTGCACGTGTGGACACGCGCGCACTTTCCAGAAAGTACACTCATTCATACACACACTAATTCGTACATTTCGGCGCGCGCTGTTTTGGCCGATGTTCCCGTTCGGATGTTTTCGTCAGGTCATACATCAAGGAGGATCCATGACCGTTCCACATCACGCTTCTACGTCATCGGTGTCTGCTCGAGTTTTGCAAGCGCTCGCCAGCGCTGCAGGGCTTTTTCTGGTGGGCTCAGGCCTAGCGGGATGCGCAAGCACCACGCCCACGCGGGAGACGAGCCAAGCCTATGCAATCTATGACGTGAAGGCCCCGGACGTGGCGCCTGCACGCCTTGTGGAAGCGGTCAAAGTGGGCCTGCAAAAGAATATGAGCGCGGTGCAGATCAACAACGGCATCCCGCCATCGCCGCTGCCTCAACGGGCACCAAGGTTTCAGCTGGCGTCGCCGCTCAAGGGCACCGGTCTCGCCGCGCTTGCCGCAGCTTCCGGCCAGTCCCTGCAGGTGCCCACCTGTGAAGGCGCGATCATGACGGCCAACGGCCGCGACACGTCCATGTCCAAGTACGGCGAGGGAACGACGTTTTTTGCCTGCGTGATGCCCTACGAGGGCGGGTACTCGGTCAACATCTATTCGACCTTCACCAAGGCGTCAGGAGCGTTCAGCGCGGCGACCCTGGGCGCCACGCTGGCGCGGACTGTCACTGGTGACTCGAGCCAGTTCATTCCGCGGACGATCAACGACATCGTCAATGGGATCAAGGCGACCGGAGCGACCGTCGCGTTGACGGAGGCTTATCCCTAACAAAGCAGGCGCTGGGCCGTCAGGCAAGACCACAATGCACGCTCTGGCATTGGGAGCATGCCCATGGCCGCCTGGCAGTTCGATGTTTTGGCAGTCTTTGACGGCAGCACCTCGCTGCCGCCACCGCTCCGCCGTCGGGCGGAGAAACTGCTGGCCGAGCATTACGGCCAACCGTCGGAAATGTTCAAGGACTTTCGGGTTTACGGAGGACCTGGGGGAAACCGGATCGACCTGATCACCAGTGACGACGGTTGTGGCGAGCTGTGGATGCGGGTCGACGCCCGTGCCGAGATCGACACCTTCATGCGTCAGATCGTGATCCTGATGATCGAGATGGAGTGCGCGCTCAAGGTGGCCGAGACCGGCCTCCACATTCCGGCCCAGATCGACGTTTTCAACCAAGCGCTGCAGCGGTCTGATGCATGGAAGTTCGTGCTCGGCGCGGCTCCGTCGTCAGATGCGGTTTGATGCCGCCCAGACGAAAGGGTAGGGGAGTGGTAGCGTGCGTCTCAGGCCGGCAGCGATCTTCGTTTGGCGAGTTGCACATAGCGCTCATGTGCCAAGCCCAGGACAAAGGAGGCCTTGCTGAGGCGTGACATCGAGGCGGCGTCACCAGGGCGGACTCGTGCCAGGGCCGCGCTGTAGATGCGCTGTGCAGACAAGACGCGACGGTTCGCTTGCAGCAACGGACTGGGTGTCATGAAGCCTCCCGGGTCAGACCCAGCATAGGCGGACCCGTGGGGAAGGTGAAGCCGCTGTTACATAAGTGCGTTCGCAGCTGGCGCAGGTGTGACCTAACTATCGTTTCACCGGCTCTGGTCGACGATCATCCGCAAGTCGTAGTACCGGCCGCTCCACCGCAACGAGTACAAGAAATACGGGTCCAGGATGGTCACGCCGCGATGGGGCTTGAAGTCCAGCGTGGGAATCTTGAAGGACTTGTTCTGGGCGACCTCAGTCATCTGGCTGAATGTCTCTGCCAGCAGCTCACGGTCTGGTCCTTTGTCGTCCGCAACGAGCCGCGCGGCGCGCTCCTCAAGGGAGTCGCGTTGAGCCACGAAGGGGATGTTGATCTTGGGCGGGCTCAACGACAGGGTGGCAACGGCCAGCTCGTTCATCGTCAGGGTTCCCTCGCCCTTGGCGCGGAAGACCCTGGGTGCTGCCGGCTTGGGCGTGTTCTCCAGCAGGTAAATGCTGGCGCTGTAATCCACGGACCGTATCGTCGTGCCGAACACCGCATTGAGCTGGTCCAACCGAACCTGGAAGCGCTCAGGCGCGGGTCGAGCCTCGCTGATCTCCAGCTCCTTGCACAAATCCAGGCAAAGACGCTGCATGAGCTGGGGACTGCCGGCTGACTCGTCTGCAATCGCCAGCAACGCGGACTCGTTGATGATCACGTTTAGCTTCTCGAACCCCTTCATGGCAATCGATACCAGGTCCTCGGCGGACCAGTAGCTGAACTCGATGCGCTCGATGCGGCCGGACAGGTCAGGCAGGTTGGCGATGGGGTCGTCGGCCATGTGCGGCACCTCGGCCAGCACGATCTTGACGTTCTTTTCCGCCGCGGCCTTGAGCTGAGCCGCCACATACCGCTTCATGGTCGAAGGGATGGTGTGGAAGTCGTCGATGAACAAGAACCGCCCCTTGCGCAGCAACTCGTCGGTCGCCGCACCGAACAGGTCGTCTTCGATGGCGTGCTCAAACGATCGCTCTTGGGAGGTCTTTCCGGAGCCGCCGATCTTGCCGCCCAGGCTCACGACACCGAGTTCAAGACCGACTTCTCCTTCGACCTCGGTGCCTTTTTCCATCGTCGTCTGGGTGGTGGCCTTTCGGTCTACCCGAACTTCCAGCTTTGCGGAAACGATCCGCCACAACGACTCCTCGCTGTATAGCGAGGACCCGGGCACCTTCACGAACTGGGCCTCGGGGATCATGCGGTGCAAGGCAACGGTCTTGCCCGACTTGGAGGGGCCCGACACCTGGACGATCATGCCGGGCCTGTTGAAGGCCTCGGTGATCTCGTTCTCGGGGTCCCGCATGCGCTTTGACACCGGGTCGGTGAACCGACGATGGACGTAGGTATGCGTGGGGAATCCCCCGGCGATGAACACGTCGAAGCGTGAAGGCATGATGGCTCCCCTGGATGGTCTTGTCGTAGATAGGTTAGCGACAAAGCTTGCTACGCATAAGTGGGGTCTACAACCTTCAAACTGCTGAGGGTCGAGACCTGGGATCAGGGCTGCGTCCTTGCGGCCTGGCCAATTGGCAGCAAGCGGGGGATCGTCTACTTGCGCTCGAGGTCCAGCACGACGACGGCCACGCGTCCTTCCTGTGCAGCTCGACTGGACGCGATGAGCTTCGTACGGAGCTCTTCGGGGCTGGTGGGGGCTCTCTTGCCGCGTCCCGATGATCTCGGCAACTTGGATTTCGGGACCTGACGGCCGAACCAGAGGACCAGGTATATGCCGCGGCGCTCCGCCGCGTAGTCAGCGGTGTAGAGCCTGTCGAGCTGGGAGTCGGCGGCGGTCCAGACGTCGGCATGCCACTGGCCCTTGATCTCGACCGGAAGCCGCATTCCGGCAAGGATCCCGATGATGTCGGCACGCTTGTCGTTCGCCAGGTGCCCCTCCGGCAGCATTTGAATAGACTCGGGCCGGGGTCCCAGCATGACCAACAAGTAGTCGCGACAGACTTCTTCGTCGTGCGGACCCGTCGGACCGTAGAAACCCCGCCATGAATCGGCCGGGTCCGAACGGACCCGCGCTTGCACTTCATCCAGAAGACAGAGCACCGTCGATTGAAGGTCTGCCACCGTCGACGGCGGCTGGGCGTGCATGATGGCGCCCACGCTGGCGAGCGTGGGTGGGCGGTACCGCTCTTCAGTGGCCTTCCTCCGCTGCTCTGCCGCCAGGACCTTGAGGTATTCCGTGTGGCTGTCCTCGGGCGCGTTGCGAAGGGCGGTCAATCCGGCTATCGCGTCGTCAGATGTCATCTCTGCCAACCGGTCCGCCACGTCGGACAGGAATTCGGACGCCGGCGCGCGGGTGTCGTCGCTGCTGTCGCTCCCGGACACCTTACGCCCATAGGGGAAGACACCCCGGAAGGTGGCGAGCAGCCACGTGAGCTGAGCGGGCGAAAGCGCAACGCTGAACCGGCGGTTTCGGCTGCTGGCAGATCGGCTGCGAATGGCCATGATCAGTTCGGCGTCCGCTTTGGCCCAGCCTGACAGCTGGGACTGGTACGGATCAAAGTTGGCGACGAACTGCACGGCCTGCCAGTTCCGTCGACGCTCATCGCTCAACTGCTGTTTCAGCCGCGCTTCGGCTAGCGAGATCAGCGCTGTGAACCTTCGGGATGCGATGAGACGGTCGATGAGCGTGGCCTCGGGCTCCCCGGCCATGTCAGGTATCTCTTGCAGCCACTGAAGGGACTGATCAGCCGCCTGCTGGTCGGACAGGTCGTCCCAGACCATGGCGTGGAGTTCAGACACGTAGCTGCGCCGTGCCTCCAGCTGCGGGCGGATCCATATCGCCAACGTCGGCGCGACGAGACCTCGTGACTTCGCCTCGGCTTCGACGGCGTCTTGCAGCGTCGGCAGCTTGGCGTGGTCGTCGATTCGCGTGTCCCGCAATTCCAGGAAGCAAGCGGCAATCCTCTCATCGCTGATCCCATCGAACCCGCGTCCGGTGCGCAGCCGCTCGGCGATGGCCGCGACGATGATGGCGCCCGTTTGCCAGCGCTTCGACTCGACGTGGCTGGCGGCCATGGTGGCCGGACTGAGGGCGGCACCGTTGTGAAGGAACGCCTCAAATCCCTGCAAAGCGGCCGCGGTGATTTGGGGGCCCAGCCACTGGGTGAGGCGCTCGACTGGCGTCGCGTCATGATTCAGATCATGGAACTTGTCGAGGTAGGCGCTCGAAAGGTCGATCATGGGTTGGAGTTGACCGCTTGCGATGGCGGTCAGCTTTTTGCCGAAAGTTGCTCGGTGCTGCTGCCATTGAACGGCCTGTTTTGCGGCGCGCCTGCGCTTCTCTTGCTCTTGCTTGATCTCCCATTCAGGCGTCCGGGGTTCAGCCAACCGGTCGATCCAAGCCTGCATGTCAGGCCGGTTCTGCACGAAGCGTTTGGCCGCGTCACGCGGGCCCTTGCCCGCGGTGTCGGAGTGGCGCACCAGCGTCAGCAGATCGCGCCAGCGCTTGTCGGACCGGTTTGTCGGGTCCAAGGTCTCCAAAAGAGCCACGATGTCTTCGTCGCTGTAGCCGTAGCCGCTGGAGCGGCTTTCGAGGCGCCACCCTCGCTGGTAGATCGTCTTCGGACCTGGCTCTTCGAGCAGCACAAGGCGCTGGATGGGGCGGCGCAGGTCAGGGCGGTTCTTGATGAATTCATGCACCTTTGCCCGTGTTGAACCGCCGTAGTACGTGTCGGTGTGGAAGGGCTTGAGCCACTTCCACAAATCAAGCGCCTCAACCGGCTGCCACGAAAGCCGCCTGGCGATGAGGCCGTACGCAAGATCGGTCAGCTCGTGATTCCCAGCTCGCTCAAACCGGCTGCTCGGAGGTGCCAGCAGCTTGGCAAGTTCATCTAGGATGCCGCCGACGCGTGCGTCGGGCGCGATCCGGACCATCTTCGAAAACAAGCCGATGGTCCTGTCGTTGCGCTGTGCGTGGCTGACGACCAATTGCGCGATGTCTGCATCACTGAACGGCCCGAAGCCCTTTTCCTCGACGACGTCCAGAGCCAGCCGCACGCCGTCATCTCCGGCACTTCGCAGCGCTTGAACAAGATCAGGGAGGTTCGTGCGCGAGGAGTCGATCAGCACGTCGCAGGCGCGAGATCGGACGGAGAACGCCTCCTGCGGGTCGAGTGCCATGTGCATGCAGGCATCGAACAGCGGATCGGCAATAGCAGAGCCCCGGACGGCGCCGAGCAGCAGCATGCGCAACCGCAGCGGCGCGCTCCTCTGGCTGACCAGGCCAAGCACCCGATCGAGATGGAACGGCTGCGCCACGCCGGACATCGTGAAACGTTGCCAAGGCCCTTTGAGGAAGTTGGGGTCTTCCAGGGCTGCCTTTTCCAACGCATCCAGCAGCAGACCGGCCTGGGCTCGATCCAGGGAATCAGCGTCGCCGTACTCGATGACGCCCATGGGATCTTTGCCGATGACATCAGCGGCGAGGTCACCGTGATGGGTGGCCAGCCAGGCGTGAAGGCCTCGAAGCGACGACGGTACGACGTCATGCGAGTGGAAAAGGGCCAGCAAGCGCTTGCGCTTCAGCACCGTGGAGCATTGCTTCGCCAGCCACCGTGCGCCGAGATATTCCCCGATGCGCCGGTGGCAGTAGCTGAAACGACTCGCCGCGCCGACCGTGGCAAAAAGCCGGGTGCCCAAGACCGCCCGCAGCTCCGAGGCCATGGGGAGCGCCGCCGCTTCCGCAAACGCGATTTCTCCATCCTCCGAGTTGGCCGTGGCCACCGTCACAGCGTCGCCGCCGGTCAGGATCAAGGCCGCGAATGCAGCGCCGGCGGCATCCAACGCTGCCTCCAGGCTCGGCTGGCGTTCGATCTTTTCTTTGCGGTGTTCAAGGCGCAGCACATCCGCGGCGCGCCGGAAGAGGGCCTCCTTGGTGTTCGGAAGAGGCCCCGCCTTGGCGACGCTGGCAATCATCTCCAGCGTTTGAGGGTTGGCCAGGAGCCCGCCCAGTCCGACGCCTTCGAAGTGCTCGACGACAGCGACCGCGGCGGCTTCGGTGCCGAGCTTGCCGGTCAAGATGGCAAGGACCTCGTCATCGTCGAAGGCGCACAGGTGCATCACCGACAGTTCGGGCTCTGCGTAGACCTCATGGATCGCGGCAACGGCGGTTGCGTTGCGCCAGTCCGCCACGCGGCACGACAGCACGAACCGTGGGTATCCCAAGTCACCGAGCCGCTGAAGGACGAGGTCGACGGCGTCACCGTCTCCCTGGACGCTGAGCTCGTCGAGGGCATCGATGACCACCGTCGTGGCGTCGCCAAGCAATCGAGCCGAATCCAGCCGGGTGTTGTTCAGCTTTCGTGCGGTGCAGTAGACGTGGCCCGGCTGCTGTCCCAGCCAGCTGAGCAGCTCGGTCTTGCCCATGCCTGCCTCGCCAAGAACGACGAACGAGTCTGTTCGGGAAGGCAAAGCGGCTTGCTCAACGGTCACCGCCCCATCAGTGGACTCATGCCAGAGCTTTCGAGGGAGGGTCAGTTGCGGCATCTGCTGCAGAAAGCTCTGTGGGTGCGATGGTTTTCTGGGAGCTGTTAGTCCTGCGTGCCGGCAGGCCCTGGGCTGCTGTTGGCAAGGCCGCGCTCGAACTTCGCCTTCACGGCGTCACGAGGCACGTCGATGTAGCGCAGCGCCGAACTGGCGTCGCGCCACCCTACGTGCTCCATCAGCTCCTTCAACTCCCATCCATTGGCGCTGGCCCAGCCCGCAAAACCTCGCCGCAGGGAATGGCTCGAATAGGTGGCGGCCTCGGCAGTCCCGGCCTCAGCGAGGATGCGACGAAGTAACGGGAGGATCGCCGGGCTGGCCATGTGAGCGTCGGAGATGTTGCCCCAGCGGTCGATGCCGGGGAACACCGGCCCGGACGTGCGGCCACTGAGCTCGATCCAATCGATGTAGGCGTCGACCGGGCACAGCCTCGAAAGGGCAGGGCAGTAAAAGCTCCGGTCTTCGTCCTCGTCGGTCGTCTTGGTACGACCTGGCCGGCAAGTCAGTCCTTGACCCCGCACGGCGTGCACTTCCGAGATCCGCATGCTGGCAAGCTCGTCGGACCGAAAGGCTCGCCAGAAGCCGAGCAGCACCAGCGCGCGGTCCCGGCTCAAGCGCAGCTCCTTGGTGCGGTTCCCTTGCTCACGCGTTGCTTCCTGGGCAGCCAGCAACCGGGTGGAGACATCTTCAAGGACATCCAGCTGCAGCGGGCGCGCCCGACGCTGAGCAGTTGCATGCTTTGCACGGATGCCGCGGAGCACCTTGTGGACGAGCGGCGCGCGGGTTGGGTCGGGAAAGCCGTTGTCCGCATGCCAGCGGGACAGTGCGGCGATGTGTAGCCGTAACGTGCTGAGTCGGTAGGTGGTCGCGTGCTCGGCCAGGTAGCGGGCTACGGTGTCGCTCGTGCTGGGCAGCAGGCCCTTCCAGACCTCCTCGAAGTTTTTGAGGGCGCTGGCATAGCTGCGAACCGTGTTCTCACGGTCAGCGGCGAGCACATAGTCTTCGACCTTCGCGGGCATAGATCGGAATTCTGTCTGATGGTGCTCCTGCGTACGCAGGGCGTCTGATGCAGTTCCAGAACCAAAGGCCTGAGTCGCCCGGCCCGTAGCGGTTTGCAAGGTTCGGGCCTCTCATCGCGGCTAGGCCGAACCGCACACCGCATGTACTGTACTAAATTACAGTACATGGGCTTCTGCCTCAATCGAGTGGCGCCCGATGCCTGCTCACTGAGGACATCTGATCTTCACTCCCCCGCTTGCTGCAAGCCGGCTCGCACGCGTTGAATCTCACGTGACCAGATGCGGCGTATCTCGCCGGAGTCGGACATCTCTTGGAGTACCAGTTCGAGGCGTTCAGCAAGTTGCCCATGGCGCTTGTTCAGCGAGTGGAACAAATCAGCCGACGCAACTGGCTCGGAGACCTTGCAGAGATGTCGCCACTGATGCTTGGCCACCAGCGCGTCACCTTCCAACTGTCCAATCACGGCGTACTGCGCGATTCCTCGCTGGACATGCCGCAGTGCGTCAAGATTGTTGGTGGTGGCAAGCAGGGCTTGAGTCGGGACAACATCTTCAACAGCTCGAGTACCGCGCATATAGGCGACGCGCGCCGTCGCGAGTTCGGAACGAGCGATGGCGAGAGGACAGGTGTCGCCGACCATATAAGCGACGAACACGGCGCGCGCGAGCGGCACCCTGACGACAATCAGGTTGTCCCACTCCTTCAACGAAGGCAGGCTGTGGAGGAGGTCGCCGTCGATTTCGCCTCGGTCTGCCATCTGGACGCCGCGGCGCAACGGCAAAACTCTGGTCTTGAGGTCGACGCCCAGCTTGCCGTAGGCCTGGCGCAATACCGAAATCGCTAAGGGGCCCATCGCCGAATTGTCGAGCGTGGCGATCTCCAAGGAATCCTGCGCCGTTGCGGTCATCGAGAGCACGAGGAAGGCTCCACAGGCCACTGCCCGCGCCCTCATCCGGTGGAACGCAAAGCTCATATGGCATTGTGCTGCGGTCGCCTCCAGTGGTGAAGTGGATCCCGGCGCTCTGAATGCAGCCAGCAGCGCACGGGTCACTTTCTACCGTGAAGACGGAGGCGCCCAGCCGAGTCAGCTCAGTGTCATCGACGGATTGGCTCCTCATCGCACCGTGGCCGCCGTCGAGTTGCGCCGGCTCGAAGTTGGCGTCGACGAGTTCTTTGGCGTATGCGCGGATCCGTGATGCCGTGGGTGCGAAGCTCTGCGTCCAGCGTACGAACAAATCTCAAGAAGCTGATGTCCAGCGCAGCGATCCAATCCCTCAACTGAATGACGTCCAGGCGCCGCTCGCCTCGCTCGACCTTGCTAACCGTTGCCTGACTCTTGCCGAGCAGGACGGCAAGGTCGGTCTGCCGCAACCGCTTCCGCTCGCGCAGGCCCCTGAGCATGTCCAGGAAGATGGTGTTGTGTCGGCTGTGGAGAGTCTTACCCATGAGAACCTTTCAGGCGACACGCTACGCGACGGTCAGCAATATTCGGAAAGGGAATTCATCTCCCGACGCCGTGCTCGGCGATCTGCGCCGCTGGTTGGGAGGCGTTTTGGCCGCCTGTGGCATGGGTCCATCCATCAGCTACAATGTATGAATTGGTGTGAGTGCGATTGAGTGTACGTTCGTGCCTGCGGTGAGAGGCCGCAGACTCAGCGGCCATGGCGGGTGTCCGTTCCTCGTCGAATCGGAGTGCTGGCTCGATCAGTCAGGCGGTGAACCTAGCCTGGAGTTCGCATCAGCCGTTCAGGCAAGAACCGTTACTGGGCGGTGTGGCCCTCAGGAGGGCGGGCCTTGCCAAGCGGCCTGCGCGGCGGTGAAGTAGCTACTACACGAGAAAGTAGCTACTGAAGTCACGGCCTGCTGCGGAACAGCGAACGACCGACGGCATGGCCTAGAAGCTCTGTCCAGGCGTCGTCGCTCACGTCAATGGCCCCCAGGAGTCCTACTCGGATGGCGTTGGCGCGCAGCAGCGCGACGGCCATGCGATCCTCTTCGGGCGCAGCACGGAGGTTGTAAACGCGGCCCGACGAGGTGGTCACAGTACGGCGCTTTCGGTCCACGGCGCTGACGGGCGACGTGACCCGAACGGTTTGCCCGTCGCGGTATGTCATCAAGTGAAGAGCTCCTGTGGATGCCAGAAAGAGGCGCCACGACAGAGCCTCAACTGTCGCCTGTTCTTCGACAGGCGGTGCATCACGCTCATTCGCGAAGAAGATCATGCTGTCAGAGACCAGTTGCCGATGCATGCTTGGGGCCTGCTCGCCCGGAGTTCCTGAGCCGGCGGGCAGCGGCCTGCCGCCGGCGGCGTGGCTTGAACTTCAGCAGCAGCTCACGATCAGAGACTGCGGCATCCGGTTCAGTCGGCAGGCCCACATCTAGCGCTTGACCATCCGCGTCGATCAGTTGCAGGAACTGCTGTCCACCCGCATCGCTGGCGAGCCAGACCTCGTGAACTTCTCGAGACGTCCATTGGCCACATGGCGCCTTCCAGCCGGGAACCATGCACACCAACCCTTTGATCTCCCCAGCGTCCACGGTGGGTATGAAGCTAATGAGGTCGCTCTCCCAGCCGAAGATCATGGTGCGCACGAAGCTCATCCCGGCTTCGCCATCAGGGACCTCAACCGATAGTAGGAACCACGGGGCGTGCAGAGACAGCTCCACGACGCGCCAATAGCGCGCGTCGGGATGGGCCAGGCCTGGTGGGATGGGGAACTCATAGGGCGGATAGGTCGTGAACATGGAAGCTCGTGCGCCGAGGCGGTGGGTAGGCGCTGCGAGGTTGGTAGCGATGCCCAAATGTTCTGACACCACCCTTGAAACACCAAGGACTGGTGTGCAGTGCCACCGTAGTGCGATCAGGCAAGAATTCAGATTCGGAATACCGCCTGATCTGCGCTAGCTTGTCGGGTAAAGCTCCACGCTGCGTGTGGGTCGCTACGAGGCAGCACGGTTCTGCTGGCATGCCAAATCGGAATTCAAACTTCGGCGGCGAGATCGGGAAACGCCGTGTTCGGAAGCAGGGGACCATTTGGCTCGCGAAGAATGGGGCATGTCCACGCAAGAAGAACGTCTGCGCTCGCTGCGGGAAGCGCGCGAGCTACTTATGGTCGTGGCGCAAGAGCAGCGTCTGTCCATGGATCTGAGGCGCGGTGCGCAGGCTGCGCTCAATGGTTTTCCACACGACGTGGACATCGCTGGTTGGCTGGAAGGCACAACTCATACTCCGACCGGTTCGTGGGGCGTCGCATTTGCCGCCGGGAGGCTGGTGCTAGAGGTGCTGCAACGCACGCTCCCTGTCGACGACTCACTGCGGAGGTGGGCAGATTTCGCGGAGCGACATTTTCCTGAGGCGATATGGCTTCCCGACGGGCGCGCGGGCTCCGAAAAATGGGCGCCTATGTTCTTGGACCCCTTCCGCATCTTTCGACAAGTACAGAAGGACTAATGG
>Ga0194137_10000277_pt1 | contig 35981 bp, 36 predicted proteins | sample TARM_MetaG_T3_14_FD_134025 | JGI IMG/M metagenome (GOLD analysis project Ga0194137, IMG submission 134025) | Freshwater microbial communities from Pennsylvania, USA, analyzing microbe dynamics in response to fracking - TARM_MetaG_T3_14 (version 2) | ecosystem: Environmental > Aquatic >... | reverse complement strand
GTTCATCTCGTCATCCCCGATCCGATCCAGTCCCGACTCGCGGAACCGATCCAACAAAAACCGCACCCGCTTCTGCTCCCCGAAGGTCGGCGCCGGCGTCTCCGCCATCATCACCAAATTCGCCAACAAAATGTCCTTACAGGACCGCACACCCTCCACCAGCCCCGCGAGCGGGGAAGAAGCAATATCGACTCGAGCACCATCATTCATATCAGCTATGTCCTCTCGGGAACGCCTTCACCAACGAAAGGTTCCTTTCCCAGAACTACCCCGCCCCATCCACACCCACAACCCGAAGTTTACAAAATTCCCGTTAAGAATCCCCAAACCCCACAGAATCGTAACTCCCACACATTTTTGTATCACCCATCCCAAAACCCCAAAAATACCACTCAACCACTCGCAAATACATCACCCACGCTCCCTCCACGCCTGAAATATTTTTGCCATCCATCTTTTTGCCACCCACACACAATCCCTCCCGCAACAACCCTCTCCATCGCATCTTCCGACATTCGGAACCTTCCTCTCCCCCTGCTTCCGAACCTCGGAACATCAGCACCCGCGCCACCAAACCCTCCGACAGGCCATCCTCTCGGCCTTGATTTCCGATCCTCTTCAAAGACCATAGCCCTAAATGAAACGAAGAGTTTTTTGAACCCAGCCATGAGAGACAAAAATACCACAACGCCTTTTGGACCCACCTACAAGATCTTTCAGGTTTGCGGCTTCATAAAACCTATCATTTTCTCCAGCTTCCCCGAGTCATGTTGATTCGCTAAATCGCAACTTATTACGTCATGAAGCCGACCTTGAAAACCGGAGGAGTTTTAAGCCGGATTCAAGGTGCTTTTGAATTGCCACTTCGGCTCCATCCATGCAACTTTATGCAACACTATGCATCTAAAAGCATATAAAATCATGAACCGCGACAAAGAGGCCGCTTTCTTTATGACCTTCGATCGGGAGGAAATCCTGCAGGAGGTCCTGCTCAAAAACGGGTTCATGCTGGATGTCCAACCGGAACCGATTCCCGAATTCGAGGAGAACGCCGTCTTCCGCGCCTGGGATTCGCTGAAAGAGGCAACCATGTGCCTCGACTATGACCTCAAAGAGCAAACCGTCGCCAAACTCAAAGGAATGCCAGGCATCTTCATCTTCCTCGAACAAGCCCTCGACACCACCAAAAAATGGAACCTCCGCGCCGAACTCGGGGAGAGGCTTGTGGCGTTTTTAAAAAAATATTCTTTCGAAAAATATGCCTATTTCACGTGTATAAAAAATGAGGAAGCTTGAAAATGACGTCATACAAACATGAAATGCCGAGTGTATTGGACCGCGAAGTCCGACACCCAGACGCTGACGCTTTTGGACATAAAGACTTTGCCAGAGCACTAAAGAGCCTCATTGAAGCCGATCAGAATGAACCACCATACAGCATCGGGCTATTGGGGCCTTGGGGCACAGGAAAATCGACAATAAAGAGGCTGTATGGTTATGGGCTCAATGATGATGCAGGGACTCACCGCCAAGACTCAAGGCGAAGTCGTATCCGTCAGATAACGTTTAATGCCTGGAGGTACGGAGGGGACAATATCAAACGCGCCCTACTTCGTCACGTCTATCTAGAGCTTGGAGGCAAAGACCAAGATATCGCTGATGCCCTATGTAATCAGATAAAGCGCGATTTTCTGGAGACCAGAACTATACAGGACATTCTACACGAGTTATACGAGAAGCTCATATGGAACATAATCCCGATCGGTGTGATTATCTTGATGTTTATCGGAGCGTTGTGGGCGAGCAGCGAAGTACTTGGTCTGTCATCTGATTGGGCGAAGGCATCTACAGCTCTCGTGGTTGCCATCTTGTCGGGCATCGTGACCAAACTAGTTACGGAACCAGGCCGTTTTAGTATACCACGCTATTCAAGAGCAACGCGTGTAGAACTTCCGCGATCATCGGCAGAAGACTATGAGGAATTGCTCGTGTCACAAATTGAACAGTTTAAAGTGGGGCCAGGTAAAAAGTGTGAAAGGCTTGTCATCTTCGTGGATGACCTCGATAGACTCTCGGCGGACGAGATGGTAAATGGTTTGGACGCCATCAGGACGTTTATGGAAATACCTGTGGCAAAACTACCCAATGATATAGGCGTAGTGTTCGTGATTTCCTGCGATGAGGCGCGCGTTGCTGCGGCTCTTGCTGACAGACGCTGGCAGCGGATGAGTAGCGAGCTGCCTGGAGCAGTTTTAACGCTGTCCGACGCCCGTAGATATCTTGACAGGATCTTCCAGTTTCGGCTTGAGATCCCACCATTTCCGAAACAGGATATGCGTCAATTTGTCATTACTCGGATGACTGAAGATTGTTCAAATATAGTGGAGGAGGTTGAAAGTAAAGGCGTGCGTCTTGACGAAATTGTTGATCGGATGATCCATACTGGTGTATCAAGCCCACGAAATGCTCTCCAAATACTGAACGCATTCGTCCAGAGTTGGTGGCTTGCAAAGGGACGCGAATTTGAAGGGGCGGGAACAGATAGGTTCGGAGGACTATCTGAAGGCGTAGTGACTACACATCCGCTGACCCTTGCGGCTATATGCGCACTGCGTGTTGATTTCCCTGATTTCTATCGCCATTTGGAATACGAACCCGATTTGCTTGAAAGAGCTACGGATGTATTTGTCAGAAAAGTGAAACTGAATGAGCAACCCGAAACTACTCAACACATTCTTCGGCCTTACTTCTCCGATGTAGAGTCTCTCACACTCAAAGAAGAACATCGCCCATTAAGAAGGTTCTTGGCAAGCCTCCAAGGCTTGGAATGGCCGCAAACGTTACAGCCTTTCTTACTGCTGACACAAGATCCTATCACGCGGAGTTATGGAGATGGCTCTATTCGTATCTACATGAATCTGGTGTCGGGAGATAGCCACGGTGTTTTGGAAGAATTGGGACGAGATAAGGACACCAAAGTTCTTAGCTTTAGAGAAACGAGATTGATCCGTGACTTTATGGATAGTGTAGCGCATGAAACCGAAGCGAAAAAAGACAATGCTGCAATCGTTCTTGCTGATTTAGCACCTCGTCTCACGGAAGAGAATGCAGGTCTACTGATGACGCCGCTTTGCGACCAGTTGGGTAGATCAAATACACTACGTTCGCGTGTAGGTATTGAGCGAATCAAAACCGTGGTTCCCAAGGTACGTGCTGCGACACAACGCCACTTAGTAGGTATCCTGACAGAAGACTTGTTGCCAATGAAGGGAGATATTAGACTTGCCTTACATTCGCTGCAGACACCATCACTGAAGGAGGCCGTTAACATGGTCCGCTCGGGCTTGGACCTAATATTCAATGTGCGAGAAAAGCACGGACTTGATTATTCTACTGAAGATAGTTTACTTTCTTGGCTGCGCGTTCGCCGTGTAAGTATAAATGAAAAGGAGCAACTTTTCCCATTCTCCGATTTGGAAAGGTGGGTTTCTAAACGTGAAAAAGGACTTCTGCCTTACTTACGGGAAGACTATACAGATCAGTTGATCGCCGAACTTGAGGCGGGGAGACATGAAGATCTAGAGTTGGAAAGCGCTTTGCGTCGCGCCAAAACAGTTTTGGAAAATATTTGGACCGCGGGAACGGAGGATCGACAGATATTTTGGGATCAGACTTCGCGGCTGGTCGGCGTGCGTAGCGAGGAAGGTGTTGAGGCAGCCATCCTCCTTGCGAGGCCATATTTGAACGAGGCCGAGCAACCGAACGTCACTAATTTTATCCTAAAATTCATTGATCGCTTGAAAAAGGAAGTGGAAGCCCAAACAGACTGGCAATTGGAAAGAGAACGGGTTGCCGCCCAATTGGTTCAACTTCTGAATGAGAATTCCGGAAAAGTAGGGGATAAATGCTTTGGGCCACTCCGCGAACTGACATCAGCTTACGGAGCGCAGGAAGAGCAAACAGAACTATTTGAACAGGTTTGTGCCGCAGCTTGCCGGATCGATTCCACAACAGTTCACGGAAGTATTGAAGACCTCATACCCCAGATATCTCAGGATCTACCGAAACCCACTGTGGAATGGATAGGCACGCATTTCTCTGACTTTCTAAATGAGGATGAGCGTGTGAATGTTATCAGCCAGTTCTCAAGAATTGTGAGCCAGGACAATATTCCTGACTCAATGTCGGAAAGATACGAGTGGTTTGTCAATTCGCTTGATCTTGAAAGCAAGATTGATGAAAGAATGCGCAAGCACGCAACGGATGTTTTTGCGCAATTACCCGGACGGCACAACGATCCAAATAAATTCTTGACGAAGGTGTTCCCGACGGCGGTTTCATTCTTGGAAGGTGACTGGCCGCCTAAATCAGGACAATATCTGCAAAATCTATTGAACAACGCCAACGGAAACCCTAAGATTTACTCTTTTTTACACAGCCAACTTCGAGGGTGTGAAAAGGGTCTGGCCGTGAATTTTAACATTCCAAGCCCTTCGTTGAAAAGGGTCTGGCCGTGAATTTTAACATTCCAAGCCCTTCGAGACTGTGAGGGTCACGTGCGATATAGGCCAGGGGGGCACCCTCGGCCAGCCACGTCTGCCCCCACTCCACGGCGGGGCCGTTCACCAGGAATGAAACTCCCCCCCAGCCAAACTTGTCAGTTTAGAATCGATTTCCCACATCCTGGGCGTATCATTCCAAGTAAGATGCCGAAGGACCATACCCCCCAGCCTGAAAGCCCCATGTTCTTCCGCCACCAGGATGGAGTGGTGAACATTAATCGCGACCAGGTTCCTCCCGATCAGCGTGAAGAGATGGAGGCGTTTGTCGTCGAAAAGGCGGAGTTTCCGCAATTCCGGGGAGAGGTGGAGAATGGATACCCCCTCTCACGGGTGACGAATCCTGGGATCTGTCCGCGTTGCGGGGGGACCACATCGCAAAAGGTCGCGGAATTCATTTATGCGACTTCCTGGGGATCGCGCGCGGCCATCGCCCCGGCCGGCCGGTTCTGCTCCAACTGCCCCACCGTGATCGTGGATCAGCACATGATCGCGAAGGCGATGGTGGTGGACGGACGATTTTTACGGACGGTCGGCGTGCTGGACATAGAAACCGGCAACCCCATGTATTTCAAAACCTGGCGCGGTGAGAAGCCGATCTATTTTCTCGACGAGAACGAGCAAATTGAGGATATGCGCATCCCCAGCGATGCGGGCTTATCCGCTGGAGGTCCAACCACCCCCGGAACCTCGGCCCCGCGGGCATCCGACGGAAAAAAGAAACGGAAGCGGAAGCAGGCGAAAGCGAAACGCAAACGGAACCGGAAACGGAAGTGAAGTTGTGTTTTAAAGTTGAACTTTAGATTTTTTACAACCTTTCCCAAACTCTACTTCACCCAGCTGGGCCTGGCGGCCTATCTTCCGGAACTCCGGAGCGCCGATCAGGTGTCCCCTGCCCCTGGAAATGCGCACTCACCGCCAAGGAATCGACAAGATCTTCAATGGGCAAACGCAAGAACACCTCCTCATCCCCAAAAAAGCTCAAAGGACGGGAGCGCCGACTCGCCACAGCGCCAACCTGGCTCGCGTCGAATGAAAACTCGAAACCCTCCAATCTGCTCAAACGGTATCGGAAACGGTTCGGTGTGGATTGGGAATGCGCCATCACGGAACTCAAGGAACTGGGCGTCGTGTTCGACGAGACCTACTTGAAAGCGTTGCGGGCGACCCTCACGGACGAAAACGGCCACCCGAAACCCCAAAGACCCATCTCCCGGTTCGAGTTCGACTGCGCCCAAGGGATCCCTCCCCAATCAGACGACGAGTTCGCTTTCATCGCGGGATGCACCGCCGGGGGTGTCCCCTACGGAATCACGTGGGAGGAAATGGAGAATGACGAGGCGAACGAACGGCGGCCCGGGCGTGGATGAAGACCGGAGCGCGGACACTCCTGTCCGCTTTCACGAATGCCCGGGAGGGTGACGGACAGGAATGTCCATCCTCCTTTCCGATTTTTCATTTGGCGTTTCGGGAAACAGGGTCTACACAAAGGGTATCCCCCACCCCGGTCGATCACATCACCCGGAGAATGTAGAGCATGTCGTTGAATATCGGTTTTGTGTCCACCCGGTTCTGCGGAACCGACGGTGTCTCGTTGGAAAGCGCCAAATGGGCGGAGATCCTGTGGGAGTCCAAACACGTTTCGTATTGGTACGCGGGCGAACTGGATCGCGATCCGGACATGAGCCTGCTCGTGCCCGAGGCGTTTTTCAAGCACGAGGAGAACCTTTGGATCAACAAACATATCTGGGGGCAGACCGGGCGGGAACCGGAAGTGAGCCAGCGCATCCACCGCAGCGCCACCTATCTGAAAGGCACGCTGTACGAGTTTGTGGAGAAGTTCGGCATCGACATTCTCATCGCCGAAAACGCGCTCACCATTCCCATGCACGTGCCTCTGGGCGTGGCCCTCACGGAATTCCTGGCGGAAACCCGCATGCCCTGCATCGCCCACCACCACGACTTCTCCTGGGAACGCATCCGGTTCTCCATCAACGCGGTCTCCGACTTTCTGGAGCTGGCCTTCCCTCCCCGCCTCTCCAACGTGGTCCACACCGTCATCAACCAGGCCGCCCAGGAACAGCTCTGCTGGCGGCGGGGCGTCACCTCCATCCTCACCCCGAACGTGGTCGACTACCGCAACCCGCCTCCGCCCCTGGACGACTACGCCTCGGACGTGCGGAGCGAGTTGGGCTTTTCCGACGACGACCTGATCTTTCTCCAGCCCACCCGCATCGTGCCCCGCAAAGGCATCGAACACGCCATCAAACTGGTCGAAATGCTGGAGGACCCCCGCATCAAGCTGGTGATTTCCCACGAGGCCGGGGACGAGGGATTCGAGTACGTCAACATGTTGCGCGAACTCGCCCACGAATCCAACGTCGACCTCCGCATCGTGGCCGACAGGGTCGCGGACCTGCGCACCACCGACGAGCAGGGACGCAAGGTCTACACCCTCTGGGACCTCTACCCCCACGCCGACTTCATCACCTACCCCAGCCTGTACGAAGGCTTCGGCAACGCCCTGCTGGAGGCGGTCTACTTCCGAAAGCCGGTCGTGATCAACCGCTACGACATCTATGCGCGCGACATCGAACCCCGCGGCTTCCGCTTTCCCATGATGGAGGGCTACGTGCAACGCTCCCTCGTCCGTCAGGTCCGCGAGATTCTGGAAAACCCGGAACTCCGCGACCAAATGACCGAACACAACTACCAGACCGCCCGAAAATTCTTCAGCTACGAGGTCCTGCGACGAAAACTCAACGCCATCATCGCCAACCTCATCGTGGAGTAACCGCGACCCGCCGGAGGCGGGGTCGGAAGTCACTGGTCAGTGGTCAGTGGTCAGTGGTCAGTGGTCAGTGGTCAGTGGTCAGTGGTCAGTTAACCGAAAAACAAGAAACCAGGAACAACGAACAAGAAACTGTCTCAAACAAGAAACCATTTCCCAATGACAAGTGACCACTGACAAATGACTTCCGCCCCCCACCTTCTGGAACGCGCCCGCGACACCCTGCTCGCGGCGGCGGAGGCGTTGCCCCGGGCCGGGGAGGTGGAATCCCTACGGGAAGAGCTTTCTGCCTCGTTGGCCCGCGGGTATTTGAAACCGGACGAGGATATCGGGATCCGACGCCTGTTCGCCCGCTACCTTCACACCCGAAGCGCCCTGCACGAAACCCTCGCCTCCCTTCGCCCCCTCGTTCCCCGGTTCGGGCGACGTAGCGACCAGGAATCCCTGCAGGCCTTTGTCGCGGCCTGGCTGGCGGGATGCATGCTGATGCGCGCCGCCCGCTATCTGATTCGGGAATTTCACGACCATCCCGAGATCCTCCGCCTGCTCAATCAGGCCGAACCCGCACTGGGACTTCCCGGCGGCATGCTCGACCGTATCCATGATTCCGCCGCCCGACCTTCCACCCTGCTCCGCTACTTCCGCGCCGCCCGCTACGCCGAAGCCCGGGCGGAGGACATCGCGGCGCTGCGCGACGATCCACTGACGGGCCCCCTGCTTCCGCTCCTGGAGGCCGAGGCCCCCTTTGTGGAAAACCAAAAACGACGCCACGCCAAAGCCTACGCCCGCTGCCGACTTCATCATGTGCGCCGACGACCGGTCCGCCACTACAAACGGGTCATGTGGGGCTTGTTCGAAACCTCCGGCCGCGCCATCGCCGAAATGCGCAACCCCCTGCATCGTCGCCGTGTCACCGCGCGGGTCCGGAAGACCGTCTCCGCCACTCTCCAGCCGGGCGATGTGCTGATTACCCGCCCTGACGACGCGGACAGCACTCTCTTTCTTCCCGGCTTCTGGCCGCATGCCGCTTTCGTCATCGGCCACCCGCATCAACGCGCCGAACTCGACGTACAGACCTCTCCGGATCGAGAGGAGCGGTCCCGCGCGCCCGTCTGTATTCTGGAGGCCAAAAAAGACGGCGTGCGATTTCGAGCCCTGCGCGAGACCCTGGCCGTCGATGCGTTCGTTCTGCTCCGTCCAAAGGTCCAATCCCCGGAAAACCTCCGCCTCATGATCGAGCGGGCCCTGAGCCATGAAGGCAAGCTCTACGATTTTGAATTCGATTTCACCCGCCCCGATCGCCTGGTCTGCACCGAAGTCGCATACCGCGCGATGGACGGAGTGGGCGGTCTTCATTTCAACCTGACCCGCCAGGCGGGACGCTTCGCGCTTCCTGCCGAAGAGCTTCTCCGTCAGGGGCTTGCGCAGGACCTGTTCGACGTGAAAATGCTCTACGGCGTCCGGGGAAATCAACTGTTCCAAGGAGACCGCGCCAAGGAACTTTTACTCCGGACACTCGAACCCAACCGCTCTCCCTTATCGAAATCTAACGAGTGAATACAATTTTGTGCATGGGTGTTACAAACTTCACTTTTTAATAAAAATAGCGTTGCGGATTCACTTTTAAACCTTCAAAGTTAAAGGGAACATCAATGGAAATGGGTTATGATCCTCACTCTGATCACTTTGGATTCACCAAAACACGTTTCGTCTTTCGACGAGTTTCTAGGGCTGACTGAACAACGGTATTCCAGTTACCTCTCACAGCCTCTGACCCCCTTCAAGTCGGGTACCTGGTACACCGCCGTGAAACCGTACCACTCCGGGATTTTTCCCTTTCTCGCTTTCGACATGATGGTGATGTTCCGGGCCTTGCCCTGCCAATTCTTCTTCGGGCACGACCTGCTCACCTTCGGGTCGGCCGAAGCCGGTGAGATTCAAGTGGACGACGGACTGCTCGCCCAATTCGAAGAGGTGCTACGACAGCATCCCTCCGGCTCAAGCCACATGCACTTCCAGGGATTCGGCAGCCGCATCGACATCGGCCTCAACGCCCTGTCCCGCCTGTATGTCGACAACCTCACCTCGCTCACCCGGGTGGAAAGCGAGGTGTTGACCCATCTTCGCACCCTTCAATTCGACAAATACGGCGACCCCATGAACCTTCGAACCTTCGGGCTTCAAAAGCAGGTGGCGGAACGGCTCGATAAATCCCCGGTCGCGATCCACAAGTCTCTCCGCAGCGCGAAATTCGCCCTGCTGGCCGAAACCGCCACGGCCATGAAAGAAATGATGGTCTGATCCCTCGCGTCAGTTGCCGCGTCGAAACGGACGGGCGAAGAACTTCAGCATCGCCTTCTCTTTCGCCCAGAAAAAACGGAACTGGCCCAGCAGCGTGCCGAACACCATCAACATGATCTGGTACGTCGGAAAGATCAGGGCGATATAAGTGGGCACCTGAATCCACATCGGTGTGGTCTCGTCGAACCCAATAAAAGGCCACACAAAGCGGCGGATCTGGGTCACGCTCATCCCCGCCAGAGAAAAAACGATTAAAATTGCGACCACCTGCCAAGTGGATTCAATTCCCCACTTGGTCTTGAGCCGTTCCACCCACGCGGCGTCACTCATACCGTCCATCCGGTCGACGGATTCCATATGCGACGCTCGCGCCTCACTCCGCTTCGGCCTGTTCGGCCAGTTGCTTGGCGGCGTCCACTGAATCCACCTGGTCCGCGAAATCCACCAGCAGGACCACGTCCGGAGACCGAACCTCCAGGGTCCCCTCGCCGAAGGCGAACCAGGTTTCCTTCCCGTTCCGAACCACTTTGCCCGGTCCGGTTTTCACCGCCGAGATCATCGGCGCGTGTCCGGCGAGTACGCCGAGCCGTCCGTGGTAGGCGGTGACGGTGAGGGTCTCGACCTCTTCGTCGATGACCGGTCCGGCCGGAGTAAGAATGCGCAGGGGAAAGGTGCTCATAGCAATGCGGTGGAAAGAATCGGATTACAGCGAGGCGGCCTTGGTCCGCACGTCGTCGATGTTGCCCACGAGGTAGAAGGCCTGCTCGGGCACGTCGTCGTGTTTGCCGTCCAACACTTCCTTGAAGGAACGGATGGTGTCCTCCAGTTCCACGTAGGTGCCGGCCAGGCCGGTGAACTGTTCCGCCACGTGGAAGGGCTGGGAAAGGAAACGCTGGATTTTCCGGGCGCGGTTCACGGTGAGGCGGTCCTCCTCGGAGAGTTCCTCCATACCCAAAATCGCGATGATGTCCTGCAGCTCCTTGTATTTCTGCAGAATTTCCTGCACGCCCCGGGCCACCGCGTAATGTTCCTCGCCCACGATCTCGGGGGCCAGAATCGTGGAGGTGGAGGTCAGCGGGTCCACGGCCGGATAAATCCCCAGCTCGGCGATCGACCGGTTGAGTTCCGTGGTCGCGTCCAAGTGGGCGAAGGTGGTCGCCGGCGCCGGGTCGGTATAGTCGTCGGCCGGCACGTACACGGCCTGAATCGAGGTGATCGACCCGTCCTTGGTGGAGGTGATCCGCTCCTGCAGCGCGCCCATGTCGGTGCCCAGCGTCGGCTGATACCCCACGGCGGAGGGAATACGTCCCAGCAGCGCCGACACCTCGGCCCCCGCCTGGGTGAAACGGAAAATGTTGTCCACAAACAGCAGCACGTCCTGCTTCATGTCGTCGCGGAAATGCTCGGCCACCGTCAGCGCGGACAGCGCCACCCGGGCGCGGGCGCCGGGGGGTTCGTTCATCTGACCGTAGATCATCGAGGTCTTGTCGATCACCCCGGACTCCGCCATTTCCTGGAACAGGGCGGTCCCTTCCCGGGTCCGTTCCCCCACCCCGGCGAACACGGAATACCCGCCGTGCTCTTTGGCGATATTGTGAATCAGCTCCTGAATCAACACCGTCTTGCCCACGCCGGCGCCGCCGAACAGGCCGACCTTGCCGCCTTTGCGATACGGCGCGAGCAGGTCGATCACCTTGATCCCTGTGACCAGCACGCTGTCGCTGGTTTCCTGATCCTCGAATTTCGGCGCGGCCCGGTGAATCGGCTTGTGGCCGTCGGCTTTGACGGGTCCCTGATTGTCGATCGGCTCCCCGAGCAGGTTCATCACCCGGCCCAGCGTTCCCTCGCCCACGGGCATGGAAATCGGTTCGCCGGTGTCCCGCACCTCCGTGCCGCGCACCAGACCGTCGGTGGTGTCCATGGCGATGGCCCGCACCACGTTTCCGCCCAGATGCTGGGCCACTTCGAAGGTCAGATTGTCCTTCTTGTCGTTGATGGAGGCGTTGGTGCAGGTCAAGGCGTTGAGGATGGGCGGCAGATCGCCTTCGGGGAATTCGATGTCGCACACCGCGCCCAACACTTGCGTGATGCGGCCTTGCGGTCTCTTGGAGGAGGAAGTTTTCTTTTTGGCGGGCATAAGCGGTCTCTTTCTTAAGTCTACAGCGCCTCGGCGCCGGAGATAATTTCGATCAATTCGGTGGTAATGGCGGCCTGCCGCGCCCGGTTGCGCAACAGGATGTTCTCGTCAATCAGGTTCTGCGCGTTCGTGGTGGCGTTGTCCATGGCCGTCATACGGGCCCCGTGTTCGCCGGCCGCGTTTTCCAGCAGCGCGTAGAACACTTTGAACGTCACCAGCCGCGGCACCAGAAATTCCAGCAGCTTGGACATTTCCGGCTCGGCCAGAATGTCGGTCGCGGGAGGCGGGGCCTCCAGCGGCTCCTCGGGCAGATCGGGCGGCTCCAGCGGAAGCAACTGACGCCATTCCGGTTTCTGAACCAGCGGGCTGACGAACTGGTTGCACAACAGCATCACCTTGTCGTAGCCGCCCTCCAGAAACGCTTTTTCCAGACGACGGGTCACCCGGGTGGCGTCGCGGGCCTCGGGCGAGGCACTGGTGATTTCGTCGAAGTGTTTCATCACCGGTTCGCGGTTGCGGAAGTGCAGATACCCCCGCCGCCCCACAAAGGCCAGCTCGTACTCGACCCCGTCTTCCCGACGGGCGTCCAGATAGGTTTCGGCGTAACGGATGATGTTGTTGTTGAAGCCACCGCACAACCCCTTGTCGGAGGTGAACAGCACCAGCAACACCCGTTTCACCTCGTCGCGGTTCTCCAGCAGGGGGTGCATGTCGCTCTCGACATGCTCCGCCAGCCGGTGGATGAGCTGGTTGACTTCGTGCGCGAAATCCCGGGCCTGTCGTTGCGAGTCCTGCGCTTTACGGAGCTTGCTCGCGGAAACCATTTTCATGGTCTTCGTGATCTTGCTCGTGTTCTTGAGACTCGAGATTTTGCGGTTGTAGTCTTTAATGCTTTGCATCGGTCACACGCTGTGCGGGATCCGTCGTTCCGGACGCCTTACTTCCAGGACTTCTTGAACTCGTCGATGAGGTTTTTGAGTTTCTCTTCCAGCTCGTCGGTCAACACCTTCTCCTTGCCGATTTCCCGGACGAATTCCGCGTAGGAGGAATCCAGGGCGTCGTTCAGTTCGGCCTCGAACTCCCGCACCCGGTCCACGGGCAGGTCGTCCAGATAGCCGCGGGTACCGGCGTAGATAATCACGATCTGTTTCTCCACGCTCAACGGCGCGTTCACCCCTTGCTTGATGACCTCCATCAGGCGCTGGCCCCGTTCCAATTGACGACGGGTGCCGGCGTCCAAATCGCTGGCGAACTGCGAGAACGCCGCCAACTCCCGGTACTGGGCGAGGTCCAGACGCAAGGTGCCGGCCACTTTCTTCATCGCTTTGATCTGCGCGTCGCCGCCCACGCGGGAGACCGACAGACCGGCGTTAATGGCCGGGCGTTGACCGGAGTTGAACAAATCGCTTTCCAGGAAGATCTGACCGTCCGTGATCGAAATCACGTTCGTTGGAATATAGGCGGACACGTCACCGCCCTGGGTTTCGATCACCGGAAGCGCGGTCAGGGAACCGGCGCCCTTTTCGTCGCTCATCTTGGCGGCGCGTTCCAGCAACCGGCTGTGCAGATAGAAAATATCGCCAGGATACGCCTCACGTCCGGGAGGACGGCGCAACAGCAGGGAAAGCTGACGGTAAGCCTGTGCCTGTTTGGTCAAATCGTCGTAAATGATCAGCGCGTGCTTGCCGTTGTCCCGGTATTCCTCCGCCATGGCGGTGCCGGAATACGGGGCCAGGAACTGCATGGCGGCCGGATCGGAGGCCGTGGCCGCGATCACCGTGGTGTATTCCATCGCGCCGTGCTTTTTCAGGGTCTCGACCACCTGCACCACCGTGGAGCGCTTCTGGCCGATGGCCACGTAGAAACAGTGCACATCGTGCCCGCGCTGATTGATAATGGTGTCGATCGCCAGGGAGGTTTTCCCCGTCTTGCGGTCGCCGATGATCAATTCCCGCTGTCCGCGACCGATCGGCGTCAACGCGTCGATCACCTTGATGCCCGTCTGCATCGGCTCGTGCACGTCCTTCCGGTCGATGATGCCGGGGGCTTTCACCTCGATCATGCGGGAAGTCTTGGTCTTGATCGCCGGGCCGCCGTCAATGGCCGTGCCCAGCGCGTCCACCACCCGTCCCGACAGCTCGTCACCCGCCGGAACCGACGCGATGGTTTTGGTGCGTTTGACCTCGTCGCCTTCCTTCACGCCCGTATCGTCTCCGAACAGGGCGATCCCCACGTTGGTTTCTTCGAGGTTGAGGGCCATGCCCCGCAGGCCGCTGGCGGTAAATTCCACCAACTCGCCGGCCATGACGCCGGAAAGGCCGTGGACGCGGGCAATGCCGTCCCCCACGCTCAGAACCGTGCCGACCTCGGAGGTTTTCGGGCCGGTTTTCAGGTCGTTGAGCTGGTCCTTGAGAATGGAAGCCACCTCATCAGGCTGGATGTCGATGGACATAGAATCGTTCCTTACTTATGCGTTAATCACGTTTTGTTTGAAAGTTTCGAGCTTGGCGGCGAGGCTGTAATCCTCCACCACATCGCCCATCTTGATCCGAAACCCGCCGATCAGACTCTCGTCCACCTCGCAGGTCAGTTGGATCGTTTTGCCGGTGCGTTCGCCCAGTTTTTTCTCCAGGTCCTTCTGCTGGCGCACCAACAGTTTTTCGGCCGACACCACCTCGACCGGCAGGATTCCGTGTTCCTCGCGAAGGCGGTCGAGCGCCTCCTCCACGATGTCGGGCAGATCCGCCAGCCGGTCCCGCTCCACCAGCAACGAAAAGAAATTGCGGGTAATCGGCGCGGCCTTTTTCCCGAATAGCTTGTCGAGCGTCGCCCGGCGTTGCTCTTCGGACAACAGTGGATGCGCGACGAAGTCGGAGAAGGCCTCGGAGGTGTCCAGCAACTCCCTCAACCCTCGGAGATCGGCCTCCAAGGCGTCGAGGACGTCCTGTTCCCGGGCCGCGGCGAGCAGCGCGGGGGCGTAACGTTTCGCGACGGCGGACATACCGGATTACATCTCCGCGATCAGTTGATCGACCAGGTCCTTGCGGGACTTGGAGTCGAGTTCTCGCTCGAGCAGCTTCGCGGTCATCGCGACGGCGGTCTCGGCGCTGTACTGACGCAGCGTGTTTTTCGCTTTGCCCTGGGCGGAGGCAATCTCCCGATCCGCGTTCTCACGCAGAATCCGGGCCTCCTCCCGCGCCTTGTCCTCGATGACCCGTCCCGCCTCGCGGGCGGCCTCGCGGCCGGAGTCGATCATCTCGCGCACCTTGGCCTCGGTCTCGTCCATGCGGGACTGGACCGTCTCCTCCAGATGCGCCATCTCGCGCTCAAGGCGCTCGGCGTTCTCCAGGGATTTACCGATTTCCTCCTCGCGGCGATCCAGATTTTCAAGGATCGGGCCGAAGGCGTACTTTTTGAGAATCAGGGCCGCGATCACGAAGATCGTCAGGAACCAGAAGAACATGGCGCCGCTGACGGGGCTGTTGCCGCCATGATCGGCCGCCTCCGGCGCGCCGTGCGCCGGGACTTCCATGTGTTGACCCGTGGAATGATCTGTGGATTGAGCCATACAGGTGTGCCTTTCCGCGGAAAACCCCGCGGAATGAGTGCTTATCGAATGCTTACTTGCCGACGGCGATGATACAGATCACGGCGCAGAACAGGGCCACACCTTCGATCAGCGCGGCGGCGATAATCATCATGGTTTGCAGTTTTTCCTGGATTTCGGGCTGGCGGGCGGAGCTTTCCAGCGCGGCCACGGCCAGCTTGGAGATTCCATATCCCGCCCCGATGGTCACGAGGCCGGCGCCGATTGCGGAGAGAACAGCTGCAGTTTCGAACATAACAGGTACCTTAGGGTTGTGTGTGTTTACAAGGTTGGGTTGACAGAACGGTCAGTGCTGAGGATGCAGGGTTTGACCGACGAAAATTGCGGAAAGCATGACGAAAATATAGGTTTGCAGAAACGCCACCAGGATTTCCAGAAAGAAGACGAACAGGCCGAGCAGCAGGGCCGGCAGCCCCACCGCGCCGTAAATCACGATCATCCCGAGCATGGCGAACAACACGATATGCCCCGCCAACATGTTGGCGAACAACCGGATGGCCAACACCAGGCTGCGAATGAACAGTCCGGCGATCTCGATGGGAACCAACATGAACAGCACCGGCACCGGCACGCCGTGCGGGATGAATCCCTTGACAAAGCCCATAAACCCGTGCCGCTCGATGGGCAGATACACCATGACCGCGAAGGTGGTGAACGCCAAGGCTCCGGTCACGCTCAAACTGGCCGTGGCCGTCGCGAAAATCGGAATCAGGCCCATCAGATTGAGCGTCAGAATCACGGTGAACTGGGCCAGAAAAATCCAGGCGAACTTGCGACCGTCCTCTTTCCCCAGGTAGGGCACGCTGATCTCGTCCCGCACGAACACCACGATGCTTTCCAGCAGGTTGGTGAACCCCCGCGGCACCCGCGCCCGGTGATTGTAGACCTTGGCGTACATCCAGCACACAAAAGCGATCCCGATCAACCCCATCAAACCGGACAACCGAAACGCCGCGGGCAGATTAACCGACGAGAAATCCATATGCCACGTGCCAACCGTCCAGGTTCCCCCGTCCAGCACGTGGTGGGCAATGTATTCACTCACCTCTTCGGTTTTCTCGGCTATCGTCTTGCTCATGCGGTCGGTTCAGGGTTCGGTCGTCGTTCATTTTGCGGTTCAACAGAAGCACGGCGCCCGCGAGCAGGACGGCGTAGCCCCCGAAGAACAGCTCGACAAATACATGTGTCCGCACGGCTTGCAATCCTATAAACAAAAAAATTGTGAAAGTATTCACGAATAGCTTCAGACCCACCCACAACAGGCCCACTACGGGCTCCGTCCAGACCCCGCCACGGGCGGGCAGAAGCCGGATCGCCAGAAAAAAAACGAAATTCACGCCCAAAAGCCCCCAGGCCACGATCTGATCGATTCCCACCTCTGCCGCGTACCGAAGCCGGTTCACTCCTATCGTTGCCGCCGCCGTACATAGGAACAACCCCGTCCAACCGACCGCCTCCCGCATCCACCGCCTCATGGGTCCGAACGGTCCTCCGGGGACGTGGGACCACCCTCCGACTTCCCTTCATCCCCCTTCGAGCGGATATTCCGGGTGGTTCGCGAGATCTTCCACACCTCGTACCCTCCATAGAGAAAGCCTAACGCGATCCCCGCCAACACCCCCCAGGGTTCCGAGTCGTGCGCCTCGTCCCAACGGTGCCCTCCCCAGGCCAGTAAACCCACCGCCAGGGCGAAACTGCTCCCGAGCATAATCGAGGGCGGCATGCGGGTGGTCGATTCTACCGCGCGCCGGTGCGAGCGAAGAAAGGCGCCGGGCTCGTCGGCGTCATCGGGTTTGGAGGAACGGGAATCGGGATCGGTCGTCATGAAGTTTCAGTTTCAGCGTCGGGTTCAGAGGAATCAGGGGCGTCTCCGGGCTCTCCACGGTGACCGCAGTCGGCGCAAATGAACTGCTTCCGCGCACAAATCAAAGGAAAACCCAGAAATAAAATGGACAGAAAAGCAAATCTACGGGAATGGGTTCGTCGGGTCAACTTCCGCGATCCGCACGCTTCGCAGCGCAGGGTCGACGCCCGGGCCCGGGCGCGATGCCACGCCTCCGCCTCCTCCCGGGCGGCCTCCAGATCCGACGCGCGCACCTGCACCCGCACTCCGCCCAGCGCCGCGCCGAAAAACGGCTGCACCGTGACCGTGCTCTGATCGGGAATCCGTGCCTCGATTCCCTTGGACTCCAACTGCAGACACAGAAGATCCGCGTCCGTGATCCAGTTTACGGTGGTCAGGGTGGTGAATGAATCGGAAGACGCGTCGGAGGAGGAATCCATTCAGACATCCTGACAGATTTCGACCCAGGCGCAAGCCGGTTTCGTATTTGCTCTCGAAATCCGCTTCCAAACGCGGGAAACCCTTGCATTTTGGCTGAGATCCTTTTGTTTGAGGAAACAATCGAACTTTCTGGTGAATTCGCACAATCGTATGACCACCCCCAACGCCCAACCTGTTCTCAACGCCGCCCTCGACACCCTCGCCACCTGTCGGTTGGAGGGCCCCGCCGGACGCTACCGCCGTAACGCCGGAGAGGACACGGGGCACTCCCCTGCCGCCACGGCCGCCGCCGTCAACATTCTGTACAGCCTCGATCGCCTCCCGGGCGATCCCCGCGAGCGAACCGAATGGGTGGAAAGCCTCCAGGGCCTGCAGAACCCGGAAACGGGGCTCTATCAACGGGACGGCAGGGACTCCCTGTCCGCCACCGCCGCCTGTGTCGCCGCCCTCGCCTGCCTCGACAGCGCGCCGCCGCATCCTCCACACGCCTATCTCGAATTCGCCGAGTCCTCGGCCCTCCCCGATTTTTTCACCCAACTCAATTGGTGTAGCGAACCCACCCTCGCCGCCCGCGAGTTCGGCGCCCTCTACACCGTGCTCACCCTCGCCGGAAAAACCGACCCCGACTGGCGCGAACGCTGGTTCCGCTGGATCCGCGAGGAGGCCGACGAACACACCGGGCTGCTGCGCCGGGAATGTCTGGCCCCCATCGAACTCGACGGACAATGGACCCTCCTCCCCTATCTCAGCGCCTACCTCTACCCCCTCCTGACCTGCCTGCACGCCCGACATCCGCATCCACTGCCCTGGCGGCTCGTCGACACGGCGCTGGAAATGATGGAATTCCATCGGGACCTCTTTTTCACCCGCAAAGGACACCGCCACCTCCCCTGGGTGCTCATCCTCAGCCGCAGCCTGCGGCGCACCGCGCACCGTCACGAGGAAGGCATGCAGGCCCTGGAACGCTTCGTCCCCTCCTACCTCGGCTATCTGCACGACCTGATCGAGCGAGACCAGTACCGAAAACCCGTCCACATCCAATGGGACATCGCCGTACTGGCCGAACTCCAGATCACCCTCCCCGGACTCGTCCACACCGATCGTCCCCTCCGCCAGGTCCTCGACCGGCATTCCTTCCTTCTCTAAAACAAAGCAGCCGCCCCCACGGGCGGCTCGGAATACATGGAGCGGCACGGTCCCAGTGCCGCATCACGGGAAAAACAAAGGACTCCGGGCTGGAGCCGCCCGGCGGGCGGTGCTCCTCACTCCCGAAGCCCTCTCCCCCGTCACCGACGCGCGTCGGCGTAGGCCTGGGCCTGCATCGACAACTCGGCCGCCTTAAAGGCGTGCTCCTGCGTCATCGCGTTCTCCGTACCGTTCAGGATATCCAGAATCAGTTCACTGAAAAACGGGAACCCGACCTTGCCGGCGCATTCGATGCACTGCTCCACCTCGTCGTTGACCAGATAGATTTTATCGCCTCCGCCGTTGCACGGATCCACGTACTTGCGCATCTCCATGTAGCCTTTCGTGCCCAGCACGAAGCAACGTCCGTCGCCCCACGCCCGGCTGGCCTTCGGGTTGAACCAGTCCAACCGGCAATAGCAGGACACCCCGTTGTCGGTGGTGAGCGAGGCCTCGCCGAAATCCTCCAGACCCGGATGGTCCGGATTGGCGATGTTGTCCACCCGCGCGTGGTTCAGGGTCGCGTCCTTCGCGCCGGCGTACGTCAGGAACTGTTCGAACTGGTGCGAACCGATGTCCGTCAGAATCCCGCCGTACTTCTCCTTGTCGAAGAACCAGTCGGGACGCGTGTGGGCCGCCAGGTTGTGCGGCGCCAGATTCAGCACCTGCAGCACCTCGCCGATCGCGCCGTCTTTGATCAGCTTCCCGGCGTACATCCCGGATTCGTTCAGCAGCCGCTCGGAATAGCAGACCGCGTACTTCTTTCCGGTCTCCGCCACCTTCTTGCGGGCGGCCTCCAACTGTTCCAAGGTGGTGAACGGCGATTTGTCGGTCAGATAGTGCTTTCCGGCATCCAACACCTTCAGCCCCACCGCGCACCGCTCGTTCGGGATGGCCGCGCTGGTAACCAGTTGCACCTCGGGATCCGCCAGAATCTCGTCGAAACTCTCCACCGCCTTGGCCTGCGGATGCTCCTTCAGCACCTTGGCGTACCGCTCCGGATCGGAGTCGTACACGTACTTCAAGGTGCCGCCGGCCGACGCCAGCCCGGCGATTTGACCGTACACGTGCCCGTGGTCGAAGTGACTCGCCGCGAACACGAATTCCCCCGGCTTCGCCACCACCGGCGTGGCGGCGGAGCGGGGCTCGTAATTCATTCCGTCTTTCGCATTGGACATGACGTGTCCTCCTTTAGAACGATTTGGAAAAGTCGTCGGCGGACGCGGACACATCCACCGTCTCTTTCACGAAGGTGCTGTTTTCGATCTTGTCCTTCAACAGCGCCTCGTATTCCGCCGCGTCGATGGGCACGCTCACCGTTTTGTCCTTCAGACCGGACAGCAACATCGCGTTGCCGAGTTCGACTGAATGAATGCCCTCTTCCGCCCGGGCGATCAGGTCCTCGCCCTTGAGGAAGGCGTTCGCGAAGTTCTTCAGAATCCCCGCGTGCTGCTCCCCACCGCCCTGGGACGGGATATCGATGTTCCACACCGGCGGCTTCTCGAAGCCGCTTTCCGTGGTGGCCGAAAACTCGGACATCGGCACCTCGTTGCGGGTGAAGGTGAACACGTCGTTCTCGATCACCACTTTGCCACGTTCGCCGACCACCTCCAACCGGTTGGTGCCGGGTGCCTCGCCCGTGGTGGTGATAAACACCCCCGTGCAGCCGTTGTCGTATTCCATGTAGGTGGTCACGTCGTCCTCCACCTCGATGTGGTGGTATTTCCCCAGCGACACGTGGGAGCGCACCTTCGACGGCATGCCGAAAAGCCACTGCCACAGGTCCAGCTGGTGCGGACACTGGTTCAGCAGCACGCCGCCGCCCTCGCCCGCCCAGGTGGCGCGCCAGCCGCCGGACTTGTAGTAGAATTCCGTGCGGAACCACTCGGTGATCGTCCACTGCACCCGACGCAACTCGCCCAGCTCGCCGTTTTGAATCAACTGACGCAGCTTCTGGTACTGTGGGTTGGTGCGCTGATTGAACATCGCCGCGAACAACTGTTTTTCATTCGTGTGCGCCGCGATCAACCGCTCGCAGTCCGCCTTGTGGACGGAAATCGGTTTCTCCACCAGCACGTGCAGCCCCTTCTCCAGCGCCTTGGCGCCGAGGGTCGTGTGGTCGTAGTGCGGCGTGGCCACCAGCACGGCGTCCACCTCGCCGCTGTCCATCAGCTTCTCCGCGTCATCGAAAAGCCTCACGCCCTCTTTGTCTTTAAAGGACTCCAACTTCTTCGGATTCGTGTCGCAGAGCGCCGCCAGCTTCATGCCGGGGATCTTTCCTTCCAAAATCATGTTCGCGTGGGCGCCGCCCATGTTCCCGACGCCGATAATGCCCAGTTTCATTACGTTTTCACTCATTCTTCACTCTCGGTTGAGGTTTTCAGTTCGAAAAGTTCAAGCGCCGACTTCAACGCCCCCGTCAAATCCTCCGTGGGCAGTTCCCGCTGCTCCCCGCTCTCCATGTCCCGCAGTTGCACGGTGCCCGCGTTCACCTCCGCCTCGCCCTGCAGGACGACGAAACGCGCCCCGTGCCGTCCGGCCCCCTTCATCTGCGCCTTCATGCTCTTGCCCGACAGCTCCATTCGCGTGCGGAACCCCAACGCGCGCAGTTTCCGCAACCGTTCCAGATTCTGATCCCGCGCCGCCTCGTTCTGCGACACCAGACAAATCAGCGGCAACGCGTTTCCCGCAAAACGAGCGCGAACCTCCTCCGGCAGGGCCATCAGCGCCCGCTCCATGCCGATGCCGAACCCGACGCCCTCGATCTCCTTGCCGCCCACATTCATACGGTAGCGCCCCCCGCCCGACAACGCGTCCTGCGCCCCCAGCGCCTCCGAAGACACCTCCCAGATCGTGTGCTGATAATAGTCCAGTCCCCGCACCAGCAACGGGTCGACCTCGTAGTCCACCCCGAACGCGTCCAGGGCCTTCCGTACCTCCTCGAAATACGCCACCGATTCCGGCGCCATCCAGGTGGTGATCGGCGACAGCGTCTCCACCACCCCCCGGCACCCCGGCTGCTTGCAATCCAACACCCGCAGCACATTGGTGTCCATCCGACGCTGGCAATCCTCGCACAACGCCTCCCGATGGTCCGCCAACTCGCCGCGCAATCCCTCCACCACCTTCGGAAAGTCCTCCACGCTCCCGCGGGTATTCAGCCGATACCGCACCGGTCCCAACTCCCAGGCCTTGAACAACGACGCCTGCAACGCGATGACCTCCGCGTCCTGCAACGGCGCCGCCCCGCCCAGACACTCCACGCCCAACTGGTGAAACTGCCGCTTTCGCCCCGCCTGCGGACGCTCCGCCCGAAACATCGGTCCCAGATAGTACAAACGCGCGTCCTGCAACTCCTGCAGATTCCCCGCCACGTACCGCATCACCCCCGCCGTGCCCTCCGGCCGCAGACACACCTGCTTGCCGCCGCGGGTTTCAAACGCGTACATCTCCTTCTGCACGATGTCGCTCGTGTCCCCCAGGGAATGCACATACACCGACACCGGCTCCACCACCGGCGTGCGCACCTCCCGGAAATCGAACCGCGACATGACCTCGCGGGCGCGCCGCTCCAGCGTCTGCCAGACTTCGACTTCCGGACTGAAAATATCGGACATTCCCTTCAAGGGCTGGGGTGATTTCGCCATGCGCTGTCTATCAGCATCTCACACACAGAATGCAAGTCAGATACGGGATTTCTTACCTCGACTACGCACACGCGACGTCTCGCATTGCCCCGGCCAATCCCTCAATCCGTTTCCGATGTTCGGAACCTCTTCCCACGCCCTCTTCCTACCCTCGGAAGCTCCCGCGCGCTCGAACCAAACAGGTTTTACCGCTCGAAAACGAGAAACAAGACGATTTTCAGCTAATTTTTCTTTACGTTCATCTTTTAGCAGTTATTTTATCTTTAAGGAAATTATGAATTTCGACTTTTCCATTGTACGAGATCTACGGAAACGCGGCGGGCTCACGCTGGCCGACGTGTCGGAACGATCCGGTATTTCCCCCTCCGTGATTTCCAAGCTGGAGCGCAACCAGACCTCCGCCGAACTCGACACCCTCTTTCGCATCAGCCGGGTGTTCGACCTCAACACCACGGACCTCATCGCCCTGGCCGAATCCCGCACCGCGGAACGCGCCGAAGGGAAAAGCTACACCTCCGGCGACTTCTCCTTCCGACACGTCGGCTACAGCAACGTCCGCGCCTTCCGCGGCTCCGCTCCCGCCGGCGCCGCCGTCACCCGCCCGGACATGCACGCCGACAATTTCGAACTCTGCTGGGTCTTCACCGGACGCATCCGAATCCAGCTCCCCCGCGAACTCCACGAACTCGGCCCCGGCGATTCCCTCCAGTTCGACGGCGCCCTCGACCACACCTACGAAGCCCTGGAGGAAAGCGATTTTCTCATTATCCACCTGAAAAAAGGGAAAAGATTCTAGTGAAGTGTTCAGTGTACAGGGTTCGGTGTTCAGTCAAAGAGGCCTTCCCGGATCACCACCCCTCAACACTGAACGCTGAACCCCGAACTCTGAAAACTCCAATTCCCTGAACACTGAATTCTAAATCCTCCAACCCCCTGAACACAGAACACTGAAACCTGAAAACTCCGACCCCTTAACCCTCCCATCCCCATGAAAATATCCCAAGACCTTACCCCCGCCGATCTGCTCCCGAAAATCGAAAAGCTCTGGGAGTGCTCCGCCTCCAAAATCCGCACCCTGCAAAAGGAATACGACCACTCCAAAGGCTCGCCCGTCTACACCTGGGAAGGCAAATACACCACCCGTGGATGGACCGAGTGGACCCAGGGATTCGAGTTCGGATCCGAAATCCTCCAGTACGACGCCACCGGAGATGAAAGCTTTCTCAAGGCCGGCAAGGCCAACACCGTGAAGTTCATGGCCCCGCACGTCTCCCACTTCGGCGTGCACGACCACGGCTTCAACAACGTCAGCACCTACGGCAACCTGCTGCGGCTGATGAACGAGGGACGTATTCCCGAAAACGAGTGGGAACGCAATTTCTACGAGCTGGCCCTCAAGCTCTCCGGCGCCTCCCAGGCCCGCCGCTGGACCCCCATCGCCAACGGCGACGGCTACATCTACTCCTTCAACGGACCGCAGTCCCTCTTCGCCGACACCATCCGCTCCCTCCGCTCCCTGGCCGTCGGCTATCAACTCGGTCACCCGCTGATGGAAGAAGGCGACACCGCGATCTCCCTGCTGGACCGTCTGGTCCAACACGCCCGCACCACCGCCGACTTCACCATTTTCTATGGCGAGGGACGCGACGCCTACGACGTACGCGGCCGCACCGCGCACGAAAGCCTGTTCAACCTGAACGACGGCAATTTCCGCGCGCCCAACAGCCAGCAGGGCTTCTCCCCCTTCACCACCTGGACCCGGGGGCTCGCCTGGTGCGTCGCCGGCTACCCCGAGGAACTCGAATTCCTCCGCACCCTCTCCGACGAGGAACTGGAACCCTACGGCGGACGCGCCGAGATCGAAGGCTTCATGCTCAAGGCCGCCAAGGCCACCTGCGACTTCTACATCGAGCACACCAGCCGCGACGGCATCCCCTACTGGGACACCGGAGCGCCCAACCTCCACAAACTGGGCGACTACACCCAGGTCGACGCCGATCCGTACAACGACATCGAGCCCGTCGACAGCTCCGCCGCCGCCATCGCCGCCCAGGGCCTCCTCCGGCTTGGAACCTACCTGAAAGAACAAGAAGCCGAAAACCAGAAACAAGGAACAACGAACACGGAACCCGAGTCCGGCAACCATTACTTCCAGGCCGGCCTCACCGTGCTCAACACCCTGTTCGACACGCCCTACCTCAGCCACGACCCCGACCACCACGGGCTCATCCTCCACAGCAACTACCACATCCCCAACGGCTGGGACCGCATCCCCGAGGGACGCAAGATCGCCTGCGACGAAAGCTGCATGTGGGGCGACTACCACGCCCGCGAGGTCGCGCTCTACACCCAGCGCCTCGCCAAGAACGAACCGTATCTCAAATTCTATCTGTAGTCGGACCCATCCGACAGGCCTCCCCCCTGACCTGAACCCTGAACTCTGAACTCTCACCCCACCCACACTATGGAAATCAAAAAAATCCGCATCATCATGAACGGCGTCACCGGACGCATGGGCACCAACCAGCATCTGGAACGCTCCATCACCGCCATCCTCGAACAGGGCGGCGTGAAAATCTCCAACGACCTCATCCTCATGCCCGAGGTGTTGCTGACCGGTCGCAACGAGTATAAGCTCAAGAACCTCGCCGAGAAGTACGGCCCCCGCGCCATCGGCAAACCCTACGAATACACCACCGATCTCCAGGGCGCGCTCGACGGCAAATACGGCGAGTTCGACATCTTTTTCGACGCCTCCGGCACCCTGCAGCGCGCCGGCTTCATTGAACGCGCCGTAAAGGCCGGCCTGGCCATCTATTGCGAAAAACCCACCGCCGTCGAATCCGCCGAGGCCGTGCGGCTCGCCAAGCTGGTGGAGGACGCCGGACTCAAAAACGGCGTGGTCCAGGACAAGCTCTGGTTGCCCGGGTTCCGGAAACTGAAAATGCTCAAGGAACTCGACTTCTTCGGCAAGGTCCTCTCCGTGCGCGGCGAATTCGGTTACTGGGTGTTCACCGGCATGGACTACGATCAACCCGCCCAGCGTCCCAGTTGGAATTACCGTTCCGAAGACGGCGGCGGCATGATGATCGACATGTTCTGCCACTGGCGCTACGTCATCGACAACGTGTTCGGCCCCGTCAAAAGCCTCGTCTCCTGGGGCGCGACCGACATCGACAAGCGCCGGGACGAGAGTGGTGAAGTCTACGACGCCACCGCCGACGATTCCGCCTACGCCATGTTCCTGCTCGAAGACGGCACCATGGTCCAGTTCAACTCCTCCTGGTGCACCCGCGTCCGCCGCGACGACCTGCTGACCGTGCAGGTGGACGGCGTCAAGGGCTCCGCCGTCGCCGGACTCCGCGAAGTCAAAGTCCAAAGCGCCGCCGAAACCCCCAAACCCGTCTGGAACCCCGACATCGCCCAGCCCATCGACTTCTACGAAAGCTGGAGCGACGTTCCCAACAACATCGAATACGACAACGCCTTCAAAATCCAGTGGGAAATGTTCCTCCGCCACGTCGCCCTCGACGAGGAATGGAGCTACACCCTCATGGAAGGCGCCAAAGGCGTCCAGCTCGCCGAACTCGGCATGCAGAGCTGGAAGGAAAAGCGCTGGGTGGACGTGCCTGAACTTGGCTGAGGACAAGGGAGCGGGGCATGGCCCCGCTCCCGTCCTGTTTCTTGTTCTTCGTTTCTTGTTTCGATGTCCCACATGAAAAGCTGGAAACAGGCATAATCAGAGACTCGCATGGCCACCCTTACACGATTTGAGGATTTGGAATGCTGGCGACTTGGGCGCCAAATCACACAAACGATCTATCGAATCACGCGATCCACCGGTTTCAAAGAGGATCTCGATCTTCGCCGACAAATGCGCCGGGCCGCCGTCTCCATGACCAGCAATATCGCGGAAGGCTTCGAGAGAGACGGGAACAAGGAGTTCATGCAGTTTCTCTGCATTGCCAAAGGAAGCGCCGCGGAACTGAAGAGCCAAATATACATCGCATTCGACGAAAAATGCATCACCAAAGAGGAATTCGACGGCCTATACACCGACCTCACCCACTTCGGCAACAAAACCGCCGGACTGATCAACTATCTGAAACGTTCCGACCACAAGGGACAGAAATTCAAAACCTGACAACCTTTATCCATTCATGAAACAAGAAACGAAAAACACCCCACAAGGAACCGAGCGCGTCGCGCTCGTCACCGGCGGCTCCCGCGGCATCGGCCTCGGGATCGTCAAATGCCTGATCGCCGACGGATTTTCCGTCATGCTCAACGGCGTGCGCCCCGAAGAATCCGTGGCCGACGTGTTGAAGGACCTCCGCGACGGCGGAGCCGACGTCGCCTATTGCGCCGGAGACGTGTCCGACGCCGACGCCCGGAAACGCCTGATCGACGCCACCCGCGAGACCTTCGGCGCCCTGCACGTGCTGGTCAACAACGCCGGCGTCGCCCCCAAGGTGCGCGCCGACATCCTCGACGCCGAAGAAGACAGCTACGACTGGGTCATGGACGTGAACCTCAAAGGCCCCTACTTCCTCACCCAGCTCGCCGCCCGGTGGATGCTGGAACAGAAAGAGGCCGATCCCGCCTGGTCCGGCGCCATCGTCAACGTCAACAGCATCAGCGCCACCGTCGTGTCGATCAACCGCGGCGAATACTGCGTGTCCAAGGCCGGACTGGCCATGGCCACCGGCCTCTGGGCCGCCCGCCTCGGCGAACACGACATTCCCGTGTACGAAGTCCGCCCCGGCGTCACCGCCACCGACATGACCGCCGGCGTGCAGGAGAAGTACGACAAGCTGATCGACGAGGGCCTCACCATCACCCCCCGCTGGGGACAACCCGACGACGTCGGCAAGGCCGTCGCCTCCCTCGCCCGCGGCGACTTCCCCTACTCCACCGGCCAGGTCATCATGGTCGACGGAGGACTGAGCGTTCCGAGGCTGTAAGACCCGTGCGTGTGCGTGAGCGGCTCACGCACAGCGCGGGGTTCAGTGTTCAGTGTTCAGTGTATGGAGTTGAATCGAAGACGTATCGAATCCAATGAGTGAAACGGAAAAATCGTACCGGGAGGTTGAAGATCTGCAGGTCTATCAGAAACTCTGTGACTTGCATCTGGAGATTTGGGAGCGCTCCTTCAAGTGGCCCCGACAGGATCGGTTTGAACTGACCTCCCAGGTGCTCCGCTCCTCAAACAGCTCCCCCGCGCAGTTGGCCGAGAAAAACGACGACCGCCATCTGCGAAATAAAATCGAGGGCGTCAATCGCTCCAGAACGGAGGCGGGCGAAACCATCCATCACCTCTACATCGCATATCGCAAAGAGTATTTCGGCAAAGAAGTCTATACACAGTATAGGAGTCGGTATAAGGAGTGTGTCCGCATGTTGAACGGCTTGGAAAAATCATTGGAACGGTTCCTCCCCAGTAAAGATCAACGCTGGGTTCACGAACCCCAAGCCGCCTACGAGGCCCAAGCTCCCACCGGATATCCCGTATAAAGTCGTCAAGGAAATGACTTTCTCTTGATTTCCAACCTATATCCCCAACACTTCATCCACGATCCCCTTTCCCAAAACCTGAACACTGAACACATCCAACTGAACACTCCCAAACCTGAACACCGAACACTCAACAATCAACACTGAACACATGAAACTCTTCATTCCCAAAGAAACCCAATCGGGTGAAACCCGGATTCCGGCCCTTCCCGAGGCCGTGAAGAAATTGGCCGCCCTCGGCGCCGAGGTGAAGGTGGAGGCCGGTATCGGCGCGCCGCTGCACATCGACGACGCGGCGTACGCCGACGCGGGCGCCGAGGTCGTAAAAGATCTGGACGCCGCCCTCGCCGAGGCAGACCTCGTGCTTCGCCTCAACCCGCCCGACGGACCCGGCAAGCTCAAAAAAGGCGCCGTGCAGATCAGCTACCTCGACCCCTTCGTCGAAACTGACAACGTCAAGGCGTTCGCCGACGCCGGGATCAGCGCGCTGTGCATGGAAATGATTCCCCGCACCACCATCGCCCAGAAGATGGACGCGCTCAGCTCCCAGGCCAGCCTCGCCGGCTATTCCGCCGTGGTGCAGGCCGCCGCCAAACTGCAACGCAGCCTTCCCATGATGATGACCCCCGCGGGCACCCTCTCCCCCTGCCGGGTCTTCGTCATCGGCGCCGGGGTGGCCGGCCTCCAGGCCATCGCCACCGCCAAGCGCCTGGGCGCCCGGGTCGAAGCCTTCGACACCCGCCCCGTGGTGCGGGAACAGGTCGAGTCCCTCGGCGCCAAGTTCCTGAAAATCGATCTCGGAGAAATGGGTGAGACCGCCGGCGGCTACGCCAAGGAACTCACTCCCGAACAGGTGGAGAAACAACAGGAGGCCCAAAGCAAGGCCATCGCCAGGGCGGACATCGTCATTACCACCGCCAAGCTCTTCGGACGCCCCGCGCCCCGTCTCATCAGCGACAAACAGTTGAAAGAAATGCAACCCGGGTCCGTGGTGGTCGACATGGCCGCCGCCTCCGGAGGAAACGTCGAAGGCTCCGAGCCCGACAAGGACGTCGTCAAACACGGCGTCACCATTATGGGCGACACCAATCTGGAGGGCCGCGTACCCTACGACGCCAGCCAGATGTACGGGAGCAACCTCGTCAACCTCGTCCAGCACTTCTGGAACGAGGACACCAAGGCCTTCGAACTGCGTATGGACGACGAAATCATCCAGGGCGCCCTCGTCACGCACGACGGCGACGTGGTGCATGAAATGATCAAAGAAAGGATCGGATAATCATGGCGAATGAAATACAACTTCTAGACAAGGTCCATTCCCGGATCGACGAATTGAGGACGTCACTGAACGCCCTCGAATCCCAGGTGCACGACCTCATGGACATCGAAAAAGCCGAAGCCGTGATGAACACCACCGGCGGCAACATGGGCCTCACCCTCTTCGTATTCGCCCTGGCGATTTTCCTCGGCGTTGAACTCATCACCAAGGTGCCCTCGCAGTTGCACACGCCGCTGATGTCCGGCTCCAACGCGATTTCGGGCATCACCATCGTCGGCGCGCTCATCGCTCTGCGCAATGTGCCCGCCGACAGCCCGATGGTGATTTTCCTCGGCACCCTGGCCGTGATTACCGCCACCGTCAACGTGGTGGGCGGCTATCTGGTCACCGACCGCATGCTCGGCATGTTCAAAAGCAAAAAGGAGGGCTGACCGATGCAATCCCTCGCATACATTGTCGCCTCCATTCTGTTCATTCTCGGCCTCAAGCAGCTCGGCTCCGCCAAGACAGCGCGCCGCGGCAATCGCCTGTCCGCGATTGGCATGTTGCTAGCCGTCGTCGCCACCCTGGCCGGCTCCGGTTTCTCCTGGGTCTGGATTCTCATTGGCATTCTGATCGGTGGCGCCATCGGCGCCGTGGCCGCCAAACGCGTCGCCATGACCGGTATGCCCGAAATGGTGGCCCTGTTCAACGGCTCCGGGGGCATCGCCTCCCTACTCGTGGGCTGGGCGTCCCAACAGAACCCCGGCCCCGGCGGTCTGACCACCGCCAGCGAGATCCCCTTGTTCCTCGCCGTGCTCATCGGCGGCGTCACCTTCACCGGTTCCCTGGTGGCCTGGGCGAAGCTCGCAGAGAAAATCGACGGTAAACCCGTGCTCTTCAAAGGTCAGCAGGCCGTGAATATCGGCGTGTTGGTCGCCCTGGTCGTCTGCGGCGCGCTCTTCGTGCTCCAGTCCGGCGGGACGCTGAACCCCTGGCTGATTCTGGCCGTGCTACTCAGCTTCGCCTTCGGCGTGATGATCGTGATCCCCATCGGCGGCGCGGACATGCCCGTGGTCATCGCCCTGTTGAACTCCTACTCCGGCCTGGCCGCCTGCGCCGCCGGGTTCATCATCAACAACACGGTGCTCATCGTCTCCGGATCCCTCGTAGGGGCCTCCGGCATCATCCTCACCGGCATCATGTGCAAAGCCATGAACCGCAGTCTCACCAACGTGCTGTTCAGCGGTTTCGGCAGCGCCGGCGCAAGCTCCGGGAAACAGGTGGAGGGCGAGGCCAAACCCATCAGCGCCGACGACACCTACTACATTCTGGAAGCTGCGAGTTCCGTGATCTTCGTCCCCGGCTACGGGATGGCCGTCGCCCAGGCCCAGCACGCGGTGAAAGAACTCGCCGCCCTGCTGGAAGAAAACGGCACCGAGGTCCAGTTCGCCATCCATCCGGTGGCGGGCCGCATGCCCGGACACATGAACGTCCTGCTCGCCGAGGCCGACGTGCCCTACGAACAGTTGGTCGAGCCCGAAGACGTGAACCCCAACATGCCCTCCGCCGACGTCGCGGTGGTCATCGGGGCCAACGACGTGGTGAACCCGGCCGCCCGGGAGGACGAAACCAGTCCCCTCTACGGCATGCCGATCATCAACGTGGACCAGGCCAAAACCTGCATCGTCCTGAAACGCAGCCTTCGCCCCGGCTACGCCGGTGTCGAAAACCCTCTCTTCTTCTGCGAAAACACCCGCATGCTCCTCGGCGACGCCAAAGCCAGCGTGCAGGCCCTCGTCTCGCAGTTCAAAGAGGACTAAACACAACGGCAACGCCGCCCGCCCGGCGGCGTCCTCCCACCACTCGAGCGCCGGCTCCCCGCCGGCGCTCTTTTTTGTGCCGTTGTCACCCGGCGGTGAGACACCGCCGCTCCATAAACCCGCATGGACCGGCACTCTCCCAGTGCCGCATCCCTCTCCTCACACATCCCCAGAGACACCAGCATCTTTTTGCCACCCATTTTTTTGCCATCCTCTCACCTCTTCACATGGCGGTGGGACACCGCCGCTCCAAAAGTCTTCATGGAGCGGCACTGTCCCAGTGCCGCATCACACCACCCCTTCCTCCTCCATCCACAACACAAACTCCCCGAACCCCAAACCGGCCCTCATCGGATTCAACCGAATATACTCCCGCACATATTCCAAGTGTTCCACACTCCGGATCATCCGATCCCAATACCCCGGCATCCACAACCGCCCCTCTCCTCCCACCACCTTCCGGATCCTCCCCGTGCTGAACCGTTTCCAACTATGCACAAGCCGATCCAGAGACCACTCCGCAAATGGCGACACCAGCACATGCACGTGATTCGGCATCACCACATACGCTTTCAATGCGTACCTCTCTCCATCAAAATATTCCAGAGTCCGTGCCACACATTCCGACGCCTCCGGACGTTTCAATACGCACGCCCCCCCACCACGGTCCAGCCATCCCTCCACCCGTTCGGAAAACAACTCCCCATACTCCATCTCTTCTTTCGGCGTCCACGGTTTCGGATGCGCGCGCACCCAGTCGCGTCGCTCGACAACAATCTGCCTCCGCTTCTCCGAAGGCAGGGCGTCCCCCAACGACCAGGTCACAAATTGAAACACCTCCCCCTGACTCCAATGCGGCAAACGGTTCCGCGCCTTCAATATCGGCTTTCGCGCGTCCATAAAATGTTCTGGCCTGTGTAAGTGTATACGAATAAAGTATACACCTGTATTATTACATGCAAGCACCAATCATGCGTTGATGAAACTGCGCACACGGCGGTGGGACACCGCCGCTCCACATGCCTTCATGGAGCGGCACTGTCCCAGTGCCGCATCACCCCGAAACCACTCCCCTCTCCCCCCTCAACCCACCGAATCCGACACGTCCGTGCCGTCATCGAGGGTATGCACGAACAACCCGCTGCGCAGCTTCGGTTCGAACCAGGTGCTCTTGGGAGGCATGATCATGTCCGCGTCGGCCACGGCCATGATCTCCTCCGTGCTGGTGGGATACAGCGAAAACGCCACGTCGGCTTTCCCGCCCCGCACCGCGTTTTCCAACAGCTTCACGCAGTCGAACCCGCCCTTGAAGGAAATCCGGTCGTCCGTGCGGGGATCCTCAATACCCAGTACCGGCGCCAGCAACTCGTTTTGCAGAATACTCACGTCCAAAGCCGACACCGGATCCGCGTCCGCCGGAGCCTCTTTGATCAAACGATACCAGCGCCCGCCGAGGAACATCCGCACGTCGCCGCGGCGTTCCGAGTCGCCCGACGCCGCCTCTGACACCTCGTATCCCGCCGCGCGCGCCTTTTCCAGCACCTCGGCCGGCTCCAAGCCGTTGAGCCCCTTCACCAGCCGGTTGTAGGGAAGCACCATCAGATCGTCCGCGTCGAAAATCACCGACAGAAACCAGTTGTAGTTTTCCCGCCCGGTGTGCCCCGGATTCGCATCCGCGAACTCCTTGGAGCACCGCGCCGCGCTTGCGGTGCGGTGATGTCCGTCGGCCACGTAGGCACAGGGAATGCCGCCAAATTCGGACACCACGCCCGCCGCGTCCCGCACCGGCCAAACCGTGTGCCGCACCCCGTCCGGACTGGTGAAATCCACCTCCGGCTCCTCCGCCTGCACCTCCGCGGTCAGCGCCTTCAGCTTCTCGGATGTCCGAGCCATGAGAAAAATCGGCCCCGCGTTGGCCTTCAGCGTGGCCACGTGGCGCGTGCGATCGTCCTCCTTTTTCTGGAGGGTCCGCTCGTGCTTTTTGATCAATCCCTGCTCGTACTCCTCGGTATGGCACACGCCCACCCAACCAGCCTGGCTGTGTCCGTTCACCTCCTGGCGATACAGATACAAGGCCGGACTTTCATCGCGGCGCAACCATCCGGAACTCTGAAACGCCTCGAAATTCTCCGCCGCCTTGGCGTACACCGGATCGCTGTACAGATCCGTGCCCTCCGGCAGATCGATTTCCGGCTTGTTGATATGCAGGAAGGACCGGGGCTTGCCCGCGGCGAGGCGCCGCGCCTCCTCGGAATCGATCACATCGTAGGGCGGGCTCGCCACCTGTTCGGCGAGTTGAACGGGCGGACGCAGGGCGGGAAAGGGAAAAAATTTCATTTCGAATCTCCTCGGCGGGGTTGCATGGGCACGTCCCATACCAAGTCTTCGGCCGTTCACAAACGGAAAGCCGGTTTTTTTGAATTCTTTCCCACCCCGGTTCCGCCTTGCTCCGATCCGCTCCATCCCGTAGGTCCGGGACATGCTCGCCTTCTGCCACATTTATAAAACCGCCGGCACCACCTTCACCACCCTGCTCCGACGCCATTTCGGACTCCGCCACTTCGACCGCCCCGGGTTCCGGGAACGCCCCCTCTCGGCCCATCACCTCCGCCGCATCCAGTGGGTCTACCCCACCCTCCACAGCATCGGCGGCCACCCCGTCCGACCCTACGCCGACCTGGAAGACGCGCGTCCGGACACCCGCTACTACACCTTTCTGCGCGACCCGCTCGCCCGCTCCATCTCCCACCTCACCTGGTATCTGCGCTGGAAAGCCAACGACGGCGTCTTCTTCGACGATTTTCCCGCCCTGCTGCGGGACTGGGCCCGCGCGCCGGAAAACCGGAATCTCCAATGCCGCCACCTCGCCCGGGAAGCCACCGCCGACGCCGCCCGCGCCACCTTCGAACGCCTCCCCTTCCTCGCCCTCCGCGTACGACACTTCGACGCCTCCCTCTTCCTCTTCCGGCACTGGGCCGGAGAATCCGACATGGATTTGCGGTACTGCCCCCGGAACACCGCCGCGGACCCCTATGAGCGCCTCAAGGATTCCGCCCCGGGCTACCTTGAGCGGGTACGCGCCTTCCGGGAGCGGTTGCGAACCGACAAACCCCTCCGCGAAACCCTGCGCGAGGCCAACCGGGAAGACCAGCGGCTCGTGGAGTGGGTCGATGCCGAACTCTGGCCCCGACAGGTGGAGGCCTATCCGGGCGACCTGGACCGGGACGTCGCCCGCTTTCAGGAGGAAAACCAACACACCCCCGGAGAGGCCGCCACGGAGCCCGCGCTGCCCCGCCTCTACCGCAACGCCGTGTTCAAACCCTTGCGCCCCCTCCTGCTCCCCTCCGGCGAGCCGCCGGAGGTCGAAGCCTCTCCCTGGCTTTAACGACCCGTTTCAGCCGCCCGGGCCGCGCCCTTCAACATGCCCCGAAACACCAGGGCGTGCAGCGGGTAGATGCCATACCAATACAGGATGCCCGACAGCCCCTTGGGATCGAACACCGCCGTCTGTCGTAGCTCGCACTCTCCGTCGCCCGCGGGCGACACCTCGAATTCCAGCCATGCCCGCCCCGGCAGTTTCATCTCCGCCCGCAAGCGAACCACCTTGCCCTCCTCCATCGACTCCACCCGCCAACAGTCGATCACGTCCCCCGGCCGCAATTCGTCGGCATGCCGCCGGCCCCGGCGCATTCCCACGCCTCCCGCCAACTCGTCCACGGCCCCCCGAAGGCGCCACAGCGGATTCCCATAGTACCAGCCGGTGGTTCCGCCGATCCGCCGCACGGCCCCGAACGCGCGCTCCGGCGTCGCCGCCACCCTTCGCGTTCTCGAATCCACCAACCTTGTTCCAAAACGCACTCCCGCCCAGGTGCGATGGGTGTTTCCGGCCGCGAGCGAGTCGGACCACCGGGTCGTCGCGAACCCCCGCTCCTCCTCCTCCAGCGCCCGGGCGATCGCCTCCCGCACCCCGCAAGGTTCCACCGAAAACACCTCCCGCGCCGCCGGATCGGTCACCACGCTCGGGTGCGTCACGCTCTCGATCAACTTCCGCCCCACCCGCGCGAACAGCGGCGTCACCAACCCCAGCCACAAACTCGACAAGCGAGGACTCAACACCGGCACCGGAAGAAACATTCGTTTCAATCCCCGCTGCCTCGCGTACTCGGCCATGATGTCCCGATAGCGGGTCGGTTCCGCCCCGCCGATCTCATACACCCTCACCTGATCCTCCGGCAGGTCCAACGCCTGTTCCAGATAGTCCAGCAAATCCCCCACCGCGATCGGCTGCGCCCGCACCCGCACCCAGCGCGGCGTGATCATCACCGGCAGCCGCTGCACCAGCGCCCGGATCATCTCGAACGACAGACTCCCCGCCCCCAACACGATCGAGGCGCGAAACTCCAGGGTCGGCACCTTCGAGGCCCGGAGAATCCGGCCCGTTTCCATCCGACTCCGCATGTGCGGAGACAGCCGACCCCGCTCGTCCGCCAGTCCGCCCAGATAAAGAATGCGTTTGACCCCCGCCTGTTCCGCCGCCGCGGCGAAATTCTCAGCCGCCCGCCGTTCCCGCGCCTCGAAATCGCCTCCGCTTCCCATCGAATGAATCAAATAATAGGCCGTGTGCACCCCCTCCAGCGCCCTCGGCAGCGTGTCCGGTTCCAACACATCCGCGCCCACCGGCTCCACCCGATCCCCCCACCGCTCCCGCATCCCCTCCGTCCGCCGGGCCATACAGCGAATTCTCACGGGACGGTTCATCAGGCGCTCCACCAAACGCCCGCCCACATACCCACTGGCGCCGGCGATCAACACAACGGGATCGTCACTCATGGGAAAACAATACGCCGATTTCCCGGCGACTCAAGCCGCCCCCTC
>Ga0194137_10000273_pt1 | contig 36372 bp, 38 predicted proteins | sample TARM_MetaG_T3_14_FD_134025 | JGI IMG/M metagenome (GOLD analysis project Ga0194137, IMG submission 134025) | Freshwater microbial communities from Pennsylvania, USA, analyzing microbe dynamics in response to fracking - TARM_MetaG_T3_14 (version 2) | ecosystem: Environmental > Aquatic >... | reverse complement strand
GGCGCCGTCGCGCACGATGACGAGGTCGAGCAGCTCGTCGGTGTGCTGGCATCGCTGCACCCGGTTCAGGTGCAGGTCCAGCAGGGCGACGGCGTCCTTTTCATTGGCGAGCCCCTTGGGTGAAGCCCCGATCGCTTCGAGGACTTCGCGGAGACTGGACCTGGCCATATGGGTTCCTTGTCGGCTGATCGATTGAAATCTTCGGACCGCATCCGCCGGCTTGCAGCGGACTGCGGCGCGCCGGCGCGGTCGACGATACTGATGCGCTCCGCGGGCCTTCCGACTGAGTGGGCCAAACCCGGGCTTGGTTCCACCTGAAACTCCACGATGCCGCCTCTGCCTGCGCCCAAACGCTCACGACGCGACGCCTCCCACGCCCAGCTGCTGCAGTTGTTCGCCGTGCCGATGGTGCTGGTGGAGGACGTGCTGGACGAGGCCGCGAACGCTGAGCTGGCGGAGTGGATCCTGCTGGAGCGCGAGCTCGACGAGGGGGTGCAGCGCAGCATCGTGGGCGGCTGGCACTCCAAGCCGGATCTGCCAGCCCGCGGCGCCGGGCCGCTTGACACCCTGTTTAGCACGCTCGTGGAACACGTGCGCAACGTTCAGGCCCAGCTCGGTGCAGGTGCCGACTACGAGGCCCGCTTCATGCTGCAGGCCTGGGCCACGGTGCTCGAGCGCGGACATTACGTGCAGATGCACGACCACGCCGATGCGCATTGGTCCGTCGTGTACTACGTGGATGCAGGCGACAGCGACGATCCGGCTTCGGGGCGCATCAGCTGGATCAACCCGATCGGTTCTCACCGCTCGCTGCCGGGCGTTGATCTGATCCCGACGACCTTCAGCTGCACACCACGCACGGGACTGATGGCGATCTTTCCCGGCTGGCTGCGGCACTCCGTGGAGCCGTATCAGGGCGAACGCCCTCGCATTGTCATCGCCGCCAACATCGAGGTGAAACGGCGCTAGGCGCCGGCCCTATTTGCGCACGTTGTCCAGCTCCGGCGGCGGCGTGTAGCCCAGGTCGCGGGCGCGGGCCTCGTACTGGGAGGCCAGCAGGGGCTGGCCGGTGCTGCGGAAATGCACCGCCAGCTCATAGCTCGCGATGCCGTTGCCCAGGGCCACGGCGAACTGCATCCACCCCTCGTAGCGCGACTGCGCCGACGAGGCGCCATAGCCCGCGCCGCTCTGGCCGCGGAAGCGCCAGGCCATGCGGGCGGCCGCGTCCTTGTCGCCGCGGCCGCAGCGCAGCAGGTCCTGGCGCTGCTCGGCCGACATGTCGGCGTTGAAAGCGAAGGCCGAACGGTACAGGCGCACGTCGTTGCGCTGCAGGGCCTTGACAGCGCTGCGCGCGCCGTCGCGGGCCACCTGCACGCCGGGGGCGAAGGGGCTCTCCGGCCTGGCCTTCAGGAAGGCCTCGGCCACCTGCAGCACCTCGGCCGGCCATGCCAGCTGCTCGAGCTTCTTCAGCTCGGCCTCCTCGTCGATGTCGGGCAGGGCGGGTGCGGCCGCGCCGGCGCGCTTGGGCTCGACGGTCAGGCGCACGCGGGTGTGGTCGGCGATGAAGGGGTCCTGGGCCAGCTGGCGGATGGCGGCCACCGGATGGTTGAGCATGGTCTCGCGCACATCGCTGCGCACCAGCTGCATCAGCTCGGGGAAGGTGGTCTGGTCGGACACGCTGCCCATCAGCTTGACGAGGCTGCCGGTGTAGAAGGTGTTCTGCGTCTCGACGGCCGGCGCGATGGCCGGCTTGCCGGCGCCGGTGGAGAAGGTGATGAGACAGCCCGGCGGCGCCTCGACCTGGTTCAGGCCCACCACCTCGCCGGCGCGCAGCCCGGTGCGGCAGGCGTCGACGACGGCGATGACCATGCCTTCGCGGCGCGGCGGCAGGCGGCGCACCACATCGCTGAGCAGCTGCATGCTGCTGTTCTGCAGCAGCTCGCCCTTGGCCGAGGGGTTGAGTCCGGCGGGCAGCAGCAGATTGGATGCATCCACCTGCACGCCATGGCCGCTGAAGTAGAAGAACACTGTCGCATCCGCCGGGCTGGCGGCGGCCTCGGCGATGAAGACTTCCAGCGCGCGCCGCGCGGCGGGCAGGTCCAGGTCCAGGGCCGAGGTGACCTTGAAGCCGCGCCTCTCCAGCACTGCCTCCAGGTCACGCAGGTTCTTGGGGATGGGCGGCAGGTCGAAGGGCTGGGGATAGCTGCGGTTGCCCAGCAGCAGGGCGAGGCGGATCTCGGCGCTGGGCAGCAGCGCTTCGGCCGGCGTGGCGGCGCGCGCGGCGGGCCGGGCAGCCAAGCCCGCGCCCAGCAGCGAGCCCCACAGGAAACGGCGGCGGGCGAGACGGGGTTCGGAAGACAGGCTCACTTGGGTACCTTCGCCTTCGGCTACGGAGCGAGCGCCTTCGGGCGGCCGTGCGGCGCTCACGGATTCACAGGTTTGCAGCCCAGCGCAGGCTGGGCCGCGGGATCGCACAGCTCGGGCGGCTTGGCGCCCTCGCTGCCTTGGGTGGACGGCCGGCCGGGGCCGACCTCGGCGATGACGCCGGAACGCAGGCGCACGGTCACGTTCTCTGTGCGCACGGTCTCCTGGAAGCGGGCGCGGCGGGCGTCCTCGGCGTCGCCGTTGATGGAGGACAGGGCTCCAGTCGCCGCCGGCGTCAGCGGCAGGACTCCGTTATAGATCACCGGGATCTCCGTTGCCTGACTGGCCCCATCATGGAAGAAGCGATAGGGGGGCCCGCCGCTGGCCGGCTGGCTGCCGACCTTGGGGCCGACCAGCACGACCGCCGTCGAGCCCTGGGCACCGGCCTTGGGCAGCACGACCAGATAGCCGGCATTGGGACCGGTGCTGCGGTTGCCGGTCTCGGTGCTGCCGACCTGGACCTGGATGGGCTGGCCGTTCACGGAACCGAAGCTGCCGGGCGCACCGAAGGCGCCGGGCGCCAGCTCCAGCACCATGCCGGGCAGCGACAAGGCCTTGCCCAGCACGATCTCGTCGAAGGGCATGCGGGCGACCAGCTTGGCATCGCCCGTGGTGCCAAGTTGCTCGGCGCGGATATGCACCAGATCGGCCTCGATGCCGCTGCCGCCCACCCTCACCTGCTGGCCGGCCACGTGCACCAGGGACTGGATGGCCTGGGCACCCTTGGCATTCGGCAGCCAGGCGGTATTGAAGCCGGCGCCGCTGAGCGCCGAGAGCAGGCCCTTGAAGCTGTTGGCGTCCTGGGCCAGCAGGACCGAGCCGCCGCCGCTGGCCTGCACGTCGAGCTTGGCCCCTTCGGCCAGCGTGATGGCGCTGCTGCTGCCCTGGACCACGGTGGCCTCGGCGATGGCCAGGGGCTTGCCCGCCACCGGCACCTGGGCCGTGCCCTGCAGCGTGGCCTTGGCGTCGTCCGGCGCAGCCTTGGCCACCAGCACCAGGCTGCCGCCGCTGAGCTGCATCTTGCCGTTCAGGGCCAGTCTGTCGGCCTCGATGCGGCCGCCGTTGGACAGGCTCACGTCGCCCAGCTGCAGACTGTCCTTGACCGTCACCAGGGCCTGGCCGCCGCTGAGGCCCAGCGGCCCGCTGCCGAACTGGTTGGCGCTGCGGCTGGCATCGACCAGCGTGCCGGAGAGGGTCTGGCCGCCGCTGCCGGAGAAAGTCAGGCTGCCGGTGTAGACCTGCTCGCCCTGGGTCGTCAGATTGCCGGCCAGCTTGACGCTGCCGGCCGCCTGCAGCGCCGCGATGGTCTCGTTGCCGCCCAGCTGCAACTGGGCGCCGGCGGCGACCTGCACGGCACTGGCGTTGGACAGGCGCCCGGCCGCCGTCGTGATGAGGCTGCCGCCCTGCACCTGGGTGGCGCCGCTGTAGCTGTTGGCGGCGCTGTTCAGCGTCACCTGGCCGTGGGTGATGACGAGGCTGCCACGGCCGCTGATGGCTTGGTTCAGGGTCAGCGCGTCGCTGCGCGACAGGCGCAGCTCGCCCTGGTTCTGGATCTCGCCCGAACCGAGGACGCCGTTGCCGGTCAGCTGGATGCTGCCAGCCTCGATGACCGTGGTGCCGCTGTTGGTGTGCGCCGCCGTCAGCGTCAGTGTGCCGGCGCCCTGCTTGACGAGGCCGCCGCTGCCGCTGACCCCGCCGTCGAAGCGGCTGTCGCCACCGTCGGCGCCGGCGGCCAGGCTGGCGCCGTTCAGCACCAGGGCACCGCCGCCGTTCAGCGAGGCGACAGCCTGTTTGGAATTAGCCTGCACCCGGCCCGGCGCCTCGATGACGAGGGCGCTGGCATTGGCCAAGGCCTGGGCCGTGTCCAGCATCAGCATGCCGCCGCCGACGCGCGTGCTGCCACTGTAGAGATTGGCGCCCCCCAGCGTCAGCGTGCCGCTGCCGGCTTTGGTGAGGCCGCCGCTGCCGGCCATGACGCCATCGAAGCGGCCGCTGCGGCCACTGGCGCCGACAGTCAGCGTGTTGGCATTGAGCTGCACCTGGCCGGCACCGGTCAGCGCGCCGAGGTCGATGTCGGTCAGCAGCTCCAGCGTGGCGCCGCCGGTCACGTCGACGCCGGCCGTGGCGGGCAGGACCGGCCCCGTTGCCACGCCGGCCGCGAGGGGGCGCACACCACCGCCCTGCAGCTGCAGCGTGCCGGCATTGGCCTGCAGGTCGCCGGCCAGGCTGTTGTGGCCGGCCAGCGTGAAGACACCAGTGCCCAACTTGGCCAGGCCGCCGCTGCCGGTGATGTTGCCGTCCCAGCGCGTGCTGCCGCCGTTGCTGCCGACTCCCAGCAGGGGCGCCTGCACGTCCACCTTGCCGGACCCTGCCAGCGAGCCGAGGTTGATGCTCTGCTGCACCGTCAGCGTCGCCCCGCTGTCCACGGTGACAGCGGTGATGCCGTTCAGCGCCGTCGCGCTGGCAAGCACCAGCTCGCCGGCCGCCACGCGCGTCGCGCCGGTGTGATTGCCGCTGCCGCTCAGCGTGAAGCGGCCGCTGCCCATCTTGGTCAGGTCGCCGCTGCCGTCCAGGCTGCCGCTGAAGCTCGTGCCCCTGCCGTCCAGGCCCGTGCCCAAGGTGAAGCTGCCGAGATCGACACGGCCGGCGCCGCTCAGCGAGCCGGCGTTTTGGTCCTGACCCAGGCTGAGCACGGCAGCGCTGGCCAGTTGCACGGCGCTGTTCGGTGACAGCGAGCCACCGCCCGTCGCGCGCAGCCTGCCGGAGGCGATGTCGGTGATGCCGCTGAAGTGGTTGCTGCCGGACAGGGTCAGGGTGCCGCTGCCCGACAGGCCCAGGCCGAAGCCGGCACTGCCGTCGTCGATGGCACCGCTGATGATCAGACCGCCCGCACCGGGCTGGAAGCGGGTGAAGGCCTGCAGCGTCACCGGGCCGGCCAGCGTGCCGCTGCCCGAGCCGTTCACCACCTGGCCGCCCTTGGCCACCAGCCCGGCGTTCATGACGGCACCGTCGCGCAGGTCCAGCTGGCCCGCCGCACCCAGCTGCACCGCACCACTGCCGGCCTGGGCGCCCGGGCCCTGCAGCACGACGGTACCGGACTCGATGCGCGTGCCGCCACTGTAGGTCTGGGCCGTCGTCACGGTCAGGCTGCCGCTGCCCTTCATGACCAGCTCACCACTGCCCGACAGCGGGCCCACGAGGTTGATGGCTCCGGCGCCGTCGAGCTCCAGCCGCGTCGAGACCTTGCTGGCATTGACGGCGTAGTCGCCCTGGCTGGCCAGGCTGGCAGTGCCGGCGCCGTCGACCGTGAAGCTGGAGAGCTGGTTGTCGGAGCGACTCAGCGTGATGCTGCCGCCGCCGGCCTTGAGGGTCGTGTTGCCGCTGACCTTGAGCGCGCCGCTCTGCGTGATGGCGGCGCCGGTGGCGGAGGTATCGCTCAGCAGGCTGCCGTAGCTGCCGCCACCGAGGTCGAGGGCGCCTGCCGAGGTGATCTCGAGCTGGGCCGCGTCGCCGCTGACCTTGAGGCCGTCGTGGCGGCTGGCATCGCCGTCACGCAGCTGCACGCGGCCGAAGCCGCCACCGGCCTTGGACTGCAGCTCGACGCGGTTGAGATCATTGGCCGCGCCCTTGCTGGCCATGTCGACGGGCACGTCCGTGCCATTGGCGACCAGGGTCATCAGGTCGCTGACCTCCAGCGGCCCGGTCAGCACGATGCCCTTGGCGGCCGCGGCCGTCAGCAGGGTGTTGTGGCCGCCACCCAGCGTGAGCACGCCGCCGCTGCTCAGGGTCAGCGTCTTCACGTCGCCGCTGAAGCTCAGGTCCTGGGCGCTGCTGATGTTGGCGCTGGCGAAGCTGCCGCCGTTGATGCCGCGCATGCTGATGCCGCCCAGCAGCTGGTTGCTCGGCTGGTCCAGCACGAGGCTCGCGGCGCTGCCGTCGGCGATGAAGTTGGCCACGCCCTTGACCGTCAGCGGCGCGGACTGGCCGATGCGGCTGCCGCGCGTCGTCGCCGTGAGGTCGCCGTCCACGGTGCCGCCGCCGAGGTCGAGGTCGCCGCCCGCGCTGACCTTGAGGTTCTGGGCCGTGAAGCTGCCCAAGCGCAAGCCGCCGCCGCTGTTCAGCGTGACGCCTCCGCCCGTCAGGCTGACCGCCCCGGCAAAGGCATTGCCCCCCTCGGCGAGGTCGATGCTCCCGCCACTGGCATTCAGCGTCGATACGCCGCCCACTGAGAGGCCGCCCGGCTGCTGGCTGATGCCGGTACTGCTGGCATTGAGATCCCCCGCCACCGTGCCCGTGCCCAGGCGCAGCCCACCGGAGCTTGAGGCCGTCAGCCCCGCCACCTGGAGGCTGCCCAGGCTCAGGCTGCCGCTGCCGGTGATGACGGTGTTGCCGCCGCGCAGGTCCACGCTGCCGGAGAAGGCATTTCCGGACTGGCTCAGCGTGATGCTGCCGCTGCCGGCAGTCAGGCTGGCGCCGCCCGTCACCGACAGCGCACCGGACTGGCTGATGGCGCTGGTGCTGGTCGCCGACAGCACACCGCCGACGCTGCCGCTGCCCAGGTCCAGCGCGCCCGTCACATTCAAGGTCAGGCCGGCGGTGGACAGCGTGCCCAGGCGCAAGCCGATGGCATTGGTGAGCGACGTGACGCCGCCGCTCAGGTTGACGGAGCCGCTGAATTGATTGGCCTCCACCATCGTGATGCCGGCGCTGGCCTGCAGGGTGGCGTTGCCGCTGACGCTGAGGCCACCGGGGTTCTGCGTGATGGCACCGCCCAAGGCGCGTGCCGTCAGCGTCCCGGTCAGAGTGCCATGGCCGAGCTGGATGCCGCCGCAGCTGGTGGCATCCAGGCTGTTGAAGCTCAGCGTGTCGAAGTGCAGGTCGGGCTGGTTGTAGATGGTCACCGCATTGCCGACCAGGCTCAGCGCACCGTTGAACTGGTTGCCCGAATTCGACAGCACGATGTCGCCGGTGCCGGAATTGAAGTTGGCGGCGCCCGTCACATGCAAGGCGCCGGTCTGGGCAATGGCGCCATTGCCGCTGCGGACCACCAGGGCGCCGGACACATTGCCCTGACCCAGGTTCAGCGGGCCGGAGGCCGTCACCGTCAGGTCGCCGGTCGCCAGGTTGCCCAAGGTCAGCCCGGCCGAGGTCTGGACCCGGGTGGTGCCGCCCTTCAGCGTCACCACGCCGCCCAGCTGGTTGCTGGCATTGCCGAGGTCGACGGCGGCGCTGCCCGCGTCCACCTTCAGCGCGCCGCTCATGCTGAGGGCCGAGGTCTGGCTCACGTTGCCGCTGGCCTTCAGGTCCAGCGAGGTGACGGTGACAATGCCCAGCGCGAGATTGCCGTTGCCGCTGAGCTGGCTGACACCGCCGGTCAGGCTGACAGCGCCGCCCCAGCTGTTGCTGACGTTGGCCAGCGTGATGGCCGCATTGCCGGCATTGAAGCCGGCCGTGCCGGTCACGCTCACCGAGCCTGCAACCTGATTGATGAGGCCGGTGCTGCTCGCGGTCAGATTGCCGTTGATGCTGACCTGGCCCAGCGACAGCGGGCCCTGGGTGCGGACCTGGGTCGTTCCCCCCGTCAACTCGACCAGGCCGCTCCACTGGTTGCCGCTGTTGCTGAGGTCGATGGTGGCGTTGCCGGCGTTCACCTGGAGGGCACCGCTCATGACGAGGGGCGAGCTCTGGGTCACCGCGCCGCCGGCCTGCAGGTCCAGCGAACTGACGTTGACGCTGCCTAGCGCCACGACGCCCGCACCGCTCAGCTGGGCCGCGCCGCCGGTCAGGCTGACCGCGCCACCCCAGCTGTTGTTGGATTGATTCAGCGTGATGGCCGCGCTGCCTGCATTGAAGGCCGCGGTGCCCGTCACGTTCAGGCCGGCCGCGGTCTGCGTGATCGGACCGCCGCTGCGAACGGCCAGGTTGCCCGAGATATGGGCCTGGTCCAGATTGAGCGCGCCCTGCGCGAACAGCTGGGTCGCGGCGCCGCGCAGGGTGACGGCACCGCGCAGGTCGTTGCCCGATCCGTTCAGCGTGATGACCTGGCTGCCGGCGTCGAAGCTGCTGGCGCCGGTTACCGTGATGCTGCCCAGGCCCTGGTTGATCGCGCCAGCGGTGCTCTGTACATCGAGGCTGCCGCTGGCGCTGATGTCATGGTTCAGCATGACCGTCTGGCCGCGCAAGCTCACGTTGCCGCCGTGGAGCGTACCGAAGGTCGCGAACGGCCCGCTGCGGCTGGACAGGGTCAGGGCCGCAGTGCCGGTGTTGATGTTGCCCGTGCCGATCGGCAGGTAGAGCACGCCGCCAGCGTCCAGCACCAGGGCCTGGTCGGGCAGGACCTGGGTCAGCGAGAAGAGGTGGAGGTCGTGCAGCGTCGTCAAGGTGACGGACGTGCCGGTGACGGCGATGTTGCCCTGCAGGTCGTTGAGCGGATCGCCGAGTGTGACGATGGCGCTGCCGGCATTCAGCGTCGTCGTGCCAGCCACGGTCAGCGTACCCGTCTGGTTGATGGCGCCGCCGGCAGTGACGCTGAGATTGCCCGTGCTCGACGTGCCCAGCGTCACGGCGCTGTTGCCGACCAGCGTGCTGGCGCCGCCGCTCAGGCTGACCGCGTTGCCGAAGTAATTGGCCGGCCGGTTCAGCAGGATGGTCGAGCTGCCCGCCGACACCGTCGTCATCCCGGCGACGCTGAGGCGGCCGCCGGTCTGGGCGATGCCGCCAGTGTTCGTGGTGAGCCGGAGCGAGCCGATGGCCGTGATGTCGTGGCCCAGGCTGAGGCCGCTGTCGGCAGACAGCGCGACGTTCCCGCCGCTCAGCGTGCCCTGGACGCTGAAGCTGCCCCCACTGGCAAGGGTCAGGTCGGCACTGCCGGTGTCGAGGTTGACGGCCGCACCCAGGTTCAGATTGCCCTGTGCCTGCAGGCTCAGGGCCTGGTTGTTGGCCAGCGTCAGCCCCAGGATGCTGAGATTGCCCGCCGAGCTCAGGCCCAGCGAGCGGGCGAAGACCTGGACGCCGGCATTCCACAGATTGCCGGGGTCGTTGAGCGTGACGTCGCCACCAATGTGAATGTCGGTGCTGCCGTTGATCGTCAGCGCCCCCGTCTGGGTCAGCGAGCCCGTCGTGCTGCTGACCTTGAGCTGGCCGCCCACGCTGCTCGCGCCCAGCGTCACATTGCCACTGCTGGTGCTGATGTCCAGCTTGCCGGTGGGGTTCAGCGTGCCCAGCGTGATGTTGCCGGCGCCCGAGCTGAGGAGGGCGTCGCCGCCCACGGCGAGCAGGGTCGCGCCCTGCGCGATGTTGCCGCTCGCCGTGGTGGCGGCGTCCAGCGATGCGACGCTGCCGTGGCCCAGGGTCAGCACGCCGCTGCCGGTGCGGGCCTTGAAGCTGCCCGTGCTCAGCGCGCCCAGGGTCAGCGGGTTGCCGCCGCCATTGAGCAGGTCGGTGGCGCCGGCCGTGATGTCAAGTGTGCCGCCGAGATTGTTGCTCGCGTTGTTCAGCGTGACCGTGCCGCCGGTGTTGATGTTGGCGCCCCCGGTGACGTTGAAGCCACCGGTCTGGCTCAGGGCCCCGCTGGTACTGGCGAATTGGAGCTGTCCTCCGATGCTGCCCACCCCGAGCGACACATTGCCGCTGCTCGTCGTGAGCGACAGATTGCCGGTCGAGCTGAGGTTGCCCAGCGTGATGCTGCCGCTCCCTGAGCTGAGGTTGGCCGCACCGCCGACGGCCAGGCCGGCGGCGCCCTGAACGATTGGGCCTCCGTTGGTCGTCGCGGCGGCCAGCGACGCGACGCTGCCCTGACCGAGCGTCAGTTGGCCGCTGCCAGTGCGCACCTTCAACGCGGCGGTGTTCAGTGTGCCCAGGGTCAGCGGATTGCTGCCGCCGTTGAGCAGATCGGTCGTGCCGGCCGTGATGTCCAGCGTGCCACCCAGGTTGTTGCTGGCGTGGTTCAGCGTGACCGTTCCGCCAATGTTGATGTTGGCGCCCCCCGTGACATTCAAGGCGGCGGTCTGGCTCAACGAGCCGCCAGTGCTGGTGAAACGGAGTTGGCCACCGACGCTGACCGCACCGAGCGACACATCGCCGCTGCCGGAGCTGATGTCCAGGTTGCCGGTGGAACTGAGGTTGCCGAGTGTGACCGTGCCCGCGCCCGAACTCAGGTTGGCAGCGCCGCCCACCACAAGCGAGGTCAAGCCCTGCACGATGTTGCCGCCCGTGGTGGTGGCAGCGTCCAGCGACGCGACGCTGCCCTGGCCCAGGGTCAGCAGGCCGCCGCCGGTGCGGGCCTTCAGCGCGCCGGTATTCAGCGTGCCGAGGGTCAGTGGGTTGCTGCCGCCATTGAGCAGGTCGGTCGCGCCGGCCGTGATGTCGAGTGTGCCGCCGAGGTTGTTGCTGGCGTTGTTCAGCGTCAGCGTGCCGCCGGTGTTGATGTTGGCACCACCGCTGACATTCAAGGCGCCGGTCTGGCTCAGCGAGCCGCTGGTGCTGGCGAACTTGAGCTGGCCGCCGACGCTGCCGCCGCCCAGCGAGACATCGCCGCTGCTGGTGCTGATGTCCAGCTTGCCGGAGGGGCTCAGGGTGCCGAGCGTGATGCTGCCGACGCCCGAGCTGAGGATGGCGCTACCGCCAACCGTGAGGCTGCCGGCGGTCTGCGTGATGTTGCCGCCGCCAGTCTTCACGCTCAGCAGGCTGCTCAGTGTGCCGGCAGGCAGCACGACGTTGCCACTGCCGCCGCTGGCGTCGATGACCAACTGGCCGCCTTGCACGCTGCTCAACGACACCGCGCCCGTGGTGGTCACCGCCAGGTCGCCACTGCTCACATTGCCGAGCGAGACCGCGCCGGAAGCGCTCACGTTGAGCTTGCCGCCATGAGTGTCGATGCTGCCCGCCGTCGTATCGACGCCGCCGCTGCCGGCCTGCAGGCTGACATCGAGCGCCGTGCCGGTCGCACGGATCTTGCCGTTGCCGGTGAAGCTGATGGCGTTCTGGGCGATCAGACTGAGCCCGGTGGCGCCGGCGGCGTGGATGTCGCCGTCGACGGTGATGTTGCCCGCCTGGTTGCCGCCGCCGCCGGTCTGGACGACGACGTTGCCGGTGGTCAGGGCGGCGGTGAGCACGCCAACGTCCAGCACGGCGCTGTTGTTGGCGGACTGGAAGGGCGATGGCCCCGGCACATCCCCGCCGCCACCGCCCGTGTCCTTGATGGTCAGGTCGTAGGGATCGAGCAGCCACTGGCCAGCGCGGCCACGCGGCGCGCTCACGTCCACGCCGCCGCGAGGCATGTTGAGCTGCTCCCGGCCGGAGGTTTCGACAGCGCCCCCGTTTCCGCCCAGCCGGCCACCACGGGCCCAGACCAGGCCCAGCATGTCGGTGCGCTGGTCTGCCCAGATGACGACGCGGCCGCCGTCACCCTGCTCCGTGGCATCGGCACGCAATTGAACATTGGCGCCGATGAAGCTGCGCTGGGCGTTGTGCGCCGTGCCCTCGCCGTGGAAACCGCCGCCGATCTGAATATCGCCGCCGCCCAGGCGCCCGGAAGCGTCCAGCCGGGCGCCGTCCAGCAGGCCGACGCGCTGGCCCAGGACGGTGATGGCGCCGCCCTTGTCGCCACTGGCGTCCAGGCTGCCCTTCACCAGGGTGTCACCCACCGTGCCGCCATCGATGACGACCCGGCCGCCCTGCTGGCGCAGGCCGCGGGCCTGCACGATGCCGTCCATGTTCAGCACCTGGCCGGCGGCGCCGGCGCGGGCCTGGACGCGCGCCTCGACGCTGCTTTCGGCCTGCACGCGCCCGCTGAGCTTGAGCGCGACGTCGCGGCCATCGTCATTGCGCAGATTGAAGAGGACGAGGCCGTCACCTTCGACGTCGACCTGCACGGTGGAGGCCGCGGCCAGGCCGACCCGCCGCGCCGCGATGCTGCCGCTGGCATTGAGCTGGGGCGCCACCAGCACCACGGTTCCGCCCGGCGCATGGATGCTGCCGTCCGCTTGCAGGATGCCCGCGCCCGCACCAGCCGAGAAGCGGTAGTTGCCGGCCAGGAAGGCGGTGTCGGACAGGTCCAGCGTCGACGCCACCAGGCCGGCCGCGTCGACCCGCGAACCGCGGCCGAAGACGATGCCGCGCGGGTTGACGAGGAAGACGCGGCCATTGGCCTGCATCTGGCCGAGGATCAGCGACGGGTCGCCGCCGACGACGCGATTCAGCAGCACCGAGTTGACGTTGGGCTGCTGGATGCGCAGCGTCTCGTTCGCGCCGATGGAGAAGCTCTGCCAATTGACGATGGCCTTGTCGCTGCCCTGCTGGATCAGGCCCGGCGTGAGGTTCACCTGGCCGTTCACGACCTGGGCGCCCTGGGGCAGGCCCTGCGCCACCGGGTAGGCCAGCGCGAGGCTGAGCGCCAGGCCCAGAGGCCTGAGGCGCTGCATGAACCCCGCGGGCCGCTCCCTAGCCGGCCCGCTTCGGCGACGTGCTTGCGGATCGATGCCGCAAGCATCGCCGTCCCCTCGGAGGACCGGCCAAGTGACAACTTGGACGAGGGGCTTCATCAGTAACTCCAGGAGCCTTGCGCGAAGAAGCGCGTCTTGCGGGACTGGCTGTCGCTGCTGGCCTTGCCCGCAGTGGGGGTGGCCAGGCTCATGCGCAGGGAGTAGTCGCTGCCCCGGGCCCAGACCAGGGACAGGCCGGCGCCGCCGAGGCGGGTGTGGTTGATGTAGCCGGGTTCGCGCAGCACCTGGTTGGGGTCGTGGCGGTACTGGATGAGGGCCCCGTCGTAGAAGGCCGCCAGCACCAGCTCGCTGGCCCATTTGCCGAACAAGCTGACCGGCGGCAGCCAGCGCAGTTCCAGGCTGCCGACGACGCCGCTGTCGCCGGTGCCCTCGCCCGGCGCATAGGCACGCACGCCGTTGGGGCCGCCGGCACGGAACTGCTCGGTCGAATCGAGGTTGGACAGCGCCCACTGCCCACGCATCGTGAAATAGGCCAGCAGCCGGTTGCTGACGATGTTCTGCAGCCGCGAGGCGGCGAAGCTCAGCTTGCGGTAATTGGCGGCATCGTCGCTGCCACTGGGCACGCCCGCCGGGAAGCTGAGCCGCCCCTGCGCCAAGTTGAACTCGAAGGTGTTGACGCTGCCGGTCAGCAGGCTGTCGCGGAAGTCGCCGCTGATGCCGATGCTGCCGTCGTCCACGCGCTTGCGAGTCGACAGGGCGGCCACGTTGTCGACATAGAACTTGGCGTCGATGGCGCCCAGCGCGAACAGGTTGAGGTTGCGCGAGCGCACCCAGGGGTAGAGGGCGAAGAGGTTGAGCGTGGTGCCGGTGCCGTCCAGGCCCAGGGGGAATTCCTTCTTGTCGAGCTGGTAGCGCACCGCCGACAGCGAGACACCGGCCTTGAAGCCGTCGGCGCCAAGGGGGCTGGTGTAGCCCAGCAGCGCGAACAGCAGGCCGCCGCCAGCGGTGGCCAGCACCGAGCCCGACAGGCCGTCACCCCGACCCAGCGGACTGGCCATGATGACCTGGGCCCCCAGGCGCTGGCCGCCGATGACCTTGGAGCCGTTCAGGTCGCCATCGATGCTGCCGCTGAAGCGCGCCTCGGCGCGCGGCGTGAATTCGAGGATGGCGGTGCCGGGCGCCGAGCCCGCCTTGACCTCGGCCCGCGTGACGATGCCGCGCAGGTCGTTGATGAGGAAGACGGTGCGCTCGACCGCGTCCACCGTCAGCACGTCGCCGGGCCTCAACCGTGCCAGATAGGCCTCGACGACCTCGCGCTGGACCGGCAGGCCTTCGGTCCAGTTCAGCACCACGCGGTCCAGCCGCCCTTCCAGCACGGCAATGCGTACGGTCCTGCCGTCGAAGACCTGCTCGGGGATATAGGCATAGCCGAGGTAGTAGCCGAGGTCGCGCTGCAGGAAGCGGGTCACTTCGTTGGCGGCGTTGACCAGGTCCTCGAAGCTGCGCTCCTTGCCGACAAAGGCCGCGGTCAGCTTCGGCAGGGCCTCGCGCAGGGCCGCCGGCGCGTCGGGGGCCAGGTCGTAGGCGGCGACGTCGATCTTGAGCTCGTCATCGGGCTTGCCGAGCTCGCGGGCCACGGGCGGCCGCTCGAGGGGCAGTTCGGCGCTGCGGGCGGTTTCGGGCGGACGGGCCAGTTCGGCTGGGGTCGGCACCACCGGCGGGGTCCCGACGGCCCCGGCCCAGATGGGCACCGCCAGCAGGGCGAGGCACAAGGTCGGGCGTCGGCGGGAAGGGCGGTCGAGCTGCAAGGTCGGGTCCGGAGCAGTGGCGGCGGGCATGACCTGGCGGTCGCACCGGGGGTGAGTGCCACCAGCGTCGTTTGAGTTCCGCGCCGGCCCGCAAATGAGCGGATGCCGTCCGGCAGCAAAGGGAAACCGACCTGGGCACACTGGCGCCATGGCTGAGCTGATCACCCGCCGCGCCGAGGGCCTGTACTGCGAGGCGGGCGGCTTCTACATCGACCCCTGGCTGCCGGTGGACCGCGCCGTCATCACCCATGCCCATGCCGACCATTGCCGGGAGGGACACGGCGCCTATCTGGCCCACAAGGACGCCGAGGGGCTGATGCGGCTGCGGGTGGGGCAGCACATGCCCTTGCAGGGTCTGGCCTATGGCGAAACGCTGCGCCTGGGCGAGGTGAACCTCAGCCTGCACCCGGCCGGCCATGTGCTGGGTTCGGCCCAGGTCAGGGTGGAACACAGGGGCGAGGTCTGGGTCGTGTCGGGCGACTACTTCGTCAGCGGCACGGGCGACGCCAACGCCAGCTGCGCGCCCTTCGAGCCGGTGCGCTGCGACGTCTTCATCACGGAGGCCACCTTCGCCCTGCCCATTTATCGCTGGGCGCCGCAGACCGAGGTGCTGGCCGAGATGCGCGCCTGGTGGGCCGACTGCGCCGCCCAGGGCAAGCAGGCCCTGCTGATGGGCTACAGCCTGGGCAAGGCCCAGCGGCTGGTGGCCGGGCTGGCGACGGCGGGGGCGCCTGGGCCCGTGCTGGTGCATGGCGCCGTGGCGCGGCTGAACGAGGCCTACCGGGCCGCGGGGGTCGCCCTGCCTGACGTGGAGACGGTGACGCCGGACACCAATTTCAAGGCCTTGCGCGGCGCCCTCGTCATCGCACCGCCGGCCGTGCAGGACAGCCGCTGGGCCAAAGACCTGGGCCCACACAGCGACGCTTTTGCGAGCGGCTGGATGCGGCTGCGCGGCGCACGCCGACGCCGCAGCGTGGACCGCGGCTTTGTCTTCAGCGACCATGCCGACTGGCCCGGGCTGCTGTCGGCCATCCGCGCCACGGGTGCCGGTCGCGTCATCGTCACCCACGGCGACGAGGGCACCCTGGTGCGCTATCTGACCGAGCTGGGCCTGCAGGCCGAGGCCTTCACGACCGAGTTTGGCGACGAGGGCGACACATGAAGCGCTTCGTGGCGCTGTATCTCGCCCTGGATGCCAGCACGTCGACGCTGGCCAAGGTGGCGGCGCTCAAGCGCTATCTGGCCGAGGCACCGCCGCGCGACGCGGCCTGGGCCGTCTATCTGCTGGCCGGCGGCACGCCGCGGCGGGCGGTGCCGACCAATGAGCTGCGCGCCCTGGCCTGCGAGGCGGCGGCCCTGCCCGAATGGCTGTTCGAGGCCGGCTACGCCGCCACCGGCGACCTGGCCGAAGCCATCGCCTATGTGCTGCCCGACCCCGAAGACAGGCTGGACGAGCCGCTGGCCGACTGGATGGCGCAGCGCATCCTGCCGCTGCGGACCCTGGACCCCGTGGCCCGCCGCGAGGCCGTGCTGGCGGCCTGGCGCGGGCTGTCGGCGGACGAGCGCTTCATGTTCGTCAAGCTGGTGGGCGGTGGCTTTCGGGTCGGCGTCAGCAAGCTGCTGGTGCAGCGCGCCATCGCCGAATGGTCGGGCCGGGACGCCGCCGGCATCGCGCAGCGCATGATGGGCTACACCGACATTGACACGCCACCCACGGCAGAGCGCTTCGAGGCCCTGTTGACGGAAGACGCCGGCGGTTCGCGCGGCGGTCAACCGTACCCCTTCTTCCTTGCCCATGCCCTGCAGGCAGAGCCCGCTTCGCTGGGCGAACGCGGCGACTGGCTGGCGGAGTGGAAGTACGACGGCATCCGCGCCCAGGTCGTCAAACGCGGCGGCCAGGTCTGGATCTGGTCGCGCGGCGAGGAACTGGTGACCGAGCGCTTTCCCGAGGTCGTGCTGGAGGCCAGCATCTGGCCGGATGGCACCGTCGTCGACGGCGAGCTGCTGGCCTGGCGGCATGGCGAGGGGGAGCCGGCGCCCTTCGCGCTGCTGCAAAAGCGCATAGCCCGCACCAAGCTGAGCAAGGCCATCCTGGCCGAGGCGCCGGTGCGGCTGCTGGCCTACGACCTGCTGGAAAGCGATGGCGTGGACCGACGTCAGGAACCCATGCACGTGCGGCGCGCACGACTGGAGCTGCTGGGCATCGCCCTCTCACCGCTGGTGAACGCCAGCGACTGGGCCGGGCTGGCTGCTGCACGCGAAGGCTCGCGCGAGCGGCGCGTCGAAGGCCTGATGCTCAAGCACCGGGAGTCGGCCTATGGCATTGGCCGCACGGTGGGTGCCTGGTGGAAATGGAAGGTGGCCCCGCTCAGCGTTGACGCCGTGTTGATCTACGCCCAGGCCGGCCACGGGCGGCGGGCCAACCTCTACACCGACTACAGCTTCGCGGTCTGGAACCGCGCGCCGCGCGATGCGGCCGAGGCCGAAGCGGCATTGGACTCGACGGGCGGCGAGTTGACGCTGGTGCCGTTTGCCAAGGCCTATTCGGGGCTGACGGACGAGGAGATCAAGCGCGTGGACCGCGAGATCCGCAAGATGACGGTGGAGAAGTTCGGCCCGGTGCGGCGCGTGCGGCCGACGATGGTGTTCGAGCTGGGCTTCGAGGGCATCCAGGCCAGCACGCGGCACAAGAGCGGCATTGCGGTGCGCTTCCCGCGCATGCTGCGCATCCGCGACGACAAGCCCCTGCACGAGGCGGATACGCTGGGCACCTTGCGGGAGCTGATGGAGATCGGGCCGAATGGCGGTGCTGAAGTCGCTAGGGGCGATTGACTGGCTGGCCGGACGCGGCTGGAAGGCCTTTCCCTTCCAGAAGAGGGTCTGGAAGGAAATGCGGGCGGGCCGCTCCGGCTTGCTGCACGCGACGACGGGCTCAGGCAAGACCCTGGCCGTCTGGCTGGGCGCGCTGCAGGCCTTGGGTGACACCGAAGCACCGCTGTTGGTGCTGTGGGTGACGCCGATGCGCGCTCTCAGCCACGACACGCTCCTGGCCCTGCAGGACGCCGCCCAGGCGCTCGCCCCTGACTGGACCCTCGCCACCCGCACCGGCGACACCACTTCGAGCGAACGCGCGTCGCAGCAGCGTCGCTGGCCCACTGGACTGGTGACGACGCCGGAGTCGCTGAGCCTGATGCTGTCGCGCGCCGATGCGCCCGACATCCTGAAGCGCGTGCGCCTGGTCGTCGTCGACGAATGGCATGAGCTGCTCGGCACCAAGCGCGGCGTGCAGTTGCAGCTGGCCCTGGCGCGGTTGCGGCGCTGGAACCCGGCGCTGATGACCTGGGGGCTGTCGGCGACGCTCGCCAATCTTGACGAGGCGCGCGACGTGCTGGCGCCAGATGCCGTGCTGGTGCGCGGCGCCCAGGACAAGAAGATCACCATCGAGACCCTGCTACCCCCGCGCATCGAGCGTTTTGCCTGGGGCGGACATATGGGCCTGACCATGCTGCCGGCCGTCGTCGAGCTGATCGAGTCGGCCGCCAGCAGCTTGGTCTTCACCAACACGCGCTCGCAGAGCGAGCGCTGGTTCCAGGCCCTGCTGGATGCACGGCCGGACTGGGCGGGCGCCATGGCCCTGCACCATGGCTCCATCGATGCCGATTTGCGCCGCTGGGTGGAAGGCGCGATGAAGGCGGGCCAGCTCAAGGCTGTGGTCTGCACGGCGAGCCTGGACCTGGGCGTGGACTTCCTGCCGGTGGACCAGGTGCTACAGATCGGTTCGGCCAAAGGCGTGGCCCGCCTGCTGCAGCGCGCCGGGCGCAGCGGCCATGCGCCGGGGCGGCGATCGAAGGTGACCATGGTGCCGACGCACAGCCTGGAGATCGTCGAGGCCTCGGCCCTGCGCGCGGCCGTCGAGGCCGGCCGCATCGAGCCGCGGCGTCCACCGAATGCGCCGCTGGATGTGCTGGTGCAGCACCTCGTGACGGTGGCGCTGGGCGGCGGCTTCCGGCCGGAGGAGCTGCTGCCCGAGGTGCGCACCGCGCCTTCCTATCGCAACCTGGGCGAAGACGCCTGGCAATGGGCCCTGGCCTTTGTGCGCCATGGCGGCGAGAGCCTGCGCGCCTACCCGGACTTCCAGCGCGTCGTGCCCGACGAGGAGGGCGTCTGGCGCGTGCCTGATGCGAGGCTGGCGCGGCGACATCGCAGCAATATCGGCACCATCGTGTCGGACGCGGTGATGAGCGTGCAATTCCTTGGCGGCGGCCGCATCGCCACCGTGGAGGAGAGCTTCATCGCGAGGCTGAAGGCGGGCGATGTCTTCCTGCTCGGCGGGCGCGCACTGGAGCTGGTGCGCACCGAAGGCCTGACCGCCTATGTGCGCGTGGCCAAGCCCGGCCGGGCCCTGCTGCCGCGCTGGAACGGCGGTCAGTTCCCGATCTCGGACACGCTGGCCGATGCGATGCTGGAGCGCTTCGACGAAGCAGCAGAGGGCAAATACTCGGACAAGGAGATGCGCTTCGTGGCGCCGCTGCTGAAGCTGCAGGATGCGTGGTCGGCCCTGCCCGGCTCGCAGCGCCTGCTGGCCGAGGTGCAGGAATCGGCGGACGGCCATCATCTCTTTCTCTACCCCTTTGCCGGCCGCACCGTGCACCTGGGCCTGGCCTGGCTGCTGGCCTGGCGCGTGGGCCGCGAGACGCCCGCCACCTTCACCGTGGCCATCAACGACTACGGCATGGAGCTGCTCAGCGCCACCGAGATCGACTGGGCCGCCCGCCTGCCGGGCCTGCTGGCCGTGGTGGACCGCGCAACGCTGGCCCAGGACGTGCTGGCCAGCATCAATGCCAGCGAACTGGCGCGGCGGCGTTTCCGGCAGATCGCGCGCATCTCGGGGCTGATCTTCCAGAGCCATCCGGGAGAGGTGCGCAGCCAGCGCCAGCTGCAGGCCTCGAGCTCGCTCTATTTCGACGTCTTTCGCCAGCACGACCCTGGCAATCGGCTGCTGCGCCAGGCCGAGGAGGAACTGCTGTCGGCCGAGCTGGAGCTGGACTCGCTGGCGCGCACGCTGGACAGGCTGGCGGCCATGCCGCTGGACCTGCAACGGCCGGCCAAGACCTCGCCGCTGGCTTTCCCGCTGCTGGTGGAGATGCTGCGCGAGCGGGTGACGACCGAGTCGCTGGCCCAGCGGCTGTCCCGCATGCTGGCTGAGTTGGAGGCGGCTGCTGGCGGCAAGGCCGTGCAGGACGTGGGCGAGCGGCTGGCCTTCGGCCAGGAGACGGAGAAGCCGCCCAAGCGTCGTGGCGGCGCGCGTGCGCGACGGAGGCGGCGACCATGAGCCTGAGCGTCGAGGCGGGTGGCGAGACGCTGTGGCTGCAACCGGACGGTGCCGTCTGGTGGCCGGCAGCGCGTACGCTGTTCGCGGCCGATCTGCATCTGGGCAAGGGCGCGTCGTTTCGCGCCCAAGGCCAGCCTGTGCCGGCTGGCAGTAGCGCGCGCACCCTGGCACGCCTGGAGGCGGCAATGGGGGCGTTGGGCGGCGTGCAGCTCGTCGTGCTGGGCGACTTCTGGCACGGTGCCGAAGGGCTGACGCCGCGGCTGCTGGAGGCGGTGGATGCCTTTGCACGGCGGGTGCCAACGACCCTGGTGCTGGGTAACCACGACAGCCGCATCCATCCGCCGGACTTGCCGCTGCATACGGTCAGCGGCGGCTTGACGTTAGGGACGCTGACTGCGGCGCATGAACCGCCGCCACCGGGCACGCCCGGCTTCACGCTGGCGGGTCATTGGCATCCGGCCATCTCCATCGCCAGCCGCGCGGGTGACCGATTGCGGCGCCCCTGCTTCGTCCACTATCCACACGCCCTGGTGCTGCCGGCCTTTGGCGGACTCACCGGGGCGCTGACGCTGCGGCGCAGTGACCTCGCACGCCATCGCGCCGAGGTCGCCGTGCTGGGCGAGGGCAGCTTGCACTGGTTGCCCTGAACGGCGGACGCATCCATGAAAAAAAGCCCGCGCGAGGCGGGCTTTGCAGGTCAGCGGAAGCTGAGCTTATTCGGCGGCTTCGCCAGCGGTTTCGCCTCCCGGACGATCCACCAGTTCGACGAAGGCCATGGGGGCGTTGTCGCCAACGCGGAAGCCCATCTTCAGGATGCGGGTGTAGCCACCCGGGCGGTTCGCGAAGCGCGGGCCCAGTTCGTTGAAGAGCTTGCCGACGATGTCGCGGTCGCGCAGGCGGTCGAAAGCCAGGCGGCGGTTGGCCAGCGTGGGTTCCTTGGCGAGCGTGATCAGGGGCTCAACGACGCGGCGCAGTTCCTTGGCCTTGGGGACCGTGGTCTTGATGGCTTCGTGCTGCAGCAGCGAAACGCACATATTGCGCAGCATGGCAGCGCGGTGGGCGCTGGTGCGGTTGAGTTTGCGGAGGCCGTTACGGTGACGCATGGTGCTATTCCTTTCACTTCGTTAATGCCGCCAGCCGGATCAGGTACTGGCGGGTGCACCGGGTGGCGTTTGTCAACGCGCCACCCATTTACTTCAAGTCAGATCAGCGCTTGTCCAGGCCTTGCGGGGGCCAGTTTTCCAGGCGGGCGCCGAGGGTGAGGCCGCGGGAAGCCAGGACTTCCTTGATCTCGTTGAGCGACTTGCGACCCAGGTTGGGGGTCTTGAGCAGCTCGGTCTCGGTACGCTGGATGAGGTCGCCGATGTAGTAGATGTTTTCGGCCTTCAGGCAGTTGGCCGAACGCACGGTCAGCTCGAGTTCGTCGACCGGGCGCAGCAGGATCGGGTCGAAGCTGCTCGAGCGCTGGGCCGGCTGGTCGAAGGCGTCGACCAGGTCGGTGCCTTGCAGCTGGGCGAACACGGCGAGCTGTTCCACCAGGATCTTGGCCGAGGCACGGATCGCTTCCTCGGGCGAGATGGCGCCGTTGGTTTCGATTTCCATGACCAGCTTGTCCAGGTCGGTACGCTGCTCGACGCGGGCGTTTTCGACGGCATAGCTGACGCGCTTGACGGGCGAGAACGAGGCGTCGAGGACGATGCGGCCGATGCTCTTGGTCGGCTCGTCGCCGAAGCGGCGCATCGTGCCGGGCACATAGCCGCGGCCCTTCTCGACCTTGATCTGCATGTCGAGCTTGCCGCCCTGCGACAGGTGGGCAATGACGTGCTCGGGGTTGATGATCTCGACGTCGTGCGGGGTCTGGATGTCGGCCGCGGTGACGGGGCCTTCGCCTTCCTTGCGCAGGACCAGGGTCACTTCTTCACGGTTGTGCAGGCGGAATACGACGCCCTTGAGGTTCAGCATGATGTGAACCACGTCCTCTTGCACGCCGTCAATGGCCGAGTACTCGTGCAGCACGCCGGCGATCGTCACTTCCGTCGGCGCGTAACCCACCATCGACGAGAGCAGCACACGGCGCAGGGCATTGCCCAGGGTGTGGCCGTAGCCGCGTTCGAACGGCTCCAGCGTGACCTTGGCGCGATGACCGCCCAGGGGCTCCACGTTGATGGACTTGGGTTTGAGCAAGTTGGTTTGCATGAGGTCTTTCTTTCAATACCCTCGGTTCGTTACACCGATAAGGCTGAGGACCAGCCGGGCAGAGCCTTCGAAGGGCTGTAATGCCCGGACGAGGAAACGCCGACCGCACCCTTGCGGGCGTGGTCGGCGGGGGAAAACATTAACGCGAGTACAACTCGACGATCAGCGATTCGTTGATCTCGGCGCCGAACTCATCGCGATCCGGAGCCTTCTTGAACACGCCTTCCAGCTTCGTGCCGTCGACGGAAACCCAGGCCGGCAGGCCAATGGAGTCGGCCAGCTTGAAGGACTCGGTCACGCGCAGCTGCTTCTTGGCCTTTTCGCGCACGGCGACGGTGTCACCGGCCTTGACCAGGTAGGAGGCGATGTTGACGACCTCGCCGTTCACCGTCACGCCCTTGTGCGAAACCAGCTGACGGGCTTCTGCGCGGGTGGAGCCGAAGCCCATGCGGTAAACGACGTTGTCCAGGCGCGATTCCAGCAGTTGCAGCAGGTTCACGCCGGTCGAGCCCTTGCGGCGCTCGGCTTCGGCGAAGTAGCGGCGGAACTGACGCTCCAGCACGCCGTACATGCGCTTGACCTTCTGCTTTTCGCGCAGTTGCAGGCCGAAGTCAGAGGTGCGCTGACCGGAGGTGCGGCCGTGCTGGCCGGGCTTGCTGTCGAACTTGGCCTTGTCGCTGATGGCGCGGCGGGCGCTCTTCAGGTAGAGGTCGGTGCCTTCGCGGCGGGAAAGTTTGGCCTTGGGGCCGAGGTAGCGTGCCACTTTGAGTGTCCTTGTTCAATCTGACGCCAGGGGGTGCCTGACGCGAGTCCAGCCGGTGTTTTTGTGGGCTTGGACGGTGGGCTTATGAGCAACCCCGAAGTGAGGTCGACTCAAGACTGAAGCCGGCGCGGCACAAAGTGCCCGCCGGCTCCGGGAAAGCGAGCGATTATCGCACCGCCATCCGAATCTTCAATATCCCTGTCACCGAAAGGTGAATGGGCTTAGATACGGCGACGCTTCTGCGGACGGCAGCCGTTGTGCGGCACGGGCGTCACGTCAGAGATGGAGTTGATGCGAATACCCAGCGCTGCCAGGGCACGCACCGACGACTCACGACCCGGGCCCGGGCCCTTGATCTTGACGTCGAGGTTCTTGATGCCCTGCTCTTGAGCAGCACGGCCGGCAACTTCAGCCGCCACCTGGGCCGCGAAGGGGGTCGACTTGCGCGAGCCCTTGAAGCCTTGGCCGCCCGACGAAGCCCAGGACAGGGCGCCGCCTTGACGGTCGGTGATGGTGATGATGGTGTTGTTGAACGAGGCGTGGACGTGCGCGATGCCGTCAGCAACGTTCTTGCGGACCTTCTTGCGAACGCGTTGAGCCGCCGAATTGTTGGGAGCCTTTGCCATATTGACCTTCTTTCAGTTCGGGCAGCTTACTTCTTGCCGGTCGCAGCCGACTTGCGCGGACCCTTGCGGGTGCGGGCATTCGTGCGGGTGCGCTGACCGCGCATCGGCAGGCCACGGCGGTGACGGAAGCCGCGGTAGCAACCGAGGTCCATCAGACGCTTGATGTTGATGGACTGCTCACGGCGCAGATCACCCTCGATGGTCAGCTTGTTGACTTCGTCGCGGATCTTTTCGAGATCGCCGTCGGTCAGGTCCTTGACCTTCTTGTCGAACGGAATGCCGCAGGTGCTGCAGATCTTCTGAGCGGTCGTACGGCCAATGCCGTAGATCGAGGTCAGGCCGATCTCAGTGTGCTTTTGCGGCGGAATGTTGATACCAGCAATACGTGCCATGGTGGTCCTCTAATTCTGTCGTGCGGCCAATCAGCCTTGACGCTGCTTGTGGCGCGGGTCGGTGCAGATCACGCGCACCACACCCTTGCGGCGGATGATCTTGCAATTGCGGCACATCTGCTTCACGGATGCCGAAACTTTCATGGTCTGCTCCTTGGCCTAACTCTTCTTGCGCTCTTCACGCGTCCGGGGATTCAAACAGCTCACTTCGCCCGGAACACGATGCGAGCACGACTCAAATCGTAGGGCGTCAGCTCCACGGTCACTTTGTCGCCGGGCAGGATGCGGATGTAGTGCATCCGCATCTTGCCGGAGATGTGACCGAGAACGACATGCCCGTTCTCCAACTTCACACGAAACGTAGCGTTGGGGAGGTTCTCCAGAATCTCGCCCTGCATTTGAATGACGTCGTCTTTCGCCATGCCGTACGTTCAGGTGTGGGTTGTTGAAATCAATCTTGGTTAACGATCAGCTCGCCGTCCTCAGGACTTGAAGCTGGCCTTCTTCAGCAGTGATTCGTACTGCTGACTCATGATGTAACTCTGTACCTGGGCCCAGAAGTCCATCGTCACGACGACGATGATCAACAGGGACGTGACACCGAAGTAGAACGGAACGTTGTACTTCAGGGTCAGGAACTCGGGCAACAGGCAGACCAGCGTGATGTACACCGCACCGGCCAGCGTCAGTCGCGAAAGGATCTTGTCGATGTGCTTGGCAGTCTGCTCACCCGGACGGATGCCCGGGATGAAGGCGCCACTCTTCTTCAGGTTGTCTGCGGTCTCACGGCTGTTGAACACCAGAGCCGTATAGAAGAAGCAGAAGAACACGATCGCCGCCGAATACAGCATGACGTAGATCGGCTGACCCGGGCTGATCGCACCGGCCAGGTCCTTCAGCCAGCGCAGGCCGTCACCCGTCGCGAACCAGCTCACCACCGTCGTCGGCAGCAGGATGATGGACGAGGCGAAGATCGGTGGAATCACGCCCGACATGTTCAGCTTCAACGGCAGGTGCGACGACTGGCCACCATAGACCTTGTTGCCGACCTGGCGCTTGGCATAGTTCACCAGGATCTTGCGCTGACCACGCTCGACGAAGACGACGGCGAACGTCACCAGCACGACCAGCGAGATCACGATCAGCGCCGAGCCGTAACCCATCGCGCCGGTACGCACCAGCTCGAACAGGCCACCGATCGCGCCCGGCAGACCCGCGGCGATACCGCCGAAGATCAGGATCGAGATGCCATTGCCCAGACCACGCTCGGTGATCTGCTCACCCAGCCACATCAGGAACATCGTGCCGGCCACCAGGCTCGACACCGCGGTCATGCGGAAGCCGAAGCCGGGGTTGAGCACCAGACCGGCCGAGCCTTCCAGCGCGACAGCGATCGACAGGCTCTGGAAGATCGCCAGGCCCAGCGTCGCATAACGCGTGTACTGGGTGATCTTGCGACGGCCGGATTCGCCTTCCTTCTTCAGCTGCTCCAGCGTCGGAACGACGTAGGTCATCAGCTGCAGAACGATGGATGCCGAGATGTAGGGCGTGATGCCCAACGCGAACACGGTGAAGCGTGACAACGCGCCGCCCGAGAACATGTTGAACAGGCTCAGGATGCCACCGGCCTGACCCTTGAAGAATTGGGCCAGCTGGTTCGGGTCGATACCGGGCACGGGGATATGCGCCCCGATGCGGTAGACGACCAGAGCCAGCAGCAGGAACACAAGCCGGCGACGCAGGTCACCGAACTTGCCGCTCTTGGCCAGCTGATTCGCGTTGGTAGCCACGCTGGATCAGTTCCTGTGTGTGCTGATTAAGCGACCGAGCCGCCGGCTGCCTCGATGGCCGCCTTGGCGCCCTTCGTGGCATTCACGCCCTTCAGCGTGACCTTGCGCTCGATGGAGCCGGACAGGATCAGCTTGACCGACTTGGCCAGCTGGGGCACCAGACCGACAGCCTTCAGCGTCGACACGTCGATTTCTTCGCCGGCCAGACCTTGCAGGTCGGACAGCGTGATCTCGGCGTTGTACTTCAGCGTCAGCGACTTGAAGCCACGCTTGGGCAGGCGACGCTGCAGGGGCATCTGGCCGCCTTCGAAGCCGACCTTGTGGTAGCCACCAGCGCGGGACTTCTGGCCCTTGTGGCCGCGACCTGCGGTCTTGCCCAGGCCGGAGCCGATGCCACGGCCGACGCGGCGCTTGGCATGCTTCGCGCCCTCTGCGGGCTTGATCGTGTTGAGTTCCATCACAGCACCTGAACCAGGTAGGCGATCTTGTTGATCATGCCGCGCACGGCGGGCGTGTCTTCCAGCGTGCTCTGGCTGTTCAGCTTGCGCAGACCCAGGCCGACCACGGTGGCACGGTGCGAGGCGCGGCAGCCGATGGGGCTACGCACCAGCTTGACCGTCACGGTTTTCTTGTCAGACATCTTGTGCTCCGCTGAGGCGATCAGTTGAAGATTTCTTCAACCGTCTTGCCGCGCTTGGCAGCGACTTCCGACGCCGTCGTGGAACGCTTCAGAGCGTCCAGCGTGGCGCGGACCATGTTGTAAGGGTTGGTCGAACCGTGGCTCTTGGTCACGATGTCGGTCACGCCCATCACTTCGAAGACAGCGCGCATCGGGCCGCCGGCGATGACGCCGGTACCGGCAGGAGCCGGAGCCATGATGACGTGCGCAGCACCGTGCTCACCGACCACGTTGTGGTGGATGGTGCCGTTCTTCAGCTGGACCTTGACCATGTTGCGGCGGGCCGATTCCATGGCCTTCTGCACGGCGACCGGCACTTCCTTGGCCTTGCCCTTGCCCATGCCGATGCGGCCATCGCCGTCACCGACCACGGTCAGAGCGGCGAAGGACAGCGTACGGCCACCCTTCACAACCTTGGTCACGCGGTTCACCGCGATCATCTTTTCCTTCAGGCCGTCGTCGTTGCCTTCAGCCTGAGCGCCACGGGGTTGAAACTTTGCCATTTCTTATTCCTTGATGCGTCAGAACTGCAGGCCGGCTTCGCGGGCTGCTTCGGCCAGGGCCTTGACACGGCCGTGGTAGGCGAAGCCCGAGCGGTCGAAAGCGACCTTCTCGACGCCAGCGGCCTTGGCCTTCTCGGCGATCAGCTTGCCCACCAGCGTGGCAGCGGCGACGTTGCCGCCGTTGCTGTTCAGCTGTTCGCGGACCGACTTCTCGGCCGTGGAGGCAGCAGCCAGCACCTTGGCGCCATCTTCCGAGACGACTTGGGCGTAGATGTGCAGATTGGAGCGGAACACCGTCAGACGGGCCACGCGCTGGATCGCAATGCGAGCGCGGGTCTGGCGCGAACGACGCAGGCGTTGTTCTTTCTTGGTCATCATGGCGCTGCTCCTTACTTCTTCTTGGTCTCTTTGATGGTGACCTTCTCATCCGAATAACGGATGCCCTTGCCCTTGTAGGGCTCGGGGGGACGGAAGGCACGCACCTCAGCGGCGATCTGGCCGACGACCTGGCGGTCAGCACCCTTGATGACGATTTCCGTCTGGGTGGGGCACTCGACCTTGATGCCGGCCGGCATGTCCTTCACCACGGGGTGAGAGAAACCGATCTGCAGGTTGAGCTTCTGCCCCTGGGCCTGGGCGCGGAAACCCACGCCGACCAGGTTCAGCTTCTTCTCGAAGCCCTTGCTGACGCCGTTGACCATATTGGCCACCAGGGCGCGCATCGTGCCGCTCATCGCATCGGCTTCGGCCGATTCGTTGGTGGGCGCGAAGCTCAGCTTGCCGGCTTCGTTCTTGACGGTGACGAGCTTGTTCGCCGGACGCACCAGCGTGCCAAGCGAGCCCTTGACGCTGATCGAGTCAGCGGCGACGGTCACATCCACGCCTTGCGGGAGGTTGACCGGCATTTTTCCAACGCGGGACATTGTTCCTACTCCTTCGCTTAGGCGACGTAGCAGAGGACCTCGCCGCCGATACCGGCAGCGCGGGCCTTGCGGTCCGTCATGACGCCTTGCGGGGTCGTCACAATCGCCACGCCCAGGCCATTCATGACCTGAGGAATGTCGTGGCGGCCCTTATAGATGCGCAGGCCGGGGCGGCTGACACGCTCGATGCGCTCGATGACCGGACGGCCAGCGTAGTACTTCAGCGAGATTTCCAGCTCCGGACGGGCGGCTTCGCCACGCACGGCGAAGTCATCGATATAGCCTTCGTCCTTCAGGACCTTGGCAATCGCCACCTTCAGCTTGGACGACGGCATCACAACGTTCGTCTTCTCGACGATCTGCGCGTTGCGGATGCGGGTCAGCATATCGGCGATGGGATCACTCATGCTCATTTGCGATTACTCCTATCAGCCGATTACCAGCTGGCCTTGACGACACCAGGGATGTCGCCCTTGAAGGCCAGTTCACGAATCTTGTTACGGGCCAGGCCGAACTTGCGGAAGGTGCCGCGCGGGCGACCCGTCAGCTCGCAGCGGTTGCGCAGGCGAGTGGGGTAGGCGTTGCGGGGCAGCTTTTGCAGTTCGAGGCGAGCGGCATAGCGCTCTTCTTCGGACTTCTTGCTGTCGTCGATGATGGCCTTGAGTTCAGCGTACTTCTTGGCGAACTTGGCGACCAGCGCCTCGCGCTTCAGCTCACGTTGTTTGATCGAGAGTTTTGCCACGGGGCACCTCAGTTCTTGAACGGAAACTTGAACGCAGCCAGCAGAGCCTTGGCTTCGTCGTCCGGCTTGGCAGTCGTCGTGATGCTGATGTTCAGACCACGCAGAGCATCCACCTTGTCGTACTCGATTTCGGGGAAGATGATCTGTTCTTTGACGCCGATGTTGTAGTTGCCACGACCATCGAACGAGCGACCGGAGATACCCCGGAAGTCGCGGACGCGCGGCAGGGCGATCGTCACGAAGCGGTCCAGGAATTCATACATCTGGACGCCACGCAGAGTGACCATCGCGCCGATGGGCACGCTGTCACGAATCTTGAAGCCTGCGATGGCCTTCTTGGACTTGGTGACCACGGGCTTCTGGCCGGCGATCTTGGTCAGGTCGCCCACGGCGTGGTCCATGACCTTCTTGTCGGCGACCGCCTCGCTCACGCCCATGTTGAGCGTGATCTTGGTGATGCGGGGCACCTCCATGACCGACTTGTAGCCGAACTTCTCGACCAGGCCGGGCACGATTTTTTCGCGGTAATGCGTTTGAAGACGAGCCATGACGACCTCTTAAGCCTTGATCTCTTCGCCGGTCGACTTGAACACGCGCACCCGCTTGCCGTCGACGAGCTTGACGCCCACGCGATCGGCCTTGCCGGAAGCGGCGTTGAAGATCGCCACGTTGGATTGATGGATGGGCATGGTCTTGTCGACGACGCCGCCGGTGGTGCCCTTCATGGGGTTGGGCTTGACGTGCTTCTTGACGACGTTCACGCCGTCAACGACCACATGGTCAGCATCGGTGCGGGCAGACACGGTGCCGCGCTTACCCTTGTCGCGGCCGGTCAACACGATGACCTGGTCGCCGGTACGAATCTTGTTCATGGCTTACCTCAGACAGTGGGGGCTCAGAGCACCTCGGGCGCCAGCGACACGATCTTCATGAAGCGCTCGGTACGCAGTTCACGCGTGACCGGGCCGAAGATGCGGGTGCCGATGGGCTCCAGCTTGGCGTTGAGCAGCACGGCGGCATTGCCGTCGAACTTGACGAGCGAGCCGTCCTGGCGGCGGACGCCCTTGGCCGTACGCACGACCACGGCGCTGTAAACCTCGCCCTTCTTCACGCGACCACGCGGGGCAGCTTCTTTGATGCTGACCTTGATGATGTCGCCGATGTGGGCGTAGCGACGCTTGGAGCCGCCCAGCACCTTGATGCACTGAACGGACTTGGCGCCAGTGTTGTCCGCGACATCAAGCCGCGATTGCATTTGGATCATGTCTGTCCCCAACTTGTCCCGAAACACACCGGAGTGCGAGTCGGTCAGTCTTGGGCCCGTAAGTCAGTCAGCTCGCGGCTTTGCACCACTTGCTGCCCAACGGTTGAGGGCGAATCCGAGGCCACAGCACATTGCTCATGTGCCTAGCGTTCGGCGAAGCTGCGCATTATGCAGTGAGAACCCTTGGGTCGTCAATGCCTGTCGCAGAAGTTTTTTGCGTGCCCGGCGGTACCGGTCCCGCGAGCCGGGTCGGCTCAGGCCGACCCGGCCAGGCGATCACGCCGACTTGGCCTGCGCCAGCATCGTCGCGGCGTCGCTGACCTCGAACTTGCCGGGGCCTTCGATGTTCAGCGTTTTGACGACGCCGTCCTTGACCAGCATGGAGTAGCGCTGCGAGCGAACACCCATGCCCTTGGCGGTCAGGTCCAGCGTCAGGCCGGTGGCCTGGGCGAAGGCGGCACTGCCATCCGCCATCATGCGGACCTTGCCGGCGGTCTTTTGGTCACGCCCCCAGGCGCCCATGACAAAGGCGTCGTTGACCGACACGCACCAGATCTCGTCGACACCGGCGGCCTTCAGCGCCTCGGCGGATTCCACATAGCCAGGCACATGCTTGGCCGAGCAGGTCGGCGTGTAGGCACCGGGCAGGCCGAAGATGGCGACGGTCTTGCCGGCCGTGGCCTTTTCGATGTCGAAGCTGTTGGGGCCCAGGGTGCAGCCCTCGCCCTCCACTTCGATGAATTCCTGCAGGCTGCCCGCGGGCAGCTTGTCGCCAACCTTGATCATGGTGTCGCTCCTGATTGAGTGTTCTTCAAACAAAAAACCGGCGCGCCAGTTGCCCAGCGTGCCGGTTGTGCAGCGGTCATGCGACCGGTGTCTTCTTAGACGATCTCGGCCTTCTCGACCAGGCGGGTCACGACCCAGCTCTTGGTCTTGGAGATCGGACGGCCTTCGCTGATCTCGACGACGTCGCCCATCTTGTACTCGCCCTTTTCGTCGTGGGCGTGGTACTTGCGGGAACGGGCCACGATCTTGCCGTAGAGCTCGTGCTTGGCGCGACGTTCGACCAGGACGGTGACCGTCTTGGCGCGCTTGTCGCTGACCACGCGACCCACCAGGGTGCGGGTGTTCTTCACTTGGGCCTCAGTCATTTCGCGGCCTCCTTCTTCTTTTGTGCCAGAACAGTCTTGGCACGCGCGATGTCGCGGCGGGTCTTGCCCAGCTGGCTGTGGTTGGTCAGCTGCTGGGTGGCCTTTTGCATGCGCAGGCCGAAGTGGGCCTTCAGCAGGTCGGTCACTTCCTTTTCGAGGGCAGCGACGTCCTTGGCGCGGAGTTCAGTTGCTTTCATGGTGTCCTTCCTCAGGTACCGACCTGGCGGGCCACGAAGGTGCAGCGCAGGGGCAGCTTGGCTGCGGCCAGCGTGAACGCTTCACGAGCCAGCTCTTCCGGCACACCGTTGACCTCGTAGATCACCTTGCCCGGCTGGATCTCGGCCACGTAGTACTCGGGGTTGCCCTTGCCGTTACCCATACGGACTTCGGCAGGCTTTTGCGAGATGGGCTTGTCCGGGAAGACGCGGATGAAGATCCGACCGCCACGCTTGATGTGGCGCGAGATCGCGCGGCGAGCCGCTTCGATCTGGCGGGCCGTCAGACGGCCGCGCTCGGTGGCCTTCAGGCCGAAATCACCGAAAGACACCGCAGCACCTCGGGTCGCAACACCAGTGTTGCGGCCCTTCTGCTCCTTGCGGTATTTACGACGAGCGGGTTGCAGCATGTTTATTCTCCTTTGGCCTCACCGGCGGCGGGAGCCTTGCGGATCACGCGCTTGCCGGCGGGCTTGGCTGCGTCACCCGTGGGGGCGGCGGCAGCGGGCTGGTCTGCTCCGTCACGCGGGCCACGGTCGCCACCCGGGCGGCCACGGCCACCGGGAGCGCCCGGACGGGCGTTACGGCGCGGGCGACGATCGTCTTCGGCGCCAGCGGGGGTGTTGATGACCGGAGCCTCGCCATTGGCAAGACGGTCACCGCGATAGACCCAGACCTTGACGCCGATGACGCCATAGGTGGTCTTGGCTTCGGAGAAGCCGTAGTCGATGTCGGCCTTCAGGGTGTGCAGGGGCACACGACCTTCGCGATACCACTCGGTACGAGCGATTTCGATGCCGTTCAGACGACCGGCGCTCATGATCTTGATGCCCTGGGCACCCAGACGCATGGCGTTCTGCATCGCACGCTTCATGGCGCGGCGGAACATGATGCGCTTTTCGAGCTGCTGGGTGATCGAGTCGGCGATCAGCTGGGCATCGACTTCAGGCTTGCGCACTTCTTCGATGTTGACGGCGACGGGCACGCCCAGACGCTTGGTCAGCTCAGCCTTCAGCGCTTCGATGTCTTCGCCCTTCTTGCCGATCACGACGCCCGGACGAGCCGAGAAGATCGTGATGCGGGCGTTCTTGGCGGGGCGCTCGATCAGGATGCGCGAGACGGCGGCGTTCTTGAGCTTGGCCTTCAGGTAGTCGCGAACCTGCAGATCCTCCGCCAGCATCGTGGCGAAGTTCTGGTTGTTCGCGTACCAGCGCGAAGCCCAGTTACGGGTGACGGGAAGGCGGAAGCCAACCGGATGGATTTTCTGTCCCATAGTCTTCCTTGCGCCTTAGTTGCCGACAGCCACAAAGATGTGGCACGTGGGCTTGCTGATGCGGTTGCCGCGGCCCTTGGCGCGAGCCGAGAAGCGCTTCAGCGTGGCACCCTGTTCGACATAGATCGAGGTGACCTTGAGTTCATCGATGTCAGCGCCGTCGTTGTGCTCGGCGTTGGCGATGGCGCTCTCCAGCGCCTTCTTGATGATCAGGGCCGCCTTCTTCTGGGTGAATTCCAGGATGTTCAGCGCTTGGTCCACCTTCTTGCCGCGGATCAGGTCAGCCACGAGGCGACCTTTGTCACACGAGAGGCGAACGCCACGAACGATTGCTTTGGTTTCCATCGTTGGCATCCTTACTTCTTCCCGGCCTTCTTGTCGGCCGGGTGGCCCTTGAAGGTGCGGGTCAGTGCGAATTCACCCAGCTTGTGGCCGACCATCTGGTCAGACACATAGACCGGCACGTGCTGCTTGCCGTTGTGAACGGCGATCGTCAGACCGATGAACTCGGGCAGGATCGTCGAGCGGCGCGACCAGGTCTTGATGGGCTTCTTGTCTTTGATGGCAACAGCCTTGTCGACCTTGGCCATCAGGTGGTGGTCAACGAAGGGGCCCTTCTTCAGCGAACGAGTCATGGCCTAGCCCTTACTTCTTGCGACGCGAGACGATGAACGTCTGCGTGCGCTTGTTGTTGCGAGTGCGGTAGCCCTTCGTCAGGGTGTTCCACGGCGACACAGGGACCTGCCCCTCGCCGGTGCGGCCTTCGCCACCACCGTGCGGGTGATCCACCGGGTTCATGGCAACGCCACGAACGGTCGGGCGGATGCCCTTCCAGCGGATCGCGCCGGCCTTGCCGTACTGGCGCAGGCTGTGCTCTTCGTTGCTCACTTCACCGATGGTGGCGCGGCAGTCGATGTGCACGCGGCGGACTTCGCCGGAGCGCAGTCGGATCTGGGCGTAGACGCCTTCACGAGCCATCAGGACGGCGGAGGTGCCGGCCGAACGGATCATCTGGGCACCCTTGCCAGGCTGCAGCTCGATGCAATGGATGGTCGAGCCCACTGGGATGTTGCGGATCGGCAGCGTGTTGCCGGCCTTGATCGGCGCTTCCGAGCCGCTCAGGATCGTTGCACCGACTTCCAGACCGCGCGGGGCGATCACGTAGCGGCGCTCACCGTCGGCGTACACCACCAGCGCGATGTGGGCGGTGCGGTTCGGGTCGTACTCGATGGTCTCGACCTTGGCCGGAATGCCGTCCTTGTTGCGCCTGAAGTCGACCACGCGGTAGTGGTGCTTGTGACCACCGCCCTTGTGGCGAATCGTGATGTGACCGTTGTTATTACGGCCGGAGTTCTGCTTCTGGGGCTCAAGCAGCGCTGCATGGGGCGCGCCCTTGTGCAGGTGCTTGTGCACCACCTTGACGACGCCACGGCGGCCGGGCGAAGTCGGCTTGACTTTGACGATGGCCATTTACGCGGCCTCCCCGGAGAAATTGAGCTCTTGACCGGCCTTGAGGGCCACATAGGCCTTCTTGACGTGGTCGCGGCGGCCGGCACGGCCACCAAAGCGCTTCGTCTTGCCCTTGACCTGGACGACGTTGACCGACTCGACCTCGACCTTGAACATCAGTTCAACAGCGGCCTTGATCTCGGGCTTGGTGGCGTCGCGCAGGACCTTGAACAGGACCTGGTTGTGCTTCTCGGCAACTTGCGTGGCCTTCTCGGACACGATGGGCGCGAGCAGCACCTGGGCCAGACGGCCTTCAGCAAACTTGGGGGCGCTCATGCCAGCATCTCCTTGAGTTGCTCGACCGCAGCCTTGGTCACCAGCACCTTCTTGTAGAAGACCAGCGACAGGGGGTCGGCGTAGCGCGGCTCGACGACCAGCACATTGGCCAGGTTGCGCGAAGCCAGCAGCAGGTTGTCATCCACGACGTCGGAAATGACCAGCACCGAGTCCAGGCCCATGGCCTTGAACTTGGCGGCCAGCAGCTTGGTCTTGGGGGCTTCGACCGAAATCGAATCCACCACGGCCAGGCGGCCTTCACGGGCCAGCTGCGACAGGATGGCAGCCATGCCGGCGCGGTACATCTTCTTGTTCAGCTTGTGCGAGAAGTTCTCGTCAGGCATGTTCGGGAAGATGCGACCGCCCCCGCGCCACAGCGGCGACGAGGTCATACCGGCGCGAGCGCGGCCGGTGCCCTTCTGGCGGAAAGGCTTCTTGGTCGAGTGATGGACCTGTTCACGGTCCTTCTGGGCGCGGGTGCCTTGACGGGCGTTGGCCTGGAAGGCCACGACCACCTGGTGCACCAGGGCTTCGTTGTAGTCGCGAGCGAAGATGGTGTCAGGCGCGTCCACCTTGCTGGTGGCCTGACCCTGCTCGTTCAGGAGCTCGAGCTGCATCAGTTGGCTCCCTTCTTGACTTTGACCTTGACGGCCGGGCGAACGACGATGTGGCCGTTCTTGGAACCCGGGACCGCACCGCGGACCAGCAGCAGTTGACGAGCTTCGTCAACGCGCACGATGTCCAGGTTCTGGGTGGTGACGGTTTCGTCGCCCATGTGGCCGGTCATCTTCTTGCCCGGGAACACGCGGCCCGGGTCTTGCGCCATCGAGATCGAGCCCGGCACGTTGTGCGAACGGCTGTTGCCGTGCGACGCGCGCTGCGAGCTGAAGTTGTGACGCTTGATGGTGCCTGCGAAGCCCTTGCCGATGGACGTGCCCTGCACGTCGACCAGCTGGCCGGCGGCGAACAGCGTCACCGGAACGGTCGCGCCAGCCTTGTACTGGGCAGCGACGTCGGCTTCGACGCGGAATTCCTTGAGGATTTCACCGGCTTCGACACCTGCCTTGGCGAGGTGGCCGGCTTCAGGCTTGGTGACACGCGAAGCTTTGCGCGTACCGAACGCCACCTGGATGGCGCTGTAGCCGTCGGTCTCTTGGGTCTTGACCTGGGTCACGCGGTTGTTGGACACGTCCAGCACCGTCACAGGGATGGCATCGCCATCGTCCGTGAAGATGCGCATCATGCCCACCTTGCGGCCCAGCAAACCGAGACGGTTGCTCAGACTCATGTTTTTCTCCAGCCCCGTCGGCTCTCGCCTTCGAAGCTATTGCGAACACCCGACATCGATTGGCCGGGCTGACCTTGCGACAGACCTCGAAAACAAACCCGAGGACTGACGCGCGAACCCCGAGCAGGCAGGAGCCAACCCGGGAAAGCTGGCGAGTATAGCCTGCGGGATAGCCCTGATGCAAGCGTCAGGCCGGCGGCAGTGCAAAAAGACAAGGCCCCGGCCTGTCGAAACGGGGCCGGGGCCTTGGGATCACAAGCCCGAAGGCCTGGAAATTACTGCAGCTTGATTTCGACGTCGACGCCGGCGGGCAGGTCGAGCTTCATCAGCGCGTCGACCGTCTTGTCGGTCGGGTCGACGATGTCCATCAGGCGCTGATGGGTGCGGATCTCGAACTGGTCGCGGCTGGTCTTGTTGACGTGCGGCGAACGCAGGATGTCGAAACGCTCCATGCGCGTCGGCAGGGGCACGGGACCCTTGACGATGGCGCCGGTGCGCTTGGCGGTCTCGACGATCTCGAGGGCCGATTGGTCGATCAGCTTGTAATCAAACGCCTTCAGGCGGATGCGGATCTTTTGCTTTTGCATGACGGTTCCTTAAAGAGCAGGTGGTGAGCACCGGGCGGCAGCCGCCCGGCACACGTCACGCAGTGATTACTCGAGGATCGTGGCGACGACGCCCGAACCGACGGTGCGGCCACCTTCACGGATGGCGAAGCGCAGACCCGTTTCCATGGCGATCGGCGCGATCAGCTTCACGGTGATGCCGACGTTGTC